>Ga0210406_10006591_pt1 | contig 12016 bp, 8 predicted proteins | sample IncBWC30MmetaG_FD_155454 | JGI IMG/M metagenome (GOLD analysis project Ga0210406, IMG submission 155454) | Forest soil microbial communities from Barre Woods Harvard Forest LTER site, Petersham, Massachusetts, United States - Inc-BW-C-30-M | ecosystem: Environmental > Terrestrial > Soil >...
CTGTCCCGGTTGAACGGTAATGAGCGTGGCTGATTCGGCACGATCGCCGGCCGGATAGTATTGGGTGCCGTAGGAATATTGCTGCTGAGGTTCGCCCGCAGTGGCTTCGGGATGTATCTTGACAGCCGGGCGATTCACACTGTTTACAGCGACCGCGTATTGCCCTCCCACCAGCCCGCTCAAGCGATAGTGACCAGTCCTATCCGTCATGGCCATGGGTCCGGGCATCAGTTTGCGCTTTCCGCGCCGGAACTCCGGCCTCATAACCAATACCTGAATGCCCGGCAGCGGGTCGCCGTCTTCATCCAGGACGACACCATTGATGGAGCTGATCAATTTCAAGCGCAGAATCAAGCCGCTTCGAGATTCGCCGGCGGCAAGTTGGATGGTCTCCGGCGGGCGATTCGGGTTGCCAGCGCCATTATAAGCGGCCGGTTGATAACCGTCTTTCATGACCCGGAGCTGATAGCGACCAGCCGGAAGGTAGCCGAAGGAAAAGCGGCCATTCGCGTCAGTCCAGGCCACTGCGTCCTGAGGCTGCGCTTCAACAGTAGATAGCGTGACGATGACGCGGCGAAGAGGCGAGTTCTCGCCAGCATCCAGGACAACGCCGGCGATGTTGCCGGATGCGGCAGCGGGTGGCGATGACTGCGCGAGCGCGCCAATCGCTAGAGAGCATGACAGCCCGACGGATGCACGGAACGCCGAAAATCTCATACGGTCAAATCCGCGAGATACACTGATTGTAAGCTATTGATGAGTTTATAAGCTATCGATGAGTTAATAGGCTATCGATGAGTTTATAGGCTATTGACGAGTGAAACATTATGAATATTCGGAAATCGACTGCTCTTTGGATATTTGCTATCGGCCTGCTCTTGCCCACGTTCAGTTGGTCCGCCGAAACGAACGACCCAGATGTCGCCAAAAAGCTCGACGGCTTCGACGCCTACATGTCGAAGGTCTTAAGAGACTGGAATACGGCGGGCATCGGCGTAGGCGTGGTGGTGAACGACAAACTCGTTTTTGCGAAAGGTTACGGTTACCGCGATTACGAAAAGAAGCTGCCCTTTACTCCCGCCACCTTCTGCCCGATCGCGTCCAACACGAAGCTATTCACGGCGGTTGCCGCAGGCATGCTGGTTCAAGATGGAAAACTCACGTGGGACAAGCCCATTCGCGATTCTGTCCCGACCATCCGCTTCTACAACGATCAGCTCAATAACACAGTCACGCTGCGCGACATGCTTTCGCACCGGACTGGGGTCACGCGCCATGACACCATCTGGTATAAATCCGACTTCACGCGCAAGGAACTCTTCGACAAGCTGAAATACCTGGAACCGGAGCAGCCCATGCGCGAGACTTTCCTCTACAACAACCTGATGTTCGCGGCGGCGGGCTACATGATCGAGTTGCAGTCTGGCAAGCGCTGGGAGGATTTCGTACTGGAGAAAATCCTGAGCCCGCTCGACATGAAGGGCACCAGCTATTCGATTTCGGACATGACGCACCAGCCCGATTTTGGCGTCCCCTTCACGGAGAAGCGCGATTCGTTCGAACTGTACAAGATCCCCTACTACGAGGACATCGAAGGGGTGGCGCCGTGCGGAGCAATCGCGTCCAATATCGACGACCTTTCGCACTGGCTGATCGCTCTGATGAACGACGGGAAATACAAGGGACGCCAGGTGCTGCCGGCCGAGGTGCTGAAAGCCACGCTGGAGCCAGCTATCTCGCTGCCCAACACTCTGACTGAATCGCTGGGATATTGGGAGATTTTGAATTCGGCATACGGGATGGGTCGTCAGACCGCATCCTACCGCGGACATCTGCTAACGTTTCACGGCGGCGATCTTCCAGGATTTCATTCGCAGGTTTCGTTCATGCCGCGCGAGCACTTCGGTGTCATCGTTCTAGTGATTGGGGATCACGCTGCTCCGCTGTACAACGTGGTCAGCTACAACGTGTACGAGCGGCTGCTCGGCATGGATCAGACGCCCTGGAGCGAGCGCCGGCTGGCTATGCGGCTGAAATCGAAGGAAGCGGCCAAGCAGGCCCGCGCCAAAGCAGGCGAGGATCGGGTTCCGAATACCAAGCCTTCTCACCCGCTAGGAGATTATGTAGCCGATTATGAAAACCCGTCCTACGGCGTTATGAAAATCGGGCTGAAAGACAACCAGCTCCAATTCGATTTTCACAAGATAAAGATGCCGATGACCCACTTTCATTACGACCGTTTCGACACACCCGATGACGAGCGCGACGGCAAGTGGTCCGTGAACTTTCGCACCAATCCGCAGGGCGACGTCGATCAAGCGGTCATGTCCTTGGACGAAGCGGAAGCGATCTTCACGCGGCAGGCGGAAACGCTCGACGCCACGCTGCTCAACCAACTCGCCGGCACGTACGAAATGCCGAGCGGCATGAAGGCGCAAATAGCTTTTGTGCAAAACAGCGGGCTCTCGCTGGTGTTGCCAGGATCGCCGCCTTATTCGCTGACCCACACCAAGGGTATGAAGTTTCGCATCCCGCAGTTCTCCGATCTGATATTTGAATTCGTGATGGAGAACGGGCAAGTAAAGGCGTTGAAGGAGAAGGATCCTTCCGGCGAGTTTTCTTACCCGAGAAAGTAGCGAAACGCGGTAAGGTAAAATCGTTCAACAACCTATGATTGTTCGTGGAGCAGTCCTAATAGTGCTGTGGTTTGCAATGATTTCGAGCGCACAGGATCCGTTGCCGGAAGCACCGGCCAAGAAGACTGTCGAGAGCGTTTGCGGCGGCTGTCACGATCTGGACACCGCCATCGGAGAAAGGCATGACAAGGCTGGATGGCAGGCCGTCATCGCCACCATGGTAAATCGCGGCGCGCGCGCCAGCGATCAGGAGTTTGACGCAATTATTGACTATCTGGGGAAGTACTTCGGCGTAGTGAACGTCAACAAAGCCTCGGCCAAAGAGATCGAAGATGGGCTCGGGATTTCTACTGAGCAATCGGCTGCAATTGTTCGATACCGTGGCGCCAACGGGGAGTTCAAGGACCTGGAAGGCCTGAAGAAAGTCCCAGGTCTGGATGCGAAACTGTTGGAGGATCGCAAGGACCGGATCACGTTCAAGTAAGTCGAGTCAGGAGCGTAGCGATGAGACTTTTCGGAATCGTCTTATGGGCGGCGGTCGTCGCTCCTCTGATTTACGGACAAGGGGACTGGCCGGCCTATGGCCACGATCCCACCGGCCAGCGTTATTCGGCTTTAAAGCAGATCGACACCAAGAATGTTTCGAAGCTCAAGCTGGCCTGGCAGTACGGCGTCGATCCGGGTGGCATAGATCCCAACCCCGCGACACGCGCTATTACGTCCACCGAGGCCGTGCCTATTATGGTCGGTGGCGTTCTATATACGCCCACCGTGCATCGCAGCATCGTCGCGCTGGAGCCAGAGACCGGAAAGGAAGTCTGGAAATACGATCTGGGGAAAGCTGGCGCACCACTGCGCGGCGTGACTTACTCGGCGGGCGACAAAGAAAATCCACCGCAGGTTCTGGCGGGACTCAGCGACGGCACGCTGATCGCCATCAATGCCAAGAGCGGGCGGTTAGTTCCGGGCTTTGGCTCGGAAGGCACATTGGACCTGCGGCCCGGAGTGACGGATAAATTCCCGAACGCGCCTTATCACATGAGCTCGCCAGGAGTGATCTACCGCAACCTCATCATCACCGGAGCCCAGGGCCAGGAAGAGAATCCCGACGGGCCGGCCATGGATGTGCGGGCCTGGGATCTGCGCACCGGAAAACTGGGCTGGACCTTCCACACCATTCCGCATCCCGGCGAACCCGGTTACAACACTTGGCCCGAGAATAATTGGGTCACGGCAGGGTCGCCCGCCAATTGGGGCGCCGCGACTGTGGATGCCGAACGCGGCTTGATCTTCGTGCCCGTCGGCCAGCCCGCGTCCCAATACTACGGTGGGGCGCGGCACGGCCAGAATCTGTACTCTTCTTCGATCGTGGCCCTGGACGCCAACAGCGGGAAGGTCCGGTGGTATTTTCAGCTCACCCATCACGATATGTGGGACTACGATGCCGAGGCTGCGCCAGCGCTGATGGATCTGGTTCGCGACGGAAAGAAAATCCCCGTGGTAGTGGCCGTCTCGAAGCCGGGGTTGATGTTTTTCCTGGATCGCGAGACTGGCAAATCTGTTTATCCGGTGGAGGAACGCGCCGTCCCGCAGAGCGATGTGCCGGGCGAACAGTCCTGGCCTACGCAGCCTTTTCCGCTGAAGCCTCCTCCGCTAGCGCGCATGGGCATGAAGCCCGATGAGGTGTTCACCGGCGAACCAGAGCACGAAAAGTTCTGTCGCGACCTGGTGGACAAAATCGGCGGCATTCACAGCGAAGGCGCGTACACGCCTTATAGCAGCAAGGAGATCAGGGTCATCTTTCCTGGCCAGCAGGGCGGACCGAATTATGGCGGCGTTTCAATAGATCCCGACCTCGGATACGTTTTCGTCAATTCGCGCAATGTCGCCGGTATGGGGCGCCTGGATAAGACGAAGGACGGAGACCAGGTAGCCTATCGCCGCTTCAGCCCGCTAGGCCGTGGCTCGTTCTATAGCCGCTTCTGGGATCCAGCTACGCAGTTGCCCTGCCAGCAACCGCCTTGGTCGGAATTGATGGCCGTCAACGCCAACACCGGCGATATTGCGTGGCGCATACCGCTCGGCACTAGCGATGAAATGGAGGCGAAGGGCGTTCATAACACCGGGGCGTTCGGACAAGGCGGCCCCATCGCGACTGGAGGCGGACTGGTGTTCATTGCTGGAACGAACGATAAACGGTTCCGCGCGTTTGATTCGCGAACCGGCCGGCTGCGTTGGGAAACCAAGCTGGACGCCGAGGGACATACCAATCCCATGACTTACATGGGACGCAACGGCAAGCAGTATGTGGTGATTGTCAGCTCAGGTATTAATGCGTTCGCGTTGGAGTAAATCGGCGCCGGAACACAAGGGCCAGGGCCATGATCAGGCCAAGGACGAATACCGAGTGCGCCGGTTCGGGAACTGGCGGCGAGTCGATCACATCGCCGGAAACAATTTGCATATCGTGGCTGTCGCCACCGAAGACGCGGCCGGTTATGTTAGTGTTCACGACTGATATCGGCCCATTTGGGTCCAGGAAAACGCCTTGTACGAGATTGTTGGGGCTAGAACTGCCATTGTCATTAATCTGCAAAGTCGGCCCACCGGTCAGCCCGCTTCCACCAACGAAATTGTACAAGACCTTGTCTTCCGATATGCCCTTGAGGACAACCTGGTTATTGAAGTTGACACTGTTGGTGAAGTTTAAGACGACGCTATCGCCGGCTGCGTCGCCGTTGATGGTCAGGGTGTCTCCATTCGTCGTATTGAACCCCGTCACGGTGAATACCCTGTTGCCGTTCGCATCGAGCATGCCTGCGCTGGCGTTGACGGTCAAGATTTGGCCGTTCCCGGTCCCGATTGAAATAGCCGTCCCGGTCTCGCCGCCGAGTGAAGCGTTGAGAGCGTTGACCGTGTTCAGAGCCGTGGTTACATTGGCATCGTTGAAGTTGACCGATCCCGCAATGATGTTGTTTGCATTGTTGTTGCTGAATTGCCCCGTATTGGCGGCAGAGAAGTCGATGTTGCCATTTACGGTCGAAGGGCCACTGTCAGTCAGCTTACCGACGCCGCCAACACCAACATTGAAGTTCACCGTGATGTTGGTGATTTGGAGCGTATTGTTGCCATTCCCCTCGTACAATACGGCGAAATTTGAAGCGGCGCCAAGAACGAAGCCGGCGCGGGCCGTTTGCGGCAGGATAAACGAAGCGAACAATAATGCAATGTAAATTACACCGATGGCCGGTCGAGGCATAGCTCTGATAGTTCCTCTAATTGAGAGTAGGTGCGATCTTCGGCGTTCGCAAGGCTAAACACAAGAAATGCTCAATCGGAAAGTACTGGTACTTCCAGACAGGTTGCCGGTACGCGGCATCGCTCATAATATGAGAACCAGATGAGAAAAGCCCTCCCGGTGTTGGCGGCTATGGTTGCGGTCGCAAGCTGCGGACGCGGCTCGAGCTATTATCTCGCCAAGGGACGGGAGCTATCCGCCCAACACCAGTACGCCGAGGCCGCGCTCAATTATCGCAAGGCCGTTCAAAAAGACTCCCAATCAGGTGAAGCCTACTACCAGCTGGGGCTTACCGAGATTCGTTTGAATCAGCGCCGAGAAGCGTTTCAGGAGCTCTCGCGTGCTCTCGCATTACTGCCGAGCCGGGATGACGTCAAAGTGACGCTGGCAGATTTCAGCTTCAACGCTTATGTCGCCGACAGAACGCGTCCCAAGTTGCTTTACGATCAGGTGACGTGGCTCTCCGATCAGCTCATCGCCGCGAATCCCAAATCGTACGATGGCTTGCGATTGAAGGGCTATCTGGCGGCCTCCGACAAGAAGTTCAAGGACGCCGAGGAGTTCTTCCGCAGGGCGAATTCGGCCAAGCCGTTGGCGCCGGAAATGACGCTGATGTGGACCGAGGTGCTGTTTCGGGACAACCAGCAAGCTGAAGGCGAGAAACTCGCGCGCCAACTAATCGACAGCAACAAAGGTTATGGGCCGATTTATGACGAGTTATTCGCGCACTACTTATTTGTCAAGAAGTCCACTGAGGCTGAGGAAATTCTCAAAGCCAAAGTGAACAACAATCCCTCGGACCCTGGAGCCGCGCTTCAGTTGGCGGCGTTTTATCTGGGAGCGTCCCGGGAAACCGAAATGAACGGTGTGTTGAAGGGAATGCTGAACAATCCGGCGGCCTTCCCCCAAGCACAACTTCAGGTGGGGGATTTTTATGGACGGATGCAGCACTGGGACGACGCCCTTCAACAGTACCAAGCGGGCGCCAAGGCGAATCCCAAAGAGAAGATCATCTATCTGAAGAGGATCACGAATGTCTGGCTGGCGCAAGGGAAAGGGGAGCAAGCCTTACAAGAAGTCAACGAGATCCGCAAGCAGGAGCCTTCCGATGAAGGAGCGCAGGGGGTGCAGGCTTCCTTGCTACTTGCCCGTGGCCAGCCTGACAAGACCCGCGAAGCCGTCTCGCTGTTTCAGGGGCTAGTGAAGAAGGACGCTGAAAATTTCATCTGGCGCTTCAATCTCGGGCGGGCGCTCGCGGCGCAGCGAGACTCATCTGGAGCGAAGCGCGAATTCCTGGAGGCCACCAAAAGAAAGCCGAACTTTCTTCCGCCACGAATAGCCCTGGCCGAGCAGAGTCAGGCCGAGGGCGACTACCTGAGCGCTTTACGGTACGCCAACGACGTTCTCGCTATCGATCCTGACAGGTCGGCCGTCCGATTAATCCGCGCGGTGAGTCTAATCAATACGGGGAATGAGACGAAAGCTCGTGACGAACTCTTGAAGCTTCAGCGGATATTTCCGGAAGAGGTCCAATTGCAGTTCGCCGTGCTCGATTTGAAGCAGAAGAAATTCAAAGAGGCAGAGAGCGGTTTTCAAAAGCTCCTCCAGAAAAACTCTGGCAACATGCGAGCATTATCGGGGTTCGTGCAGACCGAAGCAGCTCAAAACCAGCCAGAAAAGGCCCTTCAATTACTGCGCCAGGAGTTGAGCAAGTCGCCCGATTCGGAAGTGGTTGGCTTGCTGCTCGCCGACGCAGAGGTCTCTGCCGGCAAGCTAGATCCGGCTATTGAGCAATATCAACGCTTGGTGGCGATGAACCCGCGCTCAGCACAATACCATTTGTCGTTGGGACGGGCTTACCAGCTAAAAGGAGAGATCTTCAAGGCCATTCCGGAAATTCAGGAAGCGGGCCGGCTGGCGCCGAAAGATCCCGTGCCGCCTGCTCTTCTCGCGCATACGATGATTGCCGCGGGCCAAACGCGCGAAGCGATGAACGGTCTGCGTCACGCGCTCGAATTGAGGCCGGAGAATGCCGCGCTGATGAACGATCTGGCTTATCTGCTCGTCGATTCGGGCGGCAACCTGGATGAGGCTTTGGCTCTCGCACAGAAAGCCGTCCGAGCGGCCCCAGAGGAGCCCGAGATGGCCGACACCCTGGCATGGATTTACGTTAAGAAGAACCTGAACGAAAGTGCTCTCCAGATACTTCGCGGGCTGGTGGGAAAATACCCAGACAGGCCGAACTTTCGCTATCACTTCGGCATGGCGCTCCTGGCAGCCGGTAATGGCGCATCCGCGAAACGGGAATTCAACTCCGCGCTTTCGATGAATCCACCCGCAGACCTGCGCCAGAACATAAAGGCCGCGTTGGCCAAACTCGGCTAGATGGCAACATCACTGCAGCTCTATGCCGCCAGTGACGCAGACGCTGACACCCACCGTACCGCTCCATGACCCGGTCCAGTTCGAACCTCCGCCACCTCTGGCGCCGCCGGTAACAAAATCTTTGAACGGTTGACCACTCATCGGATCGACGCCTTCGGGCGTCCCGGCATGATCCGAGTTCTGATACAAGCAGGCACGCGTGTGCGCCGGCTTTATACCGAGAGCATTGTAATCCAAGCTGAAATTTTTGTAGACCGCCGCGCCCCATTTCCAAGCTACGGAGATGCCCGCCGTGTCCGCAGCGAAGGTGCCTTGCCAGCTTACCGGGCCTTGAATCCGGCCATGCGCTTGAGCGAAGCTTGCTGGTACGGGAAAAGCCAATCCAGTTAGAAAAACCTCGTCGCTCCCGCCCAGCGGAACTGTGGTCATCCAGGTGTTCGATGCCGTGTCGAACGTAGTGCCGGCGCACACGGCAGTGGGACTGAAGGTAACCTGCGCATTTGGCACAGCAACGGTGTAGGGTTGATCCGCCGTGAACGCAACAGTCGAAGCCATGAAAAAGATGGTCGCGCCAGTACTCGGAATTCCGCTGGCGGTGAAGTTGGCGTTGAACCAAATGAAATTGCCCGGCTGGATCGGGGTGCCGTTGATATTAGAGATGTTGTTCGAAGGAGGACAGGTCTGAGCCGCCGCTGCGCCTACGAACAACAGGGCGGTGCTGATGAGCACGATTACAGATGATCGTTTCATTGAGTGTATTGAACCTGCGTTCAGTTCGACAGCGTGTTGACGGAACTTGACGTATTAAGGACCTTGCCGGCGAGCGTACGACGACCGTCGTACGACTTCGTCAGTCTCACATTCAAGTGGGCCAGGCGCGATCCCATTGACATCAAAGCGCCGGTGTGCGTATGCTTCCTTCGTGCAGCTAAAACTCCTGACCATTGTCGTGCTGGCAGGCTGCTGCCTCGCTCAGCAGCACCCGGCACCTAAGAATCCCTACGCGGGCGACGCCCAGGCCATCGAATTAGGCCGCGTGCAGTTCCGGATGTCCTGCGCGGGATGTCATGGCCTGCATGCCACGGGCGGACGCAATGGTCCCGACTTGACCCGCGGAACGTTCGCCGCCGGCGATACCGATGCCGACCTTTTTCGCGTGGTCTCGGATGGCGTGCCCGGCTCGGAAATGCCAGCGTTCGGCGGCCGGATGGAAGATGAGCCGCGCTGGCGATTAGTCTCCTATGTTCGCTCGCTCACCCCTCACGAAAGCGCAACCATCACGGGCAACCCTGCCGCCGGCGAAAAGCTGTTCTGGGAAAAAGGGAACTGCGGCCAATGTCATCGAGTGGGTGCGCGCGGCAGCGGCCTCGGGCCGAACTTAACCCGCGCCGGACGGCAGCGCAGCGTGACATACCTGCGCGAATCGGTGGTCGCTCCCAATACCGAAATCACCCCCGGTTTCGACACCCTCACCGTTGTCACTCGCGACGGCAAAAAAATCACGGGCCTGGACAAAGGATTAGATAATTTCTCGGCCCGATTGATGGATCTCTCCGGACATTACTATTCTTTTCAGAAGGACGACGTGACATCCATCCAGCGCGAGGACCGCTCCTTGATGCCGGCCACTTATAGCAAGATGTTCAGCGCCAAAGAACTGGACGACCTGGTCGCTTATTTGGCCAGCTTGGGAGGAGGACAACGATGAAACTTTTCGGGAAACTCACCGCGATCGCATTGCTGCTGGGGACGGCGTTGCTCGTCGACGCGCAGACGAATTCGGGCGAATGGCGCACCTATGGCCAGAACCCGCAAGGCTGGCGTTACAGCGACCTCACCCAGATCGACACTCGCACGGTGGCGCGCCTGGCCCCCAAGTGGATTTATCAGACCAACGTCGGCGGATCAGAAACAACGCCGCTGGTCTTCGATGGAATGATGTTCGTCGCAGGTCCATCCAACAACTCCTGGGCTCTGGATGCCATCACAGGCCGGCCGGTGTGGCACGTTCACAAGACTCCTCCCGGGCCGCTCGATCTGTGCTGTGGAGAAGTGAATCGCGGCTTCGCGGTGCAAGGCGACAGGCTATTCCGCGTGAATATCGAGGGAACGCTGGTCGCGCTCGACATAAAATCGGGCGCCACTCTTTGGGAAACGCCGATGGCCGACTACAAGCAGGGCTACAGTGCCACCGCTGCGCCATTGGTCGTCAAGAATCTGGTATTGACCGGAATCGCCGGAGCCGAATTCGGCACGCGCGGCTTCGTCGATGCCTACGACGCGCAGACCGGCAAGCGGGTGTGGCGCTTTAATAGCGTAGCTGGTCAGGGCGAGCCGGGCGGCGAAAGTTGGTCGGGCGATTCCTGGAAGCGCGGTGGCGCGTCCACGTGGATCACCGGAAGCTACGATCCCGAACTGAACCTGGTTTACTGGGGCACTGGAAATCCCGGACCCGATATGGACGGCGATGTCCGACGCGGCGACAACCTTTATTCCTGCAGCGTAGTCGCGCTCGACGCCGATACCGGAAAACTGAAATGGTTTTACCAGTTCACGCCGCACGATGTGCACGATTGGGATGCGATCAGCGATCTTCTGCCGGTGGATCTCACCGTCGATGGCCGTAAGGTGAAAGCTCTGATCCAAGCCAATCGCAACGGCTTTTTCTACACGCTCGATCGCACCAATGGCAAGGTCCTGAAGGCCAGAGCCTATACGAAGGTAACCTGGGCGGATGGCATCGGTCCGGACGGCCGACCCATTTTGATTGCTGGTCAAGAGCCCACCGAAGAGGGCAAGTACGCTTGTCCGGGTCTGGGCGGTGGCCACAATTGGCAAGCCACGACTTACAGTCCGCGTTCGGGCCTCTACTATTTCAGCTCCAGCGAAAATTGCCATCTGTTCTACAAAAGCAAGCAGGAATTCACCGCTGGCCAGTGGTATCAGGCCAGCAACGTGGAAGGTCCGCCAGGCACGCACGGAACGGGCGCGATCCTCGCCGTCGATCCGACCACGGCCCAAACCAAGTGGCGCTTCGACATGGTCACAACTCCGTCGGCGGGACTGCTCGCGACCGCGGGCGGGTTGGTATTCACAGGCGATCCGCAGGGTTATCTGATCGCGTTCGACGACCGCACCGGAAAAGTGCTTTGGAAATTCCAGACCGGGGCGTCGATCCACGCCCCGCCCATTAGTTACGCGGTAGGGGGAACGCAGTACATCGCGATCGCGGCAGGCGACTCGATCATCACCTTCGCGCTCAAATAGGAACTCGGGAATATATCTCGACCCACTGGCCCCGCCGCGTCCAACGCTGGATCGGGATCAATCCAAAATGCTCGCGCACCTGCGCCGTATTCATCTGCGGTTCGTATTCATAAAAGCGCTGCAGGAATCGCTCGATCGTTCCGAATCGCAGCACGCCCCAATCCGGCTCCCAAGTCCGCGAATACAGCACTAATACATCGACGTCTTTGGGTTCGAGAGCGCGCAACGTCGAATACCGCAAATCGCCTGTTTCGGCGGGTGACAGCTTGGCATTCACGTATCCAAATGCGGGATCGCGCAGTGCCTGCGTAAGCGGCCAGGCAGTATAGATTCGGCGAGTCGGATAAGTTTTCTCGAGGAACTGCGCCGCGGTTCGCTGCAACTCCACGAAATCAACCATCGCCAGATTGTTTTCGAACGGAAATGGAAA
>Ga0210406_10006592_pt1 | contig 12013 bp, 13 predicted proteins | sample IncBWC30MmetaG_FD_155454 | JGI IMG/M metagenome (GOLD analysis project Ga0210406, IMG submission 155454) | Forest soil microbial communities from Barre Woods Harvard Forest LTER site, Petersham, Massachusetts, United States - Inc-BW-C-30-M | ecosystem: Environmental > Terrestrial > Soil >...
CACGCCGAGACTCACACCGTGATCCTGCCGCATGCGGCCGCATACAACGCCGGCGCCGCGCCGGCCGCTCTTCATCGTGTGGCGCATGCGCTCGGCGCGACTGACGCTGCTGGCGCCTTGTTCGATCTTGCAGAAAGACATGGGGCACCGACGTCGCTGAGCCAGCTCGGGATGTCGGCGTCAGACCTCGACAAGGCAGCCGATGCGGCGGTCGAGTCCGCTTACTGGAATCCGCGTCCTGTCGAGCGAGGTCCAATTCGCTCCTTGCTCGACGACGCCTATCACGGCCGGCGGCCGTCTCAAGCAGGAGCGTGACGGTCATGATCGGCGAGAAGGAAAGGGTGCCGGCTACGGAGATATTTCCGGAATTGACTCACGACGTCATCGCCCGCATGAATCATGCGCAGAGCGCCAGGCTGCGCGACGTCATGGAGATCGTGGTCCGCCATCTCCATGCGATCGTCAGGGAAGCGAAGGTCACCCAGGGCGAGTGGGCCCAGGCCATCGACTTTCTCACGCGCGCGGGCCAGATGTGCTCCGAAAGCCGGCAGGAACTGATCCTGCTCTCGGACATCCTGGGCGTCTCGATGCTCGTTGACGCCGTCGACAATGTCGCAGGACCTGGAATCACCGACTCGACTGTACTCGGGCCGTTCTACGCGGGTGAGCAGCGCGAACTCGCGCAGGGCGACAGCATCCTGCTTCGCGAGGAGGAGGGCGAGCAGCTTGTCATGACTGGGCGTGTCAGCGGTCCCGAGGGGCAGCCGGTTGCCAATGCACTGATCGAAGTGTGGCAGACTGCGCCCAACCAGCTCTATGACGTCCAGGACAAGGACCAGCCCGAGGGGCATTTGCGGGCGAGCTTTCGCACCGATGCGGCAGGGCGCTACCGATTCCAGACCATCCTGCCGGTCAGCTATCCGATTCCCGACGACGGTCCCGCGGGCCAATTGCTGGCTGCTCTGGGACGGCATCCGTTCCGTCCCGCGCACGTCCATTTCATGATCAGTGCGCCGGGCTATCGCACGCTCGTCACGCACCTGTTTTTCGAAGGCGACCAGTACCTCGAAAGTGATGCGGTGTTTGGCGTCAAGCATTCGCTGGTTGTTCGTCCCGAGTTGAACAATGGGACCAGCACCGTCGCATACGACTTCGGCCTTGCCAGGGAGTTGCGCCCTGGGGGCGGGCCACCGAGTTTCGTCGCGGGCGGCAAGGCGTAACGGCGGCATGCTGCGCTTGGCCTCTCGCCTGCAATCGTGTTAGCCAATGGACATGGTCAAGGCCGATAAGCTGAAATCGACTGCGGAGCGGCGCGGACGTCCGCGCAAGCGCGCCGAACAACAGCGCGCGCTTGAAACGCGCGGCGCGATCCTGGACGCCGCCATTGCGGAGTTCGCTGCGCGGGGATTCGAAGGGGCGAGCATTCGCGCCATCGCGGACCGGTTTGGCCTGCAGCATCCGCTCATCACCTACCACTATCGCAGCAAGGATATCCTCTGGCGCGCGGCGGCGGAACATGCGTTCGCGCAAATCAGGGAAGGGTGGGACACTTCGGCGCCGGAGACCTCGGATTTGCCGCCGCTCGCCCGGTTGCGGGAGGAATACACCACGCTGTTCCGTTACACCGTCGCATTTCCCGAGTTTCACCGCTTCATGCGGCAGGAGGCCATGAGCGGCAGTCCGCGCCTGAAATGGGTTGCCGAAACCGTGCTGGCGCCGCTGCTCGAGCGATTGATTCCGCAGATCGTCGCTGCGCAAAAGCAGGGACTGCTGCCGGTGGTCGATCCCATCTTGTTCCACTACATGATGGTCAGTCTCACCACGACGCTTGCCGGGTTCGGGCCTGAAATGCAGGTGACGAGCGCGCTGTCCGCGAAAAGTCCCAAGGTCGTCGAAGCGTACTGGCGTCTCGTGGACGAGACGGTTTTTGGCAAGTACGCAAGCAAACTACCTGCGCAGATCAAGGAAGCCGGCAAGCGGTGAGCGCAGGCAGATCCACGGCAGGCCGCAATCGATGCGGCCGATCCCCGGTCTCTCCCTACATCCCCCTCATCGAATGGATTGCCGCGGTGGCCCAGTGTGCAGGGGCCGAGCCATATCGGTTCCAGCATCATATTGCGCTTGATTAAACTTTACGATCGTATAGTATAAAGATAATGCTTCCAGCGGCCCCGATGAACAATGAGGGTTTGAGGAAATGCCTGGTTCGCTTCGCATCGCAATTATCGGCGGCGGTATCGGCGGCCTGACCGCTGCGCTCGCGCTACGCGCGCGCGGTCTTGATGCCAGCGTGTTCGAGCAGGCGGAGGCAGTGAGGGAGATCGGCGCCGGCGTCTCGATCCACCCGAACGCGGCCCGGTTGTTGAAGCGAATCGGTCTCGACGATCAGCTGCGCAAGATCGGATCGCCGATCAATGGCATCACGCTGCGCAGTTCGAAAGGCGAGGCGATCACGACCCCAGCCGGGCCGGCAACGCCCGCCTTCTCGCAACAGACCGGTCAGGGATACAACGTCCATCGCGCCGACTTCCTCAACCTGCTGTTCGCGGCATTGCCAGGCGGCACGGTCAGGCTTGGTCATCGCTGCCTCCAGGTGCAGGAGGACAGCGACGGCGTCCGGCTCGCCTTCGCGAACGGTGCAGTTGCGGAAGCCGACGTCGTCATCGGCGCGGACGGAATCCGTTCCGTCATCCAGCGCCAGATCGGTCTGGAAGGTCGTCCCTCAAGCGAAGGCATCATGGCCTATCGTGGACTGATTCCAGCAGAGCGGCTCGCATGGGCCGGCGAACTCAGGGACCCCGGGCTCTGGATCGGCTCGGGGCGGAGTTTCCTGCTTTATCCCGTTGCGGGCGGGCGACTGATCAATATGGTGGCTTTCGTTCCCACCGACACTGAATCCGAGGAGTCCTGGTCTGCACCGGGCGACCTCAAGGCGCTTGCCTCCGAATACGCCGGTTGGGATCAGCCCGTCCAGGACACCATCAATGCGCTCGACGAGACCTTTCGCTGGGGCATCTACGATCGCGCTCCGTTGCCGCGCTGGTCGACCGGTCGCGTCACGCTGATGGGCGATGCGGCGCATCCCATGGTGCCTCATGTTGGCCAAGGTGCGGGTCAGTCGATCGAAGATGCAATCACGCTTGCCGTCATGCTGGAAGGATGCGGGGCCAACGACATCGCGGCCCGCCTGAAGCTCTACGAGACACTCCGGCTGGCGCGGACCAGCCAGGTGCAAGCGCTCGCGCGCGCCGCGGGCAAGCTTTATCGCTCCGAGCACGACGATCCGGCGGAAAAGGCCGTGCGGCTGCGCGAATGGATGGCGCAGGGACAATGGCTGTACGAGCACGATGCGGAGCAGGCCGCCCGCGATGCGCTGGCGAAGTCATCCTAGTGACGCCGATCTGAATCGAGGGAGTGGGGAGCATGCTTCAGGGAACGATGTTCGCAAGATGGTGGATCGTGTTCGGTGCGACGGCGGCGATGCTGGTGGCCCAGGGCCCTGTGATCCTCTACACGCTCGGCCACTTCATCAAACCGCTGAATGCCGAATTTGGCTGGGATCGCGCCAGCATTTCCGCCGCCGGCGGCATTGCTGCGATCGCTTCAGCAATCACCATTCCCTTTGTTGGATCGATGATGGATCGCTGGGGCGTCCGCGCCGTTCTTCTGCCGGTCGTCGTGCTCTGCGCCTCAAGCGTCGCTTTGATCGCGCTCGCGCCACCATCAATCACCGTCTTCATGCTGCTGTTTTGCAATCACCGGCATCCTGGGCTCGGGCCAAGGGCCGCTCGGTTATGCCAAATGCGTCTCGGCATGGTTCGACGACAGGCGAGGCCTGGCGCTCGGAATCACGATGAGCGGCATCGGTCTGGGAGCGGTGCTGGTGCCGCAATACACCCAGTTTCTCATTGGCAATTTCGGTTGGCGCGCCGCCTATCTTGGTCTCGGTCTGCTGACGCTGATTGTGGCTCTTCCGGCAGTGTTCCTGTTCATCCGCGAGCCAGCCGCGGCAAAAACCGTGACCGGTGGTGAGCGTGGGCCAACGCCTGTCGGGCACGATCGGCTGCCCGACCTCGAGGTGCGGGAGGCGCTCGGCGGCCGCCGGTTCTGGCTGATCGCTTGCGCCCTGTTGCTGGTGTCGACCGTCACGCAAGGCCTGGTCGTGCACACGGTGCCGCTCTTGACCGACAAGGGTTATTCGCCCGAGGCAGCGGCGGCGTTGATGATTGCGGTGGGTCTCTCCACGATGGCCGGACGACTGATGTCCGGATATCTGGTCGACAGGATTTTTGCTCCGTTCGTCGCGGCTTTCTTCTTTTTGCTGCCGTCTCTCGGAATCTATCTGCTCGACAGCACCGTCGCGCCGGTTGCGGGCATCATCAGCCTCGGTCTCGCATCCGGCACCGAAATCGACATGATCGGATTCCTGACCTCCCGGTACTTCGGAATGAGACGCTTCGGGCAGTTATACGGATATCTGTTCGCCTTCTTCGTCGTCGGCTCTGCAATCGGACCCGCCATGATGGGTCTTTCTTTTGAGCGGCTGCATTCGTACCAACCCGCCCTTTGGACGTTTGGCGCGTTCATGATTGTTGCGAGCGCCGCAATCCTCGGTCTCGGCCCCTATCGCTATCCCCCAGAAGCAAAGGTTGCGGCAGAGGCGCCGCAAATCGTGGATGCGCCCGCAGCTGGGCAGGCATGAGAGGAAACAAATGAATCAAGTGAGCTTTCGACATCTGCTTGGAGTGGCAGTCATGCTTGCCCTTTGCGGATCCGCAGCGGGCGCAGAGCAACGTGGTGTCACGGATAACGAAATCCGGATCGGGCAAACCATGCCCTCCTGCAGAGCGCGATCCCCGACGGATAGCGTCACAAGAGCCCGTCGGCAGGAGCGCGAACCCTTGCCTGCGACAATTCCCAGCAAAATGCACGCAAAGTCCCCCGAAGTCGGTAGCCCGCGAATGTGGTGTGATCTACAACGCGCTTACTTCGGCACCTTCGAACTCACCGCTTGCACGAACTCGATGAACGCGCGCAACTTGCTCGGCGTGTGGGCGCGATTCGCATAGTAGAGATGAAACGGCTGGTCCGGCGGCAGAAACTCGTCGAGCATGGAAACGACGGTGCCCGAGGCGATCTCGGCGGTCGCGAACTGTCGGAAGACGAGGCCGAGCCCGCTGCCCTGACACGCGGCGCCGAGGACCGCGCGCATGTCGTCGAGAACAAGTCGGCCGCGCACGTCAACGGTTACATCCTTGCCGCCGATACGAAATTCCCACTCGAAGAACCGTCCGCGGTTCAGGCGATGACGGATACAATCGTGTTCGAGTAGTTCGTGCGGCGTTCTCGGAGTTCCGCGATGTTTGAAGTAGCGCGGCGAACCTATTACCGTCAGCTGCTGCGTCGGCCCCAGGGGTACGGCGATCATGTCACGTTGCAACGCGTGGCCCAAGCGGATGCCGGCATCGAATCCGCCGGCGACGATATCGCTGAGATTGTTGTCGATCGTGATATCGAGCGTGATCTCCGGGTAGCGCTCGCCGAACGCGGTGAGGTGCGCCTGAATCAAGGCAGCGTACGCGACGTAGCTGGTGTTGATGCGCAGCACGCCCTGTGGGCGCTCGGAGAAATCTTCCGCTTGCTGTACCGAATCACGAACCTGAGCCAATGCGGGCGCCAGCGTGTCGAGCAACTTCGTCCCGGGCTCAGTGAGCGCGACACTGCGGGTGGTGCGGTTGAACAGCCGTACGCCTAACTGCGCTTCGAGCTGCTTGATGGTTTTCGAAATCGCCGTCGTGGTCACGTCGAGCTCTTCTGACGCGCGCACAAAGCTGAGGTGCCGCGCCACGCATTCGAAAGAGACCAAGGCGGGTAGGTGAACTAGTCTCGGAGTTCGTGGGATAGGTCGTGTTGGCTTTCGCATCGCTCGGATTATGAACCTGGAGTTCATGCCAAATCAACGCTTGTGAAGATTTAGTCCATAGCCGACGGACATAGGTTGTCTTCCATCGACGCCTACTTCGAAGGATCACCCATGCTCACGTACGACTTTCTCCGGTCGGCCGGCGGCTCCCCCGAGGCGACCACCCGACGGCGCCTGCTGTACATGGCAGCCACGGTCGCAGTGACCGCGCCCCTGGCCGCACTCGCCGCGGGGGGTACCGCACCGGCGTCGCCAGAGTCCCCCGCCACGGCGTCTCGCCGCATCCGGAGGGCGATCCTGGCGCCCCGATTCGGCGGTGACGCCACCGCCGATTGGTATTCAACGGCGACGCGTCAACTGACCAGCCTCGGCATCGAGACGAAGGTGGTTGCGCTGCTGCCCGAGCCGACCGCGCCCGGCATCGACGAGACGGTGGCGGCCATCGCCAAAGCAGTCGGGGACAACCCGCATGAGATCGCCCAAACCATTCTCATTGGACGCAGCATCGGCAGCCGGGCGCTGCTGGCCTACCTCAGCCGGCACGGGGCGCATCGAACCTTCGCCGGCCTGGTCTCAGTAGCCGGCTGGTTCATGGTGGACGACCTGATCTCCTACCCCGCTCTCACACCGTGGGTGAACACGGACCTCAATTTCGCATCGATCGCCTCGGCGACTGGACCGATCAACGTGCACCTGTCGGACAACGACCCGTTCACGGCGGACTGGGGGCCAATGCCGCCGACTGGCTGGGCAAACTCGGCGCGGCGGTGCACATCGCGCACGGCGCCGGACACTACATGACGACCAACCCGGGCCCGGTCCTCGACACGATTCGCCATTTGAATCTCAGTTGAACGCGTGAGCCGACACATGAAAACCTGGTTCATCACCGGCGCATCCCGCGGGTTCGGCGCCCTGATCATGGAGGCGGCTCTCGCGACCGATGCGGTCGTCGCGACGGCGCGCGATCCCTCGTCCATCGCCGATCATCCCCGGCTGCTCAAGCTGCCGCTGGATGTCACAAACGAAGTGCAGGCCCGCGACGCCGCCGCGAGAGCCATCGAAACGTTCGGACGCATCGATGTTCTCGTGAACAACGCGGGCTACGGTCTGCTCGGCGCGGTCGAGGAAGCGAGCGCCGTCGAGGTTGAACGCGTATTCGCTACGAACGTGTTCGGCCTCTTGAACGTGACGCGGGCTATTCTTCCTTACATGCGTAGCCAGCGGTCTGGACACATCATCAATATGTCCTCGATCGGCGGCTACGCGTCGTCACCAGGCTGGGGCGTCTATTGCGCGACGAAGTTCGCGGTGGAGGGCATCAGCGAAGCGCTGTCCATCGAGCTTGCGCCCCTCGGCATTCATAGCACTGTCGTCGAGCCCGGATATTTCCGCACGGGTTTTCTTGGTGCGCAGTCATTGAGCAGTACCGCCGTGAGACTCGACGATTATGCGGACGCCGTGGGAGAGATGCGTACGTTCGCCGCCGCCGTGCACCATCAGCAGCCAGGCGATCCACAGCGACTAGCGCAAGCGATCGTGCAGCTTGCAGCGGCACATGATCCGCCGACACGTCTCGCGCTCGGCAGCGATACGGTCGCGCGCATCGAAGAGAAGCATCGCGGCGTGGAGCGCGAGCTCGATCTCTGGCGCGCGGTGTCCTTGTCGACGGACTACGTACGCGCATGAGTAGTGCGCCACAAGCGAGCGAGCGCGGCCTACGGACACTGCGCGCATTGCAGAGTACATCATGACCGCAACGCGTATCCTCTAACTCAGTAGCATTGTTCAGGAGCGTCACTTGAGGCGAATCCACCCCATCATTGAACGGGCCAACGCCGCCTTCCCCAATCTCGAGGTTGAACTAGGCGACGAGCAGCTGAGTCGCTCCATCATCTCCCGGCGGATCGGACGGTACGCGATGACCCAACTCAAGATGCCAGCCGTTGCGGTGGAGCTCAGCGGAAAGCGCGCCGTGGCCGCCGGTCTTGGCAACCACCTCAAGCTGATGTGGCAACTCACTGGACGGATGCGGTACGAGAGTTCCAGCAGAAAGTTCGATATTGTTCCAGGCGACCTAGTCGTTACATCCATGGCCGAAGACTACAGGTTGGAAATGCTCGAGGGGCACGAAGCACTCGTTTTGATCTTCGATCCTGCAGACGACCCGAAATGGCCTGAACTGGCCAGAGACGCATTGACCACACCGATTGCCCGGCAGGCCGGGATCATGACAGCGGCCGGCGGGGTTCGCGCACTCCTGTCCGCCCCGGAAGATCGCACGGGCGAATTCGCAGCCCGTACGATGATTGATCTGGCACTGCTTAGCACGCGGCAACCCGATCGCGAATACGACTCTCGCCGGTCACCTCTTTTGGCGCGAGCGGCACTACATGTCCTGCGCAATTCAACGGACAGCACATACGGACCCGCGCGACTGGCTCGAGATATGGGTATGTCACGACGATCTCTATACATGCGGCTCGCGGCTTTCGGAACGACGCCGGGCGGCCTGATTCGGCGCACCCGCCTCGATCGCGCTCGGGAGGACATCCTCCAGGATCGCACGCGCTCGCTCCTCGATATTGCGCTGGCAAACGGTTTTGGCGATGGCGCCAGCTTGAGCCGCGCGTTCCGCATCGCCTACGGGCATCCGCCGAGTGAGCTGCGTCGCGAAGATTGAGTTCGTCTTTGCCCTTTAGCTAACTCAGACGCCGCTCCGCCGCCACACACACCGATCGGGAAGGCGAATCCATTTTTGCATCCTGTGCCAAGTCCGTGCACGGCAGGAAAAGGCCGGCGTCAACCCTATCAATATGCTCCGGCGTGCGGACCGATGCCTCTTGGGCTCAGGCGCCCTGTTTTGAAAACGAGACTCATGCGCGGCGAGAAGTTTCTCGACGGAACTTGGCCCGCTGGCGAGGTGATACCATCATCATACTCGCGATCCGATTAGTGGAGGATCTCATGTTGAAGACACGCATCACAGAGCAATACAGACTGAAGGTTCCGTTCATCAATGCGGGTATGGCGTTCATCGCTATGCCTCCGCTGGTGCGCGCCGTGTGTTCGGCTGTTGGAATGGGAATGTTGGGCGGTGCGGCAATGCCCCCCGACGTGCTGCAAGCAGCTATCCGTGATATCAAGGCGGTGAATCCAGCGTCCTACGGCGTCGACATCATCGCACGGTTCAGCGGAATCGAGCACATCGAAGTATGCGTCGCGGAAAAGGTGCCGGTGGTGGCCTTCTTCTGGGATGATCCGCCGGATGAGTGGCTATCGCGCCTGCGGGCGGTCGGCATTCATATCTGGTTTCAAGTTGGCAGCGTGGCCGAAGCAAAGGCCGCCCACCGCCGTGGCGCCCACGCGCTCGTCGTGCAAGGCAGTGAAGCCGGCGGCCACAACCGAGCGGGCGCGGCGACGTTCTCGTTGCTCCCGGCCGTCATTGATGCGGTCGAGGCCATCCCCGTCGTCGCTGCTGGGGGCATCGCCGACGGTCGAACCGTCGCTGCGGCGCTGGCGCTCGGTGCCGAGGCCGTATGGGTAGGGACCCGCCTCATCGCGAGCTTTGAGGCCAACGCACACCCGGGGTACAAGGATCGTGTCGTCGCCGCAGGCGTCGAGGATACCGCGCGCCATCTTATCTTTGGCCCGGAGTTTCCTGACGCTTCCACCCGCGGGCTGCGCAACCGCATCGTGCGGGAATGGGAGCGGCGTGACGATCCGCCGCCATACAAGGTCGCGTCGGAATCGGAACTCCCGGTCATTGGTCAGGCGCGTTTGTTTGGCCAGGAGTTCCCTATGAAGCGGTTTTGCGGATTTCCGCCGACTCCAGAATTCACGGGCGACCTTGAGGAGATGAGCCTGCTGGCGGGCGAATCGATTGGGCAGACAAAGCGGTTAATGAGCGTCGCCAACATCATTGATGAGATGATGGATGGTGCCGAGGTCGTGATCAACCGACTTGGGTCGATCATCGCTCGCCGATGAGAGAGGGCCAGAGTTTCAGCTATGAAGCGGGAAGCATCGTCCCAGGGGAGTTTACGGCCCATGCGAGAGGTGAACGACAATCACTCGCCTGTTGCGCGTGAGCGGCGCGGCGTTGCGCCGACCGGGGCATGTTCTCAGATCGTCGACCAGGAACCGGGGACCACTTGGTTTGCGATACGCCTGATCCCGATCACGCGGTCTTGTATACGTTCCGGGCTGATTCCGGCTGCTCATCTCTCAGGCAAAGTGGCCGCGGCGCTGATGGCGCAGGCTCCGGACCTGCTGGCACATCCGCCGGTTATCGAAAAATCGAGGTTCTTGCGGTCAAAACTCCGACCGCATTGGCCAAAAAGGGAACGAAACAACGACTTCACCGCAGTGATCCCGATGATCAATGCCTAAAGCGCCATTCACCGGAGGTGTGTCCCATATTCCGTAGCGATGACGTTACCGAAATCACAAAATTACAAGCAACAGGCGAGAAGGCAGACGCTATGAATGAAACTGGACGTGAGGAAGACGTGCTGGATGTTCTGGGTCCAACCATTCAGCATCTCACGAAGCTGTCCATATCTGACGATGACTTTTGTGTCCTAAAAGGGCTTCTTCGGACGGGAGTGGTGGTGCCGCTTCACAACCACCCGGACCGAGAAACATTCTACATACTCGCCGGCGAGCTTGAGATTCTGAAGTGGGTGGATTCGGGCCCCCATTGGCATCGGATGACGGCGGGGGACGTGCTTGACGTGCCGAGCGGAACCAAACATGCATTGCGCAACAGCGCTGCCGCCGACGTAGTCGTCCTCATCGTCACGACAATGAAGCACGGTCAGTTCTTCCGGGATGTCGGCAGACCGGCCGCTACCACTCCGCCGGTACCGCCATCGGAGGCCGATCTGCAACGCTTCGTTCGGATGGCGCATGATTACGGGTACTGGCTTGGCAGCCCCGAGGACAACGCAGCCATCGGACTGCATCTCGATTAACCGCGCCGAGGACATAACCAGAAAGGCGATTGCAGCGGAATTGGGCTAGGCAGCCCAGAGTCGGACCGTCAAGACGCGCGAGTGGACGATCAGTGGCATTTGCCGGCGCTGTTAGTGCTTCTCGCAAATGCGGATTACCAATAGCCGGTGATTGCAACTCAAAAAAAGCTCGGCGTATCGACCGGACTGTTATGGGTCGCATCAGGGCTATGTCTTTGGTTTGGCGCAACTCGTCAGTTTGGATGACTACCTGAACGACGGGTTCCGTCCTCCAAGGCAGGCTTCCGCATCTAGTACCAAGCGTCCCACCGCTACCCCAGACGCCGCCCATCGTCCCGCATATCGAGCGCGCAGGCGAATCTACTTTTGCATCCTGCGCCAAGTCCGTGCACGGCAGAGAAAGCCGGCGTCAACTTTGTCTGTACGCTGCGTCCTGCGGACCTATGCCTCTGGGGCTCGGGCGCCGCTCGAAAGCGGAGATTTACTCGAAAGCGGAGATTTATATGACTACGAAACAGAAGACCATCATCGTGACGGGAGCCTCGCAGGGAATTGGTGCCGCAGTGGCGAACCTGTTCCTCGATCGCGGCTACAACGTGGTGGGTAACTCGCGCAAGATCACCCACAGAAATGAGCTGGAGAGCTCGAAAAATCTGGCGCTTGTTGACGGCGACATCGGTCTCACTTCGACGGCCGAGATGATCGTCGGTACCGCGGTGAACCGGTTCGGGTCGGTCGATGCCCTCGTGAACAACGCGGGGGTCTTCTTTCCGAAGCCGTTTACCGAGTACTCGCCCGAAGACTTCAGGGTGTTGTCGTCCACCAATCTGGATGGCTTTCTCCATACGACGCAATTGGCGGTGAGGCAGATGCTCTCGCAGAAGACCGGCGGCAGCATCGTGAGCATCACGGCTTCGATCGCAGATCATCCGCTCGCGGTATTCACTGCATCTGTCCCCATGATAACCAAGGGCGGTATCAATGCGATCTCCCGCAGTCTCGCGATGGAATACGCGCCGCAGGGTATCCGGGCGAACGTGGTCGCTCCGGGCGTTGTGGACACCCCACTGCACAAGAACAGCCCCAAGGAGTTCCTGCGCACGCTGTCACCGCT
>Ga0210406_10006593_pt1 | contig 12013 bp, 6 predicted proteins | sample IncBWC30MmetaG_FD_155454 | JGI IMG/M metagenome (GOLD analysis project Ga0210406, IMG submission 155454) | Forest soil microbial communities from Barre Woods Harvard Forest LTER site, Petersham, Massachusetts, United States - Inc-BW-C-30-M | ecosystem: Environmental > Terrestrial > Soil >...
GCAGAAATACTTCGTACCTTCGGGACGAAGCCAGATACGTCCATCCACGACTTCGATGTGGGAGAAGACGTCTGTCTTCGGGAAGTTAGATTGCTGTGTTTGAGACGTCTCATCGGCGTCCGGGGCGAGCGCGCAGATGTAAACCAGTCCGGCAACGCGATCGTCGACTCCGGCGCCTGTTATGACGCTTCCGCCGTAGGAGTGGCCGACGAGGATGACAGGGCCGCTGACCCGGCCGATCGTTGCCTTCACCAAGGCGACGTCCTCTGCCGTTGTGTTGAGGCCGTACTGCGCTGCTATACACTCATACCCCTCCGCCTGAAGCGGAAGGATCAGCTTGCTAAAGCACGAACCGTCGGCCCAGAGTCCGTGACAGAAAACGATGCTGGGTTTGGTTTGCGTAGATTTCGCTGTCATTCTTGTTCTCCTTTTTCCCTTTCATTTTTTGGCGACGCATCTGCTTTTGTTTAGCCGACCCTGGTTTCGTGCGACACCAGGCCTGTTACCACTGTTCTGGATGCTCTTTCGGCCGATCTCGCTCCTGCAGCATCCATTCCCTGATATAAGCCGAGCAATGCAGGATCGAGACGCCTGCCGACTCACACGCGTTGAGAAAACGAACACCTTCTAGATCGATGAGATCCAATTCCTCTAAATCCAGAACGATTGGCGATTCGCAGCGCCCGATTTCGGTTTTGACCTGATCCAGGTGCCCAAATCGAAATTCGCCGCTGAGCCGAATCCGCCCTTGGGCCTGTTCAATCCGCAGCGTCATTTGCTTATCGGCTCCGGAACGGGATCTCACTGAGCACGACATGGGCCAGTTTCAACTGGCGTGCATTGACAGGGCTTACCTGGAAATGGGGTCCTGATTCTTCAGGAATTCCTCTTTGATGAGGAAAACGCCGTGGGCCTATAATCGGCGGATGGCATCGGCAACGGATGGCTCCTCCCGGGCTGAACAAGGTCTGGACGTTCGTCTATTGGTTGATGCGATTCCTGCGCTCTCCTGGTCCAGTGGTCCGGACGGTTCTGTGGAGTTTATTAATCAGCGATGGCGTGAGTACACAGGTCTTTCTTCGGACGAATTGCTTCGGTCGGGTTGGAAGGCCACAGTTCATCCCGAAGATCTCGCTCTATTCCAAAAATGGGAAACGTCCAGCGATCTCAAACCAAGCGGGTGCGAGGTGCGCTTACGGCGATCTGATGGTTTGTTTCGCTGGTTCGTGCTGCAGCGGGAGCCACTCACCAGTGAAGCTGAGGTTTTGGTTCGGTGGTGCGGGATCGCAACCGACATCCACGACCGAAAGCGAACAGAATGGCTCCATCTGGCAGAAATGCGGACACTCCAGATGATCACCGAAGGCGCGAGTCTTACGGACATTTTGGACCATATCTGCTCTTCCGTTGACCTTCAGATTTCTCCCTCGATTACAACGATCCTGCTGATGGACCAAGATGGCAAAAAGCTATGGCCCAGTGCCGGTCCGAGGGTACCCGTCGACTGGGCTCGCGCGATAACTCCTTTAGCCGTTGCTGCCGACACTGGGCTATGTAGTACTGCTGCATTCTTGAAGACGCGAGTCATTGTCCCAGATGTGGCCAGTGAGCCGATCTTCGCAGAGGAATATCGTGACGTTGCCCTTCAGAGCGGAATACGGGCAGGGTGGTCCCAGCCGATATTGACGAAAGACAATCAAGTCCTCGGGACATTCGCAATTTATTCTGCCGACTCGCGAGTTCCGACAGCCGAGGACCTCGCGTTGATAGAAGCGGCCGGGCGTATTGCACTCATCGCCATTGAACGGCAGCGGTCGCAGGAGGCCCTTAGAAAAGCGCTGGATCAAATAACGAATTCGGAAACAAAACTTCGACAAGTAATAGATACGATCCCCACACTTGCCTGGTGCAACCTGCCGGATGGTTCCAACGAGTTTCTCAACAAACGATGGCATGACTATACGGGGCTTAGTCCCGAAGAGTCGCATGGCTGGGGCTGGCAAGTTGCATTCCATCCGGAGGACATACCGCCCTTGATGGGAAAATGGCGGGAGCTGTTGGTTTCAGGAGAACCAGGTGAGATCGAGGCGCGTCTTCGTCGCCTCGACGGAGTATTTCGCTGGTTTCTCATCCGTGTCGAGCCGCTACGCGACGGTGCTGGGAAGATTGTTAGATGGTACGGAACAAGCACTGACGTCGAAACCCTCAAGCAGACCCAAGAGAAACTGCGGGAAGATGAACGCGAGCTTCGCCGTATCACGGACGCGATACCGCAAACAATTGTTGTCCTGGATCCCTCTGGTGCTCCGCTCTACGCCAATCAAGCGACCCTTGACTATACGGGTCTCACTTCGGAAGACGTGGTTGCTCCGCACTTTCGCGAACGAATCTTTCACCCAGACGACCTCGAAAGATTACGCGAGGTCCGCAAGGCTGCTCTCGCTCACGGGTTTCCATTCGAAGTTGAACAACGTGCGCTTCGAAAGGACGGCGAGTACCGCTGGTTCCTGATTCGTTATAACCCTTTCCGTAATGAGCAGGGGCAGGTGATTCGCTGGTACGCGACTGGAACTGACATCGATGACCGCGTCCGAGCCGAAGAGAGGACACGCAACGAAAACCTGGCATTGCGAGAGCAAATCGATAAGGACTCGATGTTCGAGGACATAGTCGGCTCCTCGGAAGCGCTGCGTAAAGTGCTACGCCAAGTCGCAAAGTTGGCGTCGTCTGATTCCACGGTTTTGATTCTCGGCGAAACTGGTACGGGAAAGGAGTTGATAGCCCGTGGCATCCATAAGCGATCCAAACGCGCGGATCATGCGTTCATTGCTGTGAACTGCGCCGCCATTCCCTCATCGCTGATTGCTTCGGAACTTTTCGGTCACGAGAAGGGTGCCTTCACTGGTGCAACACAAAGACGCCTTGGACGTTTTGAATCGGCAAATGGCGGGACAGTTTTTCTGGATGAGGTCGGCGACTTACCCCTGGAAGTTCAAGTCGCATTGTTGCGCGTGCTGCAAGAACGAGAAATTGAGCGCGTCGGCAGTGATAACACCATTCCTATCGACGTCAGAGTGGTAGCGGCCACTCACCGTGATCTGAATGCACTCGTGGCTGAAGGGAAGTTCCGGGAAGATCTCCTATACAGATTGAACGTAGTTCCTATAGAGATGCCGCCGATGCGGGAGCGCATGACGGATATCCCTTTGCTTGCCGAGTACTTTCTTGATCGCTTTGGCAAAAAGGCTGGAAAGACGTTTAGAACAATCGATAAGAAAAGTCTCAAACTGTTCCAGGCGTACGAATGGCCAGGGAACATTCGTGAACTACAAAATGTGATTGAGCGCGCTGTAATCCTCTGCGAGGGCGAAACTTTTTCTGTGGACGAAACATGGCTCGGACGGGAACTGCCCATTGCCCGTCGTCGAACGAGCACGCTTAATCGAGTCCTCGTTAGGCAAGAGAAGGAAATGATCGAAGCCGCACTGGCACAAAGCCAAGGCCGAGTCTCGGGACGGTCAGGTGCAGCGACCAAACTAGGTCTGCCGGCGCGAACGCTCGATTCGAAAATCAAGCGTTTCAAAATCAACAAATATAGGTTCAAAGTGCCACGCGCTAGCTGAGTCGATTCGGCTAATTTCGACTTTCTGCCATACGGGCGTTGCAGTCAGGACGTAGTCTGGGAGGCCACGGGCGGCCAGATCTTCTTCGACACGGGCTCAAACAGACCACCGCGTGAGGAGTTGGATCATGGCCAACGCGCTTGCGAGGCCTTTAGTGGCAGTGGGGTTTGCGCTCATGATCGGACTCGCCTCAGTGACAGCGATGGCGGGTCCAGTGGAGGACCTCGACAATCAGAAGCGACAATACGATTCGCTCAAGAGCAGCTTTGAAAGCACATTAGACGGGGCCAACAGATTCTTCGAAAGCTCCCGGAGACTGCGAGAGTTAGACAAGGCGGAGCTGGAGGAGCTCATTGACAAGATCTGTGCCAGCGATCTCGAGCAAGCGAGGATGTCGAGCGCCCATTGGCCGAGAGACTCACGGGTAACGTGGTGGAGAGGGTGAGTTCGTCATACAACGACGCCTTTCGGGCGGGCGAGCGCCTGGATAAGGCGCTCGAAAAGGTGCAAAAGGATATCGACGAGCTCATCAAGAACATCAAGCCGCTGACCTCCATTGACGAAATCAAGAGCGCCGCTTCCAGTCTCCTCAGCGACGCGACTGCGCTTCAGGAGAACGCCAACCGGTCTCCAAGCCAAGTTCTCTGATGACTACAAGTCGTTGACAAACGTCAGAGATGGGGCCATGAAGGGGGCGAACAATCCAAAGATTCGGGCGGCGATGGGGCTGGGCTGATCGACTCGGTCTGGCAAAGCCGACTTCTACGGGCGAATGGGAACTCGACCCTATCCTTGCGAGATTGTTGACGGACGGGAAAGCTCAATGATTTGGTGGTCATTGCCTGGGCCAAGCGCTTTTGTCAATGCGGTTATCGATGATCTGCGGGAAGGCAAGTCTGTTTTCCTTCTGCTTCCAGCGTATTCTCCCGGCAGGCTATCCGCACAAACTATACATCTGCAGCGACCCAGCACTATATCGCTACATTTTCGTTAAAGTTTGAGTCGGTTCTGCAGGAAATCGGGAGTATTATCTCGCAACTCCATCCGTTGTCATGGATTGGAGACCTTTAGGCGTTTTCATGCGGGTGGGGCCGACATACCGCGCCGTTGCTCTTCTACTCGCCGGTGTTCTCCTTTCCGGCGACGTGCATAGCCAGACCACCACGACTGGCGGCTTGGCAGGTGTTGTTATTGATCAGACGACTGCCGTTGTTCCCGGTGCTGTGGTTGAGATTAAAGATGCCGCGAAAGGCACAACCCAATCAGGGAAGACCGATGGGGAAGGCGTATACCAGTTCCCCTTCTTGCGTCCGGCAACGTACACGCTCCGGGTAACGCATCCCGGATTCCAGGAAGAACGACGGTCGGTCAATGTTCAGGTCGGCCCTCCGGCAACCGTCAATATCACCCTTCAGATCGCGAAAGCCAGCAGCGAAATTACTGTTACGGACGAAGCGCCGATCATTCAAGCCGAAACCGCCGACGTATCTACCACCATGAACCAGAAGCAAGTTTCCGAGGTTCCAAACCCCGGCAACGATCTTACCTATATCGTGCAAACCGCTCCCGGTGTGGTGATGAACACTGATCTTTCAAGCGGCTCCCACTTTTCAATTCTGGGAATGCCAGCCAATTCGTATCTCCTCACGACCGACGGAATGAGTAACAACGGCACGGGGAACGACACGATAGCAGGCGCTCTGGGTCTGCTGTTGGGGCAGAATGAGATTCAGGAAGTCACGGTAGTGAGCACGGGCTACTCGGGTCAGTTTGGGGGCGCTGCCGGTGGAAACATCAATTACCTCACTAAATCAGGCACCAACGGCTTTCACGGAAACGCGCAATATTATTGGAACGGTAGCGCCTTCAACGCCAACTATTGGTTTAACAATGCTTTCAGTGTTCCACGGCCCTTCAGCATTGCCAATCAGTGGGCCGGATCCCTGGGAGGACCGATTAAGAAGGATAAGCTGTTTTTCTTTTTTGATAGCGAAGGTCTGCGTCTGCAGGTCTCCTCCACCACGCTGGTCTTTATTCCCAGTCATCAGTTCGAAGACGCGACCCTGAACAACATCAACAACGACAAGAGATTCGGCCTTCGCTCTCCGACCCATGCTTTTTATCGCAAGATATTCGATCTCTATGACTCCTCACTGCTTGGCCCGGGAATCAGTGCGGTCCAGGATGGATACGTCGGCGATCCACTCGGCTGTTCAGGATTTGTCGATCCTAATATTGATCCGAATGACCCTCACGGACTGGGCAAGGATGTGCCGTGCGCGGTCAGCTTCATCAAAAATCGCGGGCGTCCCGGTCAGGATACGCTGACGTCCGGGCGCGTAGATTGGAACGCAAGCCGAAACGATCGGGTCTTTCTGCGCCTAGAGCGCGATAGCGGAGTCAGCGCAGCCTACAACGACCCCATCAGTCCGATGTTTGACCAGGATGGGTCAGGCTCGTGGTGGAAAGGCGAGGTAGTCGAGACTCGCTCGTTTGGCCCTTCCGTGGCTAGTCAATTTTTAATGGGTGTTTCCTTCTATTCCGGAATGGGTGGGGTGAAGAACTTGGCTAAATCTCTAGCGACCTTTCCCACTGGGTTGTTCTTCAACGGTGGGCTGCCATTTTCAGGCCTCGCTGCCAGCGGTACCTATGATTACTCAGACAGTAGGTACGATTTTTCGGGAGACCTGGTGAAGACCTGGGGTAGGCAGAAACTTGGATTCGGAGCCAACTTCGAACAAACCCATTGGAATGTCAGTAATGATGGGGGGAGCGGCGCAGGGGTTCTGCTTCCCCAGAGCCTTCTGGCTTTCTATCAGGGCGGGGTTGATCCCGCCCACCCCGATACAGACTTTACTTCGCTGAATCAGGGCTTCCCTTTTAAAACCTCGCAACGAATTGCCTCTAATCACTTTGGTCTTTATGGCCAGGATGAATGGCACGTGCGAAAGAGCCTTTCGCTAACGTTTGCGCTTCGGGCAGAGCATCAGTCAAATCCGGTATGCGAGAATCGCTGTTTCGCCCGTTTGGCGGGTCCGTTTGAACTCGTCAGTCATGATCCGAATCAGCCATATAATCAAGCCGTTGTCACCAATCAGAAGCAAGCTTTTGTGGGAACGGATCGCATCCTATGGTCGCCACGTTTCAGCTTCGCCTGGCAACCATTCGGTGTAACACACAATACGGTTCTCCGCGGAGGCGTGGGTATCTTCTACGATCCTTTGGCGGATGCTCTCGCGTTCTCTCTCTCCGTTAATCCTCCGGTGATCAATAACTTCAACCCCGTCAAGAACAACCTCACGCCCGGTGAACCGTCGAGTCTTTTCAAAGATGCAGATGCGTCCAACAAAGCGTTCGTGAATGGTTTTTCCGTGGGTGAAACCCTCGCCGACTTTCAGGGTGAAGTCCGAAACTTTTCTCCGCCTCGGCTGACTGTTCCACAACAGCGGATGCACTCGCCGCAATATCAGCGATGGAGTCTGGAATTGCAGCAGGCCTTGGGGACCACTACTTCACTCAGCGTTGGATACTTCGGCCACCATGGCGTCCACGAGCTCGTGCAGAATTCGGCGGTGAACGCATGGGGGTTCGGCTCGCTGCCGGCCGGACGGTGCAGTGATCCCGTTCCGGATTGTGCTCCGGATCCGCGATTCAGTGGGGTCACAGAACTTGCCACGACGGCAGTCTCGAACTACAGCGGTATGGTCGCTTCGTTCAAGCATCGCATGAGCCGTTTGAGCCAGGGTCTGCTTCAACTAAACTACACCTACGGCCACGCATTCGATGAGGTGTCCAACGGCGGTCTTTCCGGCTTTACGTTGTATTCTGCGGGGAACCCGCAGAACCCAAACAACTTGCACGACGCTTATGGCCCAGCCGACTACGATGTACGTCACTCCTTCAATGCAAATTATGTTTGGGAACTTCCACTTAAGGCAGCCTTGGGAGGTCACGGTCCCAGTTCTCTGGTGAATGGATGGCAGGTTTCCGGTACCTTCTTTGGCCACACAGGATTTCCCTATACCGTAGGCGACGGTGCTCTGTCATTATCACTCGCTGCCAGGAACTATTTCGGACCTTTTTACGCCGTGCCCGTCCGCCCGCTGGGACCGCAACCGCCGTGCGGAGTCGGCGCAGCACTAACGCCTTCGGGAGCACCACAGCCTTGCATGCCCGAAGAGCTTCTGTACCCTCCGAATAGCCCACCAACGGTTAATCCCAGTGCGCTCTTTGTGCAGCCAGAGTGCGAAACTGACTTCAACCGTGGGCATCTGCCGGGCCCGAACGGACCGTGCAGCGGCCCGGAAGTGTCTTTCGCGCAGGGTCGCAACCACTTCCGAGGGCTAGGCTATTTCAGCACAGATTTCACCATCATGAAGAGCACCAAGATTCCCCACTGGGAAAATTCTGAGCTGCGAATTGGTTTTCAGTTCTTCAACATTCTTAATCACCCGAACTTTGGCTTGCCGTTTATTGAGTCGGAAACTCCTCTCTTAGGCGTAATCGGTTACATGGCGCAGTCAAGTACGAGCCTTCTCGGGAACGCGCAATCAAGCACAAGTTTCGTTGGGACCAACCAAAATGGCGCGGCTAGGATGATTCAATTGAAGGGTGAACTGAAGTTCTGAGAGAGGAAGCGCGGGTTGGGACTACCGGGCGATGTGAATTAGAAGTTTTCCATCATCCACATGTTGAAGTTCTGATTCCTGTCAATAATGGCCAGGTGCCGTCCGTCGGGAGAAGGATAACTAGAACAAGCTTGAGCGTCGACGCACTTTCGTAAGGATGTCACGTTTCCCTCGAAATCCAGATGCAGCAGCTCGATGCCGTTCGGCGCCTTTCTGTTGACAAAAAGTCCCTCTTGATCGGCCGACCATGTCAACCGGGTCAATTCTCCTACTGACTGAGAAGGAATTTTGTGTAGAAGCTGGCCGTGTAGCGACCGAATTTCAATTGGGCTTTCCGGACTCCGCACCATTGCTAGACGAGTGCCATCCGGGGATAGGATGCAAAGCGGAGATTCGAATACGGAGTCAAAGCGCGCTAACACAGGTCCCCGGCCTTTTATGGGATCGAGAACTGAGACGATCAGTTCCTTGCGATCTTCACTTCGTTCAGCTATGACACACGTGTTAGAAGGCGGCCGGGCACAGGAAACACTGGGTTGACGGGAGAGCTGCATTATTGTTTCTGGGGCTCCGCCGGCCAGCGGAATTCGCAAGATCGGAAAAGGGATTGAGGGGTGCTCAAGACTCTGTCCGACCGGCCAAACATTGGAGATATACCATTTGCCATCTGCACTCGTCGCTCCCTGGAGCAGCCAATCCCCGGCCGCCGACGAAGCAATCGGTTCCTGCGTGTCCGAATCGAGAGATTGCTTGTATACGCGCCAACTGCTTCCCCGGTTTTGAGCGACGATAAGCCTACCGTCAGGGGTCCAACCAAGTGCTTGATCGTCACTGTCCTCCAACGTGAAGTGTCTGATGTTACGAAGCCGCTTCCCACCAGCCTCAAGATCGGCGACATATGTAGTATAAAAACCCGACCATGCCACGAAAGCCAGTCGCTTGTCATTGTTCGAGACGCTGCCGCTAGATGCGCAAAAGTTGGGCCAGTTCGTTAGCCGCCTGGGTTCTTCGAGGTGTCGGCCAGTCGCAAGATCGATGCGCATTGTCCAGTAATTGCAGACTTCGCTGACTGTGTTCCAAGGCTCAGCGAGGGAATAAACCAGGCGTCCATCGTGCAACCACACAAGGTCGTGGATCTTCGCCAGTTCGGAAGGCTGAAACAAGTTGACGGGTGGACCTCCGTTTGCGTTGCGGCTTAACACCGTGTCCCCAGAAGAATTCGTCGAAATGTACAGGTATTGTTTGCGGTCGGCGGACCATATAAGGCAACAAAGCGCGTGGGTTTCGTCGGTTTCCTGGAACTTCCGCGCTTGCTCCCCATCCGGACCCATAAGCCAGAGTTCGCGCTCACCGAGTTTTCCCTTGTTTGTCCCAAACGACACCAACGAGCCATCAGGAGAAACGGACCAAGCCACCGCATGGTCGCGAAGTTTTGTGGGCGCTCCGCCAAGCACAGAAACCACCCAAATGCTGTTCCTGGCAGAATCAAATTCAGTCCATTCCTCTGTGCGGGGATGAAGATTGACCACGAACCTCGTGCTGTCGGGAAACCAGGACCCATCCTCCCATTTCACGCTTTGGTCCTTAAGCGCTTCCGGCCCGGGAACGATACGAGTTTCTCCGGTATCGATGAACTTGAGGTGCAGCCCACGTGTGTCGATATACATCAGGTATTTGCCATCAGGTGAAATCGCGCCGTTGACGACTGGATTTTCGGTCGAGTTGACTGTGAGTTGCCGCATCTTTATTTCAGGAGCAACTGAGACGGTCTTCGGCGGTCTTTTCAGCATGAAGAAAACAGTTCCAACCGCGATTGCCGCGGCAACACCCAAACCGGCAACCCACGCCCATGGCAGACGCTTCGGAGTTGACTGTCGCTGTAATGCTTCCAGGTCGGCGCATATCTCGGCTGCAGTTTGATAGCGAGCAGCGCGATCCTTTTCGACGGCTCTGGTAATAATGCTTTCGAGCTTGGGAGGAATTTGACTGTTTAGCTCGCGTGCAGGAACCGGCGTCCGGTTGAGGATGGCATCGTGCAGCACTGGTGCGGTGTCGCCCGGGAAAGCTCGCTGCCTGGTTGCCATTTCATGAAGCACCAAGCCGAACGAAAACAGGTCGGTACGCCGATCCAGTCGCTCACCTCGCACCTGCTCCGGAGACATGTAGGCGGCGGTCCCGATGGTCACACCGGTGCGCGTCAGGGTCAGCAGTGGATTCGATTCCTGCTGCGGAAGTGGCTCGGCGGATGGTTGAGGCTGGGGCTCCATAGATTCAGAGTCGTGGAGTTTGGCGAGGCCAAAATCCAGTATTTTCGCTTGCCCCTGGCTGGTGATGAAGATGTTCGCCGGCTTGATGTCGCGATGAATGATGCCCTTCTGGTGCGCGGCTTCGAGTCCGTGCGCAATCTGCAGGGCGGTATCCAGCAGCGGCTCGAGTTGAAACCTCGAATCGCTCTTCGAATCTGCCTCCTGCGCAAGCACGTCGCGCAGCGTGTGGCCTTCCAGCAACTCCATCGCAATGAAAGGCTGCCCTTCATTTTCTTCGACGGCATGGATGGTGCAGATATTGGGGTGGTTCAGCGCCGAAGCAGCGCGCGCTTCGCGCTCAAAGCGCTGCATGGCTGCTGGGTCATTAGCCAGCTCTTCCGGCAAGAACTTGAGCGCGACGCGACGGCCGAGTTTGATGTCTTCGGCTTTGTACACCACACCCATGCCTCCGCCGCCCAGGACTTCTAACACTCGGTAATGAGTTACCTTTCTTCCAATCAGGCTCCCGCCTGCGACGGCGCGGCTCAGGTCGGCGCCCTGCGCCGCCGCCTGTTCGGCTCCTCGTTCCGCATTCACCCACTCCACGGGAATCTTCCAGCGATAGCCACGGCGGGCGAGAGTCTCGATGTACTGCGGCGCCTCAGCCGGGTCACCGAGCGCTTGCCGCAGCCGCTTGATGGCGGCATTGATGCTGTGATCGAACTCTACGACAGTATCGTTAGGCCAGAGCTTCTTGCGAATCTCTTCGCGCAGCACCACGTCGCCGGGCTTTTCCAGCAACAGCGCCAGGATCTTGATGGACTGCTCCGGCAAGCCAGTGCTTAGTCCTGCTTTCCGAAGCTCGCGTGCCCGAAGATCCAGCTCAAAGACTCCAAAGCGAGCGAGATTGGGCAGCTGAATGCGATCCACGGGGTCTCTCGGCGCGAGTTTATCACTGCGCAAGAATCGTTCCCCGACCTCATCATCTTCAGGGATGACGTTCTTCCTGAAAGTAAAGGGATTCGACTCAACAGGTTAGCGCTGCCACAACTATGCCATACAAATGCCAGCCCCAGTGCATTGATCTTGGGGTGGGTTCCAGACAAAGTGGGCGCCGAAATTCTGAGGCTGGTTCACTGCTTGGGAACAACGACTTGAAATCTTGCAGATCGTTGAGGTCGCACATGACGAGATCAATATTTTCAACCGTAGTACTAGGCATCGCTCTGTTGCCGATGCTAACCACGTCACCGGCCTACGCTTCGTCGGGCACGATGGTGATCATGACTGATACCACACTCACTGAAGACCACCAGGGCAACATTCTGCTCAATGCCAACAAGGTGACCCTTGATTGTGCCGGTCACACCGTTTCAGGGCCCGGAGCCCTTGGCTTTAACGGCGGTATCGAGGTTGCCGGCGGCTTAAGCGGGGTCACAGTACGGCGGTGTAGAGTGACGGGCTTCGACGTCAACGGCATCTTCGGCGGCGGTGGAGCCACCGATGGCCGCTTCGA
>Ga0210406_10006594_pt1 | contig 12012 bp, 10 predicted proteins | sample IncBWC30MmetaG_FD_155454 | JGI IMG/M metagenome (GOLD analysis project Ga0210406, IMG submission 155454) | Forest soil microbial communities from Barre Woods Harvard Forest LTER site, Petersham, Massachusetts, United States - Inc-BW-C-30-M | ecosystem: Environmental > Terrestrial > Soil >...
GAGCTGATTCGGTACGGACAATTCGATCGGCATCGCGTTCGAGCGGTGCGTAATCGACCTCTCGCGGACGGAGATAAAATTCTTCGATGACAATTTTGGTTAGAGCAGCCGCGGGCAGAGCCAGGATGGCGCCGGCCAGCCCAAAGAGCCAACCCATCGCGACGGTGAAAAACAAAATGAGTACCGGGTTTAACCGCATTTCTTTTCCAAGGATGTAGGGCACAAGGAAGTTCACCTCGACCTGTTGCACGAATAAAATTGCTGCGAGTGCGAGCCAGAACTTGGTCACGCTGATGCTGAGAGCGACGAATAGCACGGGGAAGGCAACCAGCACCGGCCCAATGTTGGGCAAGAATTCGCCGAAAAATGCGAGAACGCCAAAAACGAATGCCGGCTGTACTCCCACGGCCCACAATAAAATGCCAGTGGATGCACCGGTGATTACGCCATTGATGGCGACGCCACGCGCCCATGCCGTCATTTGTTCCATCATCCGGATCAGAGTGCGCCGCGCTTTTTCGCGGTGCCGATCTGGTATAACCGCCAGATAACCAACGATCAGCGGCCGCGGATTCGAAAGCACAAAAATCAGAAGCAGAACGGCAAAAACGAAAATAAAAAGCCCGCCGACCACACCAATGGTTGAACGCAGGAGCACGTTCGCCATTGTGCCAGCCTGGTTGCCGACGGTGGCGGCAATTTGGTCGGCCTGCGGCAAGGTGTTTTGCAATGCGGGGTAGCGCTCGGTGAAATCGGCGATATGACCGCGAATCGACTGCCAGGCGCCGGGGGCACGCTGGATCAACAATTGCAATTGATCGGTGAAGGTGGGCACTGCCACCGCGACCACCAACACCACGATTGCGGCCAGCGCGATCAGGACGAGCGCAACGCCAGCTGGTCGAGGGACGCGTCGTTGTTCCAGATAGACGACGAGCGGATTCAGCACCATCGCCAGCAAGATCACGATTCCGAAAAGCAACAGCACCGGCACGAGGGCGCGGAGCAGGAGCCAGCCAGCAAGCAGGAGCACGATCAGGATGAGGAGCCGGCGCCCATCCCGGTACGCGAAGGGACCGAGTTCGTCGTGTTTCTCCTGCGGTGTTGAATTTGTCATGAATGGAGTCCGGCGCGGCGCTTCGGCCCTTGGGACGCCGTCATTAGTTCGCGGATGGCAGCGAATACGATCTTGGAGTGGGCCTTATATTTTCTCTGGAGGACGTTGAGCAGCCCCTTTTCGCAACGAAACAAATAGATGTTGCGTTCCACTTGGATCACGAGCGCGTTGCCCCTCATGATGCCGTTCTAACATCGTGCGATGTGATTGAACAGCAGCGAAGCTTTCGTTAGTCGACCGCGGCGCTACTTGCGAATCGGCATTCTTGATCTACACTAGGCGCTTCGTTTATGGCTGAGAATGCGGCAACGGTGGATCTCAAGGAGTTCCAATTGCATGAGAAGGACACGGGCAGTGCTGACGTTCAAGTGGCGTTGCTGACGAAACGGATCACGCAATTAACCGAACACCTCAAGACCAACGCGAAGGACCATTCTTCGCGGCGCGGCCTTTTGAAAATGGTCGCGCAACGCCGGAGCCTGCTCGATTATCTCAACCGCTCGAAAAGCGAGCGCTACAAAAAGGTGATCGACAAGCTGAATCTGCGGAAGTAACCGCAGTTCCGCGTCGAAGCCGACGAAAACAACAACTGCAGGGCCAGGCCGATAAAGCACCTTGGGTTTTAGGTTTCAGGGCCGAACAGAGTTTCGGAATTGACACCTACAATCAGGGTGACCGGCCTGGATTCTCGCACATCCAGGAAAGTAAAAATGCAACACAAGGTCACGGCGCAAATAGGCGCCAATTCTATCTCTATTGAAACCGGCAAGATTGCGAAACTGGCCGATGGCTCGGTCGTAGTTTCGTGCGGAGAAACCATAGTAATGGCGAGCGCGGTCTCAGCCACCACCATTAAGGAAGGTCAGGACTTTTTTCCGCTGACGGTTGATTACCGCGAAAAAGCGGCAGCCGCGGGAAAATTTCCCGGTGGTTATTTCAAACGCGAAGGACGCCCGACGGAAAAGGAAACACTCACTTCGCGGATGACGGACCGGCCGCTCCGCCCTCTCTTCCCGCAAGGTTATTTCTACGACACGCAGGTCATCTCCATTCTGCTCAGTGCGGATGGCGAAAATGATCCCGATATTCTGTCGATGAACGGAGCTTCGGCTGCACTCACCGTTTCCGATATTCCGTTCAAAGGGCCGATCGGTGCGGTGCGTATTGGGCGAGTGAACGGCGAATTCGTCGCGAATCCGACCCACGCCGAGCGGGTTCAGAGCGATCTGGATTTGATTTACGTCGGCACCGAAAACGACGTCATCATGATCGAAGGCGCCGCCAACGAATTGCCGGAAGCGGACTTCGTGAAAGCGCTGGAGTTCGCCCACGGACACGCGCGCGAGATGATCCGTGCGCAAAAAGAACTGGCGGCCCAGGTTGGCAAACCGAAACGGGAGATGCCGCTGCTGAACGTCAAACCGGAACTGCTCGAAATCGCGTATCAGGTCGCCGGCGATCGCATTGAGGGCGCACTCTATACTCAGGGTAAAGTTGCACGCTCTAAGGCGGTGCACACGTTGCGCGAGGAAGTGAAGGCAGCGATGCTTCAAAAATATCCCGAGGCTGACGATTTCGCCATTTCACAGGCCTTCGATTACGTCCAGAAAAAGGCCTTCCGCGTCAGTGTCCTGGAAAAACAGAAGCGGATGGATGGACGGGGCTATCAGGATCTGCGTCAAATCAGCTGCGAAGTTGGGGTGCTGCCACGCGCGCATGGCTCAGCCATTTTTCAGCGCGGAGAAACGCAAGCTCTCGCTCTCGCTACTCTTGCCCCGATCGAGGAAGCGCAAATGATCGATGCCTACGGCGGCGGCGAACAATCGAAACGCTTTTTGCTGCATTATAATTTCCCGCCCTTCTCGGTCGGCGAAACCGGAAGGTTTGGCGGCGCGAGCCGGCGCGAGATCGGCCACGGCGCCTTGGCGGAACGTTCGCTTGAGCCGGTGGTGCCGAGTGAAAATGATTTTCGTTATGCCATCCGTATTTCCAGCGAAGTAATGGAATCGAACGGCTCGACATCAATGGCGAGCGTGTGCGGCGGAATGCTCGCCCTGATGGACGCCGGCGTGCCGGTGAAAGATGTGGTCGCGGGAATTTCCGTTGGTCTCGTGACCGAATACGACAACGATCAACTGAAACGTTACGAGCTTCTCACCGATATCATCGGCTCCGAGGATCATTTCGGTGACATGGATTTCAAACTTTGCGGAACGGCCAAAGGCGTGACCGGTTACCAGCTCGATCTGAAACTGCCTGGGATCAGTTTGAAAATTCTCAGCGAAGCGATCCAACGCGCGAAGGAAGCGCGTAACAAAATTCTCGAGATCATGCGTAGCGCAATCGACACACCGCGTGCCGAACTTTCGAAATACGCGCCTCGCATCGAGACGATCAAAATTAATCCCGAGAAAATCGGCGCGCTCATCGGGCCTGGCGGCAAAACGATCAAGGGCATCGTGGCCGAGACCGGCGCCGAAATTAACATCGAGGACGACGGCTCGGTCCACATCTATGCGACCAGCGGCGAATCGATGGCGCGGGCCAAGGAAATCATCGGCGGCATGACCAAGGAGATTGAGATCGGCGCCACCTATCAAGGCCGCGTTGTTTCGACCAAGGAATTTGGGGCATTCGTCGAAGTTTTCCCTGGCAAAGATGGGCTGGTGCACATTTCCGAGCTGGCCGATTTCCGGGTAAAACGAACGGAAGACGTGGCGAAGGTCGGCGACATCATTTGGGTAAAATGCATCGGCATCGATGACAAAGGACGAGTCAAGCTGTCGCGCAAAGCCGCGTTGAAAGAACGCGCCGAAGCCGAGACCGGCCAGGTGCCCGAGCCCGTGCACGACGGCGCGGGGCGCTAATTTCGTTGTAGCCGCGGTCGCCGGCCGCGGGTTTTTGCGGAATTTGGTTATTCGGGCAAAGCCAACGACTCGCGGACAACATTCGCGGTTGTTGCGGAGACCGCTAGAAACGAAGCGCCTCAATTTCTCCGGCGAATGGCCATTCGGCGGCACTTTGCGCCAGGTTGGCCCGGACTGGATTATCGCGCACATAGTTCCATTTTTGGTCGTAGCTTTCTTCAGAACGTAAGAGATGATCGAAAAATTCCCGCTGCCAAATTGCCCCTGCCGAGGACGCTGTCCGCGGAATTTTGGAAATTCGTCGACTGCTCCAACGTTTCCATGCTCCTACAAAATCCGATAATGATGGGGCGTGGGGATCCGGAGCGCAAAACAGGTGCACGTGATCGGGCATGATGACATATCGTCCAACATGCCAGCCGTACCGCTGCGCATTTTGCCATTCATCAATTAGGATTTCTGCTACTTGCTCCGAAGCTAAGATGGCCTTTCGATTTCGCGTGCAGGCTGTGACAAAAAAAATCGCCGGATCCAGCCAGACTCGGTCCAGTCGACGAAGATGCCCGTGCATCTCGGAATATTTATGGGCCATTAATCCGTTCGGCGAGTTTTTAGCAAACGACCGCGGACTACAATGCCCATGAAAGCTGGCTTTCTCGAAAAACTGATCGGACGTCTCGGCAAGATCGGGCCGGAGGAGGTCCAGAATTATTTGCTCCGCCTGGCCCAGGAAAAGGGATTTCTCGAGACGGTTTTCAACGCCATCCAGGAAGGAATCGTTGTTACCGATTCATCAGGCCGCATTACTTATTTGAATGACGCCGCCTGCGAGCTTTTCGGGCTCGATGGTGAGGATTCCATAGGCAAACTGCTCGAGGAACGAGTGCGAGGACTTGATTGGAATGCGCTCACCCACAGTGGTGGTCCGGTCACGCGGGACCTCGAAATTTTTTATCCGAGCAATCGCTTCATTAATTTTTACATCGTCCCTCTAATGATTGAGTCCCGGTTTGACCGAAATGAAAATGCCGCGGCCGACGACCGCGGCTACAGCGAGCAGGTCGGCTATGCCATCATCATGCGCGATATTACCGAGAGCCGGCGCACGGCGGAGAAAACGATCGAGAGCGAGCGGTTGAATGCGCTCACCTTGCTGGCGGCGGGCGTGGCTCATGAGCTGGGGAACCCTCTCAATTCATTGAACATTCACTTGCAGTTGATGGAACGGCAGGCGCGCAAGTCGAAAGGAAAAGAACGTGACGAATTGCAGCATTCGATCGAGATTTGTCGAGGCGAAATCAATCGACTCGATTCCATCGTTACCCAATTCCTGCGCGCGATTCGGCCGTCGCGCCCGCAGCTTCACCCCGAAAATATCAACGCTATCGTGGAGGAAGCGGTGCGCTTTTTCGCGGCCGAGATCGAAGCGCGCGACATCGTGGTGGAGACGGAATTGCGCTCCGATTTGCCACTACTCCAGCTTGATCGCGGCCAGATGAAGCAGGCGTTTTACAACGTCATCAAAAACAGTTTCGAAGCGATGAAACGTCGCGGCATTTTGCGGATTCGGACGGACATGGATGAATCTCATGTACGAGTGAGTTTCATCGACACGGGTGGAGGAATGTCGGCGGAAACGTTAAGCCATGTCTTCGAGCCCTATTACACGACCAAGGAAAGGGGCACTGGCCTCGGTTTGCTCGTCGTGCGACGGATCGTGCGCGAACACGGCGGCGAACTCGCAATCGAAAGCACCGATGGCAAAGGGTTGACGCTAACCATTCGCCTGCCCTTCAAGGAACAACGTGTCCGCATGTTGGAAGCGGGCGACCGGAATCCGGGGAACGCTGAAACGCCTGCGAACTAATTTGAGAGATTGAGCAATTGAGTCAGAATTGCTCAACGTGAAGATTTGACGCGCTGGAAATGCAGCCAACGATTTTGATTGTCGATGACGAAAAACATACCCGCGACGGGTTGCGACGTTTACTCGAAGGCGATTATGACGTCTATGTCGCCGAAGACATCGGCGGCGCGATCAGCGTCCTCGAACGCGAAACGGTCGACCTGCTCCTGACCGATCTGCGGCTGGGGGGTGAAGATGGAATGCAACTAATTGAGCGGGCGCTGAAAATGCCGCACCCACCCGTCTGCATCATGATGACGGCTTACGGTTCGGTCGATACCGCGGTCGAAGCGATGAAACGCGGGGCCTACGATTTTGTGACCAAGCCACTCAATCTCGACAAAGTCGAAATGCTGATTGCGCGTGCGCTGCAATCGCGCCGGATGGAGCAAGAGAATCGTATTCTCCGCCAGCAAATCGATGACCGTTTTGGCCTGGAAAATATTTTGGGCGAATCGCTCGCGCTGCGCGAAGTACTGGACACGATTCGGCAGGTCGCTCCTTCATCGGCGAATGTTTTGATCGAGGGCGAGAGCGGCACTGGCAAGGAACTGGCGGCACACGCGATTCATAATTTGAGCCGGCGCAACCAGGCGAAATTTGTGGTGGTACATTGTGCGGCGTTATCGCCGACTTTGTTGGAAAGCGAATTGTTTGGGCACGAGCGCGGCGCTTTTACGGGCGCGCACGAGCGGCGGATCGGACGGTTCGAACAGGCGACTGGCGGCACCATTTTTCTCGACGAGATCGGCGAGATCGATCCGAGCACACAGGTGAAATTGTTGCGGGTAATGAGCGAGCAACGCGCCTTCGAACGCGTTGGTGGCACGCAAACCTTACGCGCGGATGTAAGGGTGATCGCGGCAACGAACAAGAACCTGGAGCAAATGGTGCGGGAAGGAAAATTTCGTGATGATCTTTATTTTCGCCTCAACGTTGTCCGCATCACCATGCCGCCGCTGCGTGCGCGGAAGGAGGACATCCCACTTCTCGTTAGATCATTCCTGCGGCATTTCTCGAAAGCCAATGAAAAGCCGCTGCTCGATATCACCACGGACGCGATGAATACGCTCCTAGCCTACGATTGGCCGGGAAACGTACGCGAGTTGCGCACCGCGATTGAGCACGGGGTAGTGATGGGAAGCGGGCCCAAAGTTACGGTGCGCGATTTACCGCGCGCGATCCGGGAGGCGGCGGGAACGTCTGGCAGCGCAATCACAGTTTCGGAAACGGCGAATCCGCTCGATTTGGCGGAAACGGAAAAACGGCTGATTACCCAGGCACTCAATTCAACGGGCGGAAACATAACCGCCGCGGCCACGCAATTGGGAATCAGCCGCCGGACCTTGCACCGCAAACTAAACGAGTTGAATGCGCAGGGGCGGAATGTGCGGGAGCAAGCGCGCGCCGCAAAGAAACGCACAAAATAACTCATGCCGGGCGACGCCGATTTCATTCAGAAAGTCGTCCATATCTTGAGGCCGATCAGATTGCGGTCTGGGGAAAGCACTCGCTGGCCCTAGTTTCGAGTTTACGAATGTCACATCGAGACGTTGAATTAGCCGGGTGAGCGACAACAGAAAGATTTTTGGAACGGATGGCGTCCGCGGCGTCGCCAATGTCGAGCCGGTCACGGCCGAGACTGCCCTTAGGCTGGGTCGCGCCGCCGCGCATGTTTTCCTGAAATCAAATCCGCGCGCGCATCCGAGCGGGACGCGACCAAAGATTGTGCTGGGCAAGGACACCCGGCTGTCCGGCTACATGCTCGAAAATGCGCTGGTCGCCGGGATCACGTCACTGGGGGTGGATGTGCTTGTGATCGGCCCGTTGCCCACTCCCGGGGTCGCTTATATCACCCGCTCCCTGCGCGCCGATGCGGGAATCGTCCTCTCCGCTTCACATAATCCTTACGCTGACAACGGCATTAAATTTTTCCGCCATGATGGCTATAAGCTCGATGACCAGATTGAGCAGCAAATCGAGCAGCTCGTTTTCAGCGGCGAGATCGATGCGATCCGCCCAACCGCGGGGAAAATCGGGCGCGCCACCCGAATTGACGACGCGCTTGGCCGTTACGTAGAATTTGCCAAGCAAAGTTTTCCACGCGGAATGACTTTGGAAAAAATGCGGATCGCGGTCGATGTTGCGAATGGCGCGGCCTACAAATCCACGCCCTGCATTTTGCGCGAGCTGGGCGCGGATATCACCGTCGCGCATGACACCCCAAACGGAACCAATATTAACGCCGACTGCGGCAGCACTCATCCGGAGGAAATTCAGCGGGTGGTTAAGGAATCCGGCGCCCACGTTGGTATCACCCACGATGGCGACGCCGATCGCGCTTTGTTGTGCGATGAAAACGGCGAACTGGTTGATGGCGACGAGATTCTGGCCATCGCCAGCGTTGATTTATTACTCGCGAAAAAATTACGCGATAGCACTCTAGTTGCGACGGTGATGAGCAACTTCGGCCTCGATGAAACCCTCGGCGCCCACGGAGGCAAAGTCATTCGCACCAAAGTGGGCGACCGCTACGTGCTTGAAGAAATGATGGCGCGCAATCTCAATGTCGGGGGCGAACAAAGCGGCCACATGATTTTTCGCGATTTCACCACCACCGGCGATGGCATCATCAGCGCGCTCCAGGTTTTGCGGATCATGAAGGAAAGCGGGAAACCATTAAGCGAGTTAAAGCGGTGCTTGAAAAAATATCCGCAGGCGCAACGGAATTTGCGGGTGAAACGCAAACCGCCGTTGGAGGAGTTGCCGGCGGTGATGAAACTGGTGGATGAAACCGAACAGAAACTTTCCGGGAAAGGCCGTGTCCTTTTGCGTTACTCAGGTACCGAACCGAAAATTCGTTTGCTGATCGAAGGGCGCGAACCGGACGAGATCGATCGGCAGGCCAATCGAATCGCGAAAGCGATCGAGGAAGCGATTGGTGCGTAATGAACGCGCTTAAACGCCCTGTCATCCCGAACGCAGTGAGGGACCTCACCCAAGCTGCTGGATCACACAAAAAAGTTTGTGTGATTCAATTTCCTGGTGAGAAGTCCTTCGCTGCGCTCAGGATGACACGTGTTGTGTGGTTATGACCCTTTCTCAAGTGCTCGAAGCGCTCCTTTTTAGCGCGCAAAAACCGCTAAGCACGGCCGAGCTGCGTGGCGCGCTCACCAGCGCAGGCCAAGATGACGAGCTCGTTCCGAATGAATTTGCGCGCGTGAAAGATGCGGAAATTGCGGTCGCGCTCGAGCAACTGAAAGTCGATTACACCCTCGCGCGCGGGTTCCAGCTCCTAGAAAAATCAGACGGCTGGCAATTGGTTAGCCATCCCGATTGCGCTCGCTGGGTGCGCCAGCTTTTTCCCGGCCCGAAACCGGCGCGACTGTCCCCGCCCGCGTTGGAGACACTCGCCATCATCGCCTATCGCCAACCCATTACCCGGGCGGATGTGGAAGCGGTCCGAGGCGTCACCGTCGAAGGTGTTCTGCAGAATTTAATGGAACGCGGTTTGGTTAAAATCAGCGGGCGCGCAGAATTGCCCGGCCGTCCGCTGCTCTACGAGACGACGCAATTTTTCCTGGAGCACTTCGGTTTGCGGAATCTCGACGAATTGCCGAATGCCGAAGAACTGCGCACACGCTATTTGCCAGTCGCGCCGCGACCAACCGCTGCAGCCGGCGTCGCCGACGCTGGTCAACCGGAGTCCCCAAGTCCGGCTACAACCGTCGCGTCCGAGGATTGACTTGGCCCCGCAATTTCGGAGACTTCGCACAGACGTGTCGGGTAATTCCCGGCGAACAGGTTGCTATCTTCTATGAATAAAGGTCTTATCGGTTGTCTCGGTATTGGTGCCATCATCCTTTTCGTTGTCCTGGTCGGCGGGTGCGCTGTCGCCGGCAGCTATAATCGGCTGGTTGGCTTACAGCAGAAAGTCGATCAAAGCTGGGCGCAGGTGCAGAATGTGTATCAGCGGCGCGCGGACTTGATCCCCAATCTGGTCAACACCGTGCAAGGCGCGGCCAATTTTGAAAAATCGACCCTGACCGAAGTGACGAACGCGCGTGCCAGCGTCGGCCGGGTTCAAATCGATCCCAATCATGCGCCTACCGACGCGGCGAAATTGCAGGAATTCCAGCAGGCCCAGGGACAGTTGAGTAACGCGCTCTCGCGCCTGCTCGTCGTTAGCGAGCGCTACCCGGAACTGCGCGCGACACAAAACTTCCAGAATTTACAGGCGCAGTTGGAAGGAACCGAAAATCGAATCTCGGTTGAGCGCGGAAATTTCAACAGCGCCGTTCAGGAATACAACGTTGCGGTGCGCACTTTTCCGACAAACCTGTTCGCCGGCATGTTTGGATTCCAACCACGTCCATTTTTTGAAGCGCAAGCCGGCGCAGAGAAACCGCCGACGGTGAATTTTAACTTTGGAAGCCCGGCACCAGCCGCAACCGCGGCTCCGACACCATAATTTTTGCGTTTCATCCTGAGCGTAGCGAAGCGGAGTCGAAGGATCCCGTGGAAATAACCTTAAAGTTGACGCAGCTGGATCCCTCGGTCCGGGCCCGACTTGCGGTTTTGCTCAGGATGACGAAAACGCGAACACGACTCTGCCTTGGAATTCTCGCGCTTTTCGCCAGCGCTTTCGTCGCGCAGGCCGCCGAAACAATTCCGCCGAAACCGGACCGTTATTTCAACGATTACGCTGGTGTCGTTTCGTCCGGGGCGGCCCAGCGCTTTAACGAACAGTTGGCACAATTTGAGCGCGAGACCTCCGATCAGGTCCTTGTCGTTGTGTATCACACAATGCAGAGCGACTCCTCGATCGATGATTACACGCGGCGGGTGGCGCAGGCGTGGGGTGTTGGCCAAAAGAACCAGCGCAACGGGGTGGTGCTTTTTGTTTTTGTGGATGATCGCAAAATGTTCATCCAGGTCGGTTATGGACTTGAAGGGGCGCTGCCGGACTTCACGGCGTTCGACATTACTGAGCGGCATATCAAGCCCTTGTTTCGCAACCAGGATTACGAGGGCGGAATCGCCACAGGTATTGATCTCATCTGTAAAGCAATTCGGGGGGAGTATAAGGGAAGCGGAAAGACGACGCGGGAAAGCGGCAGCAGTCAGAATAACCCTGCTGGGTTACTCGTTTTCTTTTTCGTTCTGGTCATAATTTTGCTGGCGATGCGCGCCTCGCGTCGTTTCGGCGGTTATCGTTATACCGGAGGCGGTGGGCCCTTCGTTTCTGGCAATTGGGGAAGCGGAGGCGGCTGGTCGTCCTCTTCGAGTGGTGGTGGGTTCAGCGGCTTTAGTGGCGGCGGAGGAAGTTTTGGCGGTGGTGGCGCCGGCTCGAGCTGGTAACGATGCGCACCCGCAATTTTCTTAGCCGGCTCGATCACAATCGGGTAACCCAGGCGATCAAAAAGGCGGAAGGGAAAAGTTCCGGCCAGATCCGTGTTTTTATTCAACGGGGAAAATTCGAGGATGATGCTTTACCGCGGGCAGCGAGAAGATTCCTCCAGCTGGGCATGCAAAAAACGCGGGATCGCAATGCGGTTCTGATTTTTGTCGCGCCGCGCGCCCATAAATACGCGGTGGTCGGCGACGTCGGAGTGCACGAGAAATGCGGCGAGGAGTTTTGGAAAAAATTAGTGCATGACATGCGGTCGCATTTTACAAACCAGGATTTTAATCGCGCTATCATCCTAGCCATCAGCGAAGTAGGAAAACTATTGGCTGCCCATTTTCCCCGCACCGGCGATACGATCAACGAGCTGCCAGACGAGATTGCGCAAGGGTAAACTTGTGACATCGATGTAGCGGCGTTTGGGTCAAACGCCGGATCAACGACTAACCGCTTGGCGCAGGCGCCTCTGCACTTGCAAAAGACGCGGAACCGTGTTCATTTCCTACCTCGCAGCGAGTTTTTAAATTAGTTGCGCTGTTGGTCCCTGGGTTTCCGTCGCTGGACGCGAAGCTTTACTCGCCAGGGGAAACCCAGCGAAAAGGAATTAGTGATTTAATGCTTTATCGATCTGGCGATTTGCTTTCTGCATTCGCTAAATCGCTGATTCGTTAAATCGTTAACTATTAAGCTTATGCCAGTTCGTTACGGTCGATTT
>Ga0210406_10006595_pt1 | contig 12010 bp, 10 predicted proteins | sample IncBWC30MmetaG_FD_155454 | JGI IMG/M metagenome (GOLD analysis project Ga0210406, IMG submission 155454) | Forest soil microbial communities from Barre Woods Harvard Forest LTER site, Petersham, Massachusetts, United States - Inc-BW-C-30-M | ecosystem: Environmental > Terrestrial > Soil >...
ATTGGCTGATCTACAAGGATGGTGCCTAGCTTGCTGGACGCATTGCTGAAGAAGGACGCTTTGACCAGTCGCGTGCGAAATAGCTCCTAGTATTCTCCTAATGTGGTGTCCCGTAAAAGATAACTTAACATGGGGATGATACCGGGGTGGCGGCCCTTTGACGAATATACGGTATAGGGATGTACAAGACTCGCACAGTCCTATTGATCGCCCCCGCCTTCAATGAGGAAGCGAAGATCGGCGAGGTGGTTCGCCGCACACCGCGCGATATCGTCGACACGATCCTCGTGATCGACGACGGATCGACCGACGGTACTGCCGCCGCGGCGTGCCGGCAGGGGGCCGAGGTCATCTCGCTCGACCGTGTTTACGGAGTCGGCTATGCCATTAGGCGGGGTTTTCACGAGGCGCGCCGACGCGACTTTGACATTGTCGTCGTGATCGCCGGCAACAACAAGGATGCGCCAGAGGAGATCACCCGTCTTCTCGATCCTATTTGCGACGCGGACTATGACTTCGTGATGGGTTCGCGCTTTCTCGCGGACGGTAGATACGGCGGCGACATGCCGCTCTATCGAAAGCTGGCGACGCGCCTCCATCCTCTTCTGGTGAGCCTGTTCTCCGGCAAGAGCGTTACCGAGAGCTCAAACGGCTACCGGGCGATGAAGGTCTCGGTGCTGGGCGATGCAAGGATCGACCTGCGCCAGGATTGGCTCGCCGGTTACCAGCTCGAAGTCTACCTGTTTATGAAATTGCTGAAACTCGGCTACCGCACCGCTGAGGTCCCGGTCAGCAAGGTCTATCCCCTAAAAGCGACCGGCTACACCAAAATGCGGCCGGTTCTCGACTGGTGGACAATGCTTTCTCCCATCTTCGTGATTGGTCTCGGGATCGAGAGTCTGCTCCACCATGCGGGCCGCAGCGGGACACGGACATGAACAGGATCGTCAAGGGCGATCTTGTGGACACGGGATCCGGTCGAAAATCCTCGCACCTCGCTGGGCTCGCCTCGGGCTGGGGCAAACTGCTCAGAATCGAAGACCGCATCTTCACCGAGCCCAACCTCAAATTATATGGGTTCGGCGTGGCCTGGGCTTGGGCTTTATTCTCGGGATGGTTGCTGTTGGGTGGTAGGTTGCGGTCAATCGACTTCTGCTGGATTTGGGTGTCTGGGAACTTGGCTAATTCGAGCAACCCTGCTCTGGTATACGACCCAATCGCATTTACGGCTGCTCAGATTACGTTGCTCGGTACGAATGAATGTCACTTCCTGCATTTTAGTTATCCCCCGACAGTACTATTCTTTACTTGTCTGTTCGGGCTGCTCCCATATGTAACCGCTTTCGCGGTTTGGATTTGTGCGACGATCGTCCTTTACCTGGTAGCCGTTTACGCGATCATACCGCGGCCGGCGGCTGTCATCCTGGCGCTCACGCCAATGGCTGTGCCTGTGAACATCTTGTTTGGGCATAACGGATTCCTCACGGCGGGGCTGATTGGCCTGTCGCTCGTCTTTATGGAGCGCCGGCCCTGGCTGGCTGGAATCCTCTTCGGTCTGCTGACTTACAAACCCCAGTTCGGCGTTCTCTTCCCGCTTGCGTTGTTGGCTTCGCGGAATTGGCGCACCCTCTGCTGGGCAACGGCCTCTAGCGTGGTAGTAAGTGCGGCGGCGGCAGCTGCCTTTGGTTATCAGGGATGGCCGTCCTTCATCGATCTCCTGTGGCACCGTAACTCAACCCTGAGCCCGGACGGGGTGGAGCTTGAGCTCGATTCAATCTATGGGCTGCTGTACTGGGCAGGCATCAGCACATGGCTTTCGTGGACAGTGCACCTGGCCGTTGCCGTCGTTGTCGCGATCGCGGTATGCGCCGTCTGGGCAAAGCCGATCCCTCACTCTTTGAAAGCAGCAATCCTTTGTATCGGAGCACTCACGGTCACCCCCTACGTGCTCCGGTACGATCTTTGTATCTTGTCGATCCCTGTCGCCTTCTTTGTCAAGGACGGACTCTCACGGGGATTTCTGGCCGGTGAGCGAACGGTGATAGTCATTTGCATTGCCGCATTTTTACTCTGGTTGGCGCTGCTTCCGATCGGCCCAGTCATTTATGTGGTCCTTCTCTTCCTTATCGCCCGACGGATCTTCGCTTATCAAAGAGAAGACCTGGGCGAGCGCATCGGCTATGCTGCAATCGACCGAAATGTCATGCCTCCAATATTTTGAGACTTGCTGCGTCCTGTGGATGAAAATCCGGGCGAGGTGGAATCAGCCACCGGCTGAGTTAGAACCCAGAGCAGTGGCAAGACTGTTATGACGCCCGAGATCAAATAGAGAGCGACACATAATCGACCTGAGACGCAGAAGATATCACGTCGGTATCCAACAATCGGGGTATGTCGCCGCTCAAATCCATCGACAATTACCTGCCGGCGAAGCAGACTGGCGAAATCGGAGGATGGCCGACCTTACCCGAGGCTCTCCGAATTATGTAAGGTATGTAGCCGATTGGATTTCCGGAGACCCATCGGGTGTTACGGATATTTCGTGCGCCAGCAGCAGCCAGGCAAAGACTTCGCATTGCCATCAGCATCTTGTGCTGCATGGAGTCGGTAAATTAGCGACGGGATACGATCAAAATTGCCGCGCGGCTGCCAGCGCAGTTTTCCGTGGCCAACCCAGTCTGCGTGATCACGCGTTCACAGGAATTTAGCCATTTCACCGTCTTCTGTGCGTGCAGAGGTGGGCCGGGCGCTCGCCGCGCCTATGAGCTGCGTTTTATGAGTGCTCGGGGGAAGGGAGAAACCGGTCGTGGTCGACAACACAGTGACGAGCTCCCTGGCGAATGTGGCCCCGCCAGCGCAAATCGATGCGCGCTCGCAAGGTCTCAATCTCTTCCTAACCGGATTCCTGGTCCTATTTTTGGAATTGGCATGCATCCGTTGGTTCGCCGCCAACGTTATCTTCCTGCAATTCTTTACAAATGTGGTCCTGCTCGCGTGCTTTTTGGGCATGTCTTGCGGCTGCATGGCAGCACATCAGGGACGAGACTGGCTCAGCTATTTTCCGATCCTTGCCCTCGCCACCGTCGTCGCCGCACTGGCCCTATCGACAGTCTATGGGTGGTGGAGCGGGTTCGTCATTGATGTCGGACACCAGAAATCGCCGCAGGAAATCTTCTTCGGAACCGAATATCGCAGTGCGGATATCGCGCAATTCACCATACCCATCGATATGATCGCTGCCGTTTTCTTTATTCTTGTGGCGTTGATGTTCGTTGGTTTGGGGCAGGTGCTCGGCAGGGCGTTTGATGCCTATCCAAATAGGGTACTCGGATACACATTGAATATCGTCGGCAGCCTCGTCGGCATCGTCGGATTCTCGTTGATCTCGCTGCTTCAGTTGCCGCCGGCGGTATGGTTTTTCATTTCCGTCGCCGGCATCGCTTATCTGCTGCGCCAGGCGGATAGCCTGACGCTGCCGCGCGGCGTGGCGCTGGTCGCCTTGCTCTTGGCCGTGACAATGCCGAGCATCGCCCGAGCACGACACGGCTTCGAATCCTACTGGTCGCCCTATTACGCGGTTGAATACCAACCCGACAAGCTCTCGATCTTCGCCAATAACATTGGCCACCAGACCATGGTGCCCTTCGATACCGGCGGATCGTCGTATTCGTTGATCCACCTGTTACGGAAGGCAGTCGGCGGCTTGCCATTCGAGGATGTGCTGATTATCGGCGCGGGATCGGGCAATGATATCAACCATGCCCTGCGCAACGGCGTACGCCGCATCGACGCGGTGGAGATCGATCCGGTTATCCAGAGCATCGGGATCCGAGATAATCCCGACCGACCCTATTCCGACCCGCGGGTCAGCCGACATCTCGACGATGGACGGCATTACCTGCGCACCACCGAGCACAAATACGACCTTGTCGAGTACGCGCTCGTCGACTCTCTGGTTCTCCACAGCGGATACGCCAATATCCGGCTGGAGAGCTACCTGTTTACCGAGCAGGCGCTGATCGATATCAAAAACCTCCTCAAGCCGGACGGCGTCTTCGTCACTTACAATTTCTTCCGCCAAGGATGGGTGGTCGAGCGGGTAGCCGAGATGGCCGAAAAAGTCTTCGGCTGCAAGCCGCTGGTTATCAGCCTGCCATACCGGGAAACGCTTCCGTCCTCCTCGCAGGCCGGCTTCACGATGATCATCGCCGGTTGCAATCAGCCGATCGCCGACGCGTTCTCCGCCCATAAGAATTTCTGGCTGAATGCCCTGCCGGCTCGCAACCTGGGGGTCGACGGGTTTGACGTACAGCCCGACGCCTTGCCGGCAGCCGAACAAGCGGACTGGCAACAAATCGCTCCGACCACGATCGTTCACGAGGTTGGCGACCCTCGCTTTGCCACCGACGACTGGCCGTTCCTATACCTCCACGACAAGCTGATCCCCGACCTCAATATCCGCTCAATGGTCATCCTTGGGGTTCTTGGTGTGGCGATGGTCTATTTGTTCCTGCCCAAGGGAAGGAGGCGCATTCGCTTTGACAGGTGCATGTTCTTCCTCGGTGCCGCCTTCATGCTTCTCGAGACCAAGGCCGTCGTGCAGCTCGCTCTCCTGTTTGGCAGCACATGGATCGTCAACTCTCTGGTTTTCTTCACTGCCCTGATTTTGATTCTTTTGGCCAACCTCTTCGTTATCAAAGCACCGCCGACGCGGCTTGTTTGGCATTATGCAGGCCTGATTGCACTCCTGACCCTCGCGATTGTTACCCCATTCGATATGTTTCTCAGCGGGGGCATTTTCACGCGCTATGTCGTGCCCTGCACCTTGGCACTGGGGCCGATGTTCTTCGCCGGCGTGATCTTTGCCCGGTCGTTCCGCGACGCCGCCGATCCCGACATGGCGTTTGCATCGAACATCGCCGGCTCGGTGGTCGGCGGGCTCAGCGAAACCTTCTCGATGCTACTCGGCTTCCGATATCTACTGTTGCTGGCTATCGCCTTTTACCTTCTCTCGGCGATGACGACAGCAGTGCGAAAGCGCACTGCTGCTGTATGAGCGAGTGGGGACTGGCAGTAGTGCAGGGAGACGATCAAGTTTCGCCGGGATAGTGCTGGCAGAATTGCAAAACCGGCTCCATAAAATTGCCCAATTAGCCTAGTATATCCACGCTGATCGCGGCGCCTGGTGCGGCGTAACCAACACAGGGAGGTAATAGTCGATGAGGTGACGGAGAAACCAGGGGCGGGTGCATGGGCGGCCGTCTCCGAGCATTCGAGCGCTACAACCTGAAGAGGAATCCCGCGGCCCAGACGGATGAATCAGAACACACCCGCAACGGCAACGGACAATGGCGATCCCCGGGCATGCTAAAAAAACATTGGTTAATTGACAATTAGGGCTACTTCTGATATCGTCCCCAGTCATGCGGGGGATTTCATCAAACATGGGGTGCAGATGGGATCGATCCACCCGGTATTGCCATCTTTGCAATTCTTGCATCTGTATCACAAAACAGCGGAAAACAGCGGCAGAACAGCGGGCAGTCTCGCTGTTTTTCAGATCGCCAAAGCGTCGACGGCCCAGCATTTCCGCGGAGAACGAGATGTCGGTCGCTGATAATTTGTGGGAAAAACAGCAAAAACAGCGAGAAGCATCACGCGGCCGCCCCATTTTGTGCATGTTATGAATGCGCCCGAACACCAGTGGTGCCCTCTAACGCTCGGTACCCGTCCACCTCCTCGTCATGCCCGCGAAAGCGGGTATCCAGAGCTGACGACACGGTGTGTGGGGCTCTCGCGACCCCCGCTTTCGCCGGAGTGACGGAAGACGGGGCGACAGGAGTCATCTGTTTGGTGCGTACCGCTAGCTTGAGCGTTTTGGTAATCCCGAAGAACTATGTTTAGATCATTCTGGGGTTCCATAGCGCGGCACGGCCAGGCAAGCATCAAGCCTCATGCATCAGTGAGAAATCGTGCACGAGTACGGTACAGATTTTTATCGCTTTCTCGCGTCCTTCGCGGTTCGCTCGGCGCAGCGGGTCGTGCCCAGGCTGGCGGCTGTCCTCGCGGTCCGCGATGTCGTCGACTTCGGGTGCGGGCAGGGTGCGTGGCTGAGCGTGTGGGCCGCTGCGGGGGCAACGGTGGTCGGGGTCGACGGACCCTACATCGATCGGCGCGGCTTGCTGATCGACCCCGGCGACTTTCACCCCGCCGATCTCTCAGCACCAATCGATCTCGGCCGACAATTCGATCTGGTGCAGAGCCTCGAGGTAGCCGAGCACCTGCCCGGCGACAAGGCGGCACAGTTCGTCGCTACGCTGACCGCCCACGGAGCCTGTGTGCTGTTCTCCGCGGCGGTGCCGGGCCAGGGGGGTGAGAACCACGTCAACGAGCAGCCGCTCGGCTATTGGCAGGCGATCTTCCGGGGGTGCGGCTACAGTGCCGTCGATTATCTGCGCCCGCTGATCTGCAACGACCCGGCGATCGCGCGGTGGTACCGCTGCAACATCATGCTCTATGTGAAAGACGATGCCATCGCCTCGCTCGCCGAGGCGGCGCGGTCATGCCGCGTGCCCGATGCGCAGCGGCTCGAAGATTATTGGCCGCTCTCCTACCGGCTGCGCCACGCGCTCGTCCGGCAGCTGCCGAGCGTCGTCATCGATCGCATTTCACGCACCAAAGGGGCCTTGGCAGCGCGCCGGGCGGGACTATAAGGCGATCGTTCTCAGGCGTGCGCCGTCAGGCCGACGACGAGAATGCCGAGGGAAATGCAGGCGATGCCAAGCCAGCGCGCGGGCGAGATCGGCTCGCCCAGCACCAGGCTGGCGGCGATGACCACCCCGACGAACTGTGCTGCGGTGAACGACACGGCGACGTTGAGCGGCACCTGGCGCAGCAGGAAGGCGTAGACGACCCCGCCGCACCCGAAGAGTGCCAGCCCCGCCATCGACTTCCAGCCGAGAATACCGAAGAGGACCCGCTGGGCCTCGGTAACGCCGGCGCCGAGTTTCAGCATCAGATTGGCCGCAACCGTGAGCGCAATCATCGCGGCGAACCCCACGAGGGTTGTCGGCTCCAACGCGATCTAGCTCCCCTCGATTTCGCTGCGCCCGAGCGGCCGCGTGCCGATCGCCGACCATGACATCCCGTTCACCGAAGCGATCTGCACATCCTCGAGGCCGACCTCCGCCATCAGCTCGGCAACCTTCTCGCGCGGCCAGTAATGCGCGATCCGCGGCAGCATCTGGTCGAAAGCGATCGATCTCAGATGGGCGAATTTGAAGCGCGTCAACAGCTTGAAATAGTCGCCCGGCCGCAACCCGAGCCGCAATGCCAGCCACAACAGCGCCGCCGGATAGAGCGAGAGGTGGTGGACCACCGCGATCGGCATATGGCTGAACAGCGCACGGCGCAACGGGTCCAAGATCGAGACGAGCCAGCGGTTGCCGTCGCGGCCATAGACCCAGATCAGAACCCGCCCTCCCGGCTTGACGGCGCGGGCCATCCTTTGCAATGCCCTCACCGGATCTTCGAGGTGATGGACGACACCGATCGCGAAGGCAAGGTCGAAACGATCGGCAAACGGCAAGTCGTAGGCGCTCGACCGCGTGATTTGGACCGCCGGAAACGGCGCGAGGTTACGCCGCGCGCTGGCGAGCGAGCGCTCGTCGATATCGACCGCGCAGCCCTCGCTCGCCCCATAGGTCATCGCCCAGTAGCTGTTGCGCCCCATGCCGCATCCGACGTCGAGAAAGCTCCTGCCCCGCCAATCTCCCGGCATCAGATGAACCGTCCAACGGCGGAACTGCTCCTCGTACTCCGGCAGGATCTCGGCATAGGCACCCCACTCATAGCCGAAACGGTCGGGTGAGCCTCGCAGATCGCGGGCATCCTGATCGATCAAGGGGAAAACGCCTCCTAATATGCCGCTGCGACGGGGGGCCGCTCGACGGCGCCGGACGACGCAGCCCGACGCCCCGCGACGCAGAACAAGATATAAAGAGCCCACAATTTTTTGCCGTGATCGTACCGGCCGTTCTGGTGCTCGTCGATCAGCGCCTCGATCGCCGCGCGGTCGAACCAGTCGGCGACCGGGTTTGCCCGCGACAGCAGGACATCACGGCAGCGCTCGCGCAAGAGGGTGCGGATCAATCCTCCGATCGGCACCGCGAAGCCGTGCTTCTTGCGCGCGACGATCGGCGGCGGCAGATAGCGGCAGGCCAAGCGCTTCAGGATGTACTTTCTGGTGCGCCCGTGCAGCTTGAGCCTCGTCGGCAGGCTCAAGGCATATTCGGCGAAGCGGCGGTCGAGAAAAGGCGCGCGAACCTCGAGGCTGTTGAACATCGACGCGCGGTCGGTCTTGGTCAGGATATCTTCGGGAAGATAGGTGACGACGAGCAGGTGGAGCAGCAGATCGACCGGTCCCAGGCCCGCCGCCTGCGCCGCATGGCGGTCGATCGGCGCAAAGGCGGCGGCGAGCGCCTCCTCGGGCATCGCCGAGCGTCGCCACAGCTTGGTAAGGCGGTCGGGGGCCATCGGCGCCATCCACAAGAAGGATTGCCGGGCCACGGCGGCGCCGAACCCATGCGACAGCTGGGCCAGCAAGAACCGCCGGTTCATATAGCCCTCGGCATTCGGCGAGGCCTCGACCGCGCGGCGGAGCAGAGGGCCGAGTGCTACGGGGACCAGGCGCATCGCCGGCGCAAAGCGCTGCACTGCGAAATTCGGGTAGCCGGCAAAGAGCTCGTCGGCGCCATCGCCGCCGAGTGCCACCGTCATCAGCCGCCGCGCCGCCCGGCAGACGAGATACGAGGGCAAGAGCGAGGAATCGGCGAGCGGCTCGCTCAGCCGCGCGCTGACCGCGTCGAACGCGTCGACGAGATCGGCTTTGCCGAGCTCGACGACCTCGTGACGCACCCCGAGATGGCGGGCGACCGCGATCGCGTGGGGCGTCTCGTCAAAGCTGTCGTCGAACCCCTGGCCGCCGATGCGGACGGTGAACGCGGTCAGATCGGGTGCGGCCTCCGCGGCCAGCGCCGTGACGAGGCTCGAATCGACACCGCCCGACAAAAACACCCCGACCGGGACATCGGCCACGACCGAGCGTTGCACCGACCGGCGCAACAGATGGTCGAGCTCTTCGACCGCTTCGTCCCGGCGGACCGGGCGCTGGTGGCCGAGATGCGGTTGCCAGTATCGTTCGCGAGTGATCCGGCCGTTCTTTAGAGTGAGTATCGTGCCGGGTTCGAGCTTTTCGATCCCGCTCCATCCCGACGCGGTCCCCGGCAGATACTCGAAGAGCAGCAACGCGTAGGCGGCGCGGGGATCGGGTGCGGCGGCGCGGAAAGCGGGGTGACAGAGGAGTGCCGACACCTCGGAGGCGAAGACGAGCCGGCCGTCCGCCATACCCCAATAGAGGGGCTTTTCGCCGAAGCGGTCGCGCACCAGACTGAGCGCACCGCTGGCGCCGTCGCGAAAGGCGAAGGCGAACATGCCGTCGACGCGCTCCAAGGCCCCTCGCACGCCGTCGCGGCGGATCAGCTGGAACAGGACCTCGGTATCCGAGCGGTCGCAGAGTAGGACACCGCTGCCGCGCAGCTCGTCGGCGAGTGCCTGGTAGCCGTAGATCTCGCCGTTGAAGACCAGCGCATCGCCGCGCGCCTCGTCGACCCGCGGCTGGGCCCCGCCCGCCAGATCGATGATCGCCAGGCGGGTGTGGCCGAATGCCACTTCGCGATCGACAAAAACGCCGCTGCCGTCGGGCCCGCGATGCGCCAATGCCCGGTTCATCGCGGCGAGCACCGCCTTGGCCTCGGGCCCGGGTGCGGTAAACCCCGCTATGCCGCACATGCGACTTAAGCTGCTTCCCAATCCCCCCTTGGCCGGGCTCGTCCCGGCCATCCACGTCCTTTTCTGCCCGACGCAGACGATGTCAAAGACGTGGGTGCCCGGAACAAGTCCGGGCACGGGGGGCAGCGGGCTACCACCGGCCGGGCGACGCCCGGCGCAGTGGCTGCGCCGGGTTCTGCACGATCCGCCGGATTTTGTAGGGCGGCCGCCCGCGGGCCTCGAAATAGATGCGCGCCTGCACCTCGGCGATGATCCCGAGCAGCAAAAAGAGCACCCCCGACAGACCGATCGTCGCGGCGAGCAAGGGCAGCGGTGTCTGGATCAAGGTGACCTCGTAAGCGTATTTGAGGACCAATGCCCAACCAAAAATGGCGATCGACAGGATCAGAAAGCCGAGGCCGAGCTTGCCGAAAAACTGGATCGGCCGGTCGAATGCGCGGTCGATGAAATAGACGATCAGCAGATCGAGCAGGACGCGCGCGACGCGGCCGATCCCGTATTTCGAGCGCCCAAAGCGCCGCGGGTGGTGCGCCACGGCGAGCTCGGTGACGCGCGCCCCCTCCCAAGCGGCATAGATCGGGATGAAGCGGTGCATCTCGCCGTAGAGGCGGACATCCTCGACGACCTCGCGCCGGTAGGCCTTGAGGGTGCAGCCGTAATCGTGCAACGGCACATGGAGCACCGCCGAGATCAGCCGATTGGCGATCACCGAGGGCAGCCGGCGGGTCAGCGCATCGTCCTGCCGCGCGGTGCGCCAGCCGGAGACGAGGTCGTAGCCCTCGGCGAGCTTGGCGAGCAGCCGCGGGATGTCGTCCGGATCGTTTTGGCCGTCGCCATCCATCGGGATGATGACGTCACCGGTGCTGTTCCGGATCGCCGCCATCAGGGCCGCGGTCTGGCCATAGTTGCGCGACAGGTGCAATACCCGGACCCGCGGATCGCCCTCCGCGATACTGTCGAGTGCTGTCGCCGAGCCGTCCTTCGAGCCGTCATCGGCAAAAACGACTTCGGCCGACTGCGGCAGCCGGTCGAGCGTGTCGGTCAACGCCCGATAGAGTTCGGGGAGCGCCTCCACCTCGTTGTAGACCGGAATGACGACCGAAATGTCCATACCGCCCTGCCGAGCCGCTGTCGCACTCCTCTAAACCGTAAAGTTATAAGGAAACCCTTAGGAAAGCCAGCGCCGGCACGCCGTCTGCGGCGCGCCAGCACGAAGATGGAGCCGCTGGGTCGGCCGCGAGCAGGGATCAGCGACGGGGTCGGCGCGGCCGCGGTAAGCGCGGCGGGCGGTATTGCTGGACGCGGGTGGCGCGCAAACCGGCGAGGCCGTGGCTCTGGTAGTCGCGCTGCCAAGAGCGGAACTCCTCCTCGGTGAGCTCGTAGCGGCGGCAGGCCTCCTCGAGGGTGATCTTGCCGTTCTGCACAGCGGCGACGACCGCCGCCTTGCGGCGCACCACCCATCTTCGAGTATTGGCGGGCGGCAGCTCAGCCATTGAATGTGCTCCGATTACTGACACGGGAGGTTCTGCTACCAGGCCGCTGCCGGACCCAGCAGCGATTGCTGGCGGGCGGTCGCTCGCTTCTCGCGCGTCCGAGCGCGGGCGTTGGCGTAGTCTTCGAGTGCGGCGCGGTCGGCGGGCGGGACCGTAGCCTGGGTCGGCAGGGCGCAGGCCGTCGGGCAGCGGGTCACGCCCTTGGCACGGATAAAGGCGGCCACCGCCGCCTTATATTCGTCGTCATCCATAATCTCGGATCCTTTCCGGCATGCGGCCTGGGCGCGCCCTGCCGGAAGTAGTTAATGAAGTGATCGCGTGAATGAGATTTTGCCGTGAAATAAAAAATCTTCCATTTTATTGATAGTTAATTAACACAAATTCGTAGTTAATCACTTCTATTCGGGATTTACCATGAACCAAGTCGATTATGCGCCGCTTTCTTAAGTGTCCGACTCAGAATCGTATAGGTAGAATTAGGCACGTGCCAGTCGTCTAATGAGGAGCTGGACCGAGGCGAGATAGAGCCAAGCCTTGGCGCTGGCGATTGTCGCCTCGAAGTCTTTGGCGAGGCGGCGGTTGCGATTGAGCCAGGCCAGTGAGCGTTCGACGACCCAGCGGCGCGGCAGGATCTCGAAACCGACGGCGTCGGCCATACGACGCACGAT
>Ga0210406_10006596_pt1 | contig 12010 bp, 8 predicted proteins | sample IncBWC30MmetaG_FD_155454 | JGI IMG/M metagenome (GOLD analysis project Ga0210406, IMG submission 155454) | Forest soil microbial communities from Barre Woods Harvard Forest LTER site, Petersham, Massachusetts, United States - Inc-BW-C-30-M | ecosystem: Environmental > Terrestrial > Soil >...
GAACCACTTGGCCCAGGGCGCCTTCCACTCCAGAACCTTGTCCCATTTCTTGAACCAGTGCAGTTCTTCGGCGGCACGAGCCCAGAATTTTTCCGGCTGCTCCACGGACTCTTTATAGAGCGCTTCATATTCGGCCAGGCTCTTAATTTGAGCTTTTTTGGAAAACTCCGCAGGGGGCTCAAAACTGCGCTGCTCGTCAAGAGTCGAATCGATATGTACCTGCGTGGCGGTTGGTTCGGGCATGGATCGTCCTTGGGTGTGGGGTATTCCTAGTCTTGTCTCGGGCCTTGGACTGGGAACCGGATATTCTACCGCGCAGGCTTGCTCGCCTTTCTTATATATTTCGTTCGAATCCTAGTACGGTTTCACGGAGAGTGTAGCCGGGAGGGGTTGCTGCGTACGAGAAAGGCTGAACCACAGGGAGCACAGAGGAGCACAGGGGACAGAACACAGGGCAACCTTAGATGCGCTTCGCTTCTACACTTCGGGGATAATCTCGCTCACCGTCCCCCGCTGCAACAAATACGCTCCCGGTCCCTGCTGTCCGCGAATGGAGCGGCAGAACTCGGCCACAATGAATCCCGCCTTCACGGCTTCGCGGAAGGCCCACCGCGTCGCATCGCGCCACTCTCGCGCCAATCCCATGTCAGTGCGCTCGACCTCCAGAATGTCGCCCGGAATTTCGATGCTCACGCGCTGCCGAGCCAATGATTCCGCCAGATCGGCCCGTCCCGGTTTGCCGCTGGGATCGAAGCGCACGAGTGGAGCCAGCAGCCTCATGGCATCGAGCGTTTCCGCGCGCGAACTCTTACCCGCGAGTCGATCGCGTACTCGCCGCGAATTCAATATCCACCGGACCCATAGCCGGTCGGTCCCGTTCCGATGCAGCATGCTGGAAGTTTCCGAGCCGTAGAAATCGACCTTGTAGGTCTCGGAAATCACTCCGAGTTTGGAAAAGTTGAAGTGGGCATTTCGACTTTGCAAGGGATCGTAGGTCCATGTCATCTCCCGGACACCCATGGCCATGGCCCGCTCCCGCTGTGCCTGCTTCAGTCGCGAGCCCAGATCTAAATGGCGATAGGAATCGAGCACCGCCAGCATATGCGAGTGAATCGTTGTTTGCCCGTGCTCGCGGCCAAGAAATCCGAAGGCGAACCCGACTAGCTTGTCTTTATCAAATGCTCCGACGAAAATATTGCCCACCGCCTTGCAGGCGATAGCCAGCGTGAGGGGCAAGGTGTCCTCGTCTGCCATGCCCCAGACTTCTTTCTCGACTGCCTTCAATTGGCTGAAGTCGTCGATGCTCTTGAGGTCGCGAATCGCAATCTGTTGCGTGCCGGCGCGGGTCATCATGGCCGGCCTTTCTCGCGTTTCCATTTCTGTTCCCCGGGCATCCCAATCTCCGCGCGCATTTTTCCTGCCCTACCGGCACGGCTGAACGGCTTGCGGAGAAACTAGTCGAAGGTGCAAACAGCACACCTCAGGCGCTAAAGCGCGGACACATTTTCAACGACTTAACGGCACGAGTAAACTCGTGCCCTTCCCGTTCGTTGAGAAGTCCGAGTTTTTCCACAAGCTGTGAAGTCGTGCCCTTCCCCAAAAAACTAAGCGGCCAAGAGCTTTTCAGCAGTTTAAGACGGGGCAAGCCTCGTCTCTACACGAGTTTTTCCGCAGCCTGCTCATGGAAACCATCGTGTACAGCACCGGTTGCATTCTTGTCAACGTCAATCAAAGTCGGGTAGGTCAGTTTGCGTTGTTAACGACCAAGCGTCTTGCCGGTGTCTGGTAGAAGTACGATAATGACGCCGATTAAAAGGGAGCCATCGACGAGAGAGGCTGCCAAGCAATAGTAAATCGCCATGAACGAAAATCTGCGGAGCGTCCTCACGGGAACGGCCGGGCTTTCTGCGGGCGCGGTAGTGGCGCTTCTGCTGACGATTCTGCGCCGGCCGGCAGACGGCGATCTGGGCGGCCGTGAGCGAACGATACGTCTGTTTTTGATCGGGCTAGCTGCGCAGTGTCTGCATTTCATGGAGGAGTTTGTAACGCGATTTCAGGATCGGTTTCCCGCGCTGCTTGGCCTCCCTGCGTGGCCTGAGAACTTCTTCGTAGTTTTCAATCTGATCTGGCTGAGCGTATGGATCCTGTCGGCGATCGGCGTCCAAAAAGGTTGGCGGATCGCTCTGTTCCCGGTGTGGTTCTTCGCGATTGCAGCGATCGCCAATGGAATCGCACACCCCGCGCTCGCGCTTGTGGCACGTGGATATTTCCCGGGCCTTATCAGTTCTCCGGTCGTTGGAGTATTGGGTGTGTTGCTCTGGCTAAGGCTACAAGCGCTAACTAGATCCTCGGCATAAGCACCAAAGAACCCTAGCTCCCTGGTTGGTTATCGCTTTGCCTCGTCTGCGGTCTCAGCCCGTCCAGCCCATTCCACGCATCTTAATCTGCATGCTACCCTCGAACCGGAGACGAATAAGACTGTGAAATCGATTACCCAGATTTTGTACTTAACCACCCTGATCGTGCTGGGAAACTCTCTACTGCTCGCAGCGGATCGCGGAACCCTGGTCCGCGAAGCCATTATCTATTTGTCTCCTGACACAACTTCCAGCAAGCTTGGCCAGGCCGAACGCGGACGGGAACTGATTCTCCTCGACAAGAGCCGCAACTGGCTGCACGTCGAGGCGCTGCTCGGTTCTGCGCTTGCGCCCGACCCCGCCTTTGTTTTGGAGGATGAGGACGAGGGCAAGACCATCAGCGGCTGGGTCATCGATACAGGCGTCGTCTGGGCATCCACTCCCAATGGCGACCGCATCCTGTTTGGAGCCGCTGTCGATTCTGAAGACGAGGCAGGCCGACGTCACGGACGCCGCGGCGCTGCCCAGGACGCCCTGCGTCTTTATCACCGCGTCTTCGATCTCTTCCCGACCGCTCCACTAGCCGGCGAAGCCCTTTACCGCGCCGCCGACATTAAATGGCAGGTCGACAAAGCAGACATGCAGTCCCGGCCCTCCGCGCGCGAGAAGGAATCGTACCTCCGCGAAGGTATCGAAGAGGAATCTATGAAGCGGGTGATGAAAAAGTTTCCGGGCACAAAGTGGGCCGAACTCGCCGCCTTCCATCTGATCGACAACAAACTTTGCGGAGACTGGCAAGGATCATCCAAGTGTCCCGACAAAGAAGCCGATATCTACGAAAAATATGTGAAAGAACACCCTGAGTCTCCGGCCGCTCCGGAGGCGCTCTACCACGCCGCTTCTCGCCGGGCCGCGCTGATCGAGATTTATAAGACAGAAGAACAATCAAAGAAGTCCGACCAGGCAAAGAACCTGGCCATCTCACTTGCCCAGCAGTTAATCTCCAGGTACCCGCAAAGCGACTGGTCGTCGCGCGGACAAACACTGCTGTTCCTCGTGCAGCAAGGAGTACCGACGTACGGAAACGAGATGCAGTAGTTATCGGCTGGCGATCAGTTTGAGAGAAAGATGGCCCTAGTCTTCCCAGCGCGCTCTTCGCGTCAGGGATAACGAAAGCAGTAACATGGCGGCGGCATCGAACGGCGCTCCCGATTGAGTAAGCGTACACTATTCCCGTTGGGGTTAGTGGTCGGGTAACCCAGTTCTGATTCGTGCGTAAGTGTGGCGCTCACCCACACGGGCGAAGGAGATCTTTGGTGATGATCTCCGCAAACGCGGCGATAACCGGCTCCTACGACTACAGCGAGGTGGCTCGCTCGGTATTGATAGCCATCGCTGCGTCCTATGCCGCGCTCGACCTTGCCGGACGCGTAACCGCCGCCAGCGACCGGGCCCGCGCGGTATGGTTGGCCGGCGGCGCCACCGCGATGGGCATCGGCATCTGGGCGATGCACTTTAAGGGGATGCTGGCCTTCCATCTGCCTGTACCCGTCGAGTACGACTGGCCGAGATTTCTGGCGTCACTCCTCGTGGCCATCCTGGCGTCCGCGGTCGCGCTGTATGTGGCGAGCCGACAGGAAATGGGCTGGGTAGCGGCCTTGACTGGCAGCGTCATTATGAGCGCCGGCATCGCGGGTATGCATTACATGGGCATGGCCGCAATGAGATTGCCTGCCGTCGCCCGGTTTTCGCTCTCCCTAGTCACCATTTCTGTTTTGTTCGCATTCATATTTTCGCTGATAGCGCTGCTGATGGCATTCGATCTGCGCGAGGAGACCAGATGGACTATCCCGCGCAGGCTGGGCAGCGCCGTCGTAATGGGAGGCGCTGTCGCCGCGATGCATTACATCGGGATGGCTGCGGCAAGTTTCATCCCCGCATCGCCTCCGGACCTTTCCCACGCAGTGAGCATCTCCCCCCTCGCCAATAATGGAATTGCCATTGTGACCTTGATTGTGATTGTGGCCGCAATGGCGACATCGTCCGTAGACAGGCGGATGAGTGTAGAAGCACGGATGCACAGCCAAGACTTGGAGCGTCGCGTCGCCGAGCGCACCCTGGAGCTCGAAGCGGTCAACCAGGCGCTAAGAAAGGAAATTGCCGAGCGTAAGCGGGCGGAAGAGGGCGTACGGCGAAGTGAAGACCGTCTCCGATTGGTGATCGACAAAATCCCGCAACAGATCTGGAGCAGTTCACCTGATGGCTCTTTAGATTTCTTCAACGCGCAGTGGCTTTCCTTCAAGGGTTTCACTCAGGAAGAAGTGCAAGGCCAGGGTTGGCAGCGGATGCTTCATCCCGATGATCGGGAGCGGGTGGTGAGAGCATGGCGGGAGTCGGTAGCAAATGGGACGCCCTACGAGCAGGAAGAGCGTCATCGCGGCGCCGACGGACAGTATCGCTGGTTCCTGGCCCGCGGCGTGCCGCTGAGGGACTCTGAAGGGCGCATCATCAGGTGGTATGGCACGAACACCGATATCGAAGATCGAAAAGAAGCCGAAGGCCGTCTCCAACTTGTAATCGACACACTTCCTGCGCTGGTGTGGAGCAAATTGCCCGACGGCTCTGCTGACTTCTTGAATCAACGTTTCCGGGAGTACACGGGTCTCTCTGTGGAAGAAGGACTGGGTTGGGGCTGGATGAATGCATTTCATCCCGAAGACCGCGCCGAGGAAGAATGGCGCGCTGCCTTCGCGGCCGGAGAGGCTTTCGAGAAAGAGGCGCGCTTACGGCGGGCGGACGGAGCATATCGCTGGTTCCTGCTTCGCGCGGCGCCGCTGCGCAATGAGCGGGGGAACGTCGTTAAATGGTATGGAACGACCACCGATATCGAGAAGCGCAAGCGCGCCGAGCAGGAACTGAAGCAAGCTGAGGCGCACATTCGCGCGATCTTGGAGTACAGCCCCAATTGGATCTTCTTAAAGGATACGGAAGGTCGCTACCTCCTGGTGAATAGAGAAATCGAAAGAGTGTTTGGTATAAGCCAGGAGCAGATCAAAGGCAAAACGGACAGCGAAATCTCTCCCCCCGAACAGGCCGCTGAGTATCGAGCGAATGATCTTAAGGTGCTTCGCGCAGGCCTTGCCATGGAATTTGAGGAGATAGCCCTCCTCGAGGACGGACCGCATACAAGTATCGTCCACAAATTTCCGCTGTTCGATGCTCACGGAAATATTTACGCAACTGGCGGTGTTGCCACTGACATTACCGAACGCAAGAGAGCCGAAGAGGCGAGGCGGTATAGCGAGGAACAATACCGTACAGTTGTCGAAACTGCGACCGATGCCATCGTCAGCATCGACGAGGATAGCAAAATCCTTTTTGTAAACCCTGCGACTACCAGGATTTTCGGGTATGACACGTCCGAACTAATCGGACGACCCCTGATGATGCTCATGCCGGAATCCTTGCGCTCGCTGCACGAAGCTGGGTTCAGGCGTTATTTGGCGACTGGCCAACGGCATCTTAACTGGCAAGGTACGGAACTTACCGGCCTGCGCAAGAATGGCCAGGAGTTCCCGGTGGAAGTGTCGCTCGGAGAAATGACCCGTAACGGGCGCAAGGTATTTACCGGTTGTATCCGCGATATCAGCGAAAAGAGGCGCGCCGAGGAGGCTTTGCAGGAAGCGCAGGACAAACTTGCTCACGTCACGCGCACGCAGGCGATGGGGGAACTAGCAGCTGCTATTGCCCACGAGGTTAATCAGCCTCTCACTGCGATCGTGACCAACGCGAATTTCTCCTTACGCCAGTTAAAGGGTCCGACCGCGAATCTCGATGAATTACTGACGGCGATTACAGAAATTGTAAGCGACGCCACCCGCGCGAGCGCGGTGATTTCGCGGATTCGCGGCTTGCTGGTGAAGGGATCTCCCCGACGGACGGAACTCGACATCAACAAGATCATTCAAGAGGTAATCAGTCTGCTGCGCAATGAGCTGGCCCGGAACCATGTCACCTTACGTATCGATTTTGCATCCAATCTGCCGCACGTGACCGGTGACCCCGTGCAGTTGCAACAGGTCTTGATCAACCTGGTCGTGAATGCCATTGAAGCAATGCGTACATCCACAGACAGGCCCCGGAAACTTCTGATCCGGTCAGCAAAGAACGCAGATGGCATTTTGGTCCAGGTTCAGGATTCCGGTCCCGGAATAAAGCCCGAACTGGCAGACGGCATCTTCGAACCCTTCTTCACCACGAAGGCGGAAGGCATCGGAATGGGTCTAGCGATCAGCCGGTCGATAATCGAGTCTCATGGTGGACAATTGTCCCTTGTCTCAGCTTCCCAGGGGGCCCTGTTCCAATTCATTTTACCGAATGACCGCAATCATGCTTCATAACTGAGGTGGTAGCCATGGCGACACAACCCGGTGATACGCAACTGCGGAAGACCGGAATTGGCGTGGTGGGCGATGTGCCGTGGGGCACTCACTTCTTGATGTTTTACGAGAACAAGAAAGATCTGCTGGACACCCTCGTCCCCTATTTCAAGGCCGGGTTGGAAACCGGTGAACTCTGCCTTTGGGGAGTGTCTGAGCCATTGACGGAGGAAGAGGCGAGAAATGCCCTGCGCCAAGCCGTTCCCGAATTCGACCGTTATTTGGCGAACGGAAGCATCGAGTTTTTCGGCGGCCGGCGATTCTATGTCTCCGGCGACCATCTGGATCTTCAGCAGGCCATCCGGAGTTGGGCTGAGAAAACCGATGCTGCCTTGGCCCGCGGATACGCCGGGTTGCGGGTGAGCGCCGGCACTGCGTGGCTAGAGCGCAAAGACTGGAAAGCATTTTCCGACTATGAACACGAAGTAAACAATTCCATCAGCCTCTGGCGGATGACGGCTCTGTGCACCTATCCGCTGGCCAGAAGCACCGCTGCGGAAATTCTCGACGTGACCCGCACCCACCAATTTGTCATCGCCCGAAGAAATGGCAGCTGGGAGGTAGTGGAAACTTCCCAACTGAAGCAGGCGAAATCGGAGATCACGAGACTGAACGATGAACTAGAGCGGCGCGTCATCGAACGTACCCGGCAGCTTACAGCCGTCAATGAAGAGATGAGAAAAGAGGTGATCGAACGCCAGCGCGCCGAGGAGGCATTGCTGGAGGCGCAGGCCGAACTGGCTCGCGTCGCACGAGCGCTGAACATGGGAGAACTAGCTGCGACAATTGCCCACGAGGTCAACCAACCCCTCACTGCAATCGTCACCAACGGCAACTTCTGCTCGCGCCGCCTCGAAGGCGCGACCCCGAATCCCGATGAATTACGGACGGCAATTAGAGAAATTGTGAACGATGGAACCCGCGCGAGCGCGGTCATTTCGCGGATTCGTGGCTTGTTGGTCAAGCAGACTCCCGGGAGGACGGTACTCGACATCAACGAGGTCATTCAAGACGTAACCAGGCTCCTGCGCCATGAGCTGACCCGAAACCGTGTTACCTTGCGCACGGATCTTGCTCCCGATCTGCCACGTGTGCTCGGTGATCGCGTGCAGTTGCAGCAGGTAATGCTAAATTTGATCATGAACAGCATCGACGCGATGAGTGTGATTACCGATCGGCCACGCGAACTTCTTGTTAAGTCGGCAAGGCATTCCGATGGTGTGTTAATCCAAGTTCAAGACTCTGGACCAGGAATTGACCCAGGGCAGGCAGACCGTATCTTCGAACCATTCTTTACCGACAAGCCCGAGGGTATCGGGATGGGATTGTCGATCAGCCGTTCCATTGTCGAGTCCCATGGTGGACGTTTGTGGGCCGTAGCAGAGGCCAAGGGCGCGCTCTTCGAATTTACTCTGCCCGCCCAGGATTAGCGGTGTTCACATGACGGAGACGCCAGCCATCGTCTATGTGGTCGATGACCATCCCTCGGTTCGTCGCGCGATCAAGCGCCTCGTCGAATCTGAAGGATTGCAAGTAGAGCTGTTCGGATCGGCGCCGGAGTTCCTGGAGGCCAGGCGCCCGAATGCGCCAAGTTGCCTCGTGCTCGACATCAAGTTACCAGGAACCACTGGGCTCGATTTCCAGCACCAGTTGTCCGAGTCTGGGATACGCATTCCGATCATATTTATCACCGGCCACGGTGATATTCCCATGACGGTGCGGGCCATGAAGGCGGGAGCGGTCGAATTCCTGACCAAACCATTCCGCGATAAGGATCTGCTGGATGCGATTCAGATTGCCCTGGAACGCGACCGCGCCAGACGTCACGATGAGTCGGAAATTGCGGTGCTGAAGGAGCGGTTGGACTCGCTGACCCCGCGTGAACAAGAGATCCTTCGTCTGGTGGTTCTCGGCCGGCTGAATAAACAAATTGCCGCTGAACTAGGAACCAGTGAGATCACCATAAAGGTCCATCGCGCCAGCGTCATGCGAAAGATGCAGGCAGAATCCTTGGCGGACTTGGTGGGGATGGCCGGCCGCCTGGATCTGCCTGTGGGTCAATTCTCTTCGAACTACACTTCGCCGTCCGCTCAAACAGGTTAATGGCAGGTCGAGCTTGGCGCCCTACTTTTTGTCTTTCCCCGCGGCTACAGATTGGGCTTTTGCCTCGCGAATTTCCGCGAGGAACGGCTTGGCTGCGGATGGAACTGCCGCTTTACCCAACAGTATCGCCCGAGTTGTGACGTTGCGTCCGTAGATCGCGTGCCGCGAATCATCGTCCTGACGGAGCGACGCACCTTCCAGCGTGAGCCCGGCGAACGCACCTTTGGCACGAGAGTAGGTCAGGATCTCTGTATCCATCTTCCAGTCCGTACCCGCCTCGGCATGCCGTCCAACCGGACCTGCTGCCGCGGAAGCGTCCGCTCCAATTTGGAAATTACTCGAGAGCAGCTTTTGCATTCCTTTTTCATTCTGAATGATCAGTACCACATCCACCGCTTCCACACCGATCTGCAGCCCCCAGCTCCCGCCCGAAATCGTGATGAACGCGGGCGCACTCCAGCCATTCGCGGTGCGGCAGCTGGCTACGCCTTTGCCTCCTTTGCCTCCGAAGATAAAGCCGCCTTTGACCATGTGCGGCACAACCGCTATGCACTTTGCGTGTTCCAACACTTCTTCCGGGATTCCTTTGTCCGGCATTGCCATAATTTCGTGCATCACGTTGCCGGCGTTTTCCAGTCGTTCGGTGGCATCTTCCCGCGCCGACCCTGCCCAGCACAGCGTGCCGAGACTCAACATCGCGAGCAAGAACATTACCTTTTTCATTTGGACAACCTCATTTCTGTCTCAACCTCGGCGACCGGGCAAACCGCTTCTGCGTCTGGATCGGCCCAGTTCCGAGAGGTAGGTTAGGCCCTCTATGCGGCCCGCGACCTCGCCTTTTGGGACGCGAATAGACTCTCTCACTTGCCCTGGCAATAGCAATACAGTGCAAAATGGATCATTTTCGTCAGCCATCAAACCCAGTCTCTTCTCAAGCGGGGTTTTCCCGGCTTTCCAGCGCATGGCGGCCGTGGTTTTTGGATATTTGTGTGGTCTCCCACGTCGGCTTGGCCGCGACGTCTTATCCGCTTTAAGGCCCGCATTGGTATACTAAAACGACTTCTGCCAGAGCGCCCTCCCGCCTGGCAGCTCCGGATGCCGCGATGAAGCCTACATTCACGCTTGGAATCGAAGAGGAGTATCAGACCGTCGATCCTGAGACTCGGGATCTTCGGTCGCATATTCACGCCGAGATCATCGAGAAGGGCAAGTTGGTCCTGCAGGAGCGGGTCAAGACGGAGATGCACCAATCGGTGGTGGAAGTTGGCACGTCGGTTTGCGGCAATATTAAGGAAGCCCGGGAAGAACTGAAGGGTTTACGCCGGCATATGATCCGGCTGGCGCGGGAGAATGGGCTGCGGCTGGCTGCGGCGGCAACGCATCCTTTTGCTGATTGGCGCGTCCAGGAACTTACTCCGGGCGAGCGCTACAAGAATATTGTCGAAGATATGCAACTGGTGGCGCGGGCCAACCTGATTTTCGGGCTGCACGTGCACGTCGGCATCGAGGATCGAGAGACCTTGATCCAGATGATGAATCACGCGCGGTATTTTGTGCCCCATCTGCTGGCGCTGTCGTCGAATTCGCCCTTCTGGCTGGGGATGGATACGGGTCTGAAATCCTACCGCTGCAAGGTGTTCGATAAATTTCCGCGAACGAATCTGCCGGATTATTTCCCGAGCTGGGGCGAATATGAGAATTACGTCAAGATTCTGGTGAAGACGAACTCGATCGATAACGCGAAGAAAATCTGGTGGGACATCCGGCCTCATCCATTCTTCGACACGCTGGAGTTTAGGGTGTGCGATCTTCCGATGCGGGTTGACGAGACGATTGCTCTGGCGGCGTTGATCCAGGCGACAGTGGCCAAGTTGTATAAGCTGTACTCGCAGAATCAGGGATTCCGGATGTACCGCCGGTCGCTCGTGATGGAGAACAAGTGGCGAGCGGCGCGCTATGGGATCAACGGAAAACTGATCGACTTCGGCAAGCAGACGGAAGTTTCGGAACGCCAGCTGATCGAAGAGTATCTGGAATTCGTCGATGATGTGCTGGACGAACTGGATTGCCGGCAAGAAGTGGAGTACATCCGCGAGATTATGAAGATGGGCACGGGCGCGGACCGGCAGTTGCAGGTCTACCGCGAAACCGGCGACATGAAAGCTGTGATGGACTACATCATTGAGGAGACTGAGGTGGGCGTGGACGAGGTGGAAAGTGTGCCCACCGCTCGGACCGGCTGATGAGTTGATGAAGACTTCGATAAATACAGCGGAACAATCCAACCGACAACTGAATCAGATGGCTTTCGATCCGCAACTGACGCCGGGGGCGCGGAATGCGGTGCGCGTGTGCCTGCGCGTGCAGGCCTCGGAAAAAGTCACCGTGATCACCGATGAAGTGAGCCTCGAGATTGCGGCGGCGCTTGTGCGCGAACTGGAAGAAGTGGGCTGCCGCTACCAGACGTGGGTGCTGGAGGATGTGGCGACTCGTCCCCTGACGGATTTGCCGCTGCCAATCGCGGAGGATCTGGACACCAGTCAGGTCAGCATTTTTGCAGTACAGGCGCAGTCCAACGAACTCAAGTCGCGCATGCAGATGACAGACACGGTGAATCGGCACAAGATCCGACATGCACACATGGTCAACATCAACAAGCGGATCATGCTGGAAGGCATGCGCGCCGATTTTCAGAAGGTGGACCGGCTGAGCGTGAAGGTACTGGAGACGGTGCGCAAGGCGAAACAAATCCGTGCGAAGACGCCGGCCGGGACGGACCTGGTAGCGGACTTCAACCCGAATTACCGGTGGGTGAAGACGAGCGGCATTATCAGTCCGGAAAAATGGGGGAACCTGCCGGGAGGTGAAGTGTTCACGACGCCAGGCGAGGTGAACGGTACGTTTGTTATTGATGGAGTGGTGGGCGATTATCTCTGCGCGAAGTTTGGCGACTTGAAGGCGAATCCGCTGACCATCCAGGTGAAAGCGAATCGCGTGATCGCGGCGCACTCGGCGAACAAACAATTGAAAGATGATTTCTGGGCCTATACGCATACTGATGAGAACAGCAACCGGGTGGGCGAGTTTGCCATTGGGACGAACATCGAACTG
>Ga0210406_10006599_pt1 | contig 12007 bp, 5 predicted proteins | sample IncBWC30MmetaG_FD_155454 | JGI IMG/M metagenome (GOLD analysis project Ga0210406, IMG submission 155454) | Forest soil microbial communities from Barre Woods Harvard Forest LTER site, Petersham, Massachusetts, United States - Inc-BW-C-30-M | ecosystem: Environmental > Terrestrial > Soil >...
TCCTTCACGTTTCGCCACCAGCTCCATCCTGCCAGCAACGAACGCCGCGGCTCATATTTTGTGGAGAAGAGGAACGCCGCGTCATATTGTGATTGCAGCTGAGACGCGTCGACGAGTTGTTCCGCCGAGAAGTCTTCCACCCTTACGACTGGAAACGGTCGCGTCACATATCCAAGATAAGGTCGCGTGAGTTCATCGGACGCGGGCCACGCCGTTAGCACGCTTGATCGCGGGGGATGAGCCTCTAAGTACAGTGCTGCGTGCTGGTGCATTCGAATGTAATCGCTATAGGCCAAGTTGTCTTCGAGGGCGAATCCATAGGGTGGGTTCATAACGAGTGCACTGGCGAATGCCACGGCAATTCCACCCACAAACGCCGCCCAATGACGGCTGCGCCGCCACAGCGTCGACACGCATACCAAAATCACCAGAGGCACGACGGGCAACATATAGCGCGCCAAGACAGCGCCTCCGATCACCGCCATGGCTGTGATGTATGCGACGGCGACGGCTGCAAACAGGCACTGAGTAGCGATGGCAATCCGCGGCCGCTCGACGCCATCGTCACGTAAAGGCTTCGCCATCATGAGCCATCCGGTGAGTGCCGTCAGTACAAACAGGTGCAGGTACCCAAACGTTTGCCAGATCCGCATGCCCAAGACAAGCGTCATGCGCAAGGGGCTCATCGTGGCTTGCACGTTATAGCGAAAGAATTCGGGATTCCCGAATACGTAGCCGGTTTTCGTGAAGTGGTAGCCGTACCAGCAGATGAGCACCGCCAACGGCGCGGCCAACGCAGCGAACATCGCGCCTCGGAGCCTTCCGCGACAAAGCATTTCTCCCCGCTGCCCGGCAATCACCGGACAGAGCAATGACCACACCGCTAACGCCCCCGGCGCTATCACAGCCGTTTCCTTCGCCGCCACGGAAAGCGAGAACCAGATCGCAGTTGCGAGTGCGTTGTCCGCCAGGAACGCATTCAGCGCCCAGAACGTCAATGCAGCTGCGGCCAGGTCTACATGCGCCATCGAACTCTGCACGAAGAACACCGGATAGACTGCAGTGCACACCACCGCCGCCCACGCTACTTGCTGGTTGGCAACCCGCGTCGCCAGTTTGGACAGTCCCAGCAAGGCGAATGCCGATATCGCCAACATCGCGGTCCGCGTAACCATCGGCGAACTTCCGGCAATCCGCCACCACAGAGCGAGATACGCCATCACCAGCGGAGGATGAGCATTCGACGGCGCGGAGAGCGGAATCAGGCTTCCGGTCTGCCACAAGTCGCGCGCAGAAGGAATGTAGTAACCCGCCTCATCCCAAAAATAGGGAAGCTTTAAGAGAGGGTAGTGCGCGAGGACTTCAACTCCGAACACCAGTCCAAAGATTACCCAGGACGGCCATGCGCGTTTGAATGTGGTCATCAATATGGGAGAGAGCAGCGGTCGTGCCAACCGGACTGTGCGGAGCGAACATGCCGATAAAACCCGCCCCGCCCCACCGCTGACTTGCCTAGTGAACGGGGCTGCCCGGCATCATCCGGGGATCGAGCTTAATCTCGCCAAAAGCGGTTTCGTATCCCGCAACATTGTGTTGCAGCACGCCCAGCAGGGCCTTCGCTTGCTGGGGGCTGAGATAGATTCCCTGAAAGTTCTGAATCTCTACCTGCGTCTCGGTCTGCTGTTGCAGGGTGCCAAAGACGAGGAAGAAGTCCCAAACATTGACTCGAATCTGCACACTATTTGCATAGTTCTCGCGATATTGGTCGGTGTTCGTCAGCTTGATCTGCGGTTGTGTCGGATTAGCCATAAGACCGACAGTGTAGCGGGTTTGCAGCGGAGAAAGAAAGCGCCGAACTTTTCCTCGAATCCAACAATCCGATTACCCGCCTGCACCGTAGTACAAGGTGTAGGCGGAAACAGTCGCAACTACCGGGGGCGTGGCGCCGCGCCTCCCGCCTGCCGCGACTTGTCTTTGTCCACAATCCCAGTGCAAAGGACAATCTATGAACCGACTGAAGGCAATTCTGGCCTTCGCTATGGCGCTGTGTTGTCTGGTTCCTGCCAGCCTTTTCGCATCCAGCCATCGCGAAGCACCGATTTCCGCTCTGGACCACAGTGCGGACGTCACCGATTGGTACGCGTTCGTAAGTTACGACCATCCTGACCGCGTGACCATGATTCTCAACGTCGATGGCTTCCTCGAGCCCTCGAATGGACCCAACTACTTTCCCTTCGACCCGAATGTTCGCTATGTCATGAACGTCGACAACAACCAGGACGGAGTCACGGACATCAGTTTCCAATTCCGTTTCAAAACGGAGATCCGTCAACCGGGCGTGTTTACGGGTTTCGTCGGCGGCATCGGTGGAATTCCTCCGATCACTTCGCTGAGTGGTCCGGGCTCTGTAGGTTTGAGCTTGCGGCAGACCTATACGGTCACGATGGTGAAGAACGGTGTGGCCACCGAACTCAGCAACGGGCGCGCTCTCTTGGCCGTTCCTTCCGATGTGGGGCCACTCACCATGCCTAACTATCAGGACCTGTTCAACCAGGGCATGTATGAACTGGGCAACGGAGTGCGAGTGTTTGCCGGAACGGTCGATGATCCGTTCTACATCGACCTCGGCGCAGCCTTCGACTCGTTTAATTTCCGCATGGGGGTGGGTGGGATTCTGCCCGCCAACGTGGATGCGGATGATAAGCACAACTACGCTCCCGACGCAGTCGCGGGCTTCAACGTCAACTCCATTGTTCTGGAAGTTCCCATCAGCATGCTGACTGTGGACGGCCAGATCCATGGCGCTGGCGACAAGCAAGCTGTCATCGGCACCTATGGAGAAACTGACCGTCAGCGGATCACGATCCATCGCGTTACGGGGAAGGTCGATAGCCAAGGGCAGTGGCAGCAGGTCAACCGTGAAGGCAACTCTCTGATCAACGAGTTGATCATCGGCACAGGCTTCAAAGACCGCTTTAGCGTCGATGATCCACAAAATGACGGACAGTTTGCCAATTTTTTCCTCGATCCTCTCCTCGCCCATCTGTATTCGTCGATTCTCAACATTCCGATTCCGCCTGCACCGCGGACGGACTTGCTCCCGCTCGTGCAGTACATGGCTCCGATCTGTCCAGGTTGTGGGCCGAAGGACGCGGGACCGGTTGCAGATTTGCTCCGGCTGAATACTGGAATTCCTCCAACTCCCGTAGGCAGCCAGAAACGACTCGGCTTCCTGGCGGGCGACCTGGCGGGCTTTCCGCAAGGGCGGCGTCCGATCGATGACGTGGTCGATATCGCCTCGCGTGCTGTGGTTGGCATCTTGGTCGATCCTGTGAAGTTCGGTGCACCGGTCGGTGACGGCGTCAACACGAACGAGAGTGGGTATGGAACGACATTCCCGTATGTCCGTCCGGCTCACAGCGGGCGCGATAGCCACCACACCGGTCCTGGGCAGAAAGGCTGTACTGGCCAGCCCGGCGGCATTTGTCCGGTGAAGTAACTCGAACCATGGCCGCTGGCGAATACCAGCGGCCATCTTCTTAACGAGTTCTGACGAGAAATGAGGATCGCTATGAAAAAGATTGCCGCCCTGTTATTGCTTGCCGCTGCTACTACCCTAAGCGCCCAGACTCCTGACCCTTCAGCTCCGACTCCGCGGTCACCGGCCCAGTCGAGCGCGATGCGCGCTCAGAAGCTGATCGACAAAGACCCTAAGAACTTCGAGGCCTACAACGCGCTTGCACTAGCGCTGTCGCGCCGAGCTCGCGAGACTTCCGACGTTGTTTATTACACGCAAGCAGAGGAAGCATTGAAGAAGTCCTTTGCGATCGCACCCGATAACTTCGATGGCGCGCGAACGCATGTCTGGCTGCTGCTCGGCAAACACGAATTCGCCGCAGCCCTCGAAGAAGCCAAAAAGCTCAACAAGAGAATGCTAGACGATGTCATGGTGTATGGCTTTCTAACCGACGCGAACGTTGAGCTGGGGAATTACAAAGACGCTGAGACTGCTGCGCAATGGATGCTCGACTTGCGTCCCGGTAACCTGCCCGGCCTGACCCGCGCCGCCTATCTGCGCGAACTCTTTGGCGACGTCGATGGGTCACTTGAACTGATGAATATGGCCTATCAGTCGACACCTCCGTCGGAGGTCGAGGACGGTGCATGGATCATCACCCAGATGGCGCATCTGAAGCTGGCAACTGGTAAACTGGCCGACGCGGAAGGGCTCTGTGAGCAGGCGCTGCATATGTTTCCTGGCTATCATTACGCTCTCGCCAATCTAGCGAAAGTCAGGATTCAGCAGAAGCGCTACGACGAAGTTGTGACGCTACTGAAGCAGCGTTACGACGCAGCGTCGCACGCCGAAAACCTGTACGACCTTGCAGCAGCACTCGAACTGGCCGGCCGGCACGACGAAGCGCGCCAGGCATTCGCCGAGTTTGAGCGCAAGTCGTTACTCGAGACCGACCGTGCCGACAACTCGAACCACGAGCTGATCTACTACTACGCCGACCACGCCCACCAGCCAGCCAAAGCGCTGGCCGTAGCCGAGCGCGAATATGCCCGCCGTCACGATGTGTTCACCCTTGATTCGTATGCCTGGGCGCTGCACGTCAACGGAAAAGATGCCGAAGCTCGCAAGCAGATCACCGCAGCGCTCGCGTTTGGTATGCAAGACAGCCGCATGCTCCAGCATGCTGGCGAGATTGCCCTAGCTGCAGGTGATCGCGTTGCGGCTGAGGACTATCTTCGCCAGTCGGTCGCTCTGAATTCAGTAGGATCGATTCAGGCACAGGCGGCCTTAGGCCGCATGGCGCAAACCAGCAGCCAACTGGTGACCCAATGAAAGGAGGTCTCCCAACCCTCGCTGCGACGCGTGTTCTCCATTCGGACAGCACCGCCGTGGCGGAACAGCAGCGGGAGACGGTGCGCCAGCGACCCAAGTTCGCGCATCGTCTTCCCCTCGTTGGGATGCTCTTGTGGCTTTGTGTTTGCGGAGTTCTGCCCTCGGCTGCAGCGACCGCGCTGAATGGCCGGTTGACCGACCCACAGGGACAGCTTATCCCGGATGCTACGATTCGTCTGTCACGGCGTGCCGACTCCTCATCGAAGGAGACGAAGACGGATGCGCAGGGGAGATTCTCTTTTGCTGTTCTGGACAGTGGAGAGTATCGGCTAACCGCAGAGTCGCCGGGCTTTGCGGTCCTGACGCGAACGATTGTCGTTCAGCCCACCGGCAAGCAGATTGAAGATCTGCAATTCAGCGGCTTGGCAATGCAGAATCAATCCACGACCGTGACCGCGTCTGTTTCGGATGTGGGTGTCTTTGAGCCGGATCCGGCGCAGCGTGTCATGGTTCGCGATGAAACCCTCGACGCGAATCCCGGACGGCCGGGGATGCCGATTTCGATTCCTGGTATGCCGGTCGAGTCTCCGGCGGGAGGCGTGAAGCCACCTCAGTATTTCTCGCCTGGAGTAGCAGGAGATCACGGCGAACCCATTGCCATGTTTTTCCGGGTCGGTGGATATCTCTTCCCCAACAACCTGCCTGCCAATGCGCACGGCAATGGCTATGCCGACCCCAACATCATCATCCCGGTTGCCATCGAGAGCGTGCAAACCGATGGAGCCGCCTTCAACGTGCTCGAGGGGAACAACTCAGTAAACTCGTCGATCACGTTCGGTCTCCGCGAGCGCATCGAGCCGATGATCCGGCTCACGGGCGACTATCGAGATCTGAATCTTGTAGCTGGCTGGAGCCCGGCCAATCCATCCAACCGGTCCTGGGTGGGCGCGGAAGTCTCGTTCGGCAATGGGTTTCTTGATCGCCTCGAACATCGCAAACAGTACAAGGGAAACGTCTCGAAAGTGTTCAGCTTCGGCAGGCACGAGCTGACGGTCTACGGCATCGGCTACTACGGGACGGCATTCCAACCGGGGCTGATCCCGATTGATGGGCCAACCGCCGGCGACACGATCGACCCTCGTCAGCACGAAGAAACCTCGAATGGCGCAGTGATCGTGAACGATATCTGGCGCCTCACCGACCACAGGCAGTTCCAGTTCTCAGGTTTCTATCGTTACTACACGCTGGATGTGCGGCCCAACTTCGGCGACGGATTGATTCGGCAAAGTGAGCACCGCAATGTGAACTCGGAAGACGTGCTTTACACGGACCGATTCAGCAAGGCAGTCTCCTTACTGGCTGGAGTTGATCTCCGGCGAGAGGCGCCCCGCGCCCTGAACTTGGACAAAGCCAATATTGACGGTGTGTTCGTTCCCGACACGTCAAACAACTTGACGATCAATTTCTACAGTCCGTTCGTGGCACTCGACGGCAAGCTGACGTCTTTCCTGCACTACAACGGAGGATACCGGCTTGATCAGGTGAGCGTCGACAATCAGGATTTGCTTCGTCCGGGCCTCTCGTTCAACCGGAACGCGACCGTCAGCTCTCCGAAGGGCACGTTGACATTTCTGTCACCGGAAGCAGCGTCTTACTTGCCCACCGTTTCGTTCAGCTATGGACAAGCCTTCCACGTCGAAGACCCACGTATTGGTACGACTGCGATTCAGGGAGGCACGATCGTCGCCAAGGCGCGCGCCTACCAGTTGGTGGCGAGCAAAGTTGTGGCCAACACTGAGTTCCGTTTGACCCTCAGCCATGTGACCACTGCGCAACAACTGGCCCGCATCTCGAACGACACCGGATTGCAGAAGGATGAAGGTCCTGGAATTGTGAAGGCCCTCACATTCACCGCTCGGCGCAACTTTCAGCACGGTTTCGTACAAGGTCTGTTCGCCAAGGCAGACGCAAGAGATCGTCTGACCGGCCTACCCACGCCCGAGGCCCCACGCCAGATTCGGAACGTGCTTGCGACCGTGGACAGGTTGCCTTTCCACCTGATGGCCCGTGGTCAATATGAAGAAGTGAGCCGCAAACCGCTCGGCGATGGATTCAACGCCGTGGCGGTCCGGGAATTTCGTGGCGCAGTGATACGGCCATTCGAAAAGAAGGGTTTTGACGTTGGCGTCAACGTGTTCATTGCGAGCGGTTACGGTGGTCAGACACTGGAGAGCCTGGCTCTGCCCGGAGAAGCCGCACCCTTCGAGCGAATCACCGGCTTCCCGCTGAAATCGTTCGTGAGCGCGTCCTTTACCTATTATTTCCGGCGTCGCTGAGTTGTTGGCGGGTGGGCAGGCGCTTGCTGACGCACTGGAATGGTTCAGAACTGCAAAAGTGATTTGCTTCGCATCGCGCGGTAGAGTTCTTAGTTCACAAGCGAACTGGCAGTAGCCACTCGGCTGGGGAGTGTCACCGCCACCGTTGTACCTCCCGCGCCGGATTGGATTTCAAACTCACCGCCTAGCTGCCTTACGCGCTCGTGCATCCCCTGAATGCCCACGCCCACCCTCACCGGCTGCTCTTGATCCGATCCATTCGGCGTCATGCCTCTTCCATGATCTTCAATTTCAACGCATGTGTGATTGGCATCGTGAACAATCCGGAGCGCGGCCTCCTTGCTGCCCGAATGTCGATGGATGTTAGTGAGCGACTCTTGGACAATCCGGAAGATGGTGGTTTCCGCCTCTCGGGAGAGCCGGGGTAAGTCAGGGGCCACCGCCAGCGTAACTTGAATTCCGCTTCTTGCCGAGAAACCCTCCACATACCAGCGCAGCGCGGACGGAAGTCCTGCTTCGTCGAGCAACGGAGGATGAAGCAAGTACGACATGGTTCGCAGTTCTTTGGATAGTTCGTCGACTAGTTCGATCCCGTTTGTAGCGAGTTGACCGAGTCGTGGACTTTGCTTGGAGACTTCCTCCCCGAGGGGGACAAGATTCATTTTCAAAGCCGCGAGCATTTGCCCAGCGCTGTCGTGGAGTTCGCGGGCAAGGCGTCGCCTCTCGTCGTCTTGTGCCTGGAGAAGTCTGCCACTCAGGATTCGCAACCGTTCCTCGGCCCGCGACAGTTCGGCAGTGCGTTCTTTGACCCGAGCTTCCAAGGTCGTTCGTGCCAGGACCTCAGCGGTGACTTCCACGGCATGGACCAGAATTCCTTCAACCGCCCCATCAACCCTTCTCATCGGGTGACAGCTGAAGCTTACATAAATCGTTTCGTCCTTGCCCTGCCGTCGCAGCCGTACTTCGCGTTCCTTGGCCACGAACGGTTCGCCCGTCTGGTAAACGTGATTCAGGAACTCATCAAATCCCTGGCCTTCTAACTCCGGAAAACTGTCGCGCACGGTCTTCCCCAGAAGTTGAGCGGCGGCCCGCCGTCCTGTGATCGCTAGGAATGCTGCGTTTAAGAATGTAAAGCGATGATCGGAACCGCGCAGCATGGCCATGCCTGCGGGTGCCAGGGTGAAGGATTCACGCAAGCGGTTGCGTTCGAGGTCCGCTTCAGCTCGCAGACGCCGCTCCAACTCTGCAGCCTCCGAACGCACTCGCGCCATCTTCAAGTGCGTGCTCACGCGAACCAGCAACTCGCGAGCGGTGAAAGGTTTAACCAGGTAATCGTCAGCATACTGCTGCATGCCTTCCACTCGCGAATCTTCGCCGGCACGCGCAGAAAGAAGGATCACGGGCACCGTCTTGGTCTTCGGATCTGAGCGGAGTTCGTTGAGTAAGCCAAACCCGTCCAAAGTCGGCATCATCACGTCGGTCAGAACCAGATCCGGCGACCGCTGGCGAGCAGCGTCGAGCGCGCTTTGACCGTCGGGGAAGGCATGCCCTTCATATCGTGGGGCTAGCAAGCGAACGAGATACTGTCGCATGTCCGCGTTGTCATCGGCGACCAGGACTCGTGGACGGCGCATTGTTAGATCGTTCGCCGGTGAACCCGTATGAGCCGGCGGGAACCCATCGAATTCCGGCGGGTACGCATCGGGCAACCATCGAAGGGCTTCCTCGACGAATGGAGTAGCGCTTCCCGACGTCGTCGCGGCATGCTGTAGCGTTCCAATTCTCTCCGCCGGCAAGTGGTCTTTCCCCAATGGCACGCTCACGACAAACGTGCTCCCCTCCCCGAGGGCGCTCTCCACGCGAACGGAGCCGCCGTGAAGTTTTGCCAGTTCCTGCACCAGCGCGAGTCCAATACCGCTCCCTTCATGGGTCCGGCTGCGTGTGTTCTCCACCCGGTGGAAACGTTCAAAGAGGTGGGGCAGTTGTTCCTCCGGGATACCAACGCCTGTATCTTGGACTCGTAATTCGACAGCATTGCCGACCTTGCTCAGCGAGACGGTGATTCCTCCCTCGAATGTAAATTTGAAAGCATTCGAGATTAAGTTGAGGACAATCTTTTCCCACATTTCACGATCGACGAAGATCGTCTCTGGAAGCGTGGGGCACTCTAGTTCCAGCCGCAGGCCGGCCTTCTCGGTGGCGGAGCGGAATACGCTCGCCAGTTCCACAGTCAGGGCGGAGAGATCAGTTGGCTCGTAGGTAGCTTGAATCCGCCCCGCTTCAATCCGGGAAAAATCAAGCAGCGTATTTACTAGCCGCAAGAGTCTCGACCCGTTGCGGCTCGCCATTTCCAGTTGCTCTTTCACTGCCGGGGACAACTCGTTGTGATCTTCCGCGAGCAAGTTGTCAACCGGACCCAGCATCAGGCTTAAGGGCGTCCGAAGCTCGTGACTCACGTTGCTGAAGAAGGCGGTCTTGGCGCGGTCGATTTCCGCCAACGCTTCAAGGCGCTTCCTCTCTTCTTCGGCGGTGCGCGCGTTCTGAATGGCGGTCGCCACCTGCACCGCGATCAGGTCATAGAAGGCTCGATACTCGGGGTCCAATCTGCGCGAGGGATTGATACCAGCGACGAGAACTCCCACTGGACGCTCTTCGCCTCGCGAAATCAACGGCAGAACCAGAGCTTCGGAGACGTGCTGTTTGGCGGGTCCAAGCGGAAGTCCCTCCACATTTCGGACTGGGACCACCACGGATTGAGCCATCCGCATCACATCCGCAAAAGGCCACAAGGCTTGCGGTTCGGACTCGTCTGTCAAATCGACGGATTCAGGGCTTGTGATTTCGAGTCCCCGAGAAATGCCGGAGGTGTGCTTCAAGCGGGCTTTCCTGTTCCCGCTATCGATCAGATAAAGCGCAGTGAACGGAATATCGTCGGGATTCTTTCCCAGGATCGCAGAAGCCGACGCGCAGGCAGCGTCCGTGGTTCTTTGCACCAAAGCGTTTGCAGACAGTTCTGACAACGTGCGCAGCCGACGCGCGTTTAGAACTTTTGGAGTCACTTCTGTCGAGGGACAGAACAGGCCCGCAACCATTCCAAACTCGTCGCGGATTGGACTATAGGAAAAGGAATAATAAGTTTCTTCGACGAAGTCTCCGCGGTTCATGAAAAGGCGGACGTCATCGACAAACGAGGGTTCGCCTCTTTGGAAGACTTTGTCGGCCAGCGGCCCGCAGAAATTCCAAATCTCAGCCCACACTTCAGCAGCGGGCCTTCCCAGAGCCCAAGGATGCTTCGCCAGGCTCAGCACTTGAATATATGCGTCGTTGTACAGAAAAGTGACATCCGGACCCCAGCCGACCCACATCGGGTGCTGAGAATTCAACATGAGATCGACAGAAGTTTTCAGGCTCTGCGGCCAACTCTCGAGCGGACCAAGCGGTGTGCGGGACCAGTCGTACTCCTGGATGAGTCGACCCAGTTCACCACCAGACATTGCGCCAGAGCCTAAGAACGAGGCTTCCGAGTCCCCGTGATGCGGCCCGTTGAGCTCATCATGATTTCCAATCGCTTGGTCCACCGCTCGAATCAAATTCAGCGAGATGTCCGCCTTGGATACGTATCCGCTGGCTTGGATTTCCACCGCTTGCCACCGGACCAGCGCGGGATCATTCTGGCTAATGATGATGATCTTGGAATCCGGCACTTCTTTCCGGATGATTCGGGTAGCCTCAATTCCATCCATGCGTGGCATGGAGATGTCCATGAGGACAACATCCGGACGCAAGTCTCTCGCCTTCGCAATCGCTTCGAGCCCGTTCTCTGCTTCGCCGCAGACCGACCAATGCGTACGCGAAGAAAGCAGGGAGCGCATGCCGCGCCTGACGATTTCGTGATCATCGACGATCAGAATACGCACAGCCGTCATCGGCTTCGTCTACCTTGAAGTTGAAGCGTTTTATACTGAGAAAATCTGCCTGATTAACTTGATTCTATCCACCGTCACAGCGGATCCGACCGTGTAAAAGGTTACGGGATTTTCGGCTCCCACTCGCATACAGCGTTTACCCGATGAATGGATCGGGGAGTGTCTAGCCCCGAGCCGCGGTGATGGCGATGAGCCCTAAAACGCACCGGATTCTCGTAAGGGAGTCTCCGGATAGAAATCTGAAGTTTCTGGTTTTCGCCGCGGCATCTAACCGGAACAGTTTCACGACGGCGCTCCTTCGCTTGTTAGCCTGAAACGACCGTCTGAGTGGATCGTGAATGGCTCAAATTTCATCACAAAAGTTATGGCGCACAACTTGGATTTCATCGCAGTAGTGTCGGCGGACTGGCGAGACTGGCTGACGACCGCAGTTGTTTCGGTCACAGCAGTTGTTCTCGGCATCCTTGCACAGCGCTTGTTGTTCTCGATCGCGCGGCGTGCTACCCACGGCGCCCTGGAAATCTGCTGGCATCGATTGTGCACTTCGCGGACACACCCACCCGCCTGATCCTGCCCGTGTTGATGCTCCTCGCGGCCGCTCCTTGGCTCCCAATCGCGCCCGCATCGCTCGCATTGCTCTTACGCGCACTCGAAATCGTGTTGATTGCAGCACTCGGGTGGCTTGCCATTGCAACCCTGAATGCTGTTCAAGAGTTTGTCGCCAACCGTTACGCCGTGGACGCAGCCGACAATCTGGCGGCACGCCGGATGCGCACCCAGATGCAGGTACTTCGCCACATTGCCGTCGCCGTGGTCGTGATGCTGATGGTCGCCTTCATCTTGATGACGTTCCCGAACATCCGGCATCTTGGGGAGAGGTTGTTTGCCTCGGCGGG
>Ga0210406_10006600_pt1 | contig 12006 bp, 8 predicted proteins | sample IncBWC30MmetaG_FD_155454 | JGI IMG/M metagenome (GOLD analysis project Ga0210406, IMG submission 155454) | Forest soil microbial communities from Barre Woods Harvard Forest LTER site, Petersham, Massachusetts, United States - Inc-BW-C-30-M | ecosystem: Environmental > Terrestrial > Soil >...
TGTCGGACTTACGCGGGAAGGTGGTGGTGCTGAATTTCTGGGCTACCTGGTGCCCGCCGTGTGTCGAAGAGGCGCCGGCGCTCAATCGCTTGCAGCGGCATATTGAGCCGCTGGGGGGAACCGTCCTGGGCGTGAGTATTGACGAGGACCCGACCGCGTATGAAAAGTTTCTGAAGGACTACGGGATTGTGTTTCCCACTTGGCGCGATCCGAACGTTCAGGATAACAAGTCGAAGATTGAATTAGGCTATGGCACTTCGCTGATCCCCGAGACTTATGTGATCGATCGACACGGAAAGATTGCGCGTAAGCTGGTGAGTGCGCAGCAATGGGATTCGGCGGAGATGCTGGCCTATTTTGATGCGCTGCTGCAGGAGAAATGACCACAGATCACTGCCTCCGCATGGTCTGGTTTGTCAGGGATGCGCCCGGCCCGTACCAATTACGCTGCGCGGCGGACAACCAGAAGAGTCAAATCGTCGGTTTGCTTCAAACCGTCAGCAAAGAAGGTTAAGTCCTGCAGACATTCGGAGATCAGCCCGTCAGGGGTTTTTCCTAGATGCCGCGAAGCCAAGCCGCGAATTCTAGGCAGGCCATACTCCTGGCCTGCGTTATTCCGCGCTTCTGTCAATCCGTCGGTATACAGAAAAACCGCGTCTCCGTGCGCCAGAGCCAGGCGATGAACCTGGAAGCGCGCATCGCAGAACATTCCGAGCGGTACTCCGGTCGAATCCATTGGCTCGACTCCCTCGCCGTGGATGTGAAGAAGAGGAAGGTGGCCCGCGCTGACAAACTCGACTGCGCCATCGTGTGCGGCTCGCCCCACGACGAGAGTTGCGAATTGTCCGGCCAGAGTACTCTCGCAGAAGATGCGGTTGGCGCCTTCCACCATGCGATCGAGCGGGAGGCCGGCATCGGCGAGACTGCGAAAGGTCGCATGCAGATGACTCATGAGCATGGACGCCGCCACGCCCTTGCCGGAGACGTCCCCCAGCATGAAGAGCAGTCCGCCTTCTGTTTCTACGAGGTCGCAGTAGTCGCCGCTCACCATGCCAGCGGGTTGATAGTGGAAGCCCACGTCCCAGCCTTTTGGCGCCAGCGTGCAGTCCGGCAGCAGGCGGCGTTGGATGCGCGCCGCAAGCGAGAGGTCACTCTCCAGGGCGCGCTGTTCGGTGCTGCTGAGATGGTCGAGGCAGAAGCGCACCAAGGGATCGGCCAGTAAGCGCTCGGGCTCAACCGAGTCGTGACAGGTCTCGCAAATCCCGAACGTTCCTTGGTCGATGCGCCGCAGGGCGTCATCCACGGCTGAAAGCAATTGCGAAAGCGAGGCATCAGCAGCGGGGGAATGCAGAGCAGCATGAAGGCGCTCGCGGCGTTGCACCAATTCGGTGCGCAGATAGGTTTGTTCAGCAGTGGCCATAGAACCTCCTGCCGTAGTCTGCTGTTTTGCGGCTGAGCTTTCCATCCGATTTCCTCCTCTAAATTGAGGTTCACGGGACGCTTCACCGCACTGGCACTCCGTTTGCGCTTCACCTGGAGCATGCAACAAGCGGTGTGGCCAAGCCGGCAGTGGTTTTGTTTGATGCGGTAAACGCGCAATACGGTGCGCCAAACCCTTGCACGAATGGTTTTCGTCTTTCGTTTCGAAGGGCGTAGCATTGTAGTCGGATACCACGACGTCTCAGGAAAGACCGCGTGAAGACTAGCCTGTTTGAGATATTCAAGATTGGGATTGGGCCCTCCAGTTCGCACACCGTGGGGCCGATGCGGGCGGCGGCGGCGTTTGCGGCGAGTTTGCTCGAGGGTGGGATGCTGGAGAAGGTGGCGCGGGTAGAGGCTAACCTTTATGGTTCGTTGGCGCTTACCGGGCATGGACATATGACGGATCGGGCACTGCTGCTGGGCTTGAGCGGGGAGTTGCCGGACCGAATTGCTCCGGAGAGTATTGAGCCGAAGCTGGTTGCCATTCGGAAGGCGAAGAGTCTGGCGCTCGCCGGCACGCACGCGATTGTGTTCGAGGAGACGCGTGATCTGCTGTTTCACAAAGGCGAGACACTTCCCTTTCATTCGAATGGAATGCGCTACCGGGCGTTTGATCTGGCTGGCGCGCTGATTTCTGAGCAGGTGTACTTTTCCATTGGCGGGGGATTCATTTTGCGGGAGGGTGACGCGGCGGGAGCGAATGCTAAGGCTGCGGTGAAGTATCCGTTTACTAGCGCGGCCGAACTGTTGAAGACGGCTGCTGAGCATGGAATGGCGGTGTGGGAAATCGCGCTCGAAAATGAGCAGGCCTGGCATACGGAAACCGAGATTCGGGATTACACAAAGCGGATTTGGGGCGTGATGCAAGAGTGCATGGCGCGTGGGCTCGAGACAGAAGGGATTTTGCCGGGCGGATTGAATGTGCGGCGGAGGGCGCCTCGGCTGGCGAAGAAGTTAGGGGAGAGCGGGAGTGGTGATCCACTGGCGCCGATGGACTGGGTGAATGTGTACGCCATGGCGGTGAACGAGGAAAATGCGGCGGGAGGGCGAGTGGTGACGGCACCTACCAATGGGGCGGCGGGGATTATTCCTGCGGTGGCGCAGTATTACATGAGATTTGTACCGGGAGCGGACGAAGCGGGGCTGCTGCGCTATTTTTTGACGGCTAGCGTGATTGGAGTCTTGTACAAGGAGAATGCTTCGATCAGCGGCGCGGAAGTTGGCTGCCAAGGCGAGGTGGGAGTGGCGTGCTCAATGGCGGCGGGGGGATTGGTGGCGGCGCAGGGCGGCTCGAACGGGCAGGTGGAGTGCGCGGCGGAAATTGGCATGGAGCACAATTTGGGGATGACTTGCGATCCGATTGGCGGACTGGTGCAGATTCCTTGTATTGAGCGGAATGCGATGGGGTCGGTGAAAGCGATCAATGCTTGCCGGATTGCTTTGCGCGAGGGGAGCGAGCATAAAGTTTCGCTGGATCAAGTGATCGAGACGATGTATCAGACCGGGATGGATATGCAGTCGCGGTATAAGGAGACTTCGTTGGGCGGGTTGGCGTTGAATGTGATCGAGTGTTGAGGAAGGTCTGATATTCCCGAAATACAAACCATTCCTTTAGTTCGAAGCGCAATCCGTGCGCCGTGGCGAATGCAGGAAACGTGTAATGGCCGGTCTTCAGACCGGTTCTTTTCTTTGACGCTACCGCGCCCGCTGCTGGTTTGTTTGCATGGTTCGTTGCAGTTCGCAGAACCGTGATTTATTCATAGCGGAGGGCTTCTACGGGGTCTAGTTTGGCGGCTTGCATGGCGGGGAGCCAGCCGCTGATTACGCCCACTACGATGAGGATCATGCTGGATAAAAACATGGTCATCACGGAGAGGGTCAGGTGGATGTCTACTTTGCCGGTTTCGTCTTCGTAGGCCGGGCCAAGAAATGGCAAAGTGCCGATCGAGGCAGTCAGCACCCAGGAAAGTAGCATGCCGATGGCGCCGGCGGCGATGGTCATGACGAGAGCTTCCAACAGGAATTGCCAGCGGATGTGGGATTTTCTGGCGCCCAGGGCGCGGCGCAGACCGATTTCTCTTACGCGTTCTTCGACCGAGACCAGCATGATGTTCATTACGCCAACGCCGCCGATGCCCAAGGTCATTGCGCCGATCATGAACAGTAGCGCTTCGATGCCGATGGTAATGCCTTCATAGATGGGCTTAAATTCTTCGCGGCCGAACATGGTGATGGCGCGTTTGTCTGACGGAGAAAAGTGCTGGCGATTGGCGATGGCGGTGCGAAATTGGGTCATGGCGGCAGGTTCGAATCCGGGAGCAATCGGTTCCCAGACCAGGACGCTGGCATATTTGGTGTCCCAGAGGTCACCGGCGGCGGTGTAAGGGATAAAAGCGGATTCGTCGTCGCAATTGAAATAGCAACTGTCGGAAAACTTTCTGTCCATGGAGCCGATTACCGTAAATGGGACGCCCTTGATGCGCACCGTTTCGCCGAGGGCGGGTTCGCCGCTGAAAAGTTTCTTGCGCAGTTCGGAACCGAGAAAGACTACGCGGCGTCGTTCGTTCACGTCTTCGGCTGAGATCCAGCGCCCGTCGTTCGGGACTTCGTTGCGCATTTCGCCGTATTCGGGATAGACACCGCGAACCGCGGAATCCTTGAGGCGTTCTTCGTGCGAGACACCTTGGAAGCGGACGGTTTCGCGAGTGACGCGACGGATGAGCGGAGATTGCGCTTTCACCCATTCCGCGTCTTCAGCTTCGAAGCGGACTGGCTTGCCGGCGCGCTCGCCGCCGGCTTGTTCGCTGGTGGTTCCGGGCCAGGCGATCACGGCGCCCTTGCCGAAGACTTCGAACGTATACATTAAAACGCTGCGGAAGCCCGCGCCGTAGCTGAGCAAGAGCGTTACCGCAACGATTCCCCAGGAAATTCCCGACATGGTTAGGAAGCTGCGGACGGGATTGCGTCCGAGGGCGGTCCAGGCTTGTTTGAAGATTTCACTAAACATGGCTCAGCCACCGGCCTCAAAGCGAAGGGCTTCGATAGGATCTACGGAGGCGGCGCGATTCGCGGGATAAAGGGCGGAAAGAATTGCGATGATGGCCAGCAGCGAGACCGACAGCGCTCCGACTTTCCAGCTGGTGAGCATGCCGGTGAAGAACGGCGGCATGGGAAAGAGATTTACGAAGCCGCAAAAACCGTAAGAGAGAACTAGACCGACGCCACCGCTGATACCGACCACAAAGATCGTTTCGAGAAAAAACTGGCGAAGGATGGATTTCCGGGTGGCTCCCAGTGCCATGCGCACGCCGATTTCGCGAGTGCGTTCGCGAACGCTGACGAGCATGACGTTCATTACGCTGAGGCCGCCGAGGAAAAGTGTGGCGACGCCGACAGCGCCCATGAAGAGTTCCATGCCGACGATGATCATGCGATTGGCTTGGGCGCCTTTTACCGTGTCCCAGATGCTCGCGGCTTCTTCGTCGCGCGGATCGAAGTTGTGCAGCCGGGCGAGGGTGCGGCGGAGCTGGCGGACGCAGTCTTTGTGAGTCTCGACAGACCACGGAGCGATCAGCAGGTGGTCGACGGTGTGCTCGACGGCGGGGGGTTTATTGGGAAAATCGCGGCGCATGGAATTGAAAGGAATAAAAATTTTTCTGGTGTCGAAACCATCGTAACTGGAATTCTGTTCTTTGGATTTCATGATGCCGATCACGGTGTAGGGAATGCCGTTCATCCAAATGGTCTGGCCCGTAGCTTCGCGTTCAGCAAACAACTGTTTTTTGGTGTCGCTGCCGAGGAACGCCACGTTGCGGGCGTTTTCGTTGTCTTCATCGTTGTAGAAGCGGCCCTGCGCGGTGGCGACGCTGCGAATTTCGCTGAACGGGGGAAGAGAGCCCACTACAGGAATGGTGCCGCTGTTAAAGAGAGTGCGAACCTGGACGTCGCTGCCAAGTTCGGGCATGGAATATTTGCAAGCAGGCGATTCAGCGGCGACTTTCAGGTAGTCGTCCTCGCCCCAGTGCATGAGGCGGCCGGAGCGAGTGCCGCCGGCCTGCATGCTGGTGCGGCCGGCGAAAACGATCATAACGTCTTTGCCGAAAGTTTCCTGATTTTTCTGAATGCCGGAGCCGAGGCCCTCGCCGGCGGCGACCATGATGGTGATGGAGATGATGCCCCAGGCGACTCCGAACATGGTCAAGAGCGTGCGCCGTTTATGGGCCCAGAGAGTTGCCAGCGTGTCGCGGAAAAGGTCGCTGAGGGACACTTATGGCTCCTATTGCAAGATGACTTGTTGCTTTTCGTTGAGGCCGGCAAGGATTTCGGTTTTTACGCCGTTCGAGATGCCGAGCTTCACATCGACTTTCTTTTTGCCGTTCGGGCCTTTCGGGTCGGGAATTTCGATTTTCGCGTTGCGATCCTTGTCGTAGATCATGGCGGCTTCGGGGGCCATCAGGACGTTCTTTTTTTCCTCGAGGAGAATTTCGGCGTTGGCGCTCATGTTGGCTTTGAGTTCGCCGCCGGGATTGGAGATGGAGACGCGGACTTCGAAGGTGGTGACGTTGTCTTTTTCTTTGCCTTGGGGCGAGATCTTGGTGACTTTGCCTTCGAACTTCTTGTCTTTGAAGGATTCGACGACGATGCGCGCGGGTTGATTTAAATAAACTTTGCCGATATCGGCTTCGTCTACTTTGCCCTGGACGTAGACTTCGCTGACGTCGCCTAAGGTCATGATGGGTGTGGCCTGCGAGCCAAGAATCAGGATGGAGCTGACGGCGTCGCCGACGTTGACGTCGCGCGAGAGGACTAGGCCGTCGATCGGGCTAACGATGGTCGAGTTGCGGAGATCTTCGAGAGCGTTATCGAGCGAGGCTTGCGCCTGGGCCTGCTGGGCTTCGGCTTTGGCGATTTCCGCGCGGGAGACGGCCAGGTTGCGCTGCGCGCTCATTTGCTTGTTCAGGGCCAACTGGTAATTTTTCTGCGCGTCTTCGACAACGCTCTTGGACATGACGCCGTCTTTCAGCATCTGGTTGGCGCGGTCCATACTTAGCTTGAGGAAGGGGACGTCGGGTCCTTCGGCGTCAACTTTGTTGCGTTCAAGAGAGGCTAACGCGGATTCCTTGGCGGCGGTGGCGGCTTCGAGATTGGCGCGCGACTCGCGAACGACGGCTTCGAGCTGAATCTTGTCGAGTTCGGCCAGGATTTGACCGGCTTTCACGCGATCGCCATAGTCCACATAGATTTTTTTGACGATGCCGCTGGCTTTAGACTTGATTTCGGCTTTGGAGAGCGGCTGGATCTTGCCGGTGGCGACGACGACGCGGGCAAGATCGCCGCGCTCGACGTTGGCGAGTTTGGCGGGATCGATTTCGTGACTGGGGCTGAGGGCGGCTTTTACGCCGAAGCCCGCGCCAAGAATGACGACCAACCCGACGACCCCCCAAATGATGCGGCGACGCCGCTTCTTGCCATTCTTCCCGTTTGCTAAACCATTGGAATTGCTGGCCATACTGAGGACCCCCGCGACAAAGCGTGACATGGGTAGATACGGACACCGGCGACGAAAGGTTCCGTACTTCCAGAGATATAGACGATGGGAAACGGAAATGGTCTAAGACCAAGCGGTAGAAGGGCTTGGTGCGCAAGCCGGGTACGGTAAGTATTTGGTGTTCGGGGACTTGCGATGCTGCCCAGGTGCGTTTGTAGTGCGTCTAAGGTAATGCCGCCGTGGCAGGCTTGTGTGCCATGCGCCGAGCGGGTATTTTAAGGAGTCCATTTTGAAGGATAATTCGATGGTGTTTTTCCGTTCCAGAGGGCGCAGACGGGATGACCCACCAGCTGACGATCGTGATTTACCAGAACAGGTACGCTGTCTGCCGACTGGAGCCCCAAGCGGCGGTTCCAGAATGGGCTGAAGGACCGGAATTTGTATCCATCACGCGAACCGCGGCAGAGCTTTCCATTGTCTGCCAGCAGGACAAGCTTCCCGGCAATGTACGCGCCGAGAAAAACCGGCGATTGATGCGAATTGAGGGAAAGCTGGGATTCGAACTAACCGGTGTGCTGGCATCGGTGACCGCGCCGCTGTCCAAGGCGGAGCTGAGTATTTTTGCAGTATCTACCTACGACACCGACTATCTGTTGATAGCCGACGAAGATCTTCAGAAAGCGACAGAAATGCTGGAAGCGGCCGGACACACCATCCGGCAGTCACGTTAAGGCTACAAAATACGAAATTTCAGGAGCAAAAAAGAAATGAAGACAGCGCCGCGTTATGGCCGTTCGAACTTTGCTTTGCCGGGCCGGGGACGGTGGTTGAGCCTATTTTTCGCCATGACTTTGATGACGGTGGCGGCGCGAGGCGATGAGCCGTACGCGCGCAGCAAGGACTACGACTTGCAGCACTCGAAAATCGCGCTGAAATTCGACGTGGAACAGAAGAAAATCATCGGCGATGTGACGCACACTTTGACGACCTTGAGGGATAACACGAACAAGCTGGCATTCGATTCGGTGGGCCTGGCGATTCAAAGCGTGACGGTGAACAAAACGGCCGCAAAGTTTGAGACTACAGCGACGCAACTGATTGTGCCGCTGGCCAGCGTGGCGAAGAAGGGCGACAAGTTCGAAGTCGAAATCAAGTACGAAGGAAAGCCCAGCAAGGGCACATATTTCATTTTGCCGGACCAGGATTATCCGCAGCAGCCGAAGGAAATCTGGACCCAAGGAGAATCGGAGGACACACGATACTACCTGCCGACGTATGACTATCCAAACGACCGGCTAACGACGGAAACGGTTTTAACGGTGCCGGCTGCGTGGCTGACGGTGGCGAACGGAAAATTAATCGGCGTTAAGGATGCGGGGAACGGGTTGAAAACGTGGACCTGGCAGGAAAGTTTGCCGAGTTCGACGTATTTGATCACCGTGGTTGCGGGCGAATTTGAAGAAGTGAGAGATTCGTGGCGCGGGAAGCCGGTGACTTACTACGCGCCGAAGGGTCGCGGGGACCGCCTCAAGATCAACTATTCGCGCACGCCGCAGATGCTGGAGCTGTTCAGCAAGAAGCTGGGCGTGGACTACCCGTGGGAGAAGTATGCGCAGTCGATGGTGGACGATTTTGTGGCGGGGGGAATGGAAAACTCCAGCGCGACAACGAATGCCAGTTCATCGCTGGTGAATCCGCTGCTGGCTCCTGAATATGCCACCGGACAGGATCCGCTGATCTCACACGAATTGGGGCACCAATGGTTCGGCGATCTGGTGACCTGCAAGGACTGGGGAAACATCTGGCTGAACGAAGGTTTCGCGACGTTCATGGAAACTTTGTGGTCGGAGAACTATTTTCCTAAGGAACAGTCGGAATACGAGCGGTGGTCCAGCGTGCGTGAGTGGTTCGAACAGGCCAATTTGTGGGCAAAGCCCATTGTGCGGCACGACTTTGACGATTCAAGCGAGTTCGACGGAAATGCGTACGGCAAAGGCGGACTGGTGCTGTACATGCTGCGGCACCAGCTTGGCGACGATGCTTTTTACCGCGGATTGAAACATTATCTGGAAGTAAACCGCGGGAAAAACGTGGTGACCGCAGACCTGGCGAAAGCGATTGAAGAAGAAACTCATACCAACTTGGACCAGTTTTTCTCGCAATGGGTTTATGGAGCGGGAGCACCGAAGTTTGATTTGAGCTATTCATACGACGACACGAAACATCAAGTGATGCTGAAGGTGAAGCAGGCTCAGAAGATCGAGGGCCGCGTGGGACTGTTCCACATTCCGACCGACGTTGAAATCACGACGGCGGCGGGCGCGAAGGAGTATCCGATCACGGTTTCCAAAGCGGAAGAGGCGTTTTCGTTCCCGGCCGACAGTGCGCCGGCGATGGTGCTGTTTGACAAGGGCGGACACATCCTCAAGTCCGCCGAGTTCCACAAAGAAAAAAAGGAATGGCTGTACCAGTTAAAAAACGCGAGCGAAATTGCGGACCGTGCCGATGCTGCGCAAGCGTTGGCTAAATTGAAGGAGGACACGGAAGTGGACGCCGCGCTGGGTGACACATTAAGAAATGACAAGGCGTGGGGAGTTCGCGTGACGGCAGCGGATGCGCTGGGCGAACGCAAGTCGCCAGCTGGCGCGAAACTGTTGCTGGAGGGGTTGAATAGCGCGACCGAACCGTGGGTCAGGAATCGAATCGTTGCGGCGCTCGGCAACTTCAAAGACAGCCCGGAAATAGCTGCGAAGCTGGACTCGGTGGCGAAGGACGACAAATCGTACCGGGCGCGCGCGGCAGCCTTGCTGGCGCTGGGCAAGATCAAGGCGCCGAATGCTCTGGCCACGCTCAATGCGGCGGTTGCCGGCGATTCTCCGGACAACTTTTTGCGCAACGCGGCGTTACGGGCAATGGGCCCGCTGGGCGACGACAGAGCGGTCTCGACGCTGCGGGAATGGATCGCGGCCGGCAAGCCGATCGACACCAGACGAGCGGCAATTTCCAGCCTGGCGCGTTTGAAAAAGGACGACCAAGAAATCACGCAACAGATTGCGGGATTGCTGAATGATGCGCATTTCCAACTGCGCTTCGGTGCCATCTTTGCGCTCGGAGAACGCGGCGACGTGTCGGCCGTGCCGGCGCTGGAAAGCTTGCTTAAGAGCAATGACCTGAGCATTGAGATGGTGCCGATGATTAGGGCGCAGATCGCGCGACTGAAAAGAGGGCCGGGCAAAAAGCCGGAAGCGGGCGAAACCAATGAGGCGGGTGAAGCCGGCGGTGACGAAGCGGTCGCGACGCGGCTGGATCGTTTGGAAAAAATGATACAGGAGATGAATCAGCGGTTGAAGAACATTGACGAGCGCTTGCCGAAGCACTGACGGACGGCGCGCCCGGCAGGCTGCGCGGAGTGCCTGAAGTCCTAGATTCTTGAAGCGTGGATTATGGCTGTCGGAATACGCCAGCAAACGGGCTTCAGGGAAACGCGATCAACAAGCGCATATCACGCAGGTTGTTGCCGGTCGGTCCGGTCACAATTGTGCCGCCGAGGCGGTGAAAGAAACTAAACGAATCGCTCTGGCGGAAGAATTTCTGGGGATCGAGACCAGCCTCCTTGGCGCGCAGGAGGGTTTCGCCATCGGCGACGGCTCCCGCGGCGGGACTGTTTCCATCGATTCCGTCGGTTCCAACACTTAACACGACGATTCCCTTCCCGGCGATTTTTTCGACGCACGCAAGTACGAAGGCCGAGTTGCGGCCACCGACGCCATCGCCGGTCACGGTGGAGCTCAGTTCACCGTCCGCGATCAGTGCGACTGGCCGATGCGGATAGGAAGCGCGCAGTTCCCCCAATTGAGCGATTAAAAAATCCGCAGCCTTTTCCACCGGCCATTCGTCGGTCGAGTTGTCGCAAAAGGCTTCGCAATCCAGCGCTTCAGCGATGCGGTGCGCCGCGTGGAATAGTTCGTGCATTCCCAAAATCAACTGGAATTGAGCACGTTCGAAGGCCGAACTGCCGGGCTTGGGAGTTTCGGGCATGTCCTCGCTTTCGATCCACTGAACCAACCGATCCGGAAGGTGCGCGCGCAAATCATACTTTGCGACGATGGCCAGGACGTCCTGGCGCGTCGTTGGATCCGGCAAGGTCGGGCCGGATGCCAATGCCGATTCCTTGCCGGCAGGAACATCGCTGACGGCCAGAGTGATCGCGCGGGCGGGCATGGCGGCTTCGGCAATTCGTCCTCCCTTCACGGCGGAAACATGTTTGCGGATGGCGTTAATTTCGGTGATCGAAGCTCCGCAAGTTACCAGCACGCGATTCATTTGTTGAACATCGACTAGAGACAAGCGGCGCAACAGCGGGAATTCCATTAGCGCTGAACCTCCGCCAGAAATCAAAACGATCGCGAGGGTTTCTGCGGTGCAACCGCGCAAGAGCTTCAACGCGGCTTCGCCGGCGAGCAAGCTCTGTTCATTGGGAGTGGGGTGTCCGCCTTCGAAATAGCGTAAGCCGGGGTGACGGTTTTCAGGCACTGCGGGTGCGGAAACAATTCCGCTGAAGGTGATTTTTTCCGGGAGAATCGCAATCAGTCCATCGAGCATGCCGTGCGCCGCTTTACCTAGCGCGATAACCCGCAGGTCGGAAGCATCGTGAAGATCGTATTCGATGTCTCCGCACCGAACGATCCGGTCGGCACAACTAACGCAGCGGGAAACCGAGCCTGGAACGTCCAGCGCTTCGAGCGTTCGCAGGAAAATTTGCCGTGCCAGTAGTTTTCCGTCCATATCAGAGGCCTGCCGCGACAGGCTTTTCAGCTAGTCTTGAGCACTTCCGGGTTCACCACATTCGGCGGGCGTTGCCCCTGGAAGAACGCGGTGATATTTTGTGCCGCAACCAAAGCCATCTTGGCGCGAGTTTCGGTGGAGGCGGAACCGAGGTGCGGAGCGAGAACCACGTTGGCTCGCTTCAGTCCGGAATGTAGAAAGGGTTCCTGCTCGAAGACATCTAGCCCGGCGCCGGGCTAGATGTCTTCGAG
>Ga0210406_10006601_pt1 | contig 12006 bp, 9 predicted proteins | sample IncBWC30MmetaG_FD_155454 | JGI IMG/M metagenome (GOLD analysis project Ga0210406, IMG submission 155454) | Forest soil microbial communities from Barre Woods Harvard Forest LTER site, Petersham, Massachusetts, United States - Inc-BW-C-30-M | ecosystem: Environmental > Terrestrial > Soil >...
CCAGATAATATTCAGTATTATCAATGTGTTATGTTCATGGCATTTATTGCGACTGATCCCGAATGTAGCTACAATGTGCTCCATGAAACAAAGCGTTGTTAGAGCTCGAATCGATAGCGACCTCAAGGCCGAAGCCTCTGCGGTATTGGAATCGTGCGGCCTTGGGTTGAGCGAGGCAGTACGTATATTTCTGGGACAGGTCGTTAAGCAAGGGGGCTTGCCGTTTCCGGTTCGTGCGAGGCATGTAGTTTTCGGCGATCAGCTCTGGAAGATGAAGCGTGCATCCCAGCAGCGCGATAGAAAACTTGCAGCCAACGAGGACGTATCCGCTGGTGAAATGTTACTCATCTCTCCAGACCGAATGCGCAATGCTCAAATAGCGTGGCCCGTAATTGAGTGAACAGCTCCAAGAAGTCGCGTTAACAGAAGAAGAGAAAGATACCATCCTCTCCTACTGCGGGCCTGAACCGCTACTTGTCGGCGGGCAGGCGCTCGCCTTTTGGGCCGTTTGGTTCAAAATTGAGAGCCCTGCGGAATTGGGCGATAAAATCACAACGGATGCCGACTTTATAGGGAGTAGCACGAATGCTGGTGCTCTGAACAAACAATTGCACTGGACGATGTGGACGCCATCGTTGGACGATTCTACCCCGCAAACAGCGAAGCTAACTAAGAAGGTTGATAACAACGGCGTAAAGCAAATCGACTTTCTACATTCCATTGTTGGCCTGGACACAAAAGAGATACGAAAACGATCCGTTGCGATTAAGCTGCCGCCGTCATCGAAGATCAGCATTCTGCATCCCGTAGATGTGCTCACCAGTCGACTGAAAAATCTCCAACATTTACCCGAAAAGCAAAACGAAGTTGGCGTGGCTCAGGCGCATCTTGCAATTAAGATCGCATCATCATTTCTCGGAACTTTGCTCGCCACACCTCATCGTCGCGAATTGCCAACGTGGGTCGAACATGTCGCACGAATCGCGCTTGATAAATCTCTCGGTAACACACTAGATCGGTACGGGCTTGATCCGCTTAAATCAATTCCGGTCGGGGATATTGAAGTACCAGAATTCAAAGCGAAACGCTGGCCTCAACTTATTGAGACTGCCCGAGTCGCTCGTGAATCGCGCGCAAACAAAGCCGCCCAACTGGAGTCTCGGAGGCGATTGAGCGGAACGACAAAAATTTCCTAGCTCTGATGCGGCATGTCTTCTTTCCCTGACGGTTTGAGGAAGGGAGTGGGAGTAGATGATGGACAGCGTCAATGCGACTGAATTCGGCCGTGAGTGGGAAGCTGCCTGGAACCGTCGGGACGTGGAAGCGATATTGAAACACTTCCACGACGATGTCGTCTTCACATCGCCGGTTGCAAAGCAGATTGGCTTCGCTGAGGATGGCACCGTGAACGGCAAGGATGCGCTTCGTCGCTACTGGATGGCGGCATTAGCTCAGAATCCGGACCTTCGCTTTCAAGTGACTAAGGTCTATCAAGGCACGAAGTCGCTCGTCATCGCGTTCAAAAATCAGAAAGGAATCGATCGTGTTGAAGTGCTCACTTTCAGGCATGGCCTTGTGATCGAGGGGCATGGCCTGTTTGCGGCCGGTTGAAGCGCCGCCCGAACAATTTCAAACTGAGATGCTATCTGGCTCGGGGGGGGATGCGTTCCCTTCGGTAGCCTAACTCACAAGCCTGCCGATAAGGAACGACAGGAAACGATCGCCGTCTACATCTACCGCTGCCTGGGCGTTCGGTTGGAAGGGAGCGTCGTCCGCTGCGCCGGGCGCATCCAAGAGCGGCGCTGACCGCCGCATCGGCGTCTTTCGGTAGCCGACCGTCTCGCCGGCTGTCAGTTCGCCTTCAGTTTCGATTTCGATATGGACGTCTTGCCGCGTCACCAAGGAGGGGTCGATGAACGACGCGACCGCCATGGCGTCATGCGCCAGCAGCCGTCCGCCATTGCTCCCTGTACGGCGGACCTGCTCCAGCGTCGCGCGCATGATGCGGCCGGCGGCGTGCCCGGCCGGATTTCCGGTCGATTCCAGCATGCGGATCTGTTCTTCGCTCAAGGCTGCCCTACGGGTGACGTCCAGTCCTATCATCGTGATTCGTGCGCCCGAACGATAAACCGCCTGCGCCGCCTCGGGGTCGACGTATGAGTTGAATTCGGCTGCTGGCGTGATATTACCGCCCGACAGCGATCCGCCCATGATCGTGATGCTGCGAATCTGCGACGGCAATTGGGGATCGTCTCGAAAGGCGAGTGCCAGATTGGTCAGCGGCCCGATCGCGATGATCGACACTTCACCCGGCGATTGGCGGACGATTCTGCGAATGAGTTGGTGTGCTGATTCGGCGACCGGTTTCGTCTTCGGCTCAGGAAACTCGACCCCGGCCAGCCCATTGTTGCCGTGGACGTAGGCGGCTGTCACTAGCCGCCTCTTGAGCGGACGGCTGGCGCCGCTCGCGACCGGAATGTCAGAGCGCCCGGCGATTTCCAGCAGCCTCAGAGCATTGGGCAGGGTGAGATCGAGCGGCACGTTGCCGGCGACGGGAGTGATCGCCTCGACTTTCACCTCAGGCGATTTGAGCGCGAGAAAGATCGCCAGCGCGTCATCGACGCCGGGGTCGGTGTCGATGATGATCCGGCGTGGGCCGACGGCGGCGCCTGTCCTTGGCATCACTGCTGCGGGCGCCGCTGCGGGTCCGCCGCCCGCCGCGGCGGCGGTGAGTGCGGCGCCCGCAGCAAGGCCGGCCGCCTGCATCAACAGTCGGCGCCGAGAGTGATCGGGGTCTTTCATCTGACATTTACCTGGATGAAGCGGTACCGACTAAGCAGGGTGGACCAACTCGGCTTTCGTGGCAAGGAGGCCAGTAAGAAGCTCTTCCCAGGCGCTCACTTTCCCAAGTGAGATGAATCGCCCACGTCGATCCATTGAAGTCCCAGTGGCGCCGGCTCACGATGGTCCTTCTGATCGCCGAACTGCACGCCAGGCGATTTGAAATCGTGCAGGCTTCCGGTGATCAAGTCGTCGAAGTAAACCGGCAAAACGGGCCGGGAATTGTCCGGCAGCGCGGCTCCCACACTCGATCGAAGCCGTGCGACTGCCGGACGAAGGCCCACAGACCACGACTGTCTGCGGGCAGATCGCCATGAGTCCGGCTACGGCTGCTTGTCCGTTTGGTTCATTGAGGAGCCAGAATTCGCCGCTCCGTGTCCAGCCGTGAACGTAGCAGTCGTTGACGACATCGAGCGCGAGCTGCCGACGCAGAAATAGGTTCTCAGCGTCGATCGACCGCTTCGAGCGAAATGCCAGGCCGCACCAGCGAAGGGTGTCGGCGGTCAACTGAGCAGAATCGTCGCGAACCTCAGCATGGCTCAATCATGTCACACAGAACACCCGCGAGTCTCGCGATTGACTGACCGGCATCCACGCCGAATAATTGCGGAGCACAGGAGGGTGTCAGTCGATCGATAGGCAATAGATTGAGGTCAATCTATTGTGTGGTAAATCTAATTCATCGACATCAACGCGAGGGCGGGCCATGACGAGGCTATTCGCAATTGGTATCGCGTTCTTGATAGTGGCGTTCCCGGGGGGGCCGGGGACTTACGCCGCCGGCGTGGCGCCCACACTGCAGACCCATCCATGTCAGCTCGCAAATCTTGCGCGGGCGGCTCGCTGCGGAGTACTGCCCGTTCCCGAAGATCCAAAACACCCTAGAGGGCGGGCGCTGTCCATTCACGTCGCCGTCGTGACCGCATCATCCGGCAAATCGTTGTCAGACCCGATCGTGGTGTTGATGGGCGGACCGGGCGAGGAGGCCATCGCGGAAGCTACCGACTACGCGGAGGAGTTCAAGGCATTGCTCGACGATCGCGACCTGTTACTCGTGGACCAGCGGCTGACGGGGCAATCCGCGCCGGCGCGTTGTCATCTATATTCATCTGAAGTTCCAGCCGAAAATTTGCATGACTTCTTTCCGCCCGCGGCGGTCGAACTGTGCAAGCGCCTCCTCGAACCGCTGGCGGACCTCTCGCACTACACATTCCCATACTTCTCGCGGGATCTCGAGCAAGTGCGCGTCGCCTTGGGTTACGGCTCCTTGAATCTCTTCTCCGGCTCCTATGGCACGAGAGCGGCGCAGGCTTTCATCCGGCAATACCCGAAGAGCGTGCGCACGGTGTATCTCGGCAGTCCCGTGCCCATCGATGCCGGTGGCCCGCTCGATTTCGCTAAAACCTCGCAGATCGCTTTCGGTCACACGCTGGACAATTGCGAACGCGATACCGCCTGTCATGGCGCCTTCCCGAACATCCGCAACGAATTTGCGAGCATCATGGAACGCCTGGATGCAGGGCAGGTGCGGGTACAGTCCCCAGGGTCAAAAGAATCGGTTCAACTGACGCGGGGCCGGATGGTCGAATGGATGCGCTCGGCACTGTACCGGCCGCGCACCGCGGCGACGCTCCCCTGGGTCATCCATCACGCCTTCGAAGGCGATTGGTCGCCAGTAGTCGATGGCATGCTGGCCGGCTTCCGCGGCGCCGACAAGGAACTCAGCTGGGGACTCTTCTTCTCCATCACCTGCAACGAAGACATGCCATTCCTGGCCGAGCAGGACATCGATTCGGAAACGAAGGGCACCTACTTGGGCGCCTACCGCATCCGGCAGCAGCAGGCCGCATGTAAGGACTGGCCCAAGGCCAAATTACCAGAGGGCTATCGAAAGCCGGTTCATTCCGATGTCCCGACGCTCATCGTCACCGGCGATCTCGATGGCGGCACTCCGCTGTGGTTCGCGGATCGGGTTGCACCGGGATTCTCGCGTCATGTCATGGTGGTCACGCACGGCCAGGGCCACACGGAGTGGAACAATTGTGTCGCGGGGCTGTTCGAGCGCCTGGTGCGGAGCGGTTCGATCGATGGATTGGACGGCAATTCCTGCCCGGCGATCCCGATTCCACCGTTCAAGACCTAAGTTAAGCTTCGTGTGGAGTTGGGTATAACCCGATACGCCGAAGGACGCCCTTCAGTCGCCAAGACGCCGCCGCGGTGCGTCAGTTGCGTCCGTTAAGCGCCGCCGCGGAGGTAGACTGGCCTCAGACAGCGTCCAATCGGGGGGATATGGCGGCCGAATCGACGAAAACACCTTTCCGTGCAATGACCGTGCTTCTCGAACGTCGGCTGAGCGCCGCACCGTTGTTCTGGACGCTGCAGGCCGGCGGTTGGCTTGCGTTCGGCATTCTCATGTTCGGGTGGGCACTCGCCTACTGGCCGATTGGCGCTGCACTATTGAACAAGGTGCTACTGGTCGTGATCGGGCTATTGATCAGCCTCGGATTTCGAGTGGTTTACCGTCGACTCCGCGACCGGGCGTGGCTGCCACTGCAACTTGGCTTCGCCGTGCTCGGCATGTCATTCGCTGCGGCGCCGATGTGGTATGAAGCGCACATCGGGGCATTCCGCCTGTCATGCAGGGCAATTCTGTGGGCGAGCCCACACTCCACTTTGGCCAGTGGCTGTGCACAACCTGTAGTGTTGCCTTTGCTCGTGCCCACCGAAACATGGTTCTTCTATGGTTTCGTGCTGGTGACATGGTCGCTGATGTACTTCGTGGTCGACGGTATTCGCGAGCTAACGAACGCGCGCGCAATTGCGGCGCGCGCCGACGCGCTCGCGGTTGAGGCACGCCTCAAGACGCTGCAGTCGCAACTCGAACCACATTTCCTGTTCAATGCGCTGAACGCGATATCAACATTAGTCGCAGCGGGCAGGGCAAGTGCAGCGACCGAAATGATCACGGAGGTTGGCGAGTTCCTCCGAGCCACTCTAAATGCGCGCGACACGCCTGAAGTCACAGTTGGTGTAGAAGTTGACTTCATTTCTCGTTATCTGAAAATCCAGAAGTGCCGATTCGGAGAGCGGCTCCGCGCCGTATTCGACGTCGACCCGGCCGTCCTGTCGACGGTCATGCCCACATTGATCCTGCAACCCATCGTCGAGAACGCCATTAGACATGGCATTCTGCCCAGGCCACTCGGAGGATGCGTCTGGGTTCGTGCGGCGCGGCGGGGTTCTATGCTGATGCTGGAGGTCGAAGACGACGGCGTCGGTTTGCGTGATGATGCGAAGCCACGCGCCGGCGTTGGCCTGACGAATACTCGGCGGCGGTTGGAAGAGTTGTACGGGAATGCGGCGCGATTGCAGATTGACGCTTCGCGGTCGGGAGGCACCATTGTCCGGATTGAAATCCCGTTGCAACCATCAACGTCGATAGGAGGCGCCCGGTGAATGCCGGCGCCGCACCTGAGCTGCTGCGGGTCGCAATTGTTGACGACGAGCCGTTAGCTCGAGAAGGTGTCCGAGTGCGTTTGCAACGGGCCGGTGGCGTCGTGATCGTCGGGGAATGTGGAGATGGCGATCAAGCGATCACTCTCATTCGCGCTACGAAACCGGACGTCGTCTTTTTGGACATCCAGATGCCGGGTCGCACGGGCATCGAGGTCGCTCAGTCCATCGGGGTTGCAGATTGCCCTTACTACGTTTTCATCACCGCGTATGACGCGCACGCCGTCAGGGCGTTCGAATTAAACGCTCTCGATTACCTCGTGAAGCCGATCGCCGATGATCGATTCCTGGCCACACTCGAACGCGTGCGCGCTACGGTTGCAACGCGAGACAGGGCGGCATTGGCACAACGGCTTGGCGCTCTGATGTCGGATTTACATGGGTCCGCCGCCGGCCAGAAACCTCAACCACCCGCCAAGTTGTCGGTGCGGGTCGGGAATAGGATCGTCTTGATCGCTCCCGCAGATATCGACTGGATCGGGGCCGCGGGCGACTACACGGAGCTGCACGTTGGCGCCAAGGTGTGGTTATTGCGCGAGTCGATGTCCGCGCTCGATGCCAAACTGGGTCCGCTCGGCTTTGCGAGAATCCATCGCTCAGCAATCGTGAACACCGACCGCATTGTCGAGCTCAAGTCGCTTGACGACGGTGAGTACACGGTAGTACTTCGCGATCGAACGCCCCTCAAACTCAGTCGGCACTATCGGCACGTACTGCCGATCCTGCTGCAGTCCAAGGATCAGGCGACGTGATCTTCGACGAGCGCATGACTCTGGACGCCAAACGCTACAAAGAGTCGATCATACGCGCTCGCAGCGCAGCGTCCGGGACGCGGCCGAAACCGGCACCGACATTGTCGGTCATGTGTTCGGGCCGGCCGGTTCCCGGAACGACGCAGGTTACGGCCGGATGGCCGAGGACGAACTTCAGAAGGATCTGCGCCCAGGATTGACAGTCGATCTCTCGCGCCCACGGCGGCAGGGGGCGTCCGAGAAGGGTGCGCAGCAGTTCGCCGCCGCCAAATGGCTGGTTGACGATGACGGCGATGCCGCGGTCGGCGGCCAGCGGAAGAATGCGCTGTTGTGCCTCAGTATCGTTCATCGCGTAGTTGATTTGCACGAAGTCGAGAGTCTCGGACCGCAGGACTGCTTCGAGTTCGGGGTATGACGAAGCCGAATAATGCGTGACGCCGACGTAACGAATGCGCCGCATCGCTTTCAAGTCTCGGAGGGCCGGCAGGTGCGACTTCCAATCGATGAGATTGTGGACTTGGATGAGATCGATCCGAAGGTCTTGCAGCAGTTCGAAAGAGTGATTCATTTGTTCCCGGGCCGCCTGCTGCCCGCTCGTCCAAACCTTGGTCGCAAGAAACGCGTGCGAACGGCTGTTGGCCTGTGCGAGCAGATCGCCGACGACGCGCTCGGCCGCACCGTACATCGGTGAGGTATCGATGACCGATCCTCCGGCGGCGAAAAGTACTTGGAGAACCGCGGCCAGCGGGGCGCGGTCGTCAGGCCCCGCGCCGACGTCGAAGGTGCGATAGGTACCGCATCCAATGACGGGAAGGGGCTCGCGGGTCGACGGGATTGGGCGGGTGTGCATTCTCATGTTCCTTTCCGTCACCGACCGACACGGCGCTGGCGAGGCGAGCGCCACGATGGCAGCCGAGCTGCTCTGCAGGATCTGGCGACGCGTCATCCGGCTCACTGTATTTGGCACTCCTCGCCGGCGATGACGAGGGTCTGGACCGGAGGTCGGCGATGCCTACGCAGCGCCATTCGAGAGGCCACGAGGGCCGAGCAACGGCAACCGCTGTCGCATCCACCCACGACCGACCGTGAGCTGAAGCGCGATGGCAAACAGTCCGTAGGCCAGCAGGGCGCTGCGCGCACCCACGAAGTGAATGGCCAGTCCTGTAAGGACACTTCCCGCCGCGATTCCGCCTCGTAGCGCCAGGGTGAACAGACCGACCGCTCGACCGCGAAGATGCTCTGGCGCGTCCGTTTGCAGCATGGTAAGGGCGAGTGTGTTGGTGATCGTGGTCGCAACGCCGGCAAGAACCAGCACCGCCGATAACGCGGCCGCCGACGGCACCAGCCCGGCGGCTCCCACGGCGAGTCCATAGGCGGCAGCGAAGCGTGAGCAGAGGGAACGGGGCCTGGCGGGGGCGTTGAAAATCAACAGACCCGTTGCGCCGCCGATCCCGCCCAACCCGAAGGCCGCGACGGCCGCACTGAACTGTCCGGCATTGCCGTGCAGCACATCCTTGACCAGGAACGGAGTAAAGATCAGCAGCGGTCCGCACAGCAGGCCGGCAACGCCGACAGTCACCAGCGGACCCCGCAGCAGCGGATCGTGAATCACCTCGATTAGACCCTCCTTCCGGCCACCACGGAGCGCCGAAACGGTCATCGCTGTTCGGCACTCCTCGCGCGGCAATGCGCACCAAGTTGCGATAAGGAGCGGAATATAGGATACAGCACTGAGAAGAAAGCATGCACTCAATCCGCCCCAGGCCAGCAACGCGCCTGCGAGCATAGGCCCAGCGATGCGCGCAATGTTGTATTGAGCCGCGTTGAGTGCGAGTCCCAACGCCAGACGTTCTCGTCCGACCAGTCCAAATACTGCGTTCGATAGCGAGGGTGTGGTCAAGGCGTCAGTTGTCCCGATGACCAAAGATAATGCGATGACCATCCAGGGTTGCACCAACCGGGCGGCGAGTATCGCCAGCAACAGGATTGGGCACAGTATTCGTACCGACTGCAGGGCAGCGATGAGACGGCGGCGGTGCGGCCAGTCGGCCACCACGCCACCGATTGCAGTCATTAGCCACAGCGGCGCACTCAGGGCGAACGCATCAAGACCAACCAATATGGGCGACGCGCCGAGGCCGAGCAACATCCACGGCCTGGCGATCTGCTGCGCCCAGCCGCCGATGTTGGACACGAAGCCGGCGAGCCAGAAAGAGCCAAAGCGCGGTGCACACAGCAGCATCAGACCGCGGTACAATTCGCGAGTTGGCATGCGCTGCTCCTCCCGGTCGGTGCCGCTCGCATCGCCGGTTCGCTAAGGCGGCTCGAGCCGGAGAATGCGCCCGTCGGTCGCATCGGTCGTGATATACAAGTATCCGTCCGGACCGTCGCACACCTCGCGAATGCGTTCATTGAGCTCGGCCAAGAGTACCTCCTGAGAGACGATGAGAGTGCCGACGAAATGCACTCGGCGCAGGTAGCGCCCGGCCAGCGCGCCGACAAAGAGGTCGCCACGCCACTCCGGAATGCGTGCGCCGGTGTAGAAGGCCATTCCGGACGGAGCGATCGAGGGCGTCCAGTAAATCACGGGTTGTTCCATGCCCGGCATCGCAGTTTTTTCAGATACGACTTGGCCGGAATAGTCGATCCCGTAGGTAATCATCGGCCAGCCATAGTTGGCTCCCGCGTGTAGGATGTTCACTTCGTCACCGCCCTTGGGGCCGTGTTCGTGTATCCACACTTCACCTGTCAATGGATTGAGCGCGATCCCCTGGATGTTACGGTGTCCGTAGGTGTAGATCTCCGGTCGGGCCTGCCAGCGCCGCGCGAACGGGTTGTCGGCGGGAATCGTGCCGTCGTCATTCAAGCGCACGACCTTACCGAGATCGTTGTCGAGCGCCTGCGCCTGGTACGGATACCAGCGCCCATCGCCGAGAGTGACGAGCAGCTTCTGGTCCGGCGAAAACATCAAGCGACAGCCGAAATGATCCGGGGCTTTCTTGAAGGGCACCGCGGTAAAGATCGTCGTGACCTCCTGCAGGGTCCGTCCGACCAGACGGCCGCGAATCACCGAGGCCGCGTTCGCGGAGATTGAACCGACAGTCAGGCAGACGTAAAGCAGACCATTGCGCGCGAACTCAGGATGCAAAGTCAGGCCAAGTAGACCGCCATCGCCCTCTGCAAACGCGATCGGAACTCCGCTGATGGACTTGGTTTCCAGCTTTCCGTCGTGGATGATGCGTAAACCCCCGTTTCGTTCCGTCACCAAGAGGTCGCCGCCCGGGAGAAACGCCAGGCTCCATGGGTGATTCAATCCCGCGGCCACGGTAACCACCCGGACTGGCACCGGCTCGGCGACTGCCGCCACGCTGAGCATCATCAGCACGAGACCGTACAGCACCTGACGGCCCGCGCGCCGACTTGCGCCTCCGGAACTACTTGCCGCGAGGTTGGTCGTAGTTTCGATCGCGGTGCGGGCGGCAGCACCGCATACGACATCAAGGGATCGTTGTTCGTTTAGCATACCAATTGGTGCTCACCCATGAGGGGCGACGGAACCTCCTGAGTTCGGCGTGCGATGCGCGAACAGTGGATTGCGCGCCGAACCCCTCACGCGAAGACAACGCCCTTCCACCGACCATCAGCGTGCTCGGCAAATCGCATTCGAGCAATCGCAAATCGGCGGGCGCCCATCAGGCCGCGCCGAGGCGCTGCTTCCTAGCGGCGAGGCGTTCCGCGGCTCGTTGCGCCTATCGGGAGTTCTGCCGCACAGCGTTCCAGTCGAGATGGGGAGTTGAGGAGACGTTTGCGAATGAACTCTCGTCAAATACTAGGTTCACAGGCCATTCCTCAAGGTGAATGCCCGGGGCGGGATTTACTCGGCGAACGGTGCCGCGGCAATTTCGTCTTCCACCGTATCGGTCCACGCGGTCGGCACCTGCTCTCGACAGAGCCCTTCCAACCAACTGCCGTGCTGCGATTTGGGTTTGCGATTGCAATGGTTCACGACCAAAAAGGTAAATTCCTTTTTAAATTGAAGGCGCGGAAACGCGGCCACGACCTCAGCCATCTGCTTTCTCTCTTCTTCCGTTTTCAGGTCAGGGCCGTCGACATCGCTGCCGGCGCCGAGGGCCACGAGCATTGCCTCAGGGCCCGCGCGACGCGTGATCGCAAAGCGAACATCGTGCAACGCCACGCTGTGCCACACGATGTCGGCGTCGGCGGCGCTCAAGCCCGCGTCACGCGCGAATTTTTCAGCGGCGTCAGCGCCATCTACCTCAAAGGATTGCGTTTTGCTCGCGAAGGCAGGCAAGAGACCAAGGTCGTGAAGAGCAGCTCCAATGAATGCCTCATCGGCGTTATAGGACAGCTTCTGCCTCTGCAAAGCTAGCGCACCGAACAAGAATGTGCGTATGCAATGATTGAAGAGAAATTCAGGGCAAGATTGCCGCGCGAATTTTGCAGCGCGGATCGCCACGCGAGATCGCGGGATTGCTACGCCGGCGACTTCGCTGGGGAGATCCGAAGTCTTGTCCGTCGCCAGCACTCGGGCAGTCCACGGCAAAGCGCCAAGAGACAATGCCATCAAACACAAACTCCGCCGCTGCCTCTGATAGGAGGTGACGGCATGCGCTGTCGTTGTCAGCTGCGGCATCGGTGACATTCCTTCAAGAGTTCCATGAATCCTAACAGCACTAATTTTCTCACCACGATATTCCAGCAAAGGGGTAGCGCGGTCGGCAATTTCGCGGGATTTTCCGCGAAACCGACCTGCCCGGTCACCTTTTATACGAGTAATTTGGAGTGTGGTCCAAAAAACTCGCGAGTAATTTGGAGTAGCATCCAAAAAAAGCGCGTCGAGGGTTTGCCGAAGAGACTGAGTGTCTGCGGCCGGCTGTGC
>Ga0210406_10006602_pt1 | contig 12006 bp, 8 predicted proteins | sample IncBWC30MmetaG_FD_155454 | JGI IMG/M metagenome (GOLD analysis project Ga0210406, IMG submission 155454) | Forest soil microbial communities from Barre Woods Harvard Forest LTER site, Petersham, Massachusetts, United States - Inc-BW-C-30-M | ecosystem: Environmental > Terrestrial > Soil >...
TCTTGTTTCTCCGAGTTAAATTCCTTTTTCGTGAAGCTATTCGCCCTCAAAGTGTAGTCCCCGGCATTCTAACTGCTTAAACGCACTATCCGGTCTTGCGCGTCACGGATGATCGCGCAGTTAACAGTAATATGGTTGACCTAGCACTACCTTTTGCTCAGGATCGACCCAAGAAACGCATGGAGGGGATAACTCGGAGAACCTCTTGCCATCATCTTACTACTTTGGTAGTCGCGTAAAACTCGTAACGCAGATTCTGTTGTTCGCTGTCGCGATCATAACGATTGCCCCTTGCGGCGCCGCGCCGGATACACCTAACGGAGATGAGTTCCGTTCTTTCTATGATCAGTTCCTAACCGCGGTACGGGCGAATGATATGAATAAGATCGCCGATCTGATCGAGTTCCCGGTGAACGCCTGGGCTCGGGAAAAGAAAGGCAACGTCGAGGAAATCACGATCCCTGATAAAGCTGATTTCCTCGCGAAATACGACTCGCTGTTTACGCCTTCGATGCGGTCGCATGCGTTGAAAACGAAGCCGCAGAAAATCAGTAACGACCACTATGCCGTCATCTGGCACGATACTGATGTCGAACGCAGCTTCGAATTCGATTACACGCCCCACCACGGATTCCGAGTGACTGCCTATCTTATCGGTCCGCGGTAATGGGCCACAGACTTCGAGAAACGCCTGAAAAACCACAAGTCTAATCGGAGCTGATCTCAACAAAATGAAAACGCTTTGTGCTGGCCTGTTCTGTTACATTTTGTTCGGGGCCCCGACTTGGTCATTAGCTGAAGAATCGGCGCAGTCCGAGCCGGAAATTCTTTACACGAGCCTTAGCGGAGCACTGCGTATCGAGAAAATCACTGAGCCCTCCAAAGACGGAGAACCGGCGACCAGCGTCTGGGTGGTTTCGACTAAGAATCCAACGCAGCGTGCGAAAATTCCTAAGGAATCATCCGACCCGCTTCTCGACGATGATGAATTCAATGGTTCGCCCAACGACGAATGGATCTTTGGGTCGCGGCACGCCGGCTCAGGCCTCCGAGACGGTACTTTGTATCATTGCCTGACTCCCCTGAGCATAAAGTTACCTAACACTGGCAAATCGTTTAACCTTGCGGTTTGGAGCAACAGCGTAAAGATCGGGGCCTTAAAACGAGACTATTGCAGTGAAGGCCTTTACGCGATGACCGTTTTTGTTTGTTGGAGCGTAGATTCGAATCGAGTCCTGATCAGATTGAACGGCGGTGAGGAAAAACGCGACATGGAAGGCGGACTCCTCTACTTCAACACGCGAACTAACAAGTTCGAGGTTACTGATTACCTACGTAAGATCAATAAGAGTAAATCTCCTGCCCTGGTCTGCGCCGAACCGGTCGACCCTCTACCCAGTCTGGCAGACATGAAAGCGCGTTACCAAAAGCTGGATCAACTGTTAAACACGACTTACGCCGCGGTATTAGCAAAAACGCAAAAAGAATACGTCTCCGCGGTGCGTGAAGCTCAACGAACCTGGATAAAACGCCGGGACGAAGGAGCAAACATCTATATTTCACTTTTTCCTCAAGCAGAGCGGGAACAGCGGCGCCTCCAGTTTATAGGGGACGTCACCGCGGCGAGAATCGAAGTAGAACCGGAGGACTGGATTTCTTATTGAAAAGATCCAACCGCTGCGAGCCCCTAGAAAGTCACTTATGAAGGTCGAAAGTCGGGTTTTCATCAGCCTCGCCACAACCGTCCTAGTAGGAGTGTGGTCGGTTAGCCCGGCTCGCGCGGCTGAAAGTAACCAGAGTGCTGACACGGCGCCGGTCGTCGTCAAAGAAGCATTCCAAAAGGCTCTCCAATTCACGCGGACCGTCGTTGAGAAACAGCACATGGTCTGCATTGTGGATGTCGAATCTCTGGGGGGAGGCAACAAAAGGAGTTTCCGATATGACCATTATCCTGAGGTTGAGCGGATCCAGATGAAGAACGGCGCTACGTTCGCCCGAAAGAAAGATCAGGAGTGGCTGCGATCCGATGACTGGGCAGAGACCGGTTCGAAGGTGAGCGCGAAGAAATCGGACGAGCTCGATTCTCTGGTCCAGTACCCGTTGCTAGCCCTCGACGATAAAATAACTACCCACGATCAAACTCAAGGAGCGGTCGTCGTACGCTTGCTCAAGCGCGAAGCCGTAGAAGATACTGAACGCATTTATTACGAACAAGGGCGAGAAAAGCAGACCGGATTCGATTATCCGCAATTTGTTTTCTCGAAGGCCAAGACGGACTCGGATGAAAAAGCTCTCCTGCTAGGTTGGGCCGGGATCATGCGCACGGGCGCCGAGCGGATCCACGTGAATATGACCTACAGTTTCCTGTTCCAGGTCAACGTCCAGGAATCGACAACTGGAGCAACTGCATCCCCATCGCCGAGCGCAGAAGAACCACCATCTCCAACCGCTCCAGGTGCGGTCGCTGCGGATGATTTGCATGGCCAGGACGCACAAATCGTCGCCGACAATCTAGCTTACAGCCGTGAGTTCTATTCCGGAGTGCACTTCGTGGCGATCGCGAGTCTACCGAGTTCCTTCGCCTACGATCGATATCCAGACGACGGAGCGGAGCGCATGCGCTGTGACGATGGAACCTTCGCCCGGAAGCACCCAGGACAACCCTGGCTGAAATCAAACGATTGGGGGTGGACCGGTGTGCCTGTGGAAAAAGCGACAGCTCAAAAGCTAGAAGGCTGGATCAAGTTAGTCCACGCGGCAGTCGATGCTACACCGGCTAACATCAAGCTTGCAGATAAATCCGAAGCGGACGGAGGGGTCCAATGGACTTTCACTGCGTCCTCGCAAGACTCTAAAGGTTCTTCCACTGAACTGGTCTTTCACAAGCCAACCTACGACTCCAACCAGAATGTATTGCTGCACGGATTCACGGCGCCGCTGCGGTTGCAAGACGACAAAGTTGTGCCGGGCAGCTCGTCTGACCGAGTTAAGTTTAGTTTTGGCTACTTAGTTTCGATCGAAGGCGGCGACGAGCTTTCGGAAAGGGCCTGGGAAGACATGCTACAGCCGAAAGCAGGGGCGTCACCTTCCGCCGCTGAGCTCAAGATCGGGCTAGCCCCAAAAGATGCTCAGGGCTATGTGAACCGGGGTGACGCTAGAGCGCAATACGGTGACCTAGCGGGCGCGGTTGCAGATTACCGCCGAGCCATCGCGCTCGACCCGAAATCCGTCCCGGCCCCAAAACTTGAGTCGGCTTATCACAGTTCCGGTATTGGAAGATTCGAGAGGGGCGCGTATGACGCCGCCATCGCAGATCTTAGTCACGCCATCGAGCTTAAGCCTAATGACCAAGATCTCTACAATGATCGAGGAGTCGCAAAATGGAACAATGGCGATCTCGAAGGTGCGATCGCGGACTACAATCAAGCGATCGCCAGCAATCCGAAGACCGCGGCTCGATCCTATCGTAATCGTGCACTGTTAAAGGTTGCTAAGGGCGATAAAGAGGGTGCGATCGCGGATTACAATCAGGCGATCGAGTTGGAACCGCAAAATGCCAATGCCTATAACAAACGCGGCGAACTGAAACGTTCCAAAGGTGAGCTAGACGGCGCGATCGCCGACTTTACGGCCGCCATCGGATTAGATCCTAAGCTGGCCATCGCCTACAAAAACCGGGGCGACACGAAGCAAGCAAAGGGCGATAATACCGGCGCAAACCTGGATTTGAAGCAGGCCCGGGAGCTAGAATCCGGAACCACGGCCACGGAGTCTCCGACTCCAATCCCAGTAGTCACGTTACCGGCGCCGGAGAAAGGCAAAGTGTACAGTTTCCAGGATCTGTTGCTCCATGGCAAGGACCTCGCGGGAAAGGTAGTGCAAGTCGAGGTCCTGCCCAAGGCGGGGCATGTGACGGACCTGCATGATGGCCGATACGGCATAACGTTATATGACCCAAAGCGGGTGTTTGGGTTCGTTTACTGCACAAAGGAAGGCCTCCAAAAGATGGGGTTCGAGGATGGTACTGGGTCTAAGAATCAATTGATCTACCTACTCATGAAGAAGGACAAACTAACCGGCACTATCTTCTTCACGGCGGTGGGTACCCGATTTGAAACAGGAAGTGACGGAAGCTGCACCTACTCCTGGTGAGGTCGCCCGGAAACCGAAACCAATCGATAAAGTCTTGCGCAGAGACGCAAGCGACGGACAAAAATGACCGATTTTTGAACAGGACAGAACGGAGTAACAGAGATAACGACCATGCGACGCCCCTCAGGTTATTTTTCACCTTTCACCTTTCATTTCTCACCGGTGGTCGAACTGTTAGCGGCGGTCACTCGCTCAGGCGGTGCGTTGCTCGCTTTGCTCTGCGCTGCCTCCATCCAGCACGCGACTGCCACCGGTTTCTACGGACCCCAGGTCTACCTGGACGACGGTGGAGCGAATTTAACGCGATCGCCGGAGTTTTACTGGGATGTCGAGGTTAAACGGCTGGCACGAAGCTTCAAGCCGGCTGAGAAACGGATTCCGATTCGTAACAGCGATGGCCAGGAGGTCGTCCCCGGCGAGGAGAACACCAAGGATAGCATCGACTCTTTGGGAGCCGAGATGACAGCGAATGCCGATACTCAGGATTTTGCGATCGCCCTAAAAGAAGGCGGGGTCAAACCGGCTGATCCGGCACAGGCAACGGCCAAGCACGAAGCAGCGCGGACGTTCATCACGACCGCCAATGATAAAACCACTGATCCGCTGCCGGAAGAATTTCCCTCTGAGTTCGCCGATTATCACAAAGGGGCATTCGCCTATAAGCGAGGCCAATGGGATGAAGCGCGCGCCGCCTGGCAGACATTGCTCAATCGCCCGGCTGAGGAACGGCATTACCGCTCGGTTTGGGCGGCGTTTATGCTCGGGAAAACCGCGTTGAAAGCGGGAGATCTGCAAGCTGCGAAATGGTTTGAACTAACCCGAGACCTGGCTAAGGCCGGGTTTGCGGACCCACTGGGATTAGCCGCCGATAGTTACGGATGGGAAGGTCGCAGTGAATGGAAACAGAATCATCCGGCGAAAGCGGCCCAACTTTTCTTGACCCAACTGGCGCTGGGAGATGAGGGCGCCGTGGTATCATTGAAAGCCCTGGTACCCGACCGTCTTCCTGTGGACGGATTTGTAAATTATGGGCCGGCATCTGAGGAAGATTCGAGCCAGTGGAGTGACGAGCGACGGAAAGCAGAAGCCGAAAAGACGCTGGTGGCTCTCAAGGAAGCGGCGAAGGATCCGTTGCTACGGCAATTAGTGACGGCGCATATCTTGGCGGCGGTTGATCAAGGCTCTGATTCGCAGAGCGACGCCCAGTCTGAAGGCAAAGGGCAAACACCCGATCGTTTTAGTCGCTGGCTTTCAGTAATTGCCGAAGAACATATCGAGCAAGTCGAGAATGCTGACTATCTGGGCTGGGTTGCCTATGGCAAAGGCGACTACAAGGCGGCCGAGCGGTGGTTGAAACTGGCCGATCCCAACAGTCCGGTGGCTCTGTGGCTGAGTGCAAAGCTACTACGCCGCGCCGGCAAATTGGATGAAGCGGCCAAAGCTATGGCGCAGGCACGACAGGCCATTGTCCCGATCACCAACTATACGGGATGGACTTGGCGGACGGATGATACTGGCGGTGAGGGTCATTGGTCTTTTGGGGAGTCGGCCAGCGGTGATCTCGGCGCGTTGCAGCTTGAGCAGGCGCAGTTTACTCCCGCACTCGAAAGCTTCCTCAAAGGCGGAGGGAAGGAACCCTCTTTCACCGGAGAATTCGCATACGGCGGCCTCTGGGATGATGCAGCCTTCGTCGCGGAACGGGTTTTGAACGCGGATGAACTAAAAGCGTTTGTCGATCGCCAGCCAGTTCCCCAAGGAACTCCCGCCGAAGGTAGCGACGACTTACCCATCGTCCGCCTGCGCTATTTACTGGGACGCCGCCTCGTTCGCGAGGATCGATATCGAGAAGCAACTCAGTACCTGAAACCGCCGTATGACAAAGTCTTGACCGAATATGTTCAGGCACTTGAGGTCGGTGCGAACGAAAAATCGCCAAGGCACGAACGCGCCCGATCCTGGTTCAAAGCCGCCTGGTTGGCGCGATATGACGGCATGGAAATAATGGGAACCGAGGGTGCACCCGATGGTTTTTCCGAAGGAGGCGATTTTGAAATTCCGGACTTGGCGAAACAACAGCAAACCGGCTTCTACGTAGATGCGATCGACGGGGCCGATGAGAAAACGCCAAAACATCCGATCGTGCTTAAGCCGTCGAAGGAAGAGCTGCAGAGGTTAGCTAAGACGAAAACCAGCCCGGATTTACGATTCCACTATCGCGTGATCGCAGGGGCTTTGGCTATCCATGCCGCCGACCTTTTGGAAGACAATTCCGAGGAGCTCGCCGATGTCCTAAACACGGCAGGACAATGGGTCAAAGATCGCGACGAGAAGATCGGCGATCGCTATTTTCAGATCCTGAAGGCACGTGCTCCCAAGACAAAGATCGGGCGTTTAGCGGTCGCGAAACATTGGTTTGTAGATGAGACCGGTCCTTGGTCGGAGGAACAAGCAGCAGCCGAAGAGAAATTACGCAAGGACCTTGGCATTACGAAGGATTGACGACCAAATGGAATGGTGGGCCTCACACCCCGTTCGCCGGCTTGCCTTGGCGCTGATTCCGATTGCACTAGGATTATGGGGCTTGGTCGGTTGTCACCAGTCACTCACAACCGTTACCGGACCTTTGCTCCAACGCGGTTATCTTTGGCAGCGGGCATGGAGTCCAGCGGTCATGGCAGCGGTGCAGGAAGCAGGCAAGCACATGGATGGAATGGTCATCATCGGTGCCGAAATTCTGTGGAATGGTTCAACACCGGAAACGATCCGGGCAAACATCGATTGGCCAACTCTCAAGAATGCCGGGAAGCCGGTTGCACTGGCGCTGCGCGTTGCGCCTTACCCAGGTCCTTTCTCGAAAGATGATTCCACAATCAAATACATCGCTGACATAGCCACATCTCTACTTACGAGCGCAACCGCTCATGGATTAACCGTCTCTGAATTCCAGCTAGATTTCGATTGTGCGCAAAAGAAATTGAGCGGCTATAGCCTTTGGGTAGAGGCGGTGCGCACTGCTGTCCGACCCACCCGTTTCGTAATCACCGCGCTTCCGGCTTGGCTCAATGAGCCGGCTTTCGTGCCACTGGTGCGGCTTGCTGATAGTTATGTACTTCAAGTTCACTCGGTTCCCATCTCGTCCGGAGCTGGTCAGTCTTTTTTGTTAGATACCGACCTGGCCCGGCAGTGGACCAAAACGGCAGCCAAGATCGGAATCCCATTCTCCGTCGCGTTGCCGACTTACCGTTGCTTGGCTGGATATGACACCACAGGGAAATTGTTGGGAGTCGCCATGGACAGCGTCGACCTGGCTTGGCCGCCCGGCACCCGCACCATCGAGTTTTCGACCAATTCGGATGATACAGCGACACTAGTCAAGGAATGGCTTTCCGCCCGGCCGGCAGAACTGAAAGAAGTAATCTGGTATCGAATACCGGTAGCAACCGATCAGCGGAATTGGCGCTGGCCGACTCTGACGGCGATCATGGCGGGCCGAAAGCCGGTACACAGTCTGCAAGCTGTCCAGCGTGGTGACAACCCAGTCGATCTCTCGATCAAGAACCTGGGTGAGGCGGATAAACAAATCGGCGCTAAATTAACTGTGACGTGGACCGGAGCATCCATCGTCGCATTGGACGCATTGCCCGGTTGGACGGTTGCCGCTAGCAGAGAGCACGCAGTGTTTACCCGGGTAGAAAAAATCCCTTTGGAATTGCCACCCGGCAGTGAGCGCAGCATCGGATGGCTTCGCTTTGACCGAGTCGCAAATGCAACCTGCTTAGCGGAGGAATTTTCCCCTGATCGACGTTCTCCGGACAAATGATAAGAACATTACTACGAGGCTTATCACTTCGGCTTTTTGTGCCCTTCGCTTTTGCCACGTTCGCAATTAATGCTCGAGCTGGGGCCTTGGCCTTTGACGCATCAGGCAATCTCTTCGCAGTGGAGCATTGGCATTCTATCGCGAAGTTCACCGGCGACGGAATACAGAGCAAGTTCGCCGCTGGACTTCAGGAACCAATCGGTTTGTGCATTGATAACGGAGGAAAGCTCTTTGTCTCCGACTTCCGCAGCAATTCTATCTATGAGTTCACGCCTGACGGAAAGAGAAGCACATTCGCAAACGGTATCAGCCCAAAAGGCATGGCGTTTGACCATTCAAACCGTCTCTTTGTGGTCCAAGGTGATTCCGTATTCAAATTTACCCCGACAGGAACGAAGAGCATATTTGCTTCGGGCGTCAGCAACCTTAGCAATCCGATTGATTTGGTCTTGGATGAAGCCGGCAATCTTTTTGTCGTGCCCGTTCGAATGTTGGACAATAAAGCCGGCATTCCCCCATCGATCATAAAATTTAGCCCCGATGGAGCCAGAACTGTATTTGCATCTTCTCTTAGCGAACCAGAAGAGATCGCGACAGACGGATCCGGGCATCTCTTTGTCGTAGTGGAAACGCACGAGCAGGATACCCTTTATAGTCGCCACGCAATTCTAAAATTTAGCCCCGACGGGACAAAACACACTTTCGCGTCAGGGCTTTCCGTTTTTCCGAGAGCTCTGGCTTGCAGTCGTTCGGGTAACCTCTTTGTTCTCACCGACCACTCTATTCTGAAGTTCGACTCGAATGGAGTTCAAAGCACTTTCGCGTCAGACTGGTTATCACCGGACAAACGATGGGAATTTCAGAATGACGAAAGTTGGGCGGGGCTGGTTAAAGCGGGCACAGACGAGACTGTCGTAGACCTTTCCAAGGATTCAGGTGCTTATCAGTTGGAGTCCGCGGGTGTAGCCTGGGCGCCAGATTCAAAGCGCTTTGCCTTCAATTACAAAATGCCTGCGTCCCACGCTCGATACGAATCGATTGCGATTTACCAATTCCGTGACGGAAAATGGGTGGCATTGACCTTACCGGTGGACCTGAGCTCAAGGAAATCGCAAGTGGCGCAGCTGGCCAAAGGACACTTACCCAAGCAGGGTTCCCGTACCGTCGGTGCAAACGATGACGTATTGAAGGTGCTTAAATGGACCGATGCCGACACGGCATTGTTCTACGCAGCCGCAGGCAAGGCGAGCTTGCTTTTTACGTTGAAGTTCGATGCTGAAGGCAATTCTAAGATCGTTAAGGTCCAACCGGTGTCGGAAAAAGAGCTTGATGAGCTGAACGAATAAGTCCGCAGGGCTTTCTAGTTAGATAAACGCAGATGCGAGCTTACGACAGTACTACCTCACGCCCCTTCAGGCTGGACTCGTAAATGGCGTCGAGAATCTCCATCAGTTTCACTGCTTGGACCGCGCTATTGATTGGAGGTTCGACTCCCGTTATGGCCTTTAAGAAATTCTTCATCTGCGGCACAAACTCGTGCGGCACCGGCTCAAACGGCAGCTCAACCGTCTCGAGTTTACCGTCCCGGTCCTCAAACAGGGTGAGAGCAGGGATTTTCTCCGTGGGATGAAGCTGCAGTGTATCCACAATTCGGATGGTGCCTTTTGGTCCGTACACCACAGTGGAGAAAAGCTCTCGGGTACCCCATTTCCCTAGCGGGATATCGTCGGGCAGATTTGCCGCCCAGGAGACCTCGAAAAGTAAGGAACTGCCGTTCTCAAAACGAATCATGCCGGCGGCGTTGTCCTCTACGTCGAAAACCGGTGCTTTCACCAGCTGAGGAAACTTTTGATAGGTCTGGGCGGATACCGTGCGCGGTTTGGGCGTACCCATTAGGTACCAGGCTGCATCGATGGCGTGCACCCCGAGGTCAATGACTACTCCACCCCCGGCACGAGATCGGTCGGTAAACCAGCCATCGATTCCACCCGGTGTTCCGCGAGCACGTACCCATGAGGTCTTGGCAAAATAGATTTCGCCGAGCCGTCGTTCCGCTACCGCTTTGCGCGCCGCCTGGATCGATCCGGAAAACCGCATCTGGCGCCCAAAAAAATAGATGAGACCTCGGCTGTCCGCTTCGTTACGCAATTGGCGCATCTGCTCCGCATTCAACGTAGGCGGCTTTTCGCAAAGAACGTGTTTCCCGGCATTAAGCGCTTTCAGAGTCGTTGGAAAATGCAGCGAGTTCGGCAAGCTGATGACGACTGCTTGGAGAGCCGGATCAGCCAACATCTCATCGTAGTCCGCAAAGAGGCGTTTGGGTGCGTACTTGGCCGCAAAAGCTTGCCGCCGCGCTTCATTCAAATCGCAGGCTGCATAGAGTTCTCCGAGCTCACTTCCTTGAACGCCTTCGGCGTGTCGTTGCCCCGGCCAACCCAAACCCACGAGTCCGACATTTACTTTGTCCATGCTCTAGTTTCACAACGCCGGGGACGCCGTCAACGCCGAGAACGAGCGACACCAGAGAGAGAGCCGGGGGCGCCACCCGTTGGAGCGCTGTCTCGCTTGCGAGGCCGTGGTGAGCAGGGCTCTATGGAGTTATACCCACCCTTCCTTTCTCTACGCTCTGTATCGGACCGGTTGAGGACATGAATAGCTACCCGGTTCTGCGAAGACCGTGTTCCCGAATCCCTGGCCCATCTCGATCGAAAGACAATAGAGCGCATCACGAGCACGCGCATTACGCCACGATGTCCCCTTGTTCACCACGGCCCTCGCTACCTGTCGCGCCGTAGGCTTGGCGAAGGCGGAAGCGAGGCAGCGCTCCACGGCTTCGCCCTACGCTGAGAGGGACAGCCGCCGTTGCCTTGTACTTTTCAGTCGCCTGCCTTATTTTTGCTATCCTACTTAGTAAACAAGAATGACGTCTCCAATCTCGATCCAGGAGCTGAAAGCGCGTATATTGACCGGCTCCGTTACCGCCGCGGTTTTTGGCCAGGTAGAAACGGTCACGGAAAAGCAGACTCGAGATCAGAAGCCCTATTTCGAGCTCGTGGTACGAGATCTGGTGGGCTCGCTTACGATCAGGGTTTGGAATGACCATCCGGCTTTCACTTTCTGCAAGGAGATAGCAGCAGGTGCTGCGGTGTGCATCGACGGTGAGTTTTGGAGCGGCAACTCGTACGGGATTGAGGTGCGAAATTGGCAGATCAGGGATCTTACGACCGAGGAAAGAGCCGTTCTTTTTGAAGGACCAGACGACCTGCGCCAGCAGCAACAAAGGGATTATGCTGAGATACTCAGCACCGTCGAATCGATCACCGATCCGAGACTTCGACGCTTAGGTGAGCTTTTCTTGCTCGAATTCGGCGAACGGTTCCGAAGAGCCGCCGGCGCCCGCGCGGTGCACCACGCCCGTCGCGGCGGACTGGTCGAACATGTCGCCCAAATGCTACGGACGGCCGATGTAATCGCCAACACTTATCCGGCACTCAATCGTGACCTTCTGTTGGCCGGTGTCCTCTTCCATGACGCCGGTAAAATGTGGGAGAACAGTTTCCCTAAAGAGAGTCTACAAATGCCGTACGATCTCTATGGGGAACTTCTGGGGCACATCAGCATCGGCGCCGAATTTGTGAACCGGCTCTGGCTCAAGCTGCGTCAGGAGAAAGAGTTCGAATCTTGGAAAGATCTCGAACCCGAGAGCGATTTGGTCCGGCTGCACCTATTGCACCTCGTGATCGCGCACCACGGAGAGAGAGAGTTCGGTTCTCCGGTTGAACCGAAGACACCCGAAGCCTGGGCTCTTCATCTGATCGACAACCTGGACGCGAAACTAGAGATCATCTTTTCCGCCTATCGGACAGCGCCCCGTCTGACTCCGCAAATTCTGGATAGGGTTCGGCCGTTACATTCCAATCCGGTTGTACCTCTGCCGAAGTTTCGGGCGGGTGAGAGGAGCCAGGAGCCAGAATCCAGGAGCTAGGAGGGCAGCGCGTTTCTTCGTAATCGTCCTCGTCCTCGAGGGTCTATCG
>Ga0210406_10006603_pt1 | contig 12005 bp, 14 predicted proteins | sample IncBWC30MmetaG_FD_155454 | JGI IMG/M metagenome (GOLD analysis project Ga0210406, IMG submission 155454) | Forest soil microbial communities from Barre Woods Harvard Forest LTER site, Petersham, Massachusetts, United States - Inc-BW-C-30-M | ecosystem: Environmental > Terrestrial > Soil >...
GATCCTTTGACGCGCCATAACCAACTCCCCCCAATTGGCACGCCAACGATCGCATTCGTACAGCGTTTTCTGCAACTCCATTTTCGAAACGGCACACTAGCAATCGCGAATGTCATACTGCAATGCCGGTAATGACCATATATCCCAATATTTGCCGATATCAAGGTCGTTTGAAATGTTTTTCACCTTGATCTTGCCGAAGATCGGGATAGATCCCTAAATAGAAGTGGTCACCACAGCACATGTACGGTGGTCGGTAAGCACAAAAGTGGTGCCCGAAATTCTTTGAGGAGATACGGAATACATGAAAGATTCAATTGTACTTCAAGGTCGCACATACGAATGTACAAAGCTGGTACAGCAGAGGTTTGGTCTCGATGATCAAACTTTAAGGAAATGGGCGAAGAACAACATCGTGCCGACCCCGCTGCGGCTGGGAAACAAGTCCTTTTACGACTGGGAGGCCATCGAAAGTAAAATACTGGCGACCTGTCGACGCTAAATTACAAAGAAACCCCGCGCTGGCGAGGCGCGGGGCAACCAAATTCAATACAATCAAAATTATTGAAGGGCAACACCAAACACACTAACAGGAGGCTATGTGTTAAAATGAGTGTCAATCATATTTATAGTTTAGGCGAGTTTTTCTGTCAAGTTGCTGAGAAAAAATGTTGGACAGCGTGGCGCACCGAACAGCGCACAAATAAAACAACTGGCCAAGTCAAAGTAACCACAGTCCCCTATTCACGGGCCACGGTTGAATCGAAATCTAACGATCCCACCACCTGGGTTAGCATCGAGGAGGCCAAAGCTGTTGCTGAGACAGAAGGATTTATCAATGGTAGGGGCGGCGGCATCGGCATCTTTCTTGGGATCGAGTATGGCCCGGAATACCGCCTTGGCGGCGTCGATCTCGATACGTGTCTGTCGCCCGAAAACGGTCTCACTCCGTGGGCGCAAGAAATCATCGATCGCTTCCGTACTTATAGTGAAACCTCGCCGTCACAGACCGGCGTAAAGCTCTATTTCCTCTACCGTGTCGCCGATCTCGACGGCATCCGCCGCATAACCGGCACCGACTGGAGCCGCAATCTCAAAGAACGCACGGGCTCTGATCACGCGCCGGGTATCGAGCTACATCTGGGGCATCGCTATTTTGCGATGACGGGCGACCTCTATGAAGGCTGCCCCGAGGTGTTGCAGGTCATTGAGCCCGACGACATCGAATGGCTGCTCAATGAGATTGGCCAACGGTTCCAAACACACCCTGAACCCAAGACGGGTGTACAGGGAGCTATCACTTCACAGAAGCGTGATAATTCCCGCTCCGGAGCCGCCGCATCACGCCTGTTGTCATTGTGGGTCAACGGGTGGGCCCACACTTACGAAAAGGCGAGAGAGCGACTACTGAACGATCCCGATCCTGATGTCGTCGCGTGGATGACCGAGAAGGGGCTGGAACGCCGCGGTCGTAAAGACGAATACGAGTTTCATCGCTTGTGGGATTGGGTGACGGAGAAGCCCAAAACACACCCTACGGCGATCATGGAAGAGGCGATGCGCACTTTCGCCGAGGAAGCCGCCCAAGAGGAGACGCCGCAGCAAGAAGAAACCAGCGAACATTGGCCTGAACCAATGGATATCTTCGGGGCATTGACGCACGAGCCGATCCTGACGGCGGATATGCTACCCCGCAAGATCCGGGATTTCGTCTATGACCAGTCGGAGTTGCTGGGGTGTGATCCCGGTGCGATGGCCGTCACTGCTTTGGCCGTTTGCTCATCACTGATATCAGACGCGATCACAATCCAGCCAAAGCGGTTCGATACGACGTACCGCGAATCCGCTCGATTGTGGTTGATGCTCACCGGCCTGATCAGCAACAAGAAGACGCCAATGCTGAAGAAGCTGACGGATCATATCCGCGCTAAGCAAGCCGAGATGAAACGCAAATATGATTTCGAAAAGGAAGAATATCGTAAGCTCTTGGCCGTGTATGAAGCCAAGCGCAAGGCATGGGTCGCGAGGACAGCAGGCGGTTACGACGACGCAGAAGAACCGGAAAAGCCAGAGAAGCCACGAGAGCGGCGGCTGCTGACGAGCGATTATACCACTGAAAGACTGGCCGAGATTTTGTGTGAAAATCCGCGCGGCATCCTGATCCTGATGGACGAGATCATGGCGCTGTTCGGGGGATTCGACGCCTCTAAGGCGGGCAAGGTCAATAAAGACAGGCCAGTCACACTGGAAGGCTATAATGGCGGACCCAAGGATATTGACCGCGTTGGCTCAAAAGACGACCGTATCCATGTGCCAAATTGGTCGTTTTGTATTGTTGGCGGTATTCAACACTCCAAGCTCGACCTGATTGGCGAGAAATTGGGAGATGATGGACTATTACAACGGTTCCTCATGATGCCGATGGAGCCGCCGAAGATTGGGATTGATCGACCACCTCGTCTGACCGCGATTACCGAATACACCTGCCTGATTGAAAACCTGATCGGCTACGATCCCCTGAATCCCAACCCGATCGTGCTGTCGGAGGGCGCTCACAGTTACCGGGAACAGATCGACGAACTGGTGTCCGCCTTCGAGTCGTTCCCCGGATTGAGCGAGCCATTCCAGGCTTATGCGGGCAAGTTTGGCGGTACCTTTGCGCGGCTGCTGCTGACCATGCATGTGATCGAGAACTGCCCTGGCTGGGGCTTTAACGAGGGTCTTGAAGAGCGCGAAAGGTTGAAGGTGGTCGGCGTAGAAACCGCCCGGCGCACCTTTGACCTTATGACGAAATTTTTGATTCCACACGCGATCCGGCAATACGAGCGGCTTGATAGCAAACGCAAATCCCAATAGGTTGATGATGCCAGACGGTTCGCCGGGTACATCCTCTCCCATGGTCTGACGGAGGTGAGCAATCGGGTGCTGCATGATGCCAGCAAGGATTTTCGTAAACCGGATCGAGCCGCTAAGTTGATCGCATTCCTGACAGCGGCAGCATGGCTCAGAGACGGCAAAGTCAATCCTCGGGTCCATGAGGTCTATGCCGAACGGGCAGCCTATGAACGTAAGTCACGGGCAGAGCGGAGGGCTAAGCTGGATCGAGGCAGTGAGACTATCCAGAGGATTTACGGGTAAGAACACGGAGAGTGGGGCACGTGGGGCTTAGGCGATTCAGACCCCACTTGCCCCACAATGACAAAAACACGAAAGGAAACTGCGGCTTTCGGAAGGCCGTGGGGCAAGTGGGGCTTGCGCGCGCGAATCATATGGGAGCGATTTTAATAACTTTTTTCTTTATGCCCAACTTCAAGGTATAGCCCATTTATCTCTGCATGGGAAAATGACGATTCTCGACCCCACCTGCCCCAAACCCTTATTTTCTGCGGCTTTGAGCGGGCGATATGCCAAAATCGCTAAGCCCCACTTGCCCCACCTTCCGTTATCTCGGACCACGGGCGCGACAGTTGTACAACGCGATCATCGGAACGCCTCGGCAAATGGATAAACCGCTGGCTCGCCGGTCAGATCAAGTGCAAGCCGCAAAAAAAGCAGGGTTGGAGGTACTTTCCGGTGCGGTGCGCTGCGCTGCGCTATCAGATCAAGTCCGTCGAAATCTCCCCGGCGTCAATGCTATGAGCGATATTTGAAGCACAATATCGCCGTTCGGCTCGAAGGCTTGCGCCGCGACGAGATCTCAACCTTTCACTTCACGTAGGCGGTGTCCGGTGACGCTTGATATGCTGGTCGAAGGCGTGCCCCTGGTCCTTGGCCCATTGCTTCGCGAGTTTTGCCATTCGGGCTACGAGTACCTGACCCGGCGTGCTCGCCGCAGCAAGTGCGCCCCGTTTCGCTTCAATGCTGACCGCAGTACGGCCCGTCTGCAACTTTGTAATTTTCGGCATGAGGTCTCGTCCTTTCTCGTATTGAAGATGAGACTACCGCCGCAAGCTCGGCGCGCCGACTGATCCCGTTGATCCGGGAGGCGAAGAAGTGTCGTGGCGATCGACACTTTTTCCGTCAGTTCGCGGAGACGACAATTGACATAGGCGTTCGAAAGACCCGATCGGGATCTTCGACCTGAAGTTCCAGGCAAATCCGAATTGCCCGGACGCCGCTCTGACCCCCAACGAACAAGCATTCCATTCTGGCTTTGAACGCGGACTTTAACTCCATGGACCAGCCGTTGATCACTGTCGATGCGGCCTTGCATGCCCTTGCTTCCGCCAACACGCCTGACGAGCTTATCACGCTCGCAAATCAGGCAGCGGCACTGGAGGTTTATGTGCGGCGTGCCTAGCTCGGAATGGTCGCCCAGAATCGGTGCGCTGAGATCAGGCTCCGCGCCGAAAGGAAACTCGGGGAACTCCTCATGACCACCCCGAGGCTTCACGGTCGCCCGAAAACTGTTCCCGACGAGAACACTTTCCCGAGCCTGTCCGATTTAGGTGTGCCGGATCGGAAGATTTCGCACCGCGCACAACGCATCGCCGCTGTTCCAGTCGAGGAGTTCGAAGGATATCTGAGGACAGCCCATGAGCGAGAGTGGGAGATCACTACGCGCCTTTTGCTCCGCCATTACGAGCGTCCCCAAACGACAGAGATAAAGCGGGTTAGAGTCGTGGGAGGCCGCGTGGATGATCTGATCGAGTTCGCTCGTAACGGACCCAAGATGGGTTGCATAGTCGTCGATCCGTCTTGGCCAATGCGCAATGCATTGCCCTACTTGGCGATCGATCTGAGCGATCTGAAAAATCTCCCGATCCCCGACCTCGCGGCTGAGCGCTGTCACTTGCACTTGTGGACGCTGCCCAACCGTCATCATGTCCTCGCCTATGAGATCATCGAGCATTGGGGATTTCGTCCGGTGTCCGAGTTCGTTTGGGTGAAACCAACACTCGGGAGAGGAAATTACTGGCGGATGTCGCACGAAACCCTGGTAACGGCGGTGCGAGGCGAGAACGACCGCTTCGATGACCGCTGGCTGTGCAGTTGGATTGAGGCTCCAAGAGGTCGCCATTCCGAGACACCTGACGCCGTAACGGCCTTGATCGAAAGGGCCAGCCCTCCTCCGCGGCTCGAATTGTTCGCTCGAAAGCGCGCCACCGGCTGGTACTCATGGGGTCATGAGATCGCCGAACCCTTGATCGATCAAAGTGCAGACTGAATGAATCGTCGCCGGGAGTCGACTGAATAACGGCGTGCGATCCCGCAGCAAGCAGTCTCAATAAGGCTTGGCCTACCGAAACGTCGCGATGCACACAAAAATCGTCCCGTAGAAATCCGCTCGCGATTTTGGGACAGCGATCTCTCGCAGTGTAAAATGTTAGCGAGATAATCAACCTGGGTCTGTTGGCGGAACTCCCAGGTCTGGCCGTCTACCGGGCTCGCTGCCCTCCGAGTCCTCGCTGCATCCCGTCGCAAAAGTCACTCGCGGATGTCACAGGAGCCGCGGCGACTTTTGCGATAAGCAAAGGTCCGACTTCCACCGATAGCCTTCTGGTGGCGGACGACTCAAACTCGTGGAAACCGAGTTCTCAACCATCCGGCACTCCGGCCTTGCGTAGCCCGACAAAATAAGTGGCCTCGAACAAAGCGCGGATTTTCGGCACGCCGAAATATTGGACGGCCTTAAAACGGGCAATGCTTGAAAAACGATCGTCGCTGCTCAGTCTGCGGGCTTCAGCGAGTTCGGCGGCGGCAAATTCGGCCTGACCTGTCAGACCATAGGCTGCGGCGAGATCGACGTGAACATAGGGCAATTCCGAATTAACCCCGCGCGCCTTTTCAAACCACATTATCGCCTCATCGTTGCGCGATTGCAGCAGATGCACCCGACCAATCCGGCCATACATGTTGCCGATGAGGGGATCGCGGGGACTGAGGCGAAGGGCGAGTTCCTGGAGCGGGATTACCTCCTCTATCGGCCCGACGAAACACTTACAATCGGCGAGAGCGGATATCGCGCCCACCCAGTTGCGATTGAACGCAATCACTGTCTCGTATTCAGGAATGGCCTCCTTGTATCGGCGCTGCGCTCGCAAGACCTGGGCCTTTAGCGTAATGCGCAAGCGGGCTGCGGGGCGATGCCCTCAAGGCTTGACCGACCAGCCGTTCCGCGTTTGCGATGTCCGTCTCGGGCGTGTCGGTTATGTTATCGAGCACGCGGGCGGCAAGCGAGTTGGCCAGCCAACTCTGCGCTTCGATGGACCGCGGGTTCAGCGTCAACGCGTGCTGGAACAGACTGATCGCCTCCGCGCGGTTGTCACGCGTTGCCGGTTTCGATAGTGCGGCACGCCCACAGAGAATGTAGTCCAGCGCGTCGCAGTCGTCGGTCGGGCAGGCAGCCGCCGCGCCGACGAGTTCTAGATTGAGCGCTACCGCAATCTGCCTCGTGATCTCGTCCTGGAGGGCGAACAGATCGCCTGTGTCGCGATCAAACCGCTCCGCCCACACATGCGCGGCGGTCTCGGCGTCAATCAGTTGGGCGTTGACGCGGACTTGGTTGCCCGAGCGCCGCACGCTCCCTTCGAGTACATAGCGCACGCCCAATTCTCGACCGATCTGCTTCGTGTCGACCGGCTTGTCCCGATAGGTGAACGCGGTATTGCGCGAGATCACGAGCATTCCCGCGATCCGCGACAGATCGGTCGTCAGATCCTCGGTAATCCCATCTGCGAAATATTGCTGCTGCCGGTCGTCGCTTAGATTGCTAAAGGGGAGCACCACGATCGACAAGCGTGGCGCAACAGCGGGCTGCGGGATTGCCGTGGGGGGTGGGGAGCTTGACCTCGGCAGACCGGCGATGGCCTCGGGACGCAACTCATAGACTCGCACAGGGCGAGCGATGTTTTTGACGCTCTGCTCGCCTATGTCGTCGAACGGATAAGCGAGCTTGTCGCGGATGTGGTCGTGCACCATCCCGGTGACACAAATCCCACCGGGCTCGGCGAGCGCTTCTAGCCGCGCCGCGACATTCACACCGTCGCCGAAGATGTCGTGCTCCTCAACGATTACGTCGCCGAGGTTAATGCCGATACGGAACCTTATACGCCGCTCGTCGGTAACCATCGGCTCACGGTCGATCATCCCTCGCTGCACCTCGACCGCATAGCGCACTGCATCAACGACACTCGCAAATTCTGCCAACAAGCCGTCGCCAGTGTTCTTTACGGTACGGCCCCGATGCTCCTTGATCTTCGGATCAACCAACTGTCCGAGATGCGCCTTCAGGCGTTCGTGCGTACCTTCCTCGTCCACGCTCATCAGGCGCGAATACCCGGCCACATCAAGGGCGAGGATTGCCACGAGGCGACGGGTCGAGGCCATGGCTGCGGCAGCCCACCTTGGGGAAATCGAACGCGGTTTAACTAATAGCACGACACCCATGACCCGGCGAAACCGCCTTCGATTTACCGACGCAGCATCATCACTTTCTTGATCTCCACGATCGCCTTCGCTGGGTCGAGGCTTTCGGACAAGTCCGGGGTGGTGCAGTATCGTATGGAGCGGTCTGTTTGATGATGCTCAATCGCCTTACGCTTGGCGCTGTAAGACAATTCCTATTCTCTTATCAGTCGAGGATTTCTGCGCCTCTTAACGATGCTTTCAGTTGAATAGCACTCTAACTGATAATATAACAGGTTTTCTGGAACAAAGCCGTATCACTTTTATGGAGTCTCGATGGCGCTTGGCAAGCAGGCGAAAATTATCAACGATAAACAGGTTCGAGCCGTTCTCGCCGAACTCGCTACCCGGCGCTATCCCCTCCGCGACCGCGTGATGTTCCTCTTATCGATGAAGGCCGGGATGCGGGCCGTGGAGATCGCCTCGATCACCTGGGGCATGGTCACCGATGCGGAGGGTAAGATCGGCGACGTGATCGCATTGCAGAACCGTGCCTCAAAGGGGAAAGGCGGGGGCCGCATTATTCCCGTACATCCGGACCTCAAGGCGGCGCTCGTAGCCCTCCATAAAGAGCGAGGTGTCAGGGCACGTCCAGATTGGCCGGTCATCCACAGCGAGCGCGACCACGGTTTGTCGGCGGCGGCGGTCGCTGTATGGTTTCACCGGCTGTACACCGGGCTCGGGATGGTCGGCTGTTCTAGCCATAGCGGCAGGAGGTCGTTCGTCACGCGTGCAGCGCGGCGGATCAGCGAGGTTGGCGGCAGCTTGCGGGATGTCCAAATGTTGGCGGGACACGCAAGCCTCAGCACCACTGCCAAATACATCGAGCATGACGCCGAGGCTCAGCGCAAAGTGGTTGCTCTCATTTAGGCCGACCGGGGCGTCGAAATCGCAGAAATAATCAAAGCATTCTTTTGATGGAACGATCCAGTCGATCGTAGCCTTACCATCCCTTTGGGAGCCCGTGTCTCTCTACAGGGGGTGGCTTTCGCTATTAAAATTCCCGTCGATATTTTTTCGCTACGCTTCCCAGAACTAAACCGATCGAGATCGACAGCAGAGTGCCAATTTAGCCCAACTCTGCCAGCCGAAGGCGCACAGCAACCCCACCGCTGGGCAGCCTCACAATCAGATATCGTCAGCGCCGAGCAACACAGAGCCATTCGAATCGAGCAGTCCAGCATTCACCTTTTGGGCCGCTCGCAGTTCTATCAACAGTCGGTGTGCATCAAATATTCGGTTCATTGCTGGCTGCGAAAGATCGTTCGACTGAGCAGCGTTCTCCAACGCATCAATGGCAAGAACACACAACACTCGGTCACAACCCGACTTACATAAGAAAAACGAACACGTCTTGGCGTCTGCATCCCACGACGGCGGGCCAGCGTCCATATACCATCCTTCGGGCTCGATCGACATTTTGAAACCCTCCCTAAGCTTTAACACCGCAGGGGGCTAATTGTGCCATCACGATTTGCGCGAAGCAAATTGCTGCCATGCACATTCCACCGTCGATATACCGTTGGAAGACGGCCCTCGAAGGCAATTGGCCGAGAAACGGAGGACTAGAACAGCGCGGCGGTGAGCCGCAATCGGCTGCGAGACCTGGTGCCTTAGCCTATAGTGCCGTATATAACGGGTGTTGGCTACTTCATTGCCAGTCGGTGTGCTCGAATGTGTTTGTAAATTAAAAAGGGCGGTGTCTCTGCACCGCCCTTCGAAAACTGGTGCATCACGCTTGCTGTAATATCTGCGTCACTTTCCGCCCCAGGCCATTCACCGTAAAGGGCTTCGAGAGGATCTCGACACCGTTGTCCAAAACGCCGTTGTGCACCATCGCGTGCCGTGCATAGCCACTGATAAACAAGACTTTGATCTCAGGACAACGGCGGCTTACTTCTTCAGCGAGTTGTCGCCCGTTGAGGCCAGGCAATCCAACGTCGGTAAGGAGCAAAATCACTTCCGGATGGCGCTCGATGATCGACAGTGCCGCAGATGCCTCTCCTGCCTCTAGTACGCGATAGCCGAGCCGGGTCAATGCTGTGACGACGTATTCGCGTACATCGCCATCGTCCTCGACTACCAACAACGTCCCATGAATTGGTGCCATTTCGGCCACCGGCTCTCTGACCGCTGTCTCTTCCGCCCCTACGAACCGCGGTAGATAGATGTTTACGATGGTTCCCGCTCCAAGTTCACTGCATAATGTGATATGGCCATTCGACTGGCCGACGAACCCATAGACTTGGCTGAGACCGAGCCCTGTCCCTTGCCCTACTGGCTTGGTCGTAAAAAAGCGATCAAACGCACGCGTAACCGTTTCCGCGGACATCCCTGCGCCGGTATCGCTTACCGCCAGCATGACGTACTGCCCAGCCGCAACCTCGGGATGCGCGGCTGCATAGTCCTTGTCCAGATACGCATTGCTGGTCTCGATTGTCAGCGTGCCCCCAGATGGCATCGCGTCCCGTCCGTTGACGGAAAGATTTATCAAGGCGTTCTCAAGCTGGTTCGGGTCAACAAATGCCCGCCACAATCCGGTGGCGAGCGTGGTCTTGATGGCGATTCGCTCCCCGAGGGTGCTTCGCAGAAGCTCAGAGGTTCCATTTACTAGCTTGTTGACATCCGTGGTCTGCGGTCGAAGCGTTTGCCGTCGCGAGAAGGCCAATAACCGCTCCGTCAACGCTGCGCCACGCTCTGCCGCACGCCTCGCCCCTCCTGCAAGGCGTCGGATACGCTCTTTATCTAGCTCGCCACAGTCATCGATAAGCTCGATATTGCCGAGCACGACGGTAAGCAGGTTGTTGAAATCATGGGCGATCCCGCCGGTAAGCTGCCCCACCGCTTCCATCTTCTGTGACTGCACCAATGCCGCTCGAACCCGTTGTAGCTCCTCCTCCTGCTCGCGCTTTGCGGTTATGTCGCGCATGACGTTGGAAAAGCCTGCAAATTGGCCTTCTTCATCGGTGATGGGGTGAATGACAATATTTGCCCAGAATCGGCTGCCGTCCTGGCGCACATGCCATGCTTCGATTTCGTATCGGCCCTCGCGCGCAGCGATTTCGAGCGCCCGCGTTGGGAGGCCGCATTCGCGATCTTCAGGAAGGTAGAAGATCGAAAAGTGCCTACCCACGATCTCCTGTGTCGTATAGCCGGATACGCGCTGGATTCCCAAACTCCAGTTGGTCACGTATCCTTGCCGGTCGAGCACGACGATCGCGAAGTGAGCGACACTCTCGACCAACAGCCGATGGCGCTCCTCGCTCACACGCAATCGTTCCTGAGCACCATTACGCTCACGGATTTGGTTGGAAAGCTCCTCGTTCACCTGACGAAGCTGGGTGCGGGAAGGCAGTAGCAACAGCCGCGGGACCAGTGGCCACAGCATTGCTGCCGTCGTCAATGATATTGCAGCAGTTATTGCCTTGACGCCACCCTGTATTCCGTAATCCGGATGCCACAATGTCCACACGTCAAAAAAATGTGTCGTACCACAAGCCAGAATGAACCCCGCAAACATCCAAAACATCCAGCCGAAGTCGATATCCGGGCGCTTCCACACAAAATAGCCAAGGGCCAGCGGGATCGCGTAATACGAAAGGCCAGTGATTGTGTCTGAAGCCACATGGAGCCAGATCAGACCTGGCTGCCAAAGGAGGCAAAAGCCATGCGCGGTTAGCCCGTTCTCGTTGAAGATCTCTGATAAGTACGACATGTTTTGTTCCCCCACAGCGCAGTATTTGGATTTTTTGGCGTGTCCGGGGTGCACTGGCTGAGTCGGTGAAGAGAGGGTGCCGCGAGCCGTGCCCCGGATGAACGTTCCGTCAAAAATTTGCCCGCATTCGCGTCAAAAACTCGTCAAATCTTTTCAATTTCTGGTTATTCCTCCTGGCTCCCTGCGCACGTGGAAATGCCGCCCGGCTCAAGTGCCAATTTAATTCCCTACCCGGCTGCCAAATCGATCCGAATATCGGGGAACAGCGGTCATTGCGTTTCTGCGCGGAACCAAGTAGCTGACCATGCTGGCGTGGGAATCCATGGAGCCTCAACGGCTGCTACGAAGCCATGGTGGAATTAATTATGGCAGCGCGCGGAGCCGAGCATGATGCCGACCGGAGAAGATTTCCGAGTAACCCTTCGCGCCGGATGCAAGGGGCTGAACACGCATCCAAATCCACTGTCGAGATCAATTGCGGTCAACTTCATCGCGAAGTCGGCGGATATCCGGGCCAAAACCATCGGATGCCGATGTGTTGCGCCGTGATGAGATCCGAAATGAGCGCCGGGGATGCGATTCCACAGGAGTCGCCCAAGAAGCAGGGCTCTTCGCTCGCAGCTACCGCGTTGCTGATGGGGACGATCATGCCGAAGGCACCCATATGTTAGGGCATGGTTTTGCTGGGCTAGTAGCGGCTTTTGCACCGGCAGGAGAAAGCCGCCCCGCGATGACGCATGATGGCGGCTAGTGTGCCGTTTCGAAAATGGAGTTACAGAAAACGCTGTACGAATGCTATCGTTGGCGTGCCAATTGGGGGGAGTTGGTTATGGCGCGTCAAAGGATCGAGTTGGCTGCGGAAGAGGCTGAGGAACTGAGCCGC
>Ga0210406_10006604_pt1 | contig 12003 bp, 9 predicted proteins | sample IncBWC30MmetaG_FD_155454 | JGI IMG/M metagenome (GOLD analysis project Ga0210406, IMG submission 155454) | Forest soil microbial communities from Barre Woods Harvard Forest LTER site, Petersham, Massachusetts, United States - Inc-BW-C-30-M | ecosystem: Environmental > Terrestrial > Soil >...
CAGGTGATTGTCGATGTCGATGCGTTGTGGCTGATGTGAAAGGCAGGTCACAGGTGACAGGTCACAGTTCTCAGTTCTCAGTTCTTGCGATGCTGTCGCCTTCTCGCCGGCTGTCAGGGAGCCTTAAGACCTTTGTTATCCAGAGCGCAGCGAAGGACCTGTGCATTTTTTCAATTGCTTCTCGGTCGCCGGATCACTCTTAGCGTCCCCCGAATTATCATTGCTCGCTAACGATCGCAACACAAACTCGTCAGACACGTGACCTACCCCCTATTCCGGAGCCAAAATGCGAATTACCTTTTCCATCCTCCTTCCCATCCTCATCGCGGTCGTCGTCCTCGCGCAAGACAAGCCCGTACCCGCCTGGATTTCTGCCAGCAACGAGTTCACCAACCAGCTGGTGAAGGTTGAGATGAAACACAATCCCGAGAACGGGTCGAGACAGGGGTTGAGCGAGTACGACCAACTGGTGTCACAGCCGACGCTGGCTGATGAAGATCAGGAGCGCAAGGAGGTGGGAGAAGTCCTCGCCAAGCTCAAGGCGGCGCTTCCGCAGCAGAAGCAGAAGGAAGTGGCGCAGGATCTCGAAATCATCATCCGGCGTGTCGAACTGAACTTCCGCCTGCAGGACTATCAACGCGCCCACGATGTTCCGTTCACCAATGCCAGCTCGCTGGTGTTCGGCGGAGTCCGCATGCTGCTGGATGAGCAGACGCCGGAGGTGCGGCGACCGGCGGCCGTTGCGCGATTGCGACGGTATGCCGGGCTCGATCCTGCCTACAAGCCGCTCACCGAAATTCTGAAGCAACGGGTGGTCGAGCAGATGGCCAAGCCGGGCATTGTCTATCCAGCGCGGGTCGAGCTTGAAACCGAGATGTCGCGGAACTCCCACTACCTCGACGGCATCGCGTCGCTGTGCAAGGAGTACAAGCTCCCGGGATGGGAAGAGCCCTTCGCCAAGTTGAAGGGGCAGCTTACCGACTACGATGCGTGGATTCGTTCGACGGTGTTGCCGAAAGCACGGGCCGACTTCCGCTTGCCTCCCGAGGAGTATGCGCTCTCGCTCGAACTGTATGGCATCGACATCCCGCCCGCGCAGATGGCGGCTCTGGCGCATAAGGGATTCGAGGACATTCAGGCCGAGATGAAGCCGATCGCAGCCCAGATTGCGAAGGAACGCAAGTTGCCGTCGAGCGACTACCGCGACGTCATTCGTGAACTGAAGAAGCAGCAACTGGTGGGCGATGCGATTTTGCCGTTCTATCAGAACCGGCTGAAGCAAATTGAAGAAATCATCCGGAAGCAGAACCTGGTGACGTTGCCCGACCGCCCGGCGCGCATCCGGATCGCGTCGGCCGCGGAGACCGCGCAACAACCTGCGCCGCACATGGTGCCGCCGCCGTTCATCCACAACACCGGTGAGAAAGGCGAGTTTGTGCTGCCGCTGAACATTCCTGCCAGCGAAGGAAAGGCGCCCGCGCAAAAGTATGACGATTTCACATTTGACGCGGCGGCCTGGACGTTAACCGCGCACGAGGCGCGTCCCGGACACGAACTGCAGTTCGATTCTATGGTCGAACACGGGGTGTCGGTGGCGCGCGTGCGCTATGCGTTCAACAGCACCAACGTCGAGGGCTGGGGATTGTATTCCGAATACCTGGTGCGGCCATTCATGCCGCTAGAAGGACAACTTATCTCGCTGGACTATCGCCTGCTGCGGGCGGCGCGCGCATTTCTCGATCCGGAATTGCAGTCGGGCAAAGTGACACCGGAAGAGGCCAAGCGCGTTCTGGAGAACGATGTGGTGCAGTCCCCGGCGTTCGCGGAAGAGGAAGTGGAGCGCTATACATATCGCGCGCCCGGACAGGCGAACAGCTACTACTACGGGTACACGAAGCTTGTTGCGTTAAGGAAAGACACCGAGACCGCGATGGGCGCGAAGTTCGATCAGAAGAAGTTCCACGACTTCATCCTGGCACAGGGGTTGTTGCCGCCTGACCTGCTGCGCAAGTCGGTGATGGAGGATTTTGCGGGAGGGCACGGGGCGGCGGGCGCCCATTGATCAATCGATGCAGGGGCGGGCGTCCCCGCCCGCTTGGACGGACGAGACCCTTCGGCTGTGCTCAGGGCAGGCTGCCCGTCCCTCCATCGACAAATTAGGCTGACACCTTCAAGTACGTTGTGTACGTCTCGTCGCTAATTGTCGTAAAGGGTAGCAGATCGATCGTGCCCGTAGCCGTTGTGGCTTGCCATTTCTGCGGGCCGACTTTTTTCGCGCCCAGCAATTCTTCCTTCTTCACCGAACTCGGCGTCGCGCCGATCGCGAGCAGCACCAGCGGCCCACTCAGCAAGGCGACGGTTTCCGGATGACGCGGGTTGATGGCTTCGAGCCGGGTACGCAAAGGCAATTCCAATTCGATGCGATCGCCCGACTTCCAGTGCCGCCGGATGGTCGCGAACGTCCCCGGATCGATGCCGTCGCGGACACGCTTGCCGTTGACCGCCACCGATGCGCCCTCGGCCCACGCGGGGATGCGCAGGTGCATCGCGAATTCTGATTTCTTCGACGTTTTGACTTCGAGTGTGACTTCGCTGCCAAAGGGATGGTCGCCGGCCTGCGTCAGCGTGGTGCGAACGCCGTCGTGCGGCCAGACCACCGACGAGGGGATGTATAGGTTGATATAGATGTCGTTACCGCCGCGAAAATAAGTGCTGATGCCATAGTCCGCCGCGACCTGCGGGAGAGTTCCCGCGCAGCAGGGCCACTGGTTCTGGTGATAGAACTTGCTGCCCTTGAAGTTGTAATCGGAGTAGTAAAACGCGCTGCCGTTGGCGAGCAGCGGCTTTGCGCCCAGCACGGTGTTGTACATCACGCGCTCCATGCTGTCGCCGTAAAGCGGGTTGCGCGTGACGCGCAGCAGGTAGCGCGTGATCTTGAAATGCGCGTATGAGCCGCAGGGCGTTTCGAAGCTGTGGTGCGTTTTCGTGAGGCTGTCGAACACGTCGTCGCTGCCGGGTGTGCGCAGAAGTTCGTCGGGACCCCAGCCGCCGGTCGCGAAGCTTTGCTCTTGCACCATGTCGAATGCGTTGCGCGCTGCGCGCAGATGCTTTTTGCTGCCCAGCGTCAGGTAGGCCTGCATCGCGGAACTGAGCGAGTTGACGTGGCTGTAGGCGTGGCGGCCATTGAGATTGCTTTCGCCGCGTGCCAGCGGGTCGTAATAGACGTCATTAAGATACTGTGCGCCGAGCTTGCGATAGCGCTCGCCTGCACCCTGCTGGTAAGCGAGAAAGAGATTTTCCGAAATCGTGTACGACTCATCCCAGGTCCAGTCGTCGCCAGTGTGGTCGGTGCGCCAGTGGACGTCGTGCTCCACGGCGTGGCTGGGGAAGTGCGGCAGCGCGGTGTCTGTTGTCCGATCTAGGATCGCGAAGGCGTCGCGGTCTCCGGCCAGGCGATGGGAGTCGATCAGTCCGCACACCAGTTTGTCGTAGCAGTAGGTGGGAAAACGATTGTTACGGTAGAAGTCGCCGGAGATGGTTTGCGCATACAGACGGTTCAGGCGGATGACTTTGTCGCGCGTCGGCTGCGAATTCAGAATGGCCGACATGCGTGCCAGTGCTGACACCCACTGACCGAACGGCGCGCCGGGAGCGAAGCCCAATCCATCCTCACGCAGATCGCCCGGTTCGTAGTGATACCAGCCGCCCATGTCTACGCCGGGTGCGGACTGGTCAGCCATCTGGCGAAACGGTTTCAGCAGGCTGTCTTCGCTTAACTCCATTAGCACCGTGTGGGTCTCGCGCAGTTGTTTTTCGTGCAGATCGCTGTGCAAGATCACGTCGGCATAGTCGAATTGGTCAAGAAGAGCGGCGTCTCCTGAGGCAAAGGCGCGGGGAATCCAGACATGCGGAGCGGCCAGTGCGGCAGCAGCGACAGAAGCGGTAAGCAGAAACTCGCGGCGGGAAGGAGTTACTCGCATACGAAGCCATCTTATCGCGCAATCGTAAGTGCATGGACCGGAGTCGGATGGCCGGGCCCAAAATTTATAGTATGATACCGCGCACTTATGTCGCTTTCGCCTGTCGCCATTCGTCCGCGCCGCTCGATGATGCTGTTCGCCGTGCTCGCCATCCTGATGGTGATCGCATCGTATGTATTTGTTGTTCTGCTCGCGGCCGCGTGCATCCTTCTTTCTTACGCGGTAGTCTCGAGCGAGTCCGTGGGCTTCCAATCCCTCCTGCTGGCTCTTTTCGGCGTCGTGATCGCAGGGGGATTGCTGTGGTCGCTGGTGCCCCGACCGGATAAGTTCAAGCCACCTGGTCCCGGACTCAACGGCGACCAACATCCACGGCTGTTTGCCGAACTGGAGAAGATTGCCGCCTCGCTAAATGAGCCGATGCCGAGAGAGGTCTACCTGATCGGCGACGTGAACGCGTGGGTGGCCGATCGGGGAGGCATACTCGGTGTGGGGAGTCGTCGCGTCATGGGGTTAGGCCTGCCTTTGATGTCGATCCTGACCGTATCGCAATTTCGCGCTGTGCTCGCGCACGAGTTCGCGCACTACTATGGCGGCGACACGAGCCTCGGGCCGTGGGTCTACAAAACGAAGATGGCCATGATCCGGACATTCCAGACCATGGGCTCGCTCGGCGAGTTTGCTCGCTACGCGGTTCTGGCCATCATGCACTTGATCGTCAGCACGATTTTGAAGTGGTACTTCATCGTGTTTCTGCGCGCGATCAACATAGTGTCGCGGCGGCAGGAGTTTCGCGCCGATGAGCTTGCCTGCCTGGTGGCCGGGCCGAAGCCTTTGATTGACGGGCTGCGTGCGATTCATGCGGCGGGTCCCGCATGGGGCTCTTACTGGGCCTCAGAGGTGTCGCCCATTCTGAGCAACGGCCGTATCCCTCCGCTGGGCGAAGGATTCGCGCGTTTTTTGGCTTCGCCCGTGGTTGCGCCCCAGGTCGAGACGAACGTGCAGAAGGAACTACGCGAAGGCAAGGCGAGTCCCTACGATACGCATCCGCCGCTCCGCGAACGGATCGCGGCGGCCGAGCAACTTCCAACGTCCGACCTGCCGGAGGACACTCGCCCGGCGAGCAGCCTGCTCGGATCGCCGGAAACTCTGGAACTCAGTTTCCTGCGGGCGGCGAATCCGGATCTGCCGACCGACAACTTGCGCGGCGTGGCCTGGGAAGCAGTTCGTGAGGAAGTCACCATACCAGCATGGAAGAGCTCGGTTGAGGAGTGCGGCCCGGCGTTCCAGGGAATCACCGTGGAGACGCTGCCGGACCCGATTCCCAAATTGCGCGACCTGAGCGCGAGCCTGCGCGATCCGAAAGGCATGCTGCTGACTCCGGAACAACGGAGCCAGCGCGCCGCGCGTATGTTGAGCATCGCGTTAGGCCTTCTGATGCTTGAGAACGGATGGGAATTGCAGTGCAGCCCGGGAGTGTTTCACCTGGAGCGCGGGCAGCAGACCGTGAATCCCTTTGTGGTGGTCAATCAGATGGTGGCGGGAAAACTTTCCCGCGATGCATGGGCGCAACAGTGCCGGGATCTCGGCCTGCCCGCGTCAATGCTTTTTCCGCAGGTGAAAGCGACGCAGGAAATCTGATTCACGGATGACGCGCACCAGCGACTTCAGCGACGTGCGATCTTGGCCGTCTTCCATCAGCACAATCGGTTTTGGAATCATCGTGACCGCCAGCATGACCAGGGCGAACGCAGCCAGCAACAGCCGCTTACCTGAGACCTTCGGGAGTTCAGAAACCTGCGGATGACGGAAGCTGCTGAGTTCCAGCAGGATCGCCCAGATCAGCCATCCGTACCACAGATACACCGCCAACGGAATCAGGCAGAGAATCGTAAGCCGCGAAACGGTACGGTGCGCGCGCGGCGCAATCGAGAACACAATGTGGCCACCATCAAGTTGGCCGCCGGGCAGCAGGTTCAGCGAGGTCGCAAACATTCCTCCCCATGCTGCGAAGGCCATCGGATGCAGCAGCAGATCCTGAAACGGCCGAGCTGCGATTCCGCGCAGCAGTCCCAGCGAGGCGAGTGCGCGGTGCGCCAGGTAAAAAATGCGCGGATAGTTGATCAGCAGCGCATCCGTCGATGGAGGAGCTGTTGCAGGAGCGGCACGCGACAGACCCAGCGCGATCACTAGAACTACGCATGCCACGATGAATCCCGCGATGGGGCCTGCGATCCCGATGTCAAACAGCGCGCGGCGTGAATGGATCGGTGAACGGATTCGAATGAACGCGCCCATGGTTCCGATCAACGATGGAAATGGGATGAAGAACGGCAGCGTTGCATCGACGTTGTAACGGACACAAGCCAGGTAGTGTCCCATCTCGTGCGCTAGCAGGATGAGCATCAGGCTGGCGGAGAAAGGAATGCCGAGGAGCAGGCGCGCCGGGTGGTGCCAGATGGCGTCCACCGGAAACAGCGGGAAGCTGCTGTCGTCCTGCTCGGCCAGCGCAGGGCGCTCCTGCTCGAAGTTGTACTGGAAGCGCGATCCGACGACCAGCGTCGTGAAGATGGTGGCGAGTAAAAGAACGGCGTGCAGCCAGTAGCGTTGGCGTCGCGGCGGCGCCAGCAAGACCGGCATCGGGGCGTAACAGTCAACCGTGGATGGGGGGACGGCAGGCGTCAGTTCAGACATCGGGTCTGAGTTGATTGTACGGCAGGGGGTGGGCAGGGAGCATGTCCACTGCCATATCACTGGGGTGCGACTTTCGAAGGTCCGGAAGTCAGCGGTAAGAATTCGCGATTGCTCAATATCGTTGTGGGCCACCGTCCCCCGGATATAGGATTTCTCCCTCTTTTGGGGGACACATGAAAACCATCGCCGCTGTTCTGTTTGTGCTCTGCAGTATCACTCCGGCTTTTTCCGCGAAGCAGTACTCGTATTTTCGTGTCGGCAGTGCCAACGACGTCACCACCGCTACGACCCCGGGGACAGTTCTGATGGGCGGAGGCACCGACGTGGATGCCGCGTTTCAGTGGATGTGCCAGCGCAGCGGCAACGGCGACTTTCTCGTCATTCGGGCTACGGGAACGGATGCCTATAACCCGTACATTCAGCAGCTATGTCCAGCGGAAAATTCCGTTGCAACTTTGATCATCCCAAACCGGACCGCAGCCAGTGATCCGTTCGTGATTGCCGCCATCCAAAATGCGGAAGCACTCTGGATTGCTGGCGGCGATCAATCAAACTACATCAACTACTGGCAGGGAACGCCCGTTGAGGACGCACTGAATTCCCTCATAGGCCGCGGCGTTCCCATCGGAGGAACGAGCGCAGGAATGAATGTGTTGGCGCAGTTCATCTACTCGGCGCAGGCCAGCCAAGGGGTTACCTCGAGTGAGGCATTGGCTGATCCGTTCAGCAAGTACGTCACGCTGGTTCGGGATTTCGTCAACATTTCCGTGCTGCAGGGGATCATCGATGATCCTCATTTTGTAACGCGAGACCGCATGGGCCGCGATCTTGCATTCATGTGCCGCGTGTATACCAACGGTTGGTCATCGGCACCTCGCGATATCTCAATTGACGAGAAGACGGCGTTGCTGATCGACGGCTCCGGCAATGGCACGGTAGTGGGTTCGAGCACTGTTTATTTCCTGAGTGCCACGGGTGCGCCACAGGTGTGCCAGCCGGGAGTTCCGTTGACGTATCAGAACATCGCCGTGTACCGCATCAATGCCAGCGGCTCATTCAATCTCGGAACGTGGAAAGGCAGGGGTGGGTCTACCTACAGCGTTTCGGCCAACGCAGGGGTATTGAGTTCGACGCAAACCAGCGGCTCGATCTATTAGAAGGACGACGAAGAACTCGCGCCTACTCGATCGATTGCAGCTCTTTGCCGGGTTTGAAGCGGACGGCTTTGCCGGGAGGGATGGAGACTTCGGCGCCGGTGCGGGGGTTGCGGCCGATTCCGGTTTTGCGCGGGCGCACGTTGAAAACGCCAAAGCCTCTCAGTTCAATGCGATCGCCTTTGGACAGCGACTTCTTCATGCTCTCGAACACGGTTTCGACCGCGAGTTCGGCTTTGGTCTTGGTGATGCCGGTTTTGTTCACGACTTCGTTGATGATGTCGAGTTTGATCAAGGTTGGCCCCCGTCGCCAGTCTGCGGAAATACCACCAAGTGCTTGATGCTAAGGGAGATATGGGAGATTGTCAACGGGAGGCAGTGTCTCGTAAGATGACAGCAACGCAATTCCAGCCGATGGTTCCAGCCAGAAGTCCATTTTTGATTGAGTAATTGGGAAATTGAGTAATTGTGTAAATTTCCCGAGGTGCGCAGTATCGGAGCGTTTCGATGGCTATCAATTCCCCAATTACCAAATTTCCCAATTACTCAATTCCGACAAGGAGCTCCATGCTGAAGAGTGACCGCTGGATCCGCAAGATGGCCAAAGAGCACGACATGATCAACCCGTTCTCGGAGAAGCAGGTGCGCGAGGGCGTCGTGTCGTATGGCTTGTCGTCTTACGGGTACGACCTGCGCGTGGCCGACGAATTCAAGATCTTCACCAACGTGAACTCGACCATTGTCGACCCGAAGCATTTTGACGAGAAGTCGTTTGTGACCGTGAGTTCCGATGTCGCCATCGTTCCGCCGAACTCGTTCGCGCTGGCTCGCTCAGTCGAATATTTCAAGATTCCCCGCGATGTGCTGACTATCTGCGTGGGGAAATCGACCTACGCGCGGTGCGGGATCATCGTGAACGTGACGCCCTTTGAGCCGGAGTGGGAAGGGTTCGTGACGCTCGAGATCTCGAACACTACGCCGCTGCCGGCTCGGATATACGCGAATGAAGGCCTGTGCCAGATCATCTTCTTCCAGTCCGATGAAGTGTGCGAAGTGAGTTACGCTGATCGGAAAGGGAAGTACCAGTCGCAGAAGGGGATTGTGCTGCCGAAACTCTAGTCGTCAGTCGCTAGTCGCCAGTCGTTAGGGAGAGCCTAAGAACTCGACAGCCGTGGAATCCCACCCTAGCGCCAAGAGCGCGCTAGGATGGGGCACCCCGCGTCAGGTCTTGCCATCGGCCAACGACCATCAGCCGCATACCTGACGACTAGAGACTGACGACTGGTTCCAAAACACAACGGCCCGGGATTGCTCCCGGGCCGTGCTTTTAAATCTTGATGTATCGGGCTAAGGCCAGCGTTTGGCGGTATCTTCCCATCCGGCGGCTCGGGCGGGTTGGGGACTCTGGTTGACGGCGGCCTGCTGCGGGATGCGGATCGGCTGCTGGGTGGTCTGCGTCGCTAGAGTGGGCTTGGGGCTTTCAATTCCCAGGTCTTTGGCGTCTTCGGGGGACAGCAGCGGCGCTACTACGCGCAGCGCTTCCACTTCTTTTTCCAGCCGCGCTAGCTCCAGCTCTTTCTGCCTTAGCACTTCATAAACATTCTTCATCTTTAGGCACCTGTGGCTCTTTCAAAATAGAGCACTTCCTCGCACTCTAGGCAGGTGTCACGGACTTGTCAAGGCATAAGGGAGTGACAAAGTGGCGTCTATTGTGAAAAACAGGTGCGTGGAGAAAAGAACCGGAGTGGGAAGACCTAAAGGTTTTCGAGCGCGAGAAACTAGCGCAACATCGCAGCGGCCACGATGGCGATCACGCCGATGAGGATGGCCAGGACCACTAGCTTGTGCGTTGCAATCCACGATTCCTGAGGCTCGGCACCAGCGAAGAAATTCGGCATGTGGCCAGGCGCATCGTCATCGTCGCTCGAGGCGAGTGCGGGAGGAGCGGGCTCGGGATCAGCCGGTGGCGCGGGCCTCGGAGGCTGCGCGGTTGCTTTCTTCTCGCAGTCCAGACAAAGCCGGCGGCCCTCAGAAACGGGGAACCCGCAAGCTTCACACTTCCGCAGACTAGCGAGCGGTCCACGCGCAGAGGGTGCCTCGGGCGCAGTCGTCGGCGCGCTTTCGGCCATGGTGCTTTGTGCGCTTGCGGCTTCCAGATAAGAGGGATCATCGGTCGCGGCGCTAGTTATCGACGATGGAGGCGGTTCCTCGTCAAGAATGTTGTCAGCCAGTTCGTCGGCAGAGGGCTCCGCGACGATCTCCGGTTCTACTTCGAGAATGTCGGTTTCTTCCGATACGGGCTGCGGGGAGACTTGAATGGAAGGACTGGCAGGCGCCGCCGGTGTTTCTTCGGGGGGCGGAGGTGTCTGTGCCGGCATCCTGATGTGGAAGGCGATGCCCGAGGAGGCGAGCGAAGCGGCGGTCGATGGTTCCTGACGCGGCGCGGCTTCGCTCTCCATGACGAGGTCGTCGTTCTCGGAGAAAGCCTGCATGCTCTCGACCACGGGCGGGGCGAACGAAGGTTCCGAGGCTTCGCCGTGATGACCGTTGCCCGAGAGTGGCAGGGAAGGATGAGTAGTTTGATCGGCGGGCAGAGGATCCAGACCCAGCGAGGCCGCGGAATGTTCGAGCGCAGCGTGCACCATGGCGCCCATACGCTCGAGGGCAGCGATGTCGCGGGTCTCGAAGACGTTCGCCTGGTTCGAGAACAGCTCGAAGACGCCGATGACTTCATCGCCGCGGAGCAGGGGCATCACGACCACGGAACTGATGCCGAGCGCCTCGCAGCTCTCGCGATTTACGCGCGTATCGGTGGAAGCGTCATCGCAGCGTAGGGTCTGCCGGGTGCGCACGCTTTCGCCGGAGAGGCCGGAATTGATTTGCAGTTGCGTACCGACTTCGGGGGCGGAGGTCCCGGCGCTGGCGCGACATACCATTTCATCGTGATCGCGCAAGGCGATGGCCGCTCCGGTGGCCCCGGTGATGTACTGGGCGCGTTCTGCCAGCAGTTGCAGCGTGGCAGACAGATCGCGTTCGGCCATCTCGGCAAGGGAACGGCCTTCGTCCTCGCCGGGAAAACGAACGTTGGCTTTCGAATCGGTTGCGTTCGATTCTGGCACTTCGCCGTCGTGATCGAGGATGGGGTGGGAATCCATTGAAAATCAGCTGTTGGCTTTTAGCGGTTCGCTGTTAGCAAAATCTTTGCCCAGGGTCGAACCATTCTAACGCTAACGCCGCGGCAATCGTGCGGCTGAGGGCAAGATGCCCTCAGGACTGCCGGCGGGACGCCGGCGCTACTGTCGCGATCAACTCTTGCAAGACTCAGCTTCACGCCCGGTGCATGGCAGTGTCAAGGGCGCCGGCTGGCGAAAAGGATGATCCCCAGAGTGTGCGAGCCATGAGATGCGAGCTTGGATCGTGCCCTCATTCGATTCGCGGCACTGCCAGGGAAAAGCAGGTCCTTCGCTGCGCTCAGGATGACAATTCTGCTCAGGATGACAATTCTCAAGGAGGTGGGAAGATCTTTGATGACGCGACGGCGTCCAACCCCTAACCCCTAAGACCTAAGACCCAAGACCCAAGACCCAAGACCTAAGACCTAAGACCCAAGGCCCAAGACCCAAGACCCAAGAGCTGGGAGCTGTCACCTGCGACCTGCTCTACTTCTTCTTTGGCGGCAGATACTTCTTCTCGATCGACGCCACAACCACGTAGTTCGGATCGACCATTTCCGCCAGCCGTATCTTCGCAACTTTGCCGAGCAGTTCGTAGGCGTCGAGTTGGGAGAGGCCGTAGTCGTCGTGGATCCAGCCGACCAGTTCGGTGAAGGCGATGCGGAGTGCGTCGTCAACCGGGCGATACGCGCCCACCGTCATGATGGCGTTATCGTTCTCAAAACGCGGCCAGTTGATCTTGTGGCCTTTGATCAGATCGACCTGCACGCGGGCTTTCAACGGAACTTCGATGGCGGCGCCGGCGACCTCACCGTCACCCATGGCCGCGTGGCCATCGCCGACATACAGCAGGCCGCCTTTCACGTTGACAGGAAGGTAGACGGTGTTGCGGGTGGTGGCCTCGGGCGCGTCCATGTTGCCGCCGAACTCTGCCGGAACGATCGAACTGCGCGCTTCTCCGCCCGCCGGCGCGACGCCGATGCATCCGAAGAACGGGTGGAGTGG
>Ga0210406_10006605_pt1 | contig 11994 bp, 15 predicted proteins | sample IncBWC30MmetaG_FD_155454 | JGI IMG/M metagenome (GOLD analysis project Ga0210406, IMG submission 155454) | Forest soil microbial communities from Barre Woods Harvard Forest LTER site, Petersham, Massachusetts, United States - Inc-BW-C-30-M | ecosystem: Environmental > Terrestrial > Soil >...
GCTAATACACCGCGGGCACCATGGGAAATCGAAGCCTGGTCGGCCTTCATGGAAAAACGCGGACCGGACAGCGACGCGGAAACGCTTGCACTCTTTGCCGAATACGTGGGCCAACATTCCCAAACCCGTGAAGACATCAAAACCTGGTTCGAAGCCGCTGAGCTCGATGACTATGCCAGCTTTGGAGGAAAGCCGTAAATCCCGCGCGGCAGCATGAGTCTAGTCTGAAAAGTTCCCTGGCTGCTCGTGCGCCTAAGAAACGCGGGCTAAGCCACGGGACGTGCCGCCCGGTCCCCCAGCAGTCACAAATCACCAAAGCTAATCACCAGCCAGACTTGGCGCAGATCGGTCTTGTCTGTCTGGAGGAGCCGGAATTTCGCCCACCCGAGGATTCCACGAGTCCACCGGCTTCGAGCCAACCCTGGAGGCTACCTAGCAGCGAACCGACGACGCAAAAGACAAGTGGTGCGTCCGCCGCAATTCTAGAGTTCTATCTGATGGAATGTTCCGTCTGCTTGAGCGTGGGCAGACGATCTATCGCCTTCCCCGCCTTATGCTGTGCCAACCGTAGATCGTAGAGACCTTGAAGATTCAGCCAGAACTCTGGACTCGTGCCGAAGAAGTGGGAAAGACGGAGCGCGGTATCGCCAGTGATCCCGCGTCGGCCGTTCAATATATGCGTGATCCGGTTCGTTGGTACGCTGAGCTTCCGCGCAAGCTCAGCCGCGCTCATGTTAAGCGCCTCGAGTTCTTCTCTTAAGTGTTCGCCAGGGTGTATCGGTGTCAATGCCATAAAATTCTCCTTTAGTGATAGTCTACGATCTCAACATTTACAGGGCCAGGCGATCCGGCCGGCCACTCAAAGCATATGCGCCATTGGTCGTTGATGCGGATGCTGCATTGCCCCTTGCGGCCGCCCTTCAGGTTTTCAAAGCGGTTGCCCGGTAAGGCCGCGAGATCGCCGATCGTCGCTGCCGCTTCCAGTCGGTCAAGTTTCAGACGGGCGGCTCGCTCGATGCCGGAAAAGGCTTTGACCCTTTCCGCAGCACCGATCGTTGCGCACTCCTGGCTCCAAACTAACCGCCAAGGAGCGCGATATTTGGTCCATTTGGAGACGCCGCTATTGTGGTCCCTCAAGCGCTCATCCAGATCGGTTGTCATTCCAACGTAGAAGCGACCTTCGGCATTTTGGATGACGTTGACCCATGCCATGCGGCAACCCAGGTTTGGTTGCGGGGGCGGGATTTGAACCCGCGACCTTCAGGTTATGAGCCTGAAAAACATCCGCTTATTTAGAGGAATCACAAAAAATCGGGTCTTTACTCGGGTCGAAAAAGCAGCTATATGAAAGAACATGCCAGAGCGTGCAATCCAGCTCTCGCTGGTGCAAAAACATGAAAAGGACTCGCGGGTAGGCAAGTCCTACCGCTACGAGTTTTGGCACGTCCAGGGTACGGATCTGGGCGGCAACAGAATCAGAAAGAAGTTTCGCACTAGGGAGGCGGCACTAGATTGGAAAAGCCGCAAAGAGATCGAGCTAATGAACCGGGGGCGGAAGCTCCACTCAGTAATCACTGAGCTTTCCGACGAGCAAGTAAGGGAGGCGCAAGCATGTTTTATCAGGCTTGGTGATCGCTATACGCTTACCCAGGCCGTTGATCACTTCTTACGGGACTACCGGGAGCCGGACTTCAAGATCAGCCTCTCAGAGGCAACAGTGAAGTTCCGCGGGGCCATGGAGGGTCAGATTCGAGACCGGTCGCTGGTTCAGCTAAAATCGACGCTCGGGATATTCGAGCGCTACACCGACAACTGTCAGGTTCACGATGTTACGCCGGCACTCGTCGAGAAGTTCCTGAACAGCTTGCGGGCGAAAAATGGTACCGATAAGGCCAGTCGCAAGACCTGGAACAATTACCGTGGCGATCTTCACCAGTTCTTTGAATGGTGCTCTAAGAAGCCACAGCGCTACGTTTCGGAAAATCCGGTTTCGGAGGTAAAGAGGCACGAAATCGATCGAGGCCACGTGGAGGTTTTGACCCTTGGGCAGGGCCGAGAGCTGATGAAGCACGTTTCCGAGTTCAAGAGCGGAAAACTAGTCCCCTATTTCGCGCTGGCCCTGTTCGCCGGAGTACGTCCGGGCGGAGAGCTTGAGAAGCTGGCAGCAAGCCAGCAACTCGTAGATCTGAAGAATCAGGTTATCAGGATAACCGAGGCAATCTCTAAGACTGGTAAAACGCGACAGATCAAAATCCGTCCGAACTTACGAAAGTGGTTGAAGCGGTTCCCGGGTGAGATTCTCCCGACGAACTGCGATCGCGATCTCAAGGCAATTAGGGCCAAGTTCCAACTCGGTCATGATGTGTGCCGGCACACTTTCATCTCGATGCACGTGGGAGCGTTCAAGTCCTTCGCCGACGCTGCCATCGAGTCCGGTAATTCAGAGAAGATAATCCGCGATCACTACTTGAACACCAGCGCAGCAAACGAAGCTAAGTCTTTCTGGCAAATAGGGCCGGCAAATATGGGCGAAGCATGAAAAACAGCCAAGACTCCCTTAGCAGGTTTCAAGCGTCCGAAGATTTCATCCGAAAGTTTTCCGGGGTCTCGCCCATTATATGGCGTTCGTTTTTCCCTCGATCCATTTGTGGCAAATATCAAGACGACCCCATTGTCCGGGCAATTCTGCGAGCCGCCCCGGATAAACAACTTTCCAAACTTTCCCGAATAGACGTTGTAGAATTGGTCAGCAAAATAACGACCCCGGCAAAGCCCAGAACTTTCGCAACGGTTCAATGTTTGGTGGGCGACTATTTCGATGCGTATGAGAATTCAAGACCCAGCGAGTTTGTTGGGTTGATCGCTGACCGTCTCAAATTTCTAGAGAATTACGATCCAACACCTGGCGACTTTGCGATCGAGGAGCTACAGAATTCGTGCGCCGGCCTTTGGTATTGGCCTCTGGTACTAGCTTTCCATCGGCCAACACCGGGCCCGAATTGGCCTCCAACCAAGGGTGCCGTGATCGCAATGGCGAAAGAGCGTCTACGAAAAGAGAAAAAAAAATCGGATTTCTCCGAGTCATCCTGGTCAGAGTTTCTTAAGGAGGCCGATCGAGACAACGAGCTGATCGCAGGAAAAGCCGGGCGCCGCCAAAGCTTGGACGAGAACATCAAGGTTGAGCGCGAACTGAAGGCTTTGACGACCAAGGTCCTTAAAACAATCATGGAGACTTATGGTGGCAATCGCCGGCGGGCGCTGAAGGCTCTAAAGGCGGCCTTTGGAAACCGCGCAGCGGTTCTTCGGAGCGAAGAGGAGCGATTGAGAGGTGTTTCGCAGGCCCCAGGGGAAGAAGACCTCGAATAATTGTTCGGTGGTTCGGCGAATCTCACCGAACAATTTTTTCGCTGCTCGCCTATGGGTAAATGCGAGCAGATGAAACTAGGTTAAATTCTGGACTGCTCGACGCAGAATCCTGCATCGAGCAGATTTTCGACGGAGAGTCTAAGCCGTCACTTCGCACCTTTCGGGAGTGGCAAGCTAAGGGACTCATTCCCTTTCTAAAAATCGGGCGGCTAACTTTCTTCGGCGCAGGAGAAGTTAGGGCTGCTCTCAACAAGCGATGCCGGATCCAGGCGACCGAATTTTGAAAGGGGGGAAAGTGAACGAATCAGCGCCGCCTAGAAAAAGGCGCGGCGAGGTTGGGGACCTCGCCGACGCAGAACAGAAAACGCAACGCAAACGCGCAGTTAGCCGTAAGCCCCCCGGCTCCAGAAATCAAGAGACAGGTGAGCGACGTATAAGGCACCGCCTTCACATCGGCGTGCTTCGCCCTTTTCTTTGTCATCGTTGCGGGCAAATCACCTTTGATCAAATGGGCGCGAGGAAGGGGCAATTTCTCTCCGAAAGGTCTGCCGGGTGAGCGCAAATGGTAAAAGCTGGTTGGCCTACGTTGAAGACCTGGCTTGGGCTCGCGGATCGCTTGACCTTTCAAGCTATCACTCATTTTTAAGAGCTGCCTCCATCGGGGTAAGGCCAGAAGAAGCGCTTGCTTTAGTCGTCACAAAAATCAAAGAGGCAGGTGACCAACCCAAGCACGCAAAGCTAAATCAACAGCTGCGCCGGGCATACGCCTTTGCGACAGAAATTCCTAAAGATAGTAATGGCTTACATCACTTTGTTCAGCGTGAACGGCCTAAGTTCATTCCTGAGTATGCGTGGAAATTTGCCGGGCGAGTTCCAGCCGAGGTTGATGCAGCATGGTTACGCCGGCGATCACCGGTCCCAGTGCCCTGGATTTTGACGCCCGCTGAATTTTTGTTCAGCGCCTATGAGATGGGGGACCAAGTGTTGATCTTCAGTGATTATCGCAGCCAGGGCCAAGAGATTTGGCAAAAGGATAGTCTCCGTCTCCTCGATAGAGACGAGCTAAAGAGATTCAGCCGAGGCCACTCCGATGGTGTGTGGTTTCTATCTAATCCGGTGGATGGGCGCGAATATTTCAACGAGCGCCAACAGCGAATGAGCCGCCGAAGCGAGGAATCGATTACGAGCTTCCGTTTCGCGGTTCTAGAGAGCGACTGCCAACCACTCGAGCAATGGCTCCGGATTCTCGTACAATTACCTTTGCCAATCGTCTCCATCACGTCCAGCGGCGGGAAGTCGCTCCATGCACTCGTGCGCGTGCACGCGAACTCAAAGACGGACTGGGACGAGACCATTCGAGCCCTAAAGCCGCGGCTGATTCAGCTCGGCGCCGATGCGGGCGCATTGACCGCTGTGAGGCTAACGCGGCTCCCTAACACCTACCGCGACGATCGGCCTCAAGAGTTGTTCTACTTAAATCCATCACCTTCAGGGAAAGCAATCTTAACGGTATGCGGATAGACGTGTCCGGGTTCAACGAAATACCCTCGCCGTCGCTGGCTAAGCAACTGGAAGAGGATTACGGCAAAAGCGCTAACGCTAATCGGGAGAAAAAGCGGCCGCAGAAGTCTTTCGAACTGGAGTTAGTCGAGAAGCTGATCAAAACACTTCCCCCAATCATCACCCTGGGTGAGCGCTGGTTTGTTTGTCACGACGGTCTCTGGACGGAGCGCCGGCGGCATCACTACCAGCCAGAGGCGCTTTCGATCATTGATCCAAAGCATCGCACAGCCATAATGGCTACGAGGGTGTTACGTCACATCGAAGGCAGTTGCCAAGCCAAGGAATCCCCATTTTGCGGTGCTTATAAATTCGAAGGCGCCGATATCCTCATTTCAGTTCAGAACGGGGTTTTGCGCATTGGTGAGGAGCTCTCACTCGAGCCACCTTCCCGCCAGAATTACTTTACGCAAAAGTTAGCAGTAGCCTTTGACCCAGAGGCGCGTTGTTCCGCTTTCTCGCAGGCCCTGGTGCAGAATCTACCCGATCCGAAGGATCAAAAGCTTTTCGGCCTATTTTGTGCGAGCATGCTGGTCCCGGACTGCAGGTGGTAAGCGGCCTTGTGCTGTTACGGCGAAACCGGCACTGGTAAATCAACGCTTTTTGAGGGTATCCAGGCAATGCTAGGCAAAGGACCGTGCCAAGCTTTAAGTCTAGCTGAGCTTTGCGACCAGAAGAGCTACAACGCTCCTGATCTCGAGTTTGCGATGTTGAACCTGAGTACGGAGTTAAACGCGCTCGAACTAACTAGCGATCGGTTCAAGCAGCTAGTCAGCGGTGAGCGGGTGCCCGTCCGGGCTATCTACGGTTCGCCCTACTACATCGATCCGACCTGCAAATACGCCGGCTTGGCGAATCATTTGCCACGGTTTAAAGATGGCACCGGCGCCGAGCTGAGGCGGTTTCGATTCTTAAAGTTCACCCTTCTGCCGGTTCATAAGGATCTCGAGTTAAAAAAACGCATCGCCGCTGAAGGCTCTGGCATCCTGAATCTGCTTGTCGGCCTGGTCCCTAAGCTACTGAAACTACCAGAGATGCCCGGAGGCGGCCAGGACGGCGAGCAAGCACGTGAACGATTCCAAATCGCTAACGACCCCGTCGGAACCTTCGTGCGGCGAGAATGCGTCCTAGATCTAAAGGCCTACGAATCGAAAAGCAGACTCGAAGCTCATTTTAAAACTTACCTCGAGCACAACGGCTTGCGCGAAACCATCGCTCCAATCTTGTTCCAGCAGCTATACGAACGGTTCAACGTTGCACCTGTTAGGCGCCGAGACGGCGGAAAGCGCGAGCAAGGGGTTGCCGGAATCGAGCTCAAACCGATCACGGAAAGTTCGCTCTAGCCGTGAAACTTCCAGCTCTTAATTCGCTTGGCGAGTTAGCCGGGTCAGAGCCGGTAATCATCATCGACACTCGTGAGCAAGTACCGTTGCCATTTGCGAGACTGAAGACTTTTGGTTTACATCCGATGGCGAGTCGGTTTTGATGCCGTCGAGTAGGCTATGGGTGAAAACGTCGATCAGAGATGGGTTGGATGGGAAGGGCCACGACTCCGTGTCTTGCCTATCCTTCTAACCCTGTTCATCGGGTTGGCCATTATAGCCGTCAGCTTTTACCCTGGCGATCATCATTCTACGGCACGTGGATGCGCAGTTGATACCGCGACTCTGGCCACTTGTCACGATCGCCGAAGCTTTTGAATTCGGTTTTGCTCTCTTAGGGATCGCCGTTGCACGAAGGTTTCTTAAGGGCGCCACGTTTGGCATTCGTTGGCCACCTGGTAGAACTCGGGTCGGGCTGGCCGTCGTTTGGGGCGTCCTCTTTGGGATTATTATGCTGATCGTTGACCATAGCGGCGATCTGATGAGCGGCATAACGCCTGGCGCCCGGGCTCATACGGCGGTGGATATCGCCGGCTGGCTCCTATTCGAGCTTCTGCTTGTTGGTCTCTGTGACTGGTTACGCGAAAACTCGGGGAGTCTCTTAGCGCCAATCATTGCTCATAGTCTGAGTGATTTCGTCGAGACGGCAGCAATGCTTGTCTTATTCGGGTTGTTGCCCCAGGAACCTGATTATGCTAAATAGCGCGCAAGATTCTCTGGCAAATAATTCCCAAAGTGACACCTGCCGATAGCAGCTTTGCATTCGGCAGGAAGAAGTTCCCGCGAGTCTGTGTAGGTGTTGGTCCGGACGCTAAAACCGCCCAACCCGGTCAGGGGTAATCCCTTATGTCATATAATACTTTTCTTATTTCGTATAAAGTAACACAAGAACATAAGGGAATACCCTGACCACCCTGACCGTTTCTTTGAAATCTGACCCGAGTGACGACCCGAGTCTCAAGTATTCATTTAATGCAAAGGGAGGACTTCAGGCTTTAGACCTGACGGTCTGGGAAAACCAACAATGAACCCTGGAGAATTGTATTGGCAATACATCGGCGAGTTAGTACTCAAACGGCGGGAAAAAGTCAGCTTCTTCAAAGTGTTCAAGGAATGTAGAGGGCATTCTTGTAGAATCGGCTAGTCTCGGAATGAAGCTCTCAGACCGGGCCCGGGCGGTTGCGAACTGGGCTGCACGAAGCACTACCCGCTGGTGAACGCCTCATGCACACGCTACGCCGCATCGGTAGGCACACGAATACCGACTTTCCCTATCTTTCAGGGGAGAAACGCCAGCCAAAAAAGGGGAGAAAACCGGAGTCTAAAATTAAAGTCTAAAAACCAGACGCTGCGGCCTTCGTTAGCCTGCGAAAAGCGCGCAAGGCAAACCTTGTTTCGATCAGTTCTTGCCCGATTCTAGCTGTTGCGCAGTCTTGAAATCGGCGTTCGCTCTCGTCAGGTCTCCGATAGCCTGATAAGCCTTTCCGCGACTCTTGTAAGCATCGACGTACTTTGAATCAAGGCGAATTGCCTCTGAGTAGTCATCGACCGCTTTATTGTACTGCTTCAGGTCGAAGTAGGCAGCGTCGCGACCGAAATAGTCCTGGCTATCGCGTCCGTCAAGCTGGATAGCCTCAGTGTAGACACTCACAACTTTCTCGAAGTCCGCGGTCGCTTCGTCGTATTGCCGTAGGGCCGCATAAGCGAGGCCTCGGAAGTGATACTCCGAATCCGAACCTTTTCCGTGGCGGATGACCTCGCTGAGATCCGCAACTGCTTTGCCAAACTCTCCAAGCTCATAGTAGTCCGTGCCCCTCATGGAGTAAGCATTCAGGTCGTCAGGTCCAAGCCGAATCAACTCTGAGTAGTCAGCGATAGCTTCGCCAAAATTCTGTAGCTTATCGTGAACCCCCGCTCGATATAAGCGGGCATAATACTGGATATGCTTGTCGTCAGATTTGAGCCCAATGGCTTTGGTGTAATCCATTATAGGTTGTGCGGGCTGGCCCCGCGGGCCTATCGTAAACGAGTCCTCGATAATAGTAACCAGTCGCATCGTCAGGTCTAAGCTTGATGGCTTCTGAGAAATCGGCGATGGCTTTGTCGAACTGATTCGGAGTGATCCAATAGTAAGCGTCTCCCCGCTCGATGAAGGCCCCGGCGTAGGCAGGTCGGAGCCGAATAACCTGAGTGTAGTCAGCGATAGCTTCGGCATATCTCCCCAGACGCTTGGTGACTTTGTTATTGATGCGCCAAGCACAACTGAGTCTCAGATTCTAGGTAACCTGACTGCAAAGGACAAAGGGCAAATCTGCTATCGCCTTGGTGTAACGTCTGGCTTTCCACTCACACCGGCAATGCCGCCGTATGTTACCTTTCGGCTTATCGGTATTGCACCGAATCCGCTGGACTACGCCGACAGACCCGCGACGTTTACGACCGAAAGCGGCTATCCAGTCTGGATCAATCGCAGGGAAAATTAGCCGCCGTCATTCTTAATCAGCTTGCCGCCGACGTAGCCGGGAGCGACAAAGGCTGAAACTGCGCTCTTAAACGATTCTAGAGCGTTGATGATCTCGCCTAGGGGAGCTTGTGAAAACGAGTGATGACTTCACCCACTTAAAGCACCAGCCTTGGTTTCGGATCAAAAGCGAAGGCATTTGCGTACCTATCGACTAATGCCAACCATACTTTCCTGCGCTCTCCGGCCCATTGCAGGTTGTTGGCTATCTGAAGTGCCAAACCGAGGATATCGACCGCTGGCCTGCCGCTAGTGCCGATACTATAGGCTAAGGCTTTGAATTCTCTGCTCGTCATTCCGCTAGAATAGCCTAAGCCTCGATCTTTAGCTAAGGACTTTAAGATTTGAATGTTCGCTCACCGAATTAAAAATCAAAGGGTACTGAACTAGCTGGTCCAGCATCTCTTTGGAGACTTCTAAAAATCGAGGCTCTCAAATACCTTTGTCCGTAGCGCCTCGTTCAACCGGTCAAGCTCCGTTCGTTGGGCTTCAAAGATTAGCAGCATCACTGTCTTAGGTTCTGCGGTCACGATCACCGGCTCAGTCACTGGCTTACGGCGTCGCCGCCGCCGTTTCTTGACCTTGGCTATCGGCTCGGGTGCCGGTGCTGCTTTCGGCTGCTTCTTTGTTCGTCGCTTTTTCTTGGGCATGCCTCAGCAGGCTAGCAGACTTCACCCAGGCATAGCGAGCCCATAAGATCGTTGCCTTAATTTGTTCGTACTGTTCCGGCTGACTTCCACAACCTTAAAGTCTGCCTTTGGTCCTGCCGGTCTTGTGCGATGCGTCAGCCAGTGTTTCCCGGCACAGAATTACCAACACCACCGACCGGTTTACTCTTGCAAAGCTTGGCATCCATTATGATCGGGACTATTACAGTTGGCTACAGTTAATCTCGTCAATTCAGACATCTGTACTGGAAATTCTAGCTCGGAAAGAGGGCGCTATTTTTATCGCTGTTTTTTAGCCAGCCGGGTGCCCTATGTTGGCATTACGAATAGCCAGGCACATTTTGTGTCGTTTTCTCAAAGAATATCGACTCAGCCTGCCAAATCTGCACGATGAACTCCACGACTTGGAACGAAGGCGAGTCGTGGATTGTTTAGTTCTTTGTTCCTGGCGACTCTCGGCATACTCAAAGGCAACGGTAACACATCAGAAAGAGTATGCGTGAGAGCAGTTGAACCGGGTGAGATTCAGAGTTGCCTGCTATGCCGTATTCCTCATTTGACTGAGGCCACGACGTAGAAGTCAAAGAAATGACCGCCAGTGGCGCAAAAGTCCTCACTGTCGATAACCTAGGTACCCAGCATCGTGTAGTCGTTCGAATCGGATTCCTCAGGTATCGAGGTTTATTCCTTACCTTAAAGTTCGGAGAAAAGAAACCCTTCACGGGTTTCACGTACAACGGTCAGCTTGATCTTGTTTACCACGAAGATCATCACCTAAAAGCAGGGCAACCGTTTCCGCTCTGGACGATTCAGCAACCGGGCGAAGCTGGGGTTTACGCATCGCGAAGTAACATATTTTGTAAGCCTGCGAGCATAGAATAAATTTATGAGAACTATCTTACTTGGTCTATGTGCATTAACCTTATTTGCCGGTTTAACTCCGAAAACAGCAGCTCAGACCGTTACGACCACATTAGGTGCGCCGACGGTTGATTTGGATTGGGTTTGGAGTGACGAATATCAGTGTTGGCTTTGGAACGGACCGCAATTTCAAGGCGATTATGAAGGGCACTCGTTTTTCAAAGAGTACTTTCTGAATCACCAATTTTTTAATTTCTTCGAAAATACGCCCGCGATTCTCTGGTTGCCAATGCCGAACACTCAGCTAAACGATTTCGCTGGCGAGTCTCCGTTACCATCACCTTAATCTCCCCAGACCTGGCAGAGATGCAGACCAGCCATCCAAAAAATGCGGCGAGTCCGGCCAGCGCAAGCGACCATTACGCGCAGTTGAAGAAAAGGATTATGAAACTCGGCCACCGATTCGATGCCGGTCCCGAAGCTCTGAGCAAACGCGAGATCGAAGTGCTCTCTTGGGTGATTCAGGGCAAGAGAGACAGCGAAATTGGCGTGATCCTTGAAATTAGTTCGCGCACCGTCGAGAAACATGTGGGCCGAATTCTCCATAAACTACGCGTTGAGAACCGCACCACTGCCGCCGGCATCGCGTTTGCCGCTTGGCAAAGTTAAAAATAGCTTCTCTTGCTTCGGCCCGCCTCTCGATCGATGGAGCGGGTCGGCCGTACTGCAGAAGCAAAGGCATCGCGGCGCGAGCGGCATCATAATACGCGATTTTCGCTTTAGCGTATTCGGTCGCGACGGCGATGATCTGAGGGCAAGAAGAAGTTTCCGAAAGGCCAAGAGCAGATTGGATCGCCAGTACGTAGCTTTTTGGCGGTCGCTTTCAGAGCGTCGAGGTTGCCGGCTTGAGCGCTGACAGCTCCAACCAGAAAGAACATGGCGAACAGAGCAGTCTTCACTTCTTCTACTACATCAAGCGAGCACGGCTGACCGACAATCAAGGCGCTGAGAGATGTGTTAGATGGCTATCGGGCGATAACGGTATTCGATGCCGCCGGCAAGCCTCATGTCTGATCGCGCAACGGCTTGCCATTGGAACAGAAATTCCCAGCCATTGCCAAAGCGGTATCTAAACCAAAACTCTGCTCAACGGTTCTGGACGGTGAGATTGTGGCCGTGGACAAAAACGGCATACCCCGATTTCAGCTTCTGCAGAGATTCCAAAAACAACCGACTGCGCCAACTCTATACTACGTCTTTGATATCCTTTGGCACAACGGCAAGGACCTCACCGGGAAAAAGTAGTGCCGACAGGGAACCGGATCAATCGTCACAAGACGGATACACCCATTGACCTTGAAGCTCTGCCGACGTGAAGAAGCGAGTCTTCTCTAAGTCATCTACAGCCATTGTCAGCAGTACTCCTGCATGTGTGAGACGAGGCACGAAATAGCGCCGGGATTCATCTAGAAGAGTGAACCATCTAGCCGTGATTTCCTGGATCGCCACAAACACGTTCTCCTCCACGATCCCGCGCGGATTGCATAGAGCGACGTGCAAGGTTCGATTGGACCGCATTGCGGTTTGCTCCATCCGACTCCAAACACAGCGCTTTCATGGGTAATCACATCACGGA
>Ga0210406_10006608_pt1 | contig 11992 bp, 11 predicted proteins | sample IncBWC30MmetaG_FD_155454 | JGI IMG/M metagenome (GOLD analysis project Ga0210406, IMG submission 155454) | Forest soil microbial communities from Barre Woods Harvard Forest LTER site, Petersham, Massachusetts, United States - Inc-BW-C-30-M | ecosystem: Environmental > Terrestrial > Soil >...
ATCGAAATCGGCGAACCGGGAAGAGCAGGTCATCAAAGATTTGCTGCTCGAAGTGCAACGCGAGAATCCTTATCGCTGGCACGAGATCGCGAAAGAGTGGCGAGGCGTTTCTGAGGAAACGACGACTGGCGTGCATCGCCTTTACAAAATGGCGCAGGAGAATCGGCTGCTCGTTCCCGCGATTAATGTCAATGATTCGGTCACCAAATCGAAGTTCGACAATCTCTACGGCTGCCGCCATTCGCTGGTCGATGGATTAAACCGCGCACTCGACGTGATGATCGCAGGCAAAGTGGCGGTGATCTGCGGTTACGGCGACGTCGGCAAAGGCTGCGCGCAATCTCTGCGTGGTCAGGGCGCGCGCGTTGTGATCACCGAGATCGATCCTATTAATGCGTTGCAAGCGGCGATGGAAGGTTACGAAGTGACGACGATCGAAAACACTTTAGGCCGCGGCGATATTTATATCAGCGCGACCGGTAACACTGACGTGATCACGTTCGAGCACATGCAGAAAATGAAAGACCAGGCGGTGGTTGGTAACATCGGCCACTTCGACAACGAGATTCAGGTCGACGCGCTCAACAACGCGAACGGCGTCAAGCGAACGAACATCAAACCGCAGGTCGACAAATACACCTTTCCGGACGGACACGAGATTTTCCTACTGTCTGAAGGCCGATTGCTAAATCTCGGCAACGCGACCGGTCATCCGAGTTTCGTGATGTCGAATTCGTTTTCAAACCAAGTGCTCGCGCAATTGGATCTTTGGAAGAACCGCGACGCGTACAAACCCGGCGTTTACGTTTTGCCCAAGAAGCTGGACGAAGAAGTCGCGCGCCTGCATTTGAACAAAATCGGCGTGAAGCTGACCAAGCTTTCGCAGAAACAGTCCGATTATCTCGGCGTGCCAGTCGAAGGGCCGTTCAAGTCAGAGCATTACCGCTATTAGATCGATCCGCCTTCGCGATTCCGAAGGATGTCCATCTTTCCACAAGGAATGCTACGGCATGACAGGGATCGTCACGCGGTCGCAGCGTTTAATTTTCGTTTCCTGACTTTCAGGTTCAGCATCTCGACGAAAACCGAGAAGCCCATCGCGAAATAGGTGTAGCCTTTCGGAATGTGAAAACCGAGGCCGTCGCCGATCAGGTTCACGCCGATCAGCAGGAGAAAACTGAGCGCAAGCATTTTCAACGTTGGGTGGCGTTCAACGAAGCGGCTAATGATTCCGGCGAAGAACATCATCACCGCGACCGCCAGCATCACGGCTGTAATCATCACCGCAATGTGATCAACCATGCCGACGGCGGTGATTACTGAGTCGAGCGAGAAAACAATGTCGAGCAGCAAGATTTGAAACAACACGCTGCTAAAGGTCGCGAGTGCGCGCGCGACGCCGTGTTCGTCCTCTTCCTCGAGTCGCAAATGAATCTCGCGCGTGCTTTTCGCTATCAGGAACAGGCCTCCCGCAATCAGAATCATCTCGCGGCCAGTCACCTCAAGTCTGAAAATTGAGAACAACGGCGCGGTCAACCCCATGACCCAGGTCAGCGAAAGCAGAAGCAGAATTCGAGTGAACGCCGCGAGCGCGAGGCCGGTGCGGCGCGCGCGATCCTGTTGTGCGCCCGGCAATTTCCCGGCGATGATCGAAATGAAAATGACGTTGTCGATGCCGAGAACGATCTCGAGCGCAGTGAGCGTGAGCAGGCCGATCCAGGCCTGCGGACTAATGAGCGATTCCATATTTACCTCCAATCAGAGTGCGGCCGCGTTGTGATCGACTGGAGCCGCGATTACCAGAACGATTTCTGGATTGCTTCGACTTGCGTGGCTTCTACGTAAGTGCAATCCGGCATTTTGCCGCGCCTCCATTTGCCGACAACTCGAACCGACCGGTGAGAATGAACAGCGTCTGTCAGAGTTTTCGATTGTCGCCACGGTGCCGCAAGTGAGATCGATTTCGCTTCGTTGTGGAAGATGAACACGACCTGCGAGGCGCATGATTCGCCGGGATACAACGTGACGGTTCCGACCTCATCGAATTCGCCGTGGGCCCGCGCTGGATGAGTCGCGGCGACGGACGGTTTTGCCCTTTCCGGTTCACCGCAGCTCGCGAGCACGAATGCGATCGTAAACGACAACGTGGAACGGCGACATAACTTCATGCTCTTAAATGGGTGCAGCGTCATCGCTGCTCTTCCACAAACTTTTCGCCGTTCCAGGTAACGCGGTGCAAAATCTTTTTCGTCTTTCCGTGGCGAACTAACACCGTGCGACCATGACGCGGCAAGTCGAAGCGAAAATCTTCGTACTTTTTGCCGTCCTCTTCGGAACTCCATTGATCACCTATCGGAAAGATTTTTCTTGGCACTTTCTGCATTTTGCCATCCGCTCCCAGCTCGAAAAACTCCAGACTCACTCGATCATCCCCTTCCAGCTGACCGGAGCAAACCGCGAGCAGCGGTCGTCCGTCCCGACAACGAAACAGCGCGACCTCAAAAGACGGCTGCGCGCCGTCGCCGGAGACATCCATGTATCCGTTTTCTTTATCCACGTTTGCATTGTGCAACCACTGACGCGGCGGCGTCTCGAACGTGTCTTTCGGCAACAACAAATAATAGTCCACGATTGAAACACGCTCCGGTTCAGATTTAACGACCGACGCGTTGTGACCATTGTCGAACTGAATGGAGATTTGCTCGACCGTTCGGCCCCAGGACTCACTCAAGATTTCGTATTCGAGCTCCAGTAATCCTGGTTTCGTCCAGCGGAGCGGGATGATCCGGGGATGTTGCTCGTCCGATGAAGACGCGCCATCCGGAATTTTCGGCGGCGCAATGTCCGGCATTTTGATTTCGTTGAAGGCGGCACCATTCCGAAGAAAAACGCGAGTTGCGGTATCATCGTCGTACTCTTTGGTTCGGGTGACATAGGCCGCCCATTGCGAATCATTCGACCAAAGCAGTTTTGCCTCGGGATCGAAAACTTTGTCCTTGCCCAACGCCAAGATTACTGTCCGCACCTTAGAATCAACGATTTCGGAGCTTTGCGGAAACGGTTGCTTGTCTCCGCGACTGACATGCAAAGCAAATTTCCCGTCCGGCGATTTCGATGTCAGGTAATCATCCGCGTCGCAAAACGAAGATGATAGACAAAATCCAGCCGCGACGAGGAAGAAGATGGAGCAGAGTTTCATCTGCGCTTGCAATGAAATCGATCAGCTGACGGTCACGCTGACCGCGTCGCTTGGTTGGCCGACCTCTTCGTTATTCAGAACGGCGCGCGCGGTGTATTTCAGTTCGCCTCTGCCAGGCGAAGTGTCGATTGCCGGAGTGCGGAAAAAGAACTCAACCTTCTTCGGCGATTTATCATTCTTGCCCTGGCGATAAAGATTGATCCCGGAAACGCCGCCGCCGGCTTTGCGGAACGGAATCGTGACAAAGCTTCCCGTCTGTCGCGCGCGCCCGAGTTCGGCCTGGTATTTCGAAGGATCAAATTTTCCGGTGTCGATTCGGAGTCTCTTCGCGACTGCAGCATTAAATCTTGGATGCGCTCTGATTCGCTCGACGCGGGCTTGCCGGCGCGTGTCGATTCCGGGGTGCACTGGCGTTGGCCCACTATCCCCACCTGGAAGATCGATAAAATCTCCGGAGGATTGTCCGCTCAACACTGCGTTGCCGGCGTGGCCGGGATCGGCGTCGATAACGGAACCGAGCGTTGTGAAAATGTGCACGGCGTATTTCGCATCGTTCACCGCGTTCGCGATCTCGGCGTCGGAAAATCCGAGATCTTTGCCGAGTTTGGGAAATTCCTTGCTAAAATTATCGTACCAAGCAGTTCGACCGGCACGATCCGCTGGGAAATACGATTTGCTCATCGGCGTCACGCTCCTGCGGATCGTTGTACCGGATCGTGCGCGCCACCGTCAATTCGGTTCGCGGTGGGCGGAAATGAATTTGCCGAGCGCCCGGCTTTCATCGTCCGGCGCGGCTTGCAAATGACGCAACATTTTCTCCTGATCTTGGCGCGAACGGTTCTGGCCGAGCTTGAACTTCGCTTCCACTCGCGTGATTTCGATCCTGAAACCGACGATCGCCTTTAACATCGCGGCAATTTCTTTTTCCGAGTGTGGAATCTTCCAAGGCGTCGGCATGGTCGATTCAAATTTCGCCGTTGTGTCGAAGACGATCTGTCTTAATTCGGCTTCGTCGACCAGCGTTGGTTTTCCGTAAACGTGAACGACTGCGTAATTCCACGTCGGCACCGTGTGCTGTTGTTCGTAGCACGACGGTGAGATGTAAGCGTGTGGTCCGTGGAAAATGCAAAGCACTTCGTCGGAAAATTGTTTCCATTGTTCGTTGGCGCGCGCCATGTGGCTGCGCAGAACGTTTGCTTTCTCATCGAGCAGGAAGGGCAAATGACTGGCGATGATTCTTCCGCCGGCGTTCGTAATCAAGGTCGCGAATGCATGCGCGTGAATGAACGCGTTGATCGCTTCTTGATCTTCGATGCGATTGAACGGCGGGATGTACATCAGGAAGAAGTGATCAGTGAGAAGTGATCAGTGACAAGCAAGAAATTCCTGCTTTTCTTCATCTCGTCACTCGCCATTTAATGAAGAACCGCCAGGCCGCTATCATCTTTATTCTGGTCACCGTGACCTTGGATATCCTGGCGATGGGCTTGATCATTCCGGTTTTGCCGAAACTGATTCTCGATTTTCTCGGCGGCCGCATGACCGACGCAGCCACCTGGAGCGCGCGTTTCGCGGTCGTGTTCGCACTGATGCAGTTCTTCTTCTCGCCTTTGCTCGGCGTTTTGTCCGATAAATTTGGCCGCCGCCCGGTCATTCTATTGTCGAACCTCGGGCTGGGTTTGGATTACATCGTGATGGCAATGGCGCCCACTCTTTACTGGCTTTTCCTCGGCCGCGTCATTTCCGGCATCACTACATCGAGTATTCCAACCGCGATGGCTTACATCGCTGATGTAACGCCAAAGGAAAAGCGCGCCGGCGCGTTCGGCATGATCGGGGTTGCTTTCGGGATCGGATTCGTCCTGGGACCAGGCCTTGGAGGATTTCTGGGCAAGGGCGATCCACGTCTCGCTTTCTGGGTGGCGGCGGGTCTCAGCCTCGCCAACTGGCTCTGGGGTTTCTTTTTCGTTCCGGAATCGCTCCCGCCGGAAAAACGGCAGCAGTTCGCTTTGCGACGGGCCAATCCGGTAGGCTCGCTCAAACTCTTGCGCTCGCATCATGAACTCTGGCGGCTCGCCACGATTCAATTTCTCGCCTACACCGCGCACAATGTCTTCAGCGTCTGGGCCCTTTATGGCATGTATCGATATGCCTGGAACACCGATGACACCGGGTACTCTCTCGTCTTGGTCGGACTCGTTACGGCAATCATTTCCGGCGGCTTGACCGGACGAATGGTGAAACGCTTTGGCGAAAAAATGACGCTCTATATTGGTCAGTTTTTCGGTGCTTCAGGAATGTTTGTGGCCGGTATCGCGAAAACGGGCGCCCTTTTCGTCGCTTCGATTCCAATCATCTCGCTCTGGAACATTTCCATGCCGGCCGCGCAAGGCATGATGACCCACCGCGTGAGCGAACGGGAACAGGGCGAACTGCAGGGCGCGCTTCAGAGCATGCGCGCGATCACGTTTATTCTTGGGCCTTGGATTTTTCTCAAGATCTTCGGTTGGTCTATCGATCCCAAACACGCGCTGAATTTGCCGGGCGCGCCGTTCTATTTCGCAGCGGCGTTACTCTTCACTGCGATGCTGATGTCAACGCGAATCAGGGAATCTGGGACTGCGACGACCCACGAAGCGACTCCCGATTCCGGTTTACCGGTTTCGCCGCCGGAAATCACCGCGGCCGGCGGGGCGCCTATTAACGAGATCAAAGAAACCATTTGAGGATTTGCGCGACGTCGGCGATTGAATCGGCGTGAAAGCCACGGCGCGTGTGTTGATCGCTGCGTTGACGATCTGTTCGTGGATTGCGATCTCGAATCACTGCGCCTTGCGCGCGTTCGCAGCGAAGAATGAAACGATCAATAGTTGTCCGTTTCACTCCCAGCCGGCAAAACAAAAGCCGATCGGAACGGAGTGCTGCAAAATTCTTCGCGCCATTCCGCCAATGCCGGCGAAAAATCTCGCGCCGGCAATTATCGATCTTCTCCCAGTCGACCAGGTAGACCATCGGCTCGCGATTCTCGAGCCCCCGAAATTTTCCGTCGCACCAGCAACTCTCGATACCGGACCGCCCGGCAAAACTTCATTTGCTGAATTGAATCGGAGTCTGCGCGCGCACGCTCCTCCGTCTCGCGCTTAAGCGCCCTCGTTGGTAGGGCGAGACTCTGTCGAGCCGACAAAATTATCGGCTCGGATTGGGACGGCTCCGCGGAGCGTCGCCCTACCAAAATGCACCACCGATTTAGTATCTTTATCAGCTGCATCGCACTGACGACAACCAGCGCGTTTGCGCAGCCCGAAGCGAAAAAGCTCTACACCTGCGTGATGCATCCGGAGATCGTGCGCACTGAACCGGGTCAATGTCCAAAATGCGGAATGACGCTCGTCCCGCTGAAAGACAACAGAAAACACTCAACGCCCAACGTTCAACATTCAACGTCGAACTCGGAACAAGCCACACACAACGCAAACGGAATGGCGATGCCCGAAGATCGACACGGGACCAGCGAACACATCGAACAGCAAACAGCAAACATCGAACATTCAGAATCGATGCATTCCTCGATCAACATCTCCGATTCAATGAGCCGCGAAGGTTCGGGCACGAGTTGGATTCCCGATTCGTCGCCGATGTATGGGCGCATGTTCATGTTCGGCGATGATATGTTGATGCTGCATGGCGCGATTTTTCCCCGCTACACCAACGCGAGCAGCGATCGCGGCGATGATCGGATCGATTCGCCGAACTGGATCATGGCGATGTATTCGCATCCCTTCAGCGACACTGCGCAGCTTGGTCTGCGCGCGATGATGAGCCTTGATCCACTGACCGAAGGCGGACGCGGCTATCCGTTGTTGCTGCAAAGCGGCGAATCGTGGCACGACCAACCGCTCCACGATCGACAACATCCGCACGATCTGTTCGACGAACTTTCGTTTTCGCTTTCGCAAAAGGTAGCCGGCGACCTGAGTGGTTACGTTTATTTTGGTTATCCTGGTGAACCGGCGCTCGGTCCGCCGACGTTCATGCATCGACCTAGCGCAATGGACGATCCCGATGCGCCAATCGCGCATCATTGGCAGGATTCAACGCACGTCACGTTCGGAGTCGCGACCGCGGGCATGCAATGGAAGACGGTGAAATTCGAAGGAAGCATTTTCACGGGACGCGAGCCGGACGAAGACCGTTACGACTTCGATCGGCCGCGCTTCGATTCGTTCAGCGGACGAATTTCATGGAACCCGACACCGGACATCGCGCTCCAAGTTTCGCATGGTTACATCAAGAGCCCTGAGGACCTCGAGCCAGATGTAAAGCGACACCGCACCACCGCATCGCTCATATATAATAAGAGGCTCGATCCGGACTCGAACTGGGCCACTTCGCTGGTGTGGGGGCAAAACAACGACACGCACGAAGGAAAAACGGAATCGGTGCTGCTGGAAACGGACTACCGGCGCGAGCGCGACACTTTTTATGGACGCTGGGAATGGGTTGAGAAATCAGGACACGAGCTCGTGCTCGCCCCCGTCGATCACGACGAAATTTTTTCGGTCAACGCGGTTTCCGTCGGCTACGTGCGCGATCTCTCGCACGGCAACAACATCGACGTCGGTCTCGGCGGACAATTCACCCTCGATTTCTGGCCGGGCGAGCTCGACCGCTACTACGGCGGCGGACCCGGTTATGGATTCCAGGTTTTCCTGCGCGTGCGACCTTCACAGCATCAGCATGCCGGTATGCAGCATTCAGCCGGGATGAAATGAACTCAGCCGCCGAGCTTCGCGATGATTCCGTCCAGGATTCGGCTCAACGCTACGAGCGCGACCGAGCAAAAGATTCCTTTGGCTAGAATGTACCAGGCGATGGCTTCGTTCTCGAACTTGCCTTCGAAAACCTTGTTCCCGAGCAGAAACGCGTAGACGCAGATTATGAGAACAATCAGGGCAGCTGGCATAGCGACTGACTTTATCGACTTCATAGGGACGATGTTTACTGGCTACAATTCGAGGCCCGAAGCCGAAACTTTCAATATTTCGGAACTGTGGGAAAATTAGCGCCCATCATGCATCGCCTCCCGAAAATCAGTTACCACGACATCGAACGGATCATTGAGTTCGATTTCGTCCGCGCGACTGAAGCCGCGGCGTTGAATTCGTTGCGCTGGCTTGGACGCGGCGACAAGGAGGCGGCCGACGCAGCGGCGTGCGACGCCATGCGAGGCATGTTCGATCTCATGAACATTTGCGGGGAAGTCGTGATCGGCGAAGGGATCAAGGACGAGGCGCCCGGAATTTTCAAAGGCGAACAACTTGGCACCTGGGTGCCTGGCGCGCCCCAGTTCGACATTGCGGTCGATCCAATCGACGGCACGACCAACATTTCCAAAGGCGCGCCGAACTCGATCAGCTGTATCGCGGCCGCGAGTCCAGAAGAAGGAGTCAAAGTCTCGCTCCGCGATATTCCTTCGTTTTACATGTCGAAGCTCGCCTACGGCCCGCGCGTTATCGATTACATGAAGAAACGCGGCGATTCGCTCCATATCGATATGCCGATTTCCGAAATGCTGGCGATCGTTGCGCGCGCGACCGACAAACGAGTCCAGGACGTTTCGGTCATGATGCTCGACCGCCCGCGGCACAAGGAAATCGTCGAACAAATTCGCGGATGCGGCGCGTCGTTACGCATGATCGGCGATGGTGACATTGCCGCGGCCATGGCCCCATCGCTGCCAGAGACCGAGATCGATCTCTACATGGGCATCGGCGGTGCGCCCGAAGCAGTGCTCGCCGCCGCGGGCATCAAATCGCTGGGCGGCGAGATGCAGGCCAAAATGTGGCCGCGCGACGAGAAGGAAAAGAAGCAACTCGTCGCCGACGGTTGGGAAAAGGATCTCGGCTGCGTTTACACCGCCGACGATCTCGCTCAGGGCGAGAACATCATTTTTTGCGCGACCGGCATCAGCGACAGCGCGCTGCTGCGGGGCGTGAAATCAAAAGGCACCACCGCGATCACCCATTCGATCCTGATGCGCGCGAAGAGTAAAACCGTCCGGTTGATTCGCACGCTCCACAATTTGCAGAACAAGACGATCCGGCTGCGCTCCGACAATCGGGAACATCTGATCTAGAAGAACAGACAGGATTCACAGGATCATTTGGATTAAAGACCGGAGAGGCTTCCGCAAGTTGCCCATATCCCGAAAATCCCGTTAATCCTGTCTAGAACGATCTCGACAGGGCAGCAACCCTTGTTCAAGATTGGCACCGAACTTTTGCCGCTTATGAGACAGATACCGAAAACTGAATTGTCGCCGGACAACGGCTGCGTCATCGACATGAAATGGAAACTTGGGTCGCTCGGTTATCACGCCAGCGGCGCCGGCAAGGTAAACCTCGAGCCGACCAAGGATGTTAACCATTTGCCTGAGCTCGTCCTTTACGATCACATCGGTTTCAAAGGCGCCTACGCGCGGACGAACCTCAGTTTTCATTACGTCGGCGATTATTGGAACGACCGGATGAGCTGCATCATCGTGGTCAGCGGCGTGTGGCGATTTTATCGGGACGAATATTACAAAGGTCCGTATTGGGACCTCGGCCCCGGTTACTACGAGAGCTTCTTCGCCGCCAAAGGCCCGGACGACGTCGTCAGCTCCTTCCAGTGCATCGCGCTGACATAACCGGCGCTGCGCGGAATTAGATGGAAATTTTTCTATCTTATCCTCGTTAGGTCAAAGACCGGCCCGCCGTGAAATATGATGATCGCCTTCATCACGCACTAAGGCTTGCCGAAGAACGCTTCGGCAAGCGCGTCTATGCCGATGCAATTCCTTTGATCACCTTTCACGCCGGTCCTCCGCAAGTGTTTTTTCCTACTCCGAGCACAGTCGCGATCCGTCTTTCCTCGAGATGCGAGTCTGATTATCTCCTCGGTTGCTATCATCTCGCTCACGAGACCGTGCATCTTCTCTCGCCAGTGCCTCGCCGTGAGATCACAACGCTGGAGGAAGGTCTCGCTGTACTATTCGCGCGTGATTACATTCGCAGTAATATCGACATTGAATTTCCCCTTCCTACCCACGACCGCTATAATCATGCGTTGTCTCTAGTGGAACGCTTTCTCAGTCCTCGTCCAGATGCGATTTTGCGCTTACGGGAGCATGAGCCAGTCATATCGAATATCACAGCCGACCTTATCCACCGAAACTATCCCGAAATTCCAATGTCGCTTTGTTGGCCGCTCGTGGCTCCTTTTTATTCGTTATCAGAGACCTAACCAGCCGCTGCAGCCAACCGCTGCGCGGCAAGGACGAATTAGAAAATTATGAAGTGTAAAGTGAAAGCAAAGCTCGCTCCCGCTTGCGGTCGCTCAGCTTGGTTTCGTTAGTAATCGCCCTCTCTGCCATCGAGAATGAATACCATCTCAGATATTGAAAAACTCTACGCACGCTTAGGCGAGCGCGATTACGAAGCGGTGATGTCGTATTTGGCTGACGACATTGTCTGGATCGTGGCTGACAATTCGCCGTTGGCGGACCGCAGTCCGTATCACGGAATAGCCGAGGTGCGCTCAGGCATTTTTGAACGCTTAACGGCGGGTTTCGACAAACTCGTCTTTGACGTGGACGAGATCTTTGAGTGCAACGGCGGCGAAAGAGTGGTGGCTCTCGGCTACTATTACCTCAGGTTTCGCGGGCAAGCTGAGGAACGCAAAGCACAGGTCGCTCACGTCTGGACAATCCGCGCCGGCCGGGCCGTTAAGTTCCAGCAATACCTCGATACGCTCCAGGTCGCACGCGACGCGGGCGCGGTCTAACGCGCAATAATTACTCTTGTCTCGTTAGGCTCGGGCACTTTCAAAGACTTCAACCGCGCAGCCCCAGGAGAGAGTAAACCCGGAGCCCCCGTGGCCGTAGTTGTGGATCACGGTTCTGCCGTCGCGCAGTTTTTCTTTCTCAAGACGCACGCCTGATGTTCGAAACGGACGCAACCCAACACGTTCGCGCAGGACGAGCGGCGTTTCCATTCCCAAAACCCGGCTGCACTCGGAAACGATCGCGTTGGTCGTAGCCGGATCGGAATTGAGATTGTCGCTCACGTCGTTCGTGCCGCCGAAGACGCAATCGTTTCTCCGCGGGATCGCGTACATCAGCGGTGCGTCGTCGCAAACAATCGCGCATTTCAAATTGTCCGGCTTTGGAACAATCGCGACCTGGCCGCGATGCGGCTCGAGATCGGCGTCGTGCGCGAGCTCACGCGCTCCGATTCCGGCGCAATTGATCACGAGATCGCCCTCGACATCTTCGAGCTTTTTGAAACGAACACCGTGCTTGATTTCGCCGCCGGCTTTTTGAAAACGATTGATCAGGTAATCGAGGTAAATTGTTGTGTCCATCAATGGAACGCGCAGGGAAAAGCCACTCTGAAAAACAGAAATATTCAGAGATCCTTCGGTCCGAGCCGGACTGGCACTTTCGCTCAGGATGACAGAAGAAAAAGAAGAAGCCCAATCCGGGATTTCGATTTTGCCGGTGCGGCAATATTGGCGGAGCTCAATCATCGAAACGCCAGTTTCCAAGCTTGACTGGTTTAAACAGTCAAGTTTATCCGCGCGGATTGAGCCTTGATCACCCGCAAGATCCACCAGCACTTTGTAGGCGGCGAGCGCCCAGGGAATGACTTTGTCGGCCGGTTCGGCGTCGTAGGGAAACCAAAGCGCACCCGCGGCGCCGGAAGTTGTTTGCGTGCCGATCTGATCGGCGAAAATTGTCGCACGGAATCCGCG
>Ga0210406_10006610_pt1 | contig 11988 bp, 12 predicted proteins | sample IncBWC30MmetaG_FD_155454 | JGI IMG/M metagenome (GOLD analysis project Ga0210406, IMG submission 155454) | Forest soil microbial communities from Barre Woods Harvard Forest LTER site, Petersham, Massachusetts, United States - Inc-BW-C-30-M | ecosystem: Environmental > Terrestrial > Soil >...
GGCAGCTTGTGGCGCAAAGCGGTCGTTGAGGTGTGGATGCCAGATCAGATCTCGTTAGCTGTGCCTGTCGTAAATTAAATCCGGCCATATTGGTGATGCAGTCCGCCCAAGATTGGGCGACAAAGAATGTGCCCGGCGCGATCGACGGCGCGCGAGACCGGCGCATCTTTCTCCAGGGATAGATGCGTGCGGGCCCCATTGTAATATTTCATGTAACAGAGCAGCAGGTGACGGAGGTGGCGCTCGCTAAATACAATAACGTGGTCAAGGCATTCCCGTCGGATCGAACCGATCAGTCTTTCAGCATATCCATTTTGCCAAGGGGAGCGCGGCGACGTGGGGCGATCGCGGATGCCTATCGATCGGAGTCTGCGGATAAAGACCTCACCATAAGCGCCGTCCCGGTCACGAATGAGATAGCGGGGAGCCTGTTCCCACCCGCATGCTTCCGTGACCTGATTTGCGATCCATTCAGCGGTTGGATGCGCTGTGACGCCAAACCACAGAATATGTCGCCGGCCGTGCCCCACGATCAGCAATCCATAGAGCAGGCGAAACGAGATTGTCGGCACGACGAACATATCCATCGCAGCGATTCCGTCAGCGTGGTTGCGGAAGAACGTCCTCCAGCCTTGGGACGGCGGGTCTCGTCGCCTGACCATGTACTTGGCCACGCTCGTCTGTCCGATATCGACGCCGAGCTTAAGGAGTTCTCCATGGATCCGAGGCGCTCCCCACAGCGGATTGGCAATGCTCATCTCGCGGATAAGCTTGCGTATCTCCAACGGAACTGTTGGCCTGCCACCCCGCGCTTTCGATTTCCATCGCCAATATAAACGGAAGCCGGCGCGATGCCATTTGACCACGGTCTCCGGCTTAACAATCGCCAGCGCATCGCGAACGCCAGGGAAAAGCCGATAAAGGCAAACAAAAATCAAGCGGTCGATGGTGCTGAAGGTTTGTTTCTTAGGAGCGGTTCGCCGCAGAACGTTTATCTGCTGCCGCAACATCAGAATTTCAGCCTCGATCGCTGCCCGCGACCGAAACAGATCTGCGACCATCCAAACAATGAGCCTGACAAGATCTCTCATCCCGCAAAAGCATCGCCCGATTCTCGATCAACTGCTAGTCAGATTGAGTTTGCGATAGGGACAGCGGTTAGATTGACATCACGCCCCCCGATGTTTTTCGAAATCGAGGGTCGAATGCAAGTCGCTGCAACCAAAAAAAGGCGGAATTCAGCAGGGTGAGAGTTGGGATTTTGTCCGATCTGCAAGACATCGGCCATACAACCGAATAACCGTAAATATCGCACGCGTTGTCGGCCGTTTTGACTATCGTCCGACCACTTCCGGTGTAGCTCCAAGTCCAGAAATCTCACTTCACCACGCTAACTGTCGCGAAGGGCCCACGAGCCGTAATACTCGTGATCAGCAAATCACGTCAGCTCTGCCCTCTTGTTGAGGTTGAGTTTGAAGAAGTATCCGGCGGCCTCGACCAGAGCAGCCGCTCCGACGAACGCGAAGACGAGCGACATGGTAATCTCCTGTTGTTCCGGACAATTTGTGCTCGAAGGTCCTAACGGTCCCTAACGGTCCGCCAGCGGCGATCTACATGGGTGATTTGCCCTTTGATTTCTTCAATAAAGCGGTTTGCCAATTGCGCAGGCTAATGCTCAGCGGTAAACTCCGCAAGGCTTGCAACCCTAGGTGACAGGAAATGGACCGAACTCCGTATTCGAATGGCAAGATGAGTAGCGCCTGGGATGCCATCATCAGAGCGGTCGCAATTGGCGCGGCCTTAGTAATCGATTGGAATGCGCCTTACGCTTGGTATTGGCGCGTTCTCATATTTCTCGGGATCATGTTTGTGGTGGCGATCACTTATCATGGTGTGATCGCTTATCATGGTGTTCAGCGCGCCATCACCGAGCGAAATTCTAATTGAGACATACACCTATTTGCAGCCGCTGATGCCGCGTCGCGCAAATGCCAATCGCACGGTTGATGCTGGTGGTCACATGACCCGGCACCCTGAGATCGCAACCGTCGTACCGAATTGAGAGCAAAGGAAGCAAAGAAATTGCGCACATCGAAGGAAGCGAAAGCGATCCGGCTTGCACTCTGCTCGAAGCGGGATCGTGATCGCGATCCATGATGACAACGCGCGACGCCTCGATGGTCAGCAAGCGACGCGATTCCAAGGCCTACAACAACTGCAGGTGCTCTCGCTTTGTCGGCTTCGGGGCCGCTGTACCGGAAATCTTTTGATCGACCTCAACAGGACGGCGGCGTTTGATCTCGCCTGTCGGCAAGATACGGGAAACGGGCGTCGCTTTGTCCCAATTGAACGCGTCGGCCTAGTCCGCTGGCAGTTCGGTCTTAGTATACGTCTGGGTACAAAAGCGCTGCCAAGGCAGTCAGCAGTAGGTAGGTCAATAGGTAGAGAATCTCGAACCCTGCTGCGTACAGGATGCCGATTGGGCCAAGGAACAAACACAGTACAGTTGCGATCACCACGAACCCAATCACGGTTCTGACGATAGCGGGGTGTCCTCGAAACCAGCTCCCTCGAAACATGGGTGCTCCTCATTCCACCCGGTTCCAACCGGTTCTACATGGCAATTGTGGCAACAGCATGACACGCTTGGTACCGTGAGGAACCGGTTGGAACCGATTGACCAGCGCGTCGAATGGAAGTATGCGGAACTGCCGTGCGAGAATCTGACACACCACCTGACAAAACACGCGAACGCTTTGCCAAACTCTTGGAAGAGAGCAAACGATCGCTGGCTTGGCCTCTGGCCGGGGATCGCGACACCCGCGACGGCCCAAACAAGCGCTTGGCGGCGGCAATTCGAATTTCGCCGAGTCGCGTAGGGGACTTCCTTGATAGTAGTTACTCTATCCACGTCGTCGAGCGAAGTCGGACGGACGACTCCCTGAAGCTGCTCTCGGAAGCGCGTATTAGGAAGACCGTTGCCGGATTCGCTGCCTCAGTCCACCGCACGCTGTCATGGCTTCGGGCCAGCAGACGGTTACCCGAGGCCGACAAACTGACGACTGAAATGGTCGTGAAGGCTTATTGGCCAAGGGAACTACTCGCCCAATTCGATCGGCAGTCGGTGTCCGATGGTATCTCGGACGCCAAAGCCATAACTCACGATGAGATCGGTAAGCTCAGGAAGATAGATATCGAGATATGGGTCGTCAGTTACGGCCCTTTTGACAAGACCGATGACGACGACCACGAAGATTTCTTTTCATCTTTCGGAAGAGCACTCATTGCGGGCATTGACCCAATCGATTCCGTCGTAACTATTAAGAAGAAGCCGCTCAGCGAATTGCTGAACCTACCCGCACCAGACCGACGGCGGGGCCGCGCCATAGCGATGGGACCCTTCGCAACTCTCCATCGGCGATTTCGCGGATATAAATTTGCTACTCTCCCGGTGATAGGAATTCCGTTAGTAGGGCTTGTGATTTCGGATAGAAGCAGCCCAAGAAGCGGGGTGCCTTTAACTTTTAGATCGATATTCGATACGAAGACAACGACAATTAAGCGGATCGTCGTTGCCGACGAAATAGGTCACTTGGTCCTATATTCGATGTTACCTGCCATTGTCAGGCATGACACGAGTATGGTGGAAGTGTTGCCTGGTGATGATCATAGAAATATCCCGGACGCTATTCTGAAGGATATCATTTCTGGACCCGTTATTTTTTTGTCCGATTCGGTGCTGGCGTTTCAAGTGTATTCTAGCCTATCGAAGGAGGACGTCAGCATCGACGTAATTTCACAATGGCACTGCGAAGAAAGCGAGTTCTTGAATCGCGAGTTTGTATATGCGCCTGGAATCATGTTTCACGATGAAGATCGGGACTTCGCCGCCCTCATAGACGACTCTCAGCAACAAATATTTAAGTCAAATTGGCGGATAGAGGATGAGTTGCTGGAGCCGCTATTTCGTGGATTGGAAGGATGGTTGGCCGCATTGCGGGTAACTGAAAGCGCAGTAGAAAACTGGCCCAACCATGCTCCGATCTTTTTATTTCCCCGATTCGACATCGCCGATTATTTGCGTGACGTCATTCCTCACGCAGCTACGCGAGCCGATTTGATTCGAAAGGTTTGCGATTGGATCGAACGTCGTCGTAATGGTTCGGCGCGCAAGGACGCACTTTCTAAGCTATTCAAGGTCTCTCCACCTAGAGGCAGTCACAACAATCATGGCGATGAATAGGCGCCATGTTTGGCGCTTCCACATCTCTACCGAAGGAGCGACATGGGCATGCAAGGATAAAATCATCAAGCTGACTTAGCTAGGAATCTGAGACAATCGACTCTCCAAAGTATTGCGCAAGTAGGGCGTCGTTCGCCACGTTCATCCGCCGGAACGCTAGGCGACAACAATGCGCCGCATTCCCCGATTCCCGCCAACCAACTGTTCGGCAATAGCTCTGAATTCCGCTAGCAACCTTTAAGCAATGGGGACAAGCTTCTATGAGCACGCGACCTGAGCACGAGCAATACCGCGACGCATTGGCAAAAGATCTCCGGGCAATAACCAAATGCCAGCGTCGCAACGCCAAGTTAAACATCGAGCAAGCAACGAATGACTATGGGAGAGCTTTTCAAGCGCATGCCGCAAGTCAGATCAAAGCGGGGACGAGGAGGGATCTGTCATTTGAACGAACTACTCTATATCGCCATTTAGAAAGTAAAATCGGAAATACTCCGCTCGTTGAGCTTCATCATGTGCTGCCAAATAATAATCGACTATTTATAAAGAACGAATGTGACAATGGCATTGGCCATAGTCACTACGATCGTGTGTATATTTCGCTTTTCAAGGAAAAAGAGCGCCTCGGACTTATCAGACCCGGCACCGCGGTTTTTGAAACAACGTCAGGTTCAGCGGGTGTTTCCTTCGCAGCGATCGGCAGAAAACTGGGGTACCAGTGTCATGTTGCAATACCTGCCGGCGGGGAAAAGGCGCGCGAAAGAGCAATCGAGAACGAAGGAGCGCAAATTTATCTAACGCCCGCCGAGCGATATGTGAATGGTTTCTTAGAGTTTATACGTAGTTTTTGGAAAGCGCACCCGGACTATGTTTTTTTAAATCACAGCATGGGAAACATTCTCGGCCGTGGACCCGGCATAAACGAAACTGCCATTGATTCAATGGGGGATGTTGCCGATGAGATATCCAAACAACTAAATGAATTCGGCGAGATAAAGCTCAATTTTGTGTTATCCGCTTTTGGGAACGGCACGAATACGTTGGGGATTGCGAAGAGGTTCCAACTAATTGAACCGCAAGCATCCATTTGCGCCTATGAAATGGTCTTATCTGGCGTCGGCTACGCGCAGAAATATGGAGCGGAAGCGTACAAGAAGCTCCTTGACCAAGCGCGGCGATTTAGTGCGAGCGATTTCGCCAGACACAATATGCCCGGCACGTCATATCCCGGCATAGATTTTCCGGCAGCACGGCAGGCAATCTCGCTCGTCGAGCGAGTTGTGCTCGTTGCTGACTCAGATGCGGAGCGAGAGTATCAAAAGGTGACGGCGAATACGTTACCGGGCGAAGTTGTAAAAACCGAATTTGGAAAAAGCCGAAAGTACGGCAGGTCAGCGGAGGCTGGCATATCCGTTGCACAGAGATTAGCTGAGCAGGAACAAGGGAAAAGCTTTGTTGTCATAGGCTATGACAGGCACGATCGGTACGATCATCCGATCATCAAGGACGCGCGTCGGGCAACAATCGGCATTTTGGGTGGTCAAGGCAAATTCGGCGCTGCACTCGAAGCGCGCTTAGCGAGAACAGCAACGTCTATTAAAGCGACGGTGGACAAAACTCACAACCGGGAAATTGCATCAGGTTCAGATCTTGTAATTGTGACGGTTCAGCAGCACAACGTCGAAACTCTTTTGAAAGAGATTAGTCCAACGCTGCGGCCGGACGCTCAAATTGTATCTTTTGCTGCTGGCTACCCACTTGAACATATTTCTAATATTACGGGAAGACCAGCCGCTCGGGGTATGGCCGACCCTTGGTGGAATGTATCCGCGGTTATGAGAGGAGCTGGCTTCTCTGATGCAAACTTTCATCGCGTATTTGATGGGCTAACACGGAAGCAGACCGTACAAGTGAATACGGATAGGGAATTGAACAATTTTACGGTCGCCATTAGCTATGCCTTTGTTGTGCTGCTTAGGAACAGGTTTGGCGTTATGAATAATTCTGACGAGCATTTGGAATTTATTGCGCCGAAAATCGGCATGTCGAGGATGGAAATGAGCGGCTTCCTTCCGCAGTGTGATCCAAATGAGTTGATTGTATTGGCCGCGACAAAGGGTGGAGTTAGTGAAGCGATAATGCAAACAATTCAAGATGAGCCGAATATAAAGCCAGCCAGATTGTTTGGTCGCATTGAGGGGATTTCGATGGCGAAACCGGAACGCAAATCCCTGTCCCTGTCGCAAACTCAATCTGTCTGGCAGTTGATTGAGAATCGGGCGATGCTGCGGGATGACAGAGCTTGTCCGGCTCATTGTTTCGATAGTCGTAGATCTGTTTCGGTCGTGGACAGCGCTCGAGGCGGAAATCCTGACGTTGCGGCAGCAGATAAACGTTCTGCGGCGAACCGCTCCTAAGAAACAAAGCTTCAGCTCCATTGACCGATTGGTTTTTGTTTGCCTCTATCGGCTTGGCGTTCGCGATGCGCTGGCGATTGTTAAGCCGGAGACCGTGGTCAAATGGCATCGCGCTGGCTTCCGATTATATTGGCGCTGGAAAATCGAAAGCGCGGGGTGGCAGGCCAACGGTTCCGTTAGAGATACGCAAGCTTATCTGCGAGATGAGCATTGCCAATTCGCTGTGGGGAGCGCCTCGGATCCATGGAGGACTACTCAAGCTCGGCGTCGGTATCGGACAGACCAGCGTGGCCAAGTACATGGTCAGGCGACGAGACCCGCCGTCCCAAGGCTGGAGGACATTCCTGCGCAATCACGCCGACGGGATCGCTGCGATGGATATGTTCGTCGTGCCGACAATCTCGTTTCGCCTGCTCTACGGATTGCTGATCATGGGGCACGGCCGGCGACATATTCTGTGGTTTGGCGTCACAGCGCATCCAACTGCAGAATGGATCGCAAATCAGGTCACGGAAGCGTGCGGCTGGGAACAGGTTCCCCGCTATCTCATTCGTGACCGGGACGGGGCCTATGGTGAGGTCCTTATCCGAAGACTGCGATCGATAGGCATCCGTGATCACCGTGCTCCCCTTGGCAAAATGGATTTGCTGAACGACTGATCGGTTCGATCCGACGGGAATGCCTTGACCACGTCATTGTGTTCAGCGAACGCCACCTCCGTCACTTACTGTTCTGTTACATGAAATACTACAATGAGACCCGCACACATCTATCCCTGGAGAAAGATGCACCGGTCTCGCGCGCCGTCGATCGCGCCGGGCGCATTCTTTGTCGCTCGATCTTGGGCGGACTGCATCACCGATATGCCAGGATTTAATTTATGACGGACCCAGCCGTCAAACGCGGTGTTGCCGGCCGAATACAGTCAGATTTCTCGCTCGCGCAGGATCAGGTAAAAACTGATCTTGGCACCCCATAGGCAAGTGCTGTTGCAATCGAGATCACCAGCCGCCGGCAGAAAGGTCCCATTTTTTCAACGTAAACGGTCCCCTTAAATCGTTCACCCAGGCAAGGCCATCTTCGTGAACGAAGGTCTGTTCTTCACCAGTTGGGAGGTCGGGTTCTATTTCGGGGAGTGTGAGAGACGACGGCGGAGCCAGCCGATTGTTTGCAAGAGATTTGAGTATCGCCTCCGCTATCGGCCTATAGACTGCAAAGTAGCCTGGGGACCAGCAGGGCGCGAAGGGAAAGCCACCGAACAAGAAGCGATGATCCGCCGCTGAAACCATGAAAATCTGCACCTGTGGCAGATCATCCGGAGCGGCTAACCCGGCAAGACTGTAGCGAATCGCTTGCGCCGCATTAGTTGCGCCGCAGAGCTGAAATATCGTTTCGTAGTTTGCAAAAGCAATCCTTCCGTTTGGGCCTGGTTCGCGCTCGCGCTCGCGACCGTGACCATGTCTTTCCACTACCACCACCGCCAGGGTTAGGTTGCCACACATCTCGCTGGGGTTGCTGCTTTTGGACTTGGGGCTGAGGCATTGGCTCTATCGCGCTCGCCGCGGCAGAGAGAGATCTCGCAACGTTCAACGAAGATCGACCTAGTTAAGGGGATTTTATTTGCGATTTCAGCAGGCCAACGGTGACGTCGGAGGAGCAAACGATGAGCCTTGAAATCGTCTGTCCGGGAATGGCACCAAAAGCGGCAGCGCAACCGCCAGAAATCGTGATCCCGTTGGGCTTCAAGCTCGCGAACTTGCTCATTGTAAGCTTTGAGTGCGCGGGCTTTCAAGCGTCCTTTAGTTGCAAGAAATTTCGAAAGGCTTCCTTTTGCTTCAAGGATGACCACTTCAGACTGTGTTGCATGGTCACCTTTCGCATCATCATAAACAAAGTCCGGAATTTTGCGCGATGCCAATCCCGAAAGCTTACTAAAATCCAATTCCCGCGCATTCGCTCGAAAGCGATAACCGGATTTCTCCATTAAGAGATCCGCGATGGCTGCACCGGCTTTGCTCGCCAACGATGTTCTTTCTTCGTCTGCCAGTTCGTTGAGCAACTTTGTAAAGACGAACCTTGCTGAGGAGGCGTCAATAAAAATATTAAGATGTGTCAATATGGCGATGCTTACATCACGCACCAGCCTAAAACGCTCTTCGGGCGTCAAACTTGAGTGAGCCGCACTAAGCATCTGCGTACGTCCGACGCAGAGGATCAAATCCTCCCACCTGAAGGACAGCGTGTCTGGTACCGAAACTGAAAACCCGCTTGCGGCCTTTTTGTCAGGTGTATTTTCGGCTGAAATCTCGTCAATAATCTTGATAGGTGGGATCCAACCCATCGAAGTTGCCCCCTTTATGTAACGGCTACTAACAAAGAGCCTCAAGGCGGGGCGGCTAAGATTTCCCAGCCTAGGTGATAACCTATGGTAGCATGTGGGGACGATTACGGCCAGTTGGTGCAACGCAAAAAGCGGCATCGGAAAAGACGCTTCACACGTAGTGGTTGAGGCTCTAGTTCGCCTTCTATACCATTCCAGTCTCTACATCAGGCGATGAGGCTTGGCTTTGAGCATTCCCCACCAACATTGCGCTCCGTTTCTGTCGACAACGTTGATCAAGCTCAGCAAGAGCGGAGCCAATGTCGCGTCCGTTCGCGATGCAATTTTGGAGGAGCTGAAAAGTAGTCCCGGTTCAGGAGTGAGGCGAAGGATCAGCAAAGTCGATAATCCCACTTGGCGTCAAGGTGACACTCGTATTGGCTGGATCCTCTATTCAGAAACACGTCCGCCGGCATGGTATCTGGGGGAAGATCTAAAGGAGGAAAGGCACCATATTGTCGTCGTCATTCAAAAGTCGGGTCTTATCTCAATTACGTTTTCTGACCCTGCATTTCGGAAATCGGTCGTTGCAGAGATTCGGAAGCAACGAAAGTCAAGATTTTCAGGCCTGGAACCACTGACCGCCAAGCAAATCAATGACGCTTTTGTGGGGGGGCGAGTGCGTACATTATGGCTCAGCGGAGCACACAGGAGATCGGTCACGAAGGCGGATTCAGATTTTAGCTGGCTTAGAGCTCGAGACAGCCCTCGATCCCCTCGAAGACCAGAGTTACTATTTTAGTTCGGTTCGATCTACGATCCCTGGAATCATCGACGCTGCGGGAGCTGATACTATTGTAGGAGCGAATCCGAGAAACGCGCGAATTTGGTTGGGACCCAGCAAGGATTGGCTCAGCTTCGTGGCTAGAACCGAGTCCTTAATTGATGCAGCCGCTCAAGCAATAAAGAAGCCTCTTCCGAATGCGTCACCCTTGCCCATCTTAGCTCATCCGGTTGAAGGACTGTCTGGTGCACGCATGGCGTACGATCTTGCAATTATTGATCCCGAGACGGCACTGGCTGGCGTGGAAGAGAGCGAGGAAGATCCTTGGCTCCACGAGTGCGGATGCGGCTCACTTTGAAATCACCTCCAGCCCCGATTCCCCTTCTTTTGATGCCGAAGTGTTTTGGGGGCACGAAAGCTACGGTAAGGTAAGATACGAATTCTCGGTTGGGTCATCAGGTCTCAATCCGTCAGTTGCCAGTGAAGTCCTGACGTGGAAAACGAGCGCAGATCACCAAGAGGCGGTACGGAAATTATGCGAAAGTGTCGATCTTCTCACTGTCTATTATGACACCGGCCATACGTATTCCCGGGGAATGTTCTACGAGACGAGGTTTCGTGATGCTCGCTTCGAGAATTGGAAATGGTTCAAGCTTCGAAAATTTGACGTCACTGCGGAGAAACCGCTAGCGGGCAGGAGGTTTGTAATAGGGAATATAGGTATCGACAAAGATAACTCTCTGTTCGGCTTTGTAGCCAAGCATTGGCCTAACCCGGACCGAACTGCAACAGCAACAGGTTGGCTTGTTTGCGATGATGGCTCAATGGAATCTGCCGACTTTATCCATTTTGATCCAGGGGCAACGCCCCCTCACCTGACGCTGATCCATGTCAAAGGTAGTAGTAAGTCGGGACAGCGGCAATTATCGGTGTCCGATTATGAGGTCGTAGTCAGTCAGGCGGTGAAGAACCTGCGGTATCTTGATCGAGAACATATCAGTGAAAAATTGAAGTTGAACAGGGATAAGAAAATCGGCACGGCCGTCTGGCGAGATGGCGTGCGTCAGAATGATCGTAAGGAAATTATCAAACTCCTTACAGCTGCCGGTAGCAACATGAGAAAGACGGTTTGCGTATTTCAGCCAAGTGCAACGCGATCCGAGGTGGAAAAGGTGGGTAAGCGAGCATTAGAAGGGGACACGGACCGTGCCGACGTTCGTCGTCTGAAGCAACTAGATGCACTGCTTTTAGTAGCGCGAGCCGAATGTTTTGGCCTCGGAGCCGACTTCTTCGTCACCGGAGAAGACGATATTTCATAGTCACGCTCGAACAGGAGATCCGCGAAGCAATCGCATTCATTGACGAGAAGAAGAACAGTTCTGCTGCCTATTAAAGCCTTCGAACGGGCGATGCGTGATATTTTTATGGAGGCGACCAAAATAGGCTATCGGCCAACTGAATTCCTCAGAATGGTCGACCGGGAAGGGGCTTTACCAACTGCAAAACGTCTCATCATAAGCAGCGCTCCCTCGAGTGGTTTCACAAGACTATGGGAATTGAGACGTCTCAACCTTACCCTGTAAGCCTTGGCGCTACGCGAACCTTGGCGTCGCCTATTTACTGAAGCCGGCGCTCGAAGCGACCCACCACTGCGACATCGTCGAAACGGCAACGACAGCTGGCGATTCAAAAGCAGCGATGATGATCAAACAACCCGCGCTCGCTCCGTCTCCGCAACCCTGGCCAGCTCCGACAGCGCATCGAGAATTTGCGTGGCAGAGTCAGAACCGGACGACGCAGGCATCAAAGCACGGTCAGCTGCTACGTAATCATCAAGCGCGCGGACAGAGGGTTCATCTTTTCGTCCGGCCGACGAAAAAGACTGGCTCCAAGCCAACACCCTTCGTTTATTGTGGCCAAGTCAACTTCCTCTCCTGGGAAGGGGAGGCGCCCATTTCCATAAAATGGCAACTGCGGGAGCCGGTCCCCCCGACACTTCGCGACGTGCTCGGCGTGCCTTCGTAGGCTGCTGGTCGGCCGCTGGCCGACTTATGTCATAACATCTAATCGGCGAATTTCAATGTCCGTTGCTGAGGTGATATTGTTGCAAAAGTCTTTTTGGGGTGACGAACGAAAATTCTTAGAACCGCTGATGCATCTTGCGTGCGGCGACGTGGGGGACCATATCGTTTCATCCAAAATCGACCACGGATCTTCTCAGCGG
>Ga0210406_10006611_pt1 | contig 11987 bp, 8 predicted proteins | sample IncBWC30MmetaG_FD_155454 | JGI IMG/M metagenome (GOLD analysis project Ga0210406, IMG submission 155454) | Forest soil microbial communities from Barre Woods Harvard Forest LTER site, Petersham, Massachusetts, United States - Inc-BW-C-30-M | ecosystem: Environmental > Terrestrial > Soil >...
AGAGCGTCGTGGACATCAAAGGGGACCCACGGATTGCTTTCGACGAGGCAAAGAAGATGATTGACTCGCAAAAGAGCACCGTGGATGCTTTTGTATGCCTTGAAGCATTGGCGTGCAAGGCGGTGGCTGAGGCGCTGAGCGGTGGCAATGCCAGCGGCAGGCTGGTCATCGCGATGGACACGGACCCTGAAACCCTAGACTGGATTCGGAAGGGGCGAATTCAGGCCACCATTGCCCAAAGGCCCTTCACTATGGGATTTGTTGGGCTGAAGATGCTGGACGGACTGAACCGCTCCCCTCTGGGCTCTCTCGATCGGGCCTGGGCGAAGGATCCTTTCGCCCCTGTTCCCAGTTTTGTGGATACAGGTGTGATTTGGATTGACAAGCAAAATGTCGACGCCTTAGTGCGGTCCCAATGAGCAAAGACCGAGGCGCGGAAGAAGTACAGCTGATGTGGTGAGTGTACCTAGCACTAGATTACGATTTTGGGAGTAAGCATAAAAGACCCCTCGGAAGTAATGGACTAAACATCGGGTGGCCGCACTCGCAGCCTAATTCTCTGTAACGATCGAACCTCATTGTCGGGTATCAGCCGCCGCCGGAATCTTTGCCCTTCGGAAAAAACAAAGCTTCACTTTAATTCGAATTCCTGCTGACCCGAGTGAAGCGCGTATTCCTTGTCGTTCCAGACCAACACTCCGGCGAGCTTTCCAGGAAGTTCAATGGTGGCCTCCAACTTGTCGCCCTTGTGTTTATAGGCCGTACGAATCAGGCCTTCTGGATGCGGTGTCGTAGCTTCAACCCAGTCGAGGCCGGCAAGCGCAGGCCGAATCCGCACGCTGGCATAACCGGGTGCGCCGGGGTGAACACCGGCGACAAGCGTATTGAAATCGAAGGCGGGATGACCGCTCCAGGCGTGCGTGTCCGATCGCGAGGGGTCATTGGTTTCGGGAGTGGTAGTGAAGCCTTTGGCCAGCATCTCGCGCCAAGGTTTCAGAGTATCGAGGTACAAATCGCCCAACCCAGTGTGATCCAGGGCGCGAGAGATATAGAACTGAAAATAATAGGAGGCGGTTGTGAGTTTCAGCGCGCCTGAATTGGCGGCGTCCAGATGAAGAATACGGCGGACAACTCCGGACTGGTCTTTCGCCGGTATCACATCGTAAATCACGCCCAAGACATTGGCGTGCTGACTGTAATGTTTCTGCTCCGGCGTGTCTGCAAGCAGACCGAGCTTGGCGCTCCAACACTGGCGGTAGACGTTGTCTGCGGCGAACTTCGCCTTTTGGCGATATGTAGCCGCACGCGACGGATCTCCGACAGATTCCTCCAAGTCGGCAGCATCGCGGAGGGCGCCTATGAATTGCAAGGTCAAAATAGTGGAGCGACCTTCCGTATCGACCGGTGGGAATTTCTCATCATTGGGCAACCAATCGACAAAATTCCAATAAGGAAGCGAGCCAAGGAATCCATCGTCAAGTTGATGCCGGAAGAACCAAGCAAGTACCGAGCGAGTGCCGGGCAGCAGCGTTGCCACGTGATGAGCATCCGGGCGATAGAGCCAGTAGTCGTGCAGCATGTTGACAAAGATCAACGAGAACGGAGGGATTAGCTGCAGGAGCGAGGAAGGTGAACGGCTTTGCGTTAGACCTTCGGGGACTATGGAGTCATTGATGGACTGAAGCGCCTGCAGCGCCAATCGGTCATCGCCGCTGACGACGTAAGAAACGAGCGCCTGGATGCGCGTATCGCCGACGTACTGTAGCTGCTCCCAATAGGCTGTATCCATGTACGTCTCGTGACTATCGATGCGCGCAGTGCGCCAACAGATTTCCCGAATGCTTGCGAGATCGGGATCGCTCGACTTGAAGCTGCCGCGATCTATGAAAGGATAAGCCGTTAAAAAAGTATGGATGGAATCGAGTTGTAGCGGCTCAGAGGCGGTTTTGATTTTCAGTTCGAGGTATCGCCAGGTGCGCCACCACAGCGGTGTGAAGAGACGCAAACCCCCGCCGTCGGGAAGCACCACGTCCGTGAGGCCGAGAGCCGCTAAATCGCCGATCGCGTCCCTCTGATTGCGCTTTTGGTTTTTGTCGTAGAGCGACTCGGAGTAGACGAGCTCGATGCGTGACCCCTTGCCGCCGGACACGACGAGTTGCGGGTAGGCAGAAACGACTTCGCCCTGATCCATCAGCACGTTCGTCTCATTGTTTGGAGGAATCACCACAGCGCTTTGAGGAAAGTTTTTCAGTGCGGAAATCGTGGTACGCGCAACACGAGGCTTTGGAAGTTCCTTGTATTCCATTTGCGGAAGAGGGTCAGGATACAGCTGCCAGGCAAGGCCATTGCCGGTGCTTGGTGGCACGGGAACGCTGCCATTAGGGTAGATGGATTCGCGCAAAGCTGGCCCCGCGGCAACCCAGTTTCCGGTGATTGAGCCGAGTTTGTTCCATTCTGTGTTGTAGCCACTAAAATCAATCTGCTCGCCGGGACCCGCCGCATAGTATTGCCACATACCCGGGGGGAGCGGAGCGCGTATAGTATGGCCCTTAACTTCTTCAACCTGCCATGAGGTATCGGTGTTCGCGACGGACTCAAACTTGGTGTCACCTTCGACCAGAAATGCGAGACGATCGGAAATCTGGGCGAGCGGCGCGCGAATGCCAAATTGCCAGACTGCGGCGGCGATCAGATTTTCGCCAGAGTGCAAAAACGGAGCAAGGTCCAGCGTTTCGTATCGCCAGTGGGAGAGGTTGCCGCGGGCAGGTCCGTCGCCAGCGCGCTGCCCGTTGACATACAGCTGAAATCGATTGTCGGCGCTTACCAGAACGATAAAGTGATCCGGCTTGACGTCCAGACGAAATGTCTTTCGAAAGTGGAACACCCCAGGCTCCCGGAGCGGGGCTGTCGGATGCGCAATCCAACTAGCATGCCATTCCTTACGTTCGTTGGGCGCAACTTGTGCCGTAAGGACAGCAGCGCTGATAAAAAGAAACGTAAATTGAAGGATTACCCGCAAGGAGAGATACCGAAGGGTTGAGCGCATCAATGAAGGCCTCCTGGCAATTTCCTGCTGGACGACTCGCCACCGGCCATCGTCCCTGAGTCAGCCGCTCCCTCACTCTTCGATGCTCCGGCGCCTGCTCAATAACAGGTCCGTTGGGAGATTGAATCGCGCGAGTGCCGCGTTGATGACTCGCTTCTCTGCGTGCGTTAACCCCTTCAGGCTCGCTTCATCACCACAAACCATGTGCAATTTGCCGGACGGATCTCAAGACTGTCAAACAATGGGATTTTGCGCCAGTATAATCCTGTCAGTCCATTCGAGGGCAGACTCAAATTGTGTTTATTCCTATGAGGACGATCGCGCTCTGTATACTCGTTCTTTCGGAACTTACCGCACCGGATGCAGGTTTTTAGATCGGCGTCTTGCACGCGCTACCGGCAAGGCAGGAGTAAATAATCCCCACAAACTGCACGGGATGGGCGTTGTTTGGAGGGACTACGACAACGACGGCTGGCCTGACCTCTTCGTGACCAATGACTCAGGGTGGAACTTCCTCTACCGCAACAAACAAGATGACGCTTTTGAGGAAGTCGGAATTACCTCCGGCACTGGCCTCGGACCGTTCGGGCAGAACTATGGAGACATGGCCGCCGATTTCGCGGACTTCGATCACGACGGCCAATTTGACCTATTCGCCGCGCGCAATTGTCTTGGGTCCTACAAGTCCATCCCTTGGCTCGCCATCTGCATCCGGCGTGGCGGAGTCAGTTTTCGTGTTTAGGTGCGTTCAGGTGACAAAATCCCTGCACGCGCCTGCACGCACATCTCTTTGTAGTCGAGGAGTCAACCGAAGGTGGCTAATCGTTCAAGAAATCAGCTGAATCTAGAGCACAAACATGACTTCCATTTGACTTCCGCTTGACAAAGTCCTCTTTGACGTCCGCTAAGGTTTAGTTCTCAGTGCAGATCGGGAATCCGCCGAGTGAAGGCGCAATCTATGCCGGCAGATCCAAGGGTTGCAAAGTGAAATTCTCTTGTTCTTGAGGACATAATGCTCAAAAAAGCTTCTTTGTTTGCGCTTTTTACGTTGTGCGCGGGACTAAAGCTTGGTGCTCAAGCAGATATTCCGGTCATTTCCGGAGGACTCCAGTACGAGAGTACAACCACTGGAGGAGTTACCACCATGCAGCCGGTGATCCAACCGGTTGTCCTGATCCCGATTGGTGATCATTGGCTGATTGAATCCAGGGCGACTTTTGATGAGTTCATTTTTCGCGAGAACGGGAATTCCGGCCCATACCACGCGCTAACCTTTTCAACAGTCGATTACCTTCAATTGGATTACATCGCAAATTCCCACTTGACGATATCGGTGGGCCGATTTCTCACCCCGTTCGGGATATTTAACGAGCGGCTTGCACCAGTGTGGCTGCGCAATTTCCAGGATGTCCCCGTCATTCTTCCTATAGGAACGTTAACATCGGCATCGAGTGACGGCGCAATGGTTCGAGGTTCGCTGTATTCACGGAAAGACCTGGAACTGAATTACACGGCCTATTTCTCGGCGCTCAGCGCCTCCACCACCAATCGATTCCAGGCAGGCCGAGCGGCCGGCGGCCGAGTGGGAGTCTTTCTTCCACAAGCGCGGCTGGAGGTCGGGATGTCTTACCAAAAGCTTCTGGAGGATCAGCGCCAGAATTCCGTGGGCGTGCATTTCGCCTGGCAGCCTTACCGTGTGCCGCTGGATGTCAAAGGAGAGTACGCGCACTCGCGCAATGGGCAAGGCTATTGGGCCGAGGCAGGATACCGGTTCTCGCAGTTTCGCGGGGAGGACTCCTGGTTGGGACGGCTTCAGCCAATAGGAAGACTGCAGCAGTTTCAGCGGGGAAAGTTCTCTCCCATCGACGGACTGCCAGGCGCCGATACAAGACAGGTTGACTTCGGCCTCAACTACTATCTGCCGCACAATGTGCGGCTCAATACGAGCTATGGCAGGGAGTTTAGCCCCCTTGGTAACAGCAACATCTGGAATTTTGAAGTGACGTACCGATTCCTCTTACCGCTTATTCCCGGAGCATCCAAGTGAGAAAACTTCTAAAAGCAGAAATACTGTTGATGGCAATCATGTTCTTTTGCCTGGCATCCGCGCAAAGCCAAGGGCAACAACCGCAAAGCCCAAAGAATTCTAGCCCCGTCCACAAGGCCGCCAGCGGCTCTGACGGTGAGAAGCGGTTTCAAGCAAATTGCGGGCGCTGTCACCAGGCACCGCAAGAACTATCCCCTCGGGAGGTAAAGGCCGTAATCCGGCACATGCGCGTAAGGGCCATGCTGAGCGCAGAAGATGAGCAGCTGATTCTCAAGTACCTTGCACCATAGTCCTACACTAAAAACAAAGGGATCAATCATGTTGAAAATGAAGATGATACGGTTGTCGGTAGCGGCGGCAGTTTTTTTCATCGGCGTGGCTCTGCTTGACGGCAAGACTGGAGACACACGACACATCAACGTTGTCGCAAGCAAATTTTCTTTTGAGCCGAGTGAGATCACGGTGAAGAAAGGCGAGTCCGTTGCCCTATCTCTGCGTTCCGCGGATGTAACCCACGGTTTAGTCATTGAGCAGCTGCACGTGCGGGTCAATGAGCTTCACAAAGGGCAGTCGACGGATGTCGTTCTTTCCCCGGAAAGTGTCGGAACTTTTGAAGGTAAGTGCGCTCACTTCTGCGGAAAGGGTCACGGTTCCATGATTTTCACCGTGCATGTAGTGGAGTAAGCGGTGTGGAGTAAATCCGCCACTCCTTTGCTGCCCCTTGTTCTCCTGGTGGCGGGATGCAAGGCAACTCCTCCCGGGAAATGGGAGACAGGTAGAGCTACGTAGGCAAAACGCAAACTATTCGTCCGCAACAAAGACGCGAAGAACCCCTTGCCTGCCACCGCCGAAAACATCGCCGTAGGCAAACGCAGTTTTTCCCATTATTGCATCGCTTGCCACGGCCTGGACGGCCAAAACACCGGTGTGTCCTTTGCAGACAATATGTCGCCACCGGTGCCATTGCTGGCGAGTAAACAAGTACAGTCCTACACGGACGGCCAACTAAAATGGGTCATCGACAACGGCATCTGGCCATCCGGCATGCCGTCGTCCAAAGGAATATTGACCGACGGAGAAATTTGGTCGACAGTGCTTTATGTCCGCCATTTGCCGCCTGCTGGAAGCCTGGGGGAGCCATCGATGTACTGAGGAGAAGACTGCGAAACACCCGCTCCGAGCCAGCCTTAGCCTTTATAATTGAGAGAGCAAACGCAGTGATTACAGGTCAAATTGGTTCGAATATCCAGCGCGGACCTGAATGCCAATGCTTGATCCCCATTAATAATGTTCGAAAGGCTCTTCTCGCGAAGGTTTCCAATCGACCGGTGAAAAAAGCACGGCCGGACCGTTCCGTCCGTCTCCACAACGGCAGAAACCCAGGGGGCGTTACAAAGCGGCGACTCCGTTGTCTCAAGGCCGAGTTGAGCACGAAAGTGACGCGCAATCCGGCGAAGCTTCGCAGGTGGTTCCGCGATGAATCCATCGGCGATTTCCGAAGCATTCTCTTGAATCAACGATTCCAATTCAGCTTCGAGCGCCGTGAGCTCCTCCAGTGATAAAGCCACGTCGTTTTGACGGTCTGGAGTCCACGGCTGCGGACGATTGAAGGCTTGCGACGTGAGATCCGCAGCGAGAAAAGAGATCGCGTTTAAGCCCAGCTGCTTAGCGGCTCGCACCGTATTCCGGAGATGAAGGTGGTTCTGTCTCTGAACGGTTGTGCGGGCCGTGATGGGCATTTCTGGGCGCAACTGCCTGACAGCAGCGATGCCTGAACTGAGAAGAAAGAAGGCCGATTCCACTCGGCGGATGGAGTCGTGAACCGCCTGGGGACCATCCAGTGAAACAATCAGGTCATCGAAGGAATCCGCAACTTGTGCAGCGCACTTGCCTAGAAGCAAGCCCGTCGTTAGCAAAGTTAAATGGATGTTTTCCGCCTTAAGCATGGAGCAGAGCGATGCCAGCTCCGAGTTCAGCAGAGGCTCTCCGCCAGAAAAGACAATCCAGCGAACGCCCAACCGGCGGATAGAAGCAAGGTGTGGCTCGAGATCGGATGGCCTAAAAGCGCGATTCTCTTTTGTTTTCCAAATATCACACATCATGCAACGGCAATTGCAGGAGCTGTGAGCATGAATCACCAGGATGGGCAGATAGGAAACGCGTTGGCGATCGAGATCGCCTGAGCGGTCAATCGTCACTAGCTCATAAGGGGAATGCATAACGTACTCTTCGGCCTCCCAGTTTTACCTCTCCGGGCAGATGGCGGATGGCGTCGGAGTAGAGACGGGACACGGGGGCTCGAACCCAGCGTAGTTCTCCTTCGATTTCGAGCAGCTGTAATTCCGCCGTGAGCGTTTCGGCTAAACGCCTGTGTACTTCAGGAGAAGCAAGATGTACAAGGCCACCGATGACAACCAGTTCGACTTCGCGCCAGGAAAGCGTCGCAAGGGTTTTTGCGGGGGAAAGCTCTGCATCGCGGACACCCACAAAATCAGCCAGGCCACCCACGCGCAGCGTGCCCTGGCCATCGCGTAAACGCAGCACGTCGGCCGCGGATGCCGTCACGGAAGAATAGAGTTCCTGCTCGTTGATGCCGACGATCTCCCGCGCAAAGCGTATCTCATCAAGCAGATCACCCTGGCTGGTTATTGGCGAATCGCTGCCCAATGCGAATCTAGGGAATTCCTGAAGCTCGTCACGAGTGAGTGTGCGTCCGAATAGGAAGACGTTGGAGGTCGGGCACCAAACCAGGGCGGCGCCAAGGGAACGTAACAAGGTCCTGCCACGGTCATCAAGCCCTAGCCCGTGAACGATGACCGTCCGATCGTCAAGTGCACCTTCCGGGATCAGCTGAAGGATTTCAGTGGCACTCTGTTCATCGATGCCCTCGGCAAGATGGATTATGAAGGGCTGGTCCGGCGGAGTTTCTTGCTTCTTTCGACGAATATCACAATCCATTGTGATGGAATGCGCCCAACCAAAATCGTGCAAAACACGAACCACAAATCTCTCGTCGAAGACTTCGGCAACATATGGGTTGTGGTGGCACACCGTGGTAACACCGGAAAGAAGGTTTCGAATTCCTCCCCACCACAAACGAGTGTTCTTGGGGACTGCGCGGTGTTCCCGTACAGGAGCGTTTTCGGGAAAGTAGATATCTTGAGCCCACTCCATGAAGTTGCGGTATCCGCCCTTCCCGAGCCGCGGGAACAAGGCAAATTCGAGATGGTCATGAGCGTTGACGAGACCCGGGAGAACCAAGAAGCCGCCGAGATCGATACTTGCGTCTTTCGCGGCCTGGGTCTCTATGGATAATCCCGTAGCGTTGCCAACGAACGAGATACGGCCTTGATTGATGCGGAGGTCGCCCGACGCGATTTCTCCCCCACCGAGCGCAAAGCGGGCGCCATGAATGGACTGCAGTGCGACTTCCCTGGCAGGCGCGTCCGGCGCAGACAAATTCTCAATGCTAGAACGAAGCTGGAGTACGAAGATCGCTGGATGGCCAGACGAAGTATCAAAGCCACTTTGCTTTCCGGCCCTCTCGAAGACTGCGAATTCCGGCTCGCCGAAATGAGGCTCAAGCAGCGCTACAGCCCGCAGACCTACGCGCTCGAATGAGAGCAGTGTCTCTGCTAACGGCCGGAGATAGGTCGCAATATCGACATGCGCGCCATTGATCGCAAATCCGCGCCGCCATCTCAACTTCGCCTCTGTGGCTGGATGCAAATCGGTGAAGAAAACCGATCCTCCCGGACGCAAGATCCTGCGGACTTCCTCGGCCAAGACGCCAAGATTCTCGATATAGCTGCCCAGAAACGAGCAGACGATGAGATCTGCGCAAGCTGAGGAGAGTGGCACGTCCTCGCAGTCGCCAACGAGAAGCTTGGCGGCGCCGCCAAGTTTGCGTTCAGCTTGCTCCAGCATTTCGGCGGAGAAATCCGCTCCGACCAGGCTTGCCGGATTTCTGGGCGCCAACCGAGCCAGCCATCGGCCAGTGCCGCATCCAAGGTCGACAACATCCAGCCCAGTGACCGATGGCAGCAAGGCCTCAAGAAATCGTTCTTCGAGAGCCAGCAAGGGATTCGGCTGAGTGTCATAGACACGCGACCATAGCCGATATCCTTCCTTTGGGGCGGTTCCACGAATTGGTGCAGAGACGGACATTTCTTGGAGTAACTAGAGCGCAGCCTACAGACTTTCTTCCTTCGGCTTCCGCAGGCTGATGAACTGATGAGCCCAACGCAGCTCTTTTGGAAATGAGTAGACTCGAGCTGCATAGCGCCAAGCACTCAGCGTTTTGAGCAAGGTGCGCCCCCAGCGAGGCGCGCGGATGTCCTGCACGGTGGGCCAGCGGGAACTAACGACCGTTTCAAAATTATCTATGAGGTCTTTTGTCTTGCGCTTCAGCCACGGTGTGTTGGGATCTATACGCAGCGTAAAATCCATCCAACGTTTAGTGGCCCACTCTTCGGGAGTCGATGGAAAGTCAATTTGCCCTTCGATATTGCCGTACATTGCCGTTCTCTGAGGAACGGGAACGTAATGGTACATGATGATTTCCGAAGCCGGATTCAGTCGTTTAATCGTGCGAATGAACTGAAGTGTTTCCCGCGTATCGCGCTCTGGATCACGGGGATTCCCAATCACGAAGGAAAATTCCGGGATAATGCCGAACTGACGAATTCGCCGGGCGACGGCTAGCGTTTGTTCCGTGGTGATGTCCTTTTGCATTTCCTTCAAAACCCAATCGGAGCCTGATTCTGCGCCGAAAAAAATCATGGTGCACCCGGCACGGCGGATCGCTTCCAGGGTGGCATCGGAATATTTATTGATCGTGTCGATACGGCCCTCGCACCACCACTGGAAGTTGAGCGGAGCGAGACGGTCGGCAAGCTCCCGCGCATGATCTTCACGCAGGAAGAAGTTCATGTCGTAGAATTGAACTGAATCAGCGCCGTAATCCTTGGCTAGATGCCGCAGGATTGCTTCTGTCCGGGCGGGACTTTCCATCTTCTCGCGATTTCCATACGCAGCGTGAACTCCGCAAAAGCTGCACTTGAAGGGGCACCCGATACTTGCTTGGTGCGCCGCCGTTCGCTTGCCGAAGAACGAAGGTCGAAGATACTTTTCTACCGGAATCCTGTGGAACGGGGTCCATGGAAATGCATCCGGCCCTTTCATCAAGCGCTCGGGATTATGGCGATGCAGACCAAAAATATCCTTGTACGACAATCCGGCAATGCTCTCAAGAGAACGCCCGCCTCGAATGGCTTCTAAGAGCTCCAGGAGCGTGTCTTCACCCTGACCGCGCACTGCATAGTCCACATAACGGGCGTTGAGGGTGGCATCGCTGTAAATGGACGGAAAGTACCCACCCCAGACAATGGGGAGCTTGGGATGAAGCCTTCGAATCTCCCGGCAACTTTCCATGGCGGCAACCATCTGCGGGCCGGGCATTACGGTGACACCCAGCAGTTCAACATTATGTTCGCGGATTAGACGCAAGATGGTTTCCGTGGGCTGATCATCCACGTTGCCATCGACGATTTCATATTCTTCGCGGCCTTCCAGCACGGCCGCCAGGGCCATTACGGCAAGCGGGAAGCGACGATTGCGCGGTTTTGTCGCTCGTGGGTTGAATAAAACAATCATCGGGACGGCACCTCGGTCGTATAAATCCTAAATTGCGCAGGCTCGCGCTTGTGTTTCCACTTTGCCACCCAAGGCCGCATCGCCCAGCGAAATCCATACCAGGGCTGATGGACTTTCCAATCGAGATCGAATTTCGCTTCCAGCGCGGCGAGCCGTTTGTCAGTCAAATATTCGCAGCTGGACAATCCGTCCGAGGGAAAACTGAAACGGTCCTGGAAATCCTTTTGGCGTTCTCTCAGCATCATCTGGCCGAATTCCTCGCTGCTGTACCAAGGAGAGTCTGCAATGACAATCGTTCCATGCGGCCGCAAGCAGCGAATGACCTCGCCGAGTGTGCGCGAGTAACTTTCTGAATAATGGAAGGACGCATTAAAGAAGGCGCAGTCGAATTGACCACTGGCGAAAGGAAGCCGGTCAACTTCGGCTTGGAAGCGCGGAAAAAGACTCGGCAAGACTGCAAGATAGTGAGAAGCGGCGCCGAGACCGTCGAACGCATTAGTCAGCAAGTCCACAGCCACGGAAAGATGACCGCGAAGGGTGAGCCGATAGCTGAGCCAACCATTGCCCGCTCCGAGATCGAGTAGCGTAAGAGCACGATTCTGGCGGCGTTCCAACTCCGGCAGAATGTTTCGTTCCATGTATCGGTATGACCGAGAACGAATCTTCCATTGCCAACGATGCCGGTGCGTCTGGTCCTTGTACGGCAAGGTGAGATAGAAAGCTGGGTCGTCACTGCCCCGGCCCTCGCTTATACGAATAGCTTCGTATTCACGCATGAACCGCTCGTAATACTTTCGCCTTCTGGCAGGCAACGCATTCCAGATACACCGTTCTCGTTGGAGTTCCATCGAACACTTGGGGCAGCACACGGCTTCGCCGTGGAGCGAAAGTGCAGAATCGGGAATTGTCCCCAAACTAGTGCGGCACTCCGGGCACTGCAGTTCGAGGCAGGAATCCCCAGCGGCGGACTGGAACGGACTAGTGTCCTCTCTGCGTGGCTGCACGCGAGCGGCAGAGGTACTCATGACTGAATTCTCTCGAAATCCAGCAGAACGTGATCGCCGACGCAGCGAAGAAACGGGAGTCCTGCAAGTGCCCGATCTAGGCTTGCGAAAAGAGAAATAAGGTTTTCGTGCCTGCGGATGAAAGGTTCAACATAGGAAGGGGGCACAAACAGTCCGACCGCGCGAAGTGACCGAAGATGAAACCAATCCGAAAAGGCTTTGCGCAAGGGGCGAA
>Ga0210406_10006612_pt1 | contig 11986 bp, 13 predicted proteins | sample IncBWC30MmetaG_FD_155454 | JGI IMG/M metagenome (GOLD analysis project Ga0210406, IMG submission 155454) | Forest soil microbial communities from Barre Woods Harvard Forest LTER site, Petersham, Massachusetts, United States - Inc-BW-C-30-M | ecosystem: Environmental > Terrestrial > Soil >...
GGTGGACTGATGGTCTGGATGGGAAGCTGCTGAACGCGCCGTATACGAAAGAGGCGGAAGGTTTTTGCAAGGAAGAGTTTTCGCTTTATCCGGTGGGAGTAGAGGTTTGGGGCGGATTTATTTTTTTGAATTTGACGCCGGAAGTGGCGGCACACGAAGGGAAGACGTTGCGCGCGGGGTTTGGAGAGGCGATGGAGCGGGTGAAGCGGTATCCGCTGGGAGAGTTGCGGACGGCGAAACGAATCGCGTATGAGGTTGCTGCGAACTGGAAAATTATTCTGGAGAATTACAACGAGTGCTACCACTGTGGGGGAGTGCATCCGGAATTGTGCGACATCGTTCCGGCGTTCAAGCAGCAGGGCGGAGCGGCGCTCGAATGGGAGCGGGGAATTCCTCATAAAGAGGGGGCGGTGACGTTTACGTGGACGGGAAAGACGAACCGTGCGCCATTTCCTGGACTGGATGAGGATGAGAAGGTGCGGCACAAGGGTGAGCTGCTCTATCCGAACTTGATGTTGAGCTTAGCGTGCGAGCATGTGGCGGCGTTTACGTTGTGGCCGAAGGCGCCGAACCGGACGACGGTGATTTGCGATTTTCTGTTTCACCCTGACGAAATGAAGAGGGCGGATTTTGCGCCGGAGGATGCGATTGAGTTCTGGGATCTGGTGAACCGGCAGGATTGGGAGATTTGCAAGAGGGTGCAGCAGGGAGTGGAGTCTCGGGTGCATGAGTTTGGCTATTACGCGCCGATGGAAGATGCGAGTTTGGATATAAGGCGGTATGTGCTGGAGCGGTTGAAGTAGGAAGGACCCCACCTGTAGTGAGCCGTGCAGTGCCAATGGAAGAGGAACTCCGGTGGATTTGGCCGGGGTTATCGCTTTTTGTAGGATTTGGCGGCGTTGTTTTGTTCGCAAAAGCGGGAGCTTCGCTCCCGCACTCAAAAGGTCCTGGAACGTTGACTAACTGGTAGCCTCCCCTCCCCCCTGTTTTTCACAAGTGATAGATACAAATAAAGATAAAGTTGTTTGTTTTGTATCAGTTTATAAGTGTTGATTCTGCAGGGGTTGCGTTGGCGGGCTTAGAGTAATGGGCGTCGGTCGAGGGGCAACAAATAAAAGCGTAAAAGCCAGCGAGCTTCTGCGGGTGCATGGGAATCTCCGAAAAATTGAATTTGGGAAACCTTGCGGGCGGAAAAGAATCCGCGAGGCGCACTTCTCTCCAGGGGAAAGTATGCTTGGTGTGTATTGGTGTGTCAAGACCAAAAGAAGTTAAGGAGGTAAAGGATGAGGAGGCGGAGAGGCGCGCCCCGTAAATTCGTTCGGGACGCAAGGGGCGCGCTTGAAAGCTTGCCTGCCGCAGGCGAGGCAGCGGACAGAATTGGCGAAAGTAAGGCGCTAGTCGATTTTGGGAGGAGGATCGCGCTGGAGGCCGAATTTTGCTTCGATGAGGCGGAGGATTACGGCGAAGATGATGGCGGTTGTGACGCCGAACATGAGCATTCCGTTGGCAGCCTCTATGGGCGCTAACATCCTCCACCGGGCCGATAGCACGGTGGCGTCCCCGAGTGTGGTGTAGGTGTTGCCGGAATAAAAAAGAGCGGCGGCGAAATTCGAGAATTCGCCGCAGAGAACGAAAGCTAGGGCCCAGAGTGCGATCTCGACGAAGTGGGCAGCGAGTGCCCATACCGTGAATTCCATAATGAGGATAGCGTCCCAAATCCAGATGCCGCCCCGGCCGTGCGCGATATGGTGGAGGACCCGCCTGACGATCGTTGGCGGGAGGAGTGAATGAACGAGGACGGTGAGCAAAGTGGCGATCGTGCCGATGAGTAGGAGAGCCATTACTGATATTTGATACGTGAGAGCGGATTTGGATGCAAGCGGGGGCTTTTGACTGAGGGCGCAGAGGACGAACACAGAGAGCTCAGAGAAGAGAAAATGCGAACCTTGAAATGCGCCCATTCGGCTTTGCTTAGGACAGGCGGGTTCGAAAACCCGAAGAATGGAGCAACCCAAGAGCACAGCCAAGAATGGCTGTGCCACCGGACTCATTTAGATGTCGGCCAACCCGCGGCGGCGGCCGAGGTGGAAGAGGAGGAGGCCGAGTGCGATTAGGGCGGCGGAGGAGCCGAGGAGTTTTGCGAGGTAGAGGAGTTTGTGGGGTTCTTCGGTGGGAGGGATTAGGGAGAGGAAGGTGGCGAAGGCGGCGGTGAGGAAGCCGATGAGGCCAAGAGATTTGGAGGTAAAGGAGGTTAAGGAGGTAAATGAGGTAGAGGATTCGGAGGGGGAGTTGGCGACGGGTTGGTCAGGGAAGCGGTGGCGGTTTTGGAGGCGGATCATGGAGGCGAAGAGGAACATGAAGGGGACCATGGTGATGACCACCGCGATGGCGACGAGGATGTTGTAGGCACCGGCGACGGAAGAGCCGGCCTGGCCGAGAAAGACGAAGAGGATGCCGAAGAGTCCTTGGGCGAGGACGGAGACCCAGGGAGTTTTGAAGCGCGGGTGGAGTTTGCCGAAGGCGGCGGGAAGATAGCCGTCGAGACCGGCGACGAAGGGGAGGCGGGCGGCGGCGGCGAGATAGGCTCCGGCAGCGCCGATGTTGCTGATGACGATGAAGAAGGCGGCGAATGCGGTGATGCCATTGAGTTGAAGGCGGGCGGCAGTGTGGGCGACGGCCTGGGCGAGGCCGTCGAGATTGGAGGATTCGCTGCTGGGAATGGCGAGCAGGACGCAAAACGTGCCGAGCATGTAGCAGAGGGCGACGGTGACGCCGGCGAGGAGCAGGGCGCGGGGGATGTTGCGGCGGGCGTCCTTGATTTCCTCGGCCATCAGGGAAGCCGATTCACAACCGATAAACGAAAAAATCACGATTGACCAGAAGAGCATGTCCTGAACGTGCGCGGTGGGAAGGAAATTGCGCGGCGCGAAGGAGGTGGCGGAGCCGAAGTGTCTCCAGGCGATGAAGCCGAGGACAACAATGATGAGCGCGGGGATCCACATGGCGATGGCGCCGAGGTTGTGGGCCCACTTGGCCAGATTGAGGCCGAGGATATTCAGCAGGGTGAGGCCGAGAAGGATGAAGACGGAGAAGGCTACGAAGTAGGCGGGCTTTTGCGAGTAGCGCTGGAGCGCGGGGTGGAGGAAGAGGACGTTGCTGGCGGCGAAGTAGAGGACGGCGGGGAAGTAGGGGAGATTGCTGACCCAGTACATCCAGGCGGAGAGGAAGCCGGCTTGTTCGCCGAAAGCGATTTTGGTCCAGACGTAGAAGCCGCCTTCGGCGGGATAGCGGGAGGAGAGATGGATGACGGAGAGGGCGAGTGGAATATAGAGGAGGAGCCAGGCGAGGAACCAGATGACGAGAGAAGAGGGGCCGTGGCCGGCGGCGGTGGCGATCCAGCGGAGGCTGATGCCGGTGACGACGTAGAAGAGGACCAGATCGCGGAAGCCCATGACACGGGAGGGTGCGTTTTGGGAGAGAGGGGAAGCAGTGGACAAGAAGGGAGGGCCTCTCGATGTGGAGTGGGGGGAGGTTAGCTAAAAGAAGCTGCGGAAGCAAGGAAAGCGAATTGTCGCGAGACGAGAGAGAAGATCGAAAATGGAAAATGGAAATTGGTGAAGAGCGGCGCGTTTGGGTGGGTAAGGGTTTCTTAATGAGGAAGTGTGAAGGAGGGTGTTCCGGAATGACGCGATGCGCCGAGTTGAAAAGGGGGAATGCGGGGAGTGGAAGATCTGGAGGGGTGCGAAGGAGGGATGCGGGCGTGGAAAGCGGCATGGATTGAAGAAAAGAGAAGAGATGCGGTGAGAAAAGTGTTGGGAAGCGAACCGGAAAACGTGGAGCGACATTGTTAGTGGAAAAAGCGGGGCTGGAACCTGAGGTGCACGGGGAAAGTTGGCGCAGGTGCGTTTGCGGAAGGGATTGTGTGAGCACAAAAGAAAAAAATCGGAAGCACGGCGGGCGAGGGGCGGAGAAGACGGAGCCGCGTGCCGAAGCGGAACAGGCGAAGGAAAAAGGCGCGGACGACGAGATCGTGCGCGAATTCTTGCTGGAGAGCAATGAAAACCTGGACCGACTGGACCGCGAGTTGGTGAATCTGGAGAAGGATCCTGGTGATCGAGAGACGCTTTCGAGCATTTTCCGGACATTTCACACCATCAAAGGGACATGCGGATTTGTGGGATTTGGGAAGCTGGAGAGCGTGGCGCATGCAGGGGAAAGTCTGCTGAGTTTATTGCGTGACGGGGCGATTGAGTTGACGCCGAAACGGACGACAGCGCTGCTGAGTCTGGTGGATGCAGTGCGGCAGATGCTGGGGAGCATCGAAACGAGCGGAAACGAGGGCGAGCGGAATGACGGAGAGTTGGTGGAGACGTTGAAGAGATTGCAAAAGAATGAGGAGGAAAAGGAGGTAAAGGAAGTAGCGGAGGTTAAGGAGAAAGAGAATCGGGAGCGTGTCGCGGTTTCCAAACCGGAAAACCCCGAGAGCACAGAGCACGCTGAAAAGAGTGAGGAGTCGCCGGGACCGCCGAAGCAGTTGGGCAAGATTCTGGTGGAGATGGGAACGGTGACACCGGAAGACGTGGCGTACGCGGTGCAGAAACAACTGGAAGGCGACACGCGCAGCCTGGGGGAAATTATGGTGGAGCGCGGGATGGTGAAGACGCAGGACCTGATGGCTGCGGTGCAGGTGCAGCAGGCGGCGAAGAGCCTAGTGAGCGAATCGTCGATTCGCGTGGATGTGGCGTTGCTGGATCGGCTGATGAATCTGGTGGGAGAGCTGGTGCTGGCGCGGAATCAGATTTTGCAGCACACGCAGGACGTGCAGGACGCGGGACTGGTGGCGAGCGGCCAGCGGCTGAACCTGATTACTTCGGAGCTGCAGGAAGGCGTGATGAAAACGCGGATGCAACCGATTGGAAACATCTGGAGCAAATTTCCGCGGACGGTGCGGGACGTGGCGATGAGTTGCGGGAAGTCTGTGCGGATTGAGATGGAAGGAAAAGAGACGGAGTTGGACAAGACGATTATCGAGGCGATCAAGGATCCGCTGACGCACCTGGTTAGAAATTCGGTGGACCACGGGATTGAAACTCCGGACAAGCGGGTGCAGGCGGGAAAAACCGAGGAGGGATTGCTGCTGTTGCGGGCGTACCACGAGAGCGGGCAGGTTGAATTTGAGCCAGCAGGAAAACTCCTTGGTGGGAGCGGACCTGGCGACCGCGGCGACCAATTTTGCCCAAGCGCAGGTGGCGAATCAGGCGACGCTGAATGCGACAGCGCGAGTGCTGGGGCTGCCGACGCTGCTGGATTTCCTGAAGTAATTCTCCAAACCAAATTCAGAAAACTGCGACCGTGGCGAAGAGCACCTCCATCGTTACGCTCTTTGACGAGCAGGATGCGATTGTTGTCGAAGACGGCGGCGCGGACGTCGACCTTGGGGTGGGGTAGCCAAAATTTCGTTTGAATAGATCGACTATGGAATCAGTGACATCAGGATCGTCGGAAGCGGAGAGAATTTCGGCGGCGATCTGGCGGACTTGGTTGAAGCGTTCGAGGTCGAAGGGGTCTTTGGCGTAGGTGAGGCCGTTTTGCGAGATGGCCTGGAGGCGTTGCGCCCATTGGAGCCAGTTCGGTGGTTTTGTCGCCATTCTATTGGGCCGCTCGCGAGATTTAAACAGTGAATGCGGAAAGGAATCAGAGAAGAAGAAAGATTTTAACACAGAGGACACGGAGGAAGAGCACAGAGGGCACAGACAGGAGAACCCAAGAACACAGGCTAAAGCCTGTGCTACCGGGGGCGGCCGCTACATCGGTGACATGGCGCGCTCAAGCGCGGCTAGTTCGGCGGGGGTTAGGGGGCGGTGGGAGGATTTGGGAAGGTCGCCGAGTTGAAGGGGGCCCATGGAGACGCGGACCAGGCGAAGGACTTCGATGCCGAGGGCGTCGAGGATACGGCGGATTTGGCGGTTTTTGCCTTCGTCGAGGGTGAGTTCGAGCCAGGAGTTTTTTTCGCCGGAGCGAAGGAGGCTGGCGCGTTTGCAGCGGAGGAGTTCGCTGCGTTCGGCTTCGACTCCGCGTTCGAGGTTTTCGATGAGTGAAGAATCGGCGATGGCCGCGATTTGCACGTGGTAGGTTTTGTCGAGATGTGATTCGGGACTGCTGATGCGGGCGTTCCATTCGGAATCGTTGGTGAGAAGGAGGAGGCCTTCGCTAGCTTTGTCGAGGCGACCGACGGGTGCAAGCCAGGGGAGGCCGGAGGGAAGCAGAGAGTAGACGGTGTCGCGGCCCTTTTCGTCGGAGGCGGACGTGACGATGCCGCGCGGTTTATTGAGCATGAGATAGATTTTTTCGGCGGACTTGAGCGACTGCCCTTGGACTTCGATGCGATCGGTGCCAAGACGTACAGGAGTTTCAGGATTTTTCGGAGTGCTGCCGTTGAGGTGGACTTTGCCCTGGCGGATTAGTTCAACGGCTTGCTGACGGGAACAGTAGCCGAGTTTGGAAAGCGCGCGGGCCAAGCCCACCTTGCGCGAGGCATCGGGATTTAGCAGCGATTTGCGGGAGGGGCGGCGTGTCACGGTTGGTAATTCTGCTGGGTGCTACGTCTTTTTGTCCGGAGAAGCGGGTTCAGGATGTTTTATTTCGCCGAAGCGGTTGACGAGCCAGTCGCGGACTTCCTTGGGATTGTATTTGAACGGGCCGTTGCCGCCTTTGTATGAGATGCGGCCCTGCTCGTCGATGATGTAGAGGCGCTCGGGCCAGGCGGCGTAGGCATCGTTGGCGGCGTTGGTCATATCGTCGATGCCGAAGGGGACTGAGTAGTGGAAGCGCTGGGTGAAATCGTTGGCGATGGCGACGCGCTGTTCAAGCGTTTTCGGTTGGGCATAGCAGACGTTATCTTTGTCTTTTTCGTTGGACTTCATCTGCCATTCGTCGAGCGGATGGGCTTCGCGCACGTAGATGGTGAGGAAATCGGCGCGGTCTTTAAAGTCGTTGTAGATTTGCGCGATGTCGCCGACCTGGCGACGGAAGGGCGGTCAAGTGAAGCTGCCGAAGACGAGAACGAGCGGCTTGCCGTTAGTGCGTTCGCGGATATGAAAGCGCGTGGAGCCGTCGAGAGCGACGAGAGTGGCGTCGGGGGCGTCGCTGCCGACTTGGAGACTGCCTCGATGCATGTGCGGGAGGGCGTAGCGGACCATGCCGATGGCGTCTTTGGGGCTGCCGGCCATGATGCTGAGGCCGACGGCGGTCGCGAGAATGAGGATTGCGACGGTGATCAGGGACCATTTGAGGATAGGGTGCATGGGTTTTCGATGTACTGATATCGTCTCATGAATTCGGAGAGATTTTTAGTGTGTTGGAAAAAGAAGGAATCTAACGCAGAGGACGCTGAGAAGAAAGACGCGGAAAACCCAAGAGCACAGCCAGGAATGGCTGTGCCACAGGTGATTGTGGACGCAGGGAAGAGTTAGTAGTTGGCGGAGGCGCGGAGCTCATCGCGCAGGGCGGCGTAGCGGGCGAGGGATTTTTCGATGATGTTGAGGGCGGCGTAGGCGGGGCGGATGTCTTCGACCTGGACTTGTTTGCCTTCGAGTTGCTTGTAGTCCGAGAAAAAACGTTTGAGGACGAGCATGCGGTGCGGGGGAAGGTCGCGAGCTTCTGTGTAATCGCTGAATTCGGGATCGTTGGTGGCGACGGCAATGATTTTGTCGTCGCTGGCGCCGGAGTCGATCATGGTCATGACGCCGATGGCGCGGGCTTTGATGAGGGCAAGAGGCTGGATAGATTCCTGGCAGAGGACGAGGACGTCGAGAGGGTCGTTATCTTCGGCGTAGGTCTGCGGAATGAAACCGTAGTTGGCGGGATAGAAGACGGCGGAGTGGATGATGCGGTCGACTTTCAGAAGGCCGGTGGGTTTGTCGAGCTCGTATTTGACGTTGGAGCCGAGGGGGATTTCGATGACAGCCTGGAAATCGCGGGGGAGTTCCTTGCCTGGGGAGACGTCGTGCCATGCATGCATCACGCTGGGATACCTCGCTAGTTTAGACAACTATCTATTATGTATGGAGATGAGGTGGAAAGGTAAGGTGCTTTGGGGAACTCTCCAACCAGAAGGAAAAGGATTTAACACAGAGGACACAGAGGTAAGAGCACAGAGTTCACAGAGAAGAGAGACCCAAGAGCACAGCCACGAATGGCTGTGCTACAGGAGGCTAGGCGGATTTTTTGGTCCAGGCGCCGATGATTGCGCCCATCAGGACCATGCCTGCCAGCGGGTAAAACTGATTGATGGCGAAGAGTTCTTTGGGGCGCATTTCGTACATGTAGGTGGTGTAGGTGATGGGGCCGATGAAGCCGATCCAGAGGAGGACACCGACGGAGGCGCCGCGACCGGCGGTGTTGGCGTTGCGCCAGATGCAGATTTGGGCGAGCGCGTAGGCGATCAGGAGATTCAGGACGAAGGTGATGACGTAGGGCAGGATGGGATTCATGCTTTTGGCTTGCTCGTCGGTTATGTGTTCAAGAGCCATCCAGGGCTTGCTGAAGAGCGCACCGTACCAGACTCCGCCGAGGATCCAGTAAGCGATGGCCGCCACGACGACGGCAGCATAATTTGTTTTCATCGAAGAACTCCCCGCGAGGAACGTGTGGCGGGGAATGTAGCACTAGGCGCGGGCTTTGTCGATGAGTTCGTCCCAGAGGCCCTTGGATTTGAGGATAAGCTCGATGGCTTCGCGAATGGCGCCTCTTCCGGCGTGGGCTTTGGTGGTGTAATGAGCGATTTTTTTTACGTCGATGACGGCGTCGCCAACGGCGACGGCCAGGCCGACTCGTTTGAGAATGGGAATGTCCGGAAGGTCGTCGCCGACATAGGCGACTTCGGAATCTTTCAGGCCGGCTTTCGAGAGGATTTCTTCGTAGGCGGGCATTTTGAGGGGAATTTTCATGTAGACGTAATCCATTTTCATTTCGCGGGCGCGGCGGAGGAGGGCTGGGCTTTCGCGGCCGGTGATGCAGCCGGTCTGGATGCCGGCGGTGTGAGCCAGGGTGAGGCCCTGGCCGTCATGGGCGTCGAATTTTTTTATTTCGAGGGCGGAACCGTCGGGCTGGGAGAGGAGGAGGACTCCACCGTCGGTCATGGTGCCGTCGACGTCCATTAAGAGGAGTTTGATTTGAGCGGCGCGTTTTTTGAGCGCGGGGGAGATTTTGGGGGTTGGGGACAAGGGCGCCTCCAGAGAAGTCACGAGCGGATAAGTCTAGCAAGAATTAGATGTCGTGACCGAGACGAGGAGACAAGAAATCCTTACCACAGAGGACACAGAGGTCCACAGAGTTCACGGAGAAGCGGCCGAAGAGATAGTGTACCGCGCGGTCAGATGAGTTCGAGGGTCCAGAGGTCGTGGAGGTGGACTACCCCGAGGACTTTTTGAGAGGCGTCTACGACGACTATGGATGTGATTTTTTTCTTTTCCATCAGGTTGAGGGCTTCGCTGGCGAGGAGTTTGGCGTTGATGGTTTGCGGGTTGCGGACCATGCAATCACCGGCGGTCATGGAGAGAGTGGTGCCGCCGTGCTTTTCCATCAGGCGGCGGAGGTCGCCGTCGGTGAGGATGCCGGCGAGTTTGCCGTCGGGAGTGGTGACGGTGGTCATGCCTAGTTTCTTGGCAGACATTTCGTGAAATGTGGCGGGCATTGGAGTTTCGGGCGAGACGTGGGGCAGTGCTTCGCCGGAGTGCATCAGGTGTTCGACGCGGAGTAGTTTTTTACCGAGGCGGCCGGCGGGATGGAGCGCGGCGAAGTCGTCGTGCTGGAAGCCACGGCGATCGAGGAGAGAAACGGCCAGGGCGTCGCCGACGGCCATCGCTACTGTGGTGCTGGCGGTGGGGGCGAGATTGAGGGAGCAGGCTTCTTCTTTGACGCTGACGTCGAGGACGACTTCGCTGGCTTCGGCGAGCGTGGATTTGGGATTGCCGGTGAGGGTGACGATGGGAATTTCGAGGCGCTTGAGGGATTCGAGGAGATTGAGGATTTCCTGGGTTTCGCCGCCGTAGGTGATGGCGAGGAGAGCGTCGCCGCGAGCAAGCATGCCGAGATCGCCGTGCAAGGCTTCGGCGGGATGCAGGAAAAAAGAAGGCGTGCCGGTGCTGGAAAAAGTGGCGGAGATTTTGCGGCCGACGAGGCCGGACTTGCCCATGCCGGTGACGACGACGCGGCCTTTGCAGGCGAAAAGAAGATCGACGGCGCGGAGGAAGGAGTTGTCGAGGCGGGCGAGGACGTCCTGGATGGCTTGGGCTTCGATGCGAAGAACGCGGCGGGCCGTTTCGAGGCTCATGCGTTGCCCCAGCGGCGAACGAGGGTGGAGAGTTCTTTGAGGCGCGCGAGGAGTTGCGGGAGTTGTGCGAGGGGAAGGGCATTGGGGCCGTCGGAGAGAGCGGCGGCGGGATTGTCGTGGGTTTCGAGAAAGATGCCGTCAACGCCGGTGGCTACGCCGGCGCGGGCAAGGTGTTCGATGAATTCGGGCTGGCCGCCGCTGGCGTGGCCGCCGGGGAGCTGGATGGAGTGAGTGACGTCGTAGACGACAGGGTAGCCGAATTTTGCCAGGACGGGGAAGGTGCGCATGTCTACGACGAGATTGTTGTAACCGAAGCTAGCGCCGCGTTCGGTGAGTATAATTTTCTGGTTGCCGGCGGCGGCGATTTTTTCGGCGACGTTGCCCATGTCCCAGGGGGAGAGGAACTGGGCTTTTTTTACGTTTACAATGCGGCCGGTTTTGGCGGCGGCGACGAGGAGATCAGTTTGACGCGAGAGGAAGGCGGGGATTTGGAGAATGTCGACGACTTCGGCGACGGGAGCGGCTTGGGAGGCGTCATGAATGTCGGTGAGGATGGGGAGATGGAGGTCGGATTTTATTTTGGCGAGGATGCGGAGGCCATCGGAGAGGCCGGGGCCACGAAAGGCTTTGACGGAGGAGCGGTTGGCTTTGTCGTAGGAGGCTTTGAAGATGTAGGGGACGCCGGCGTCGGAGGCGATTTTTGCGACGCGCTCGGCCATGGAGCGGGCGTGTGATTCGGATTCGATCACGCAAGGGCCGGCGATGAGGAAAAGCGGATTGTTGCCGCCGAGGCGGAGAGAGCCGAGGGAGATTTCTTTGGACTGGTTCATGGAACTTTCTTACCATAACATACTCAATCCAAAGTCATTGCCGGGTGTTGGAGGAAATCATGAGATACAAGTGTTTGCTCGTCGTGGTGGGGCTGCTCGCTTTGGCTCTATTTGATGGGTGGGCGCAGGATGCGGAACAGGCCAAAGCTGAACGCTACATCAAGGAAAACGAGGCGCAATGGGCAGCAGCTGATTCGAAAGGGGACATTGCCGCGGTGGAGCGGATTCTTGCCGATGATTTTGTTGGCGTGGCTCCGGATGGGACTTTCTACGACAAGGCAGAGGAGATCAAAAATACGCGGGAGGATAACGGCAACACTCTGTACAACCACGCCAACGAGATAAAGGTCAGATTTTTTGGAGATACGGCGGTGGCTCAGGGCAGCGAGACGTGGGAACGGCGCGCTGGTGAACCAAAGAAAGGGAGCTATGTCTGGACGGACACCTGGGTGAAGAGAAAAGGCCAGTGGCAGATTGTGGCGGCGGAGGATTTGCTCGCGCCGGAAAGCGCAAAGAAATCGCACTGGTAAAAATGATTGGGTTAGGACTGGAAACCCAAGAGGAGACCGCCTCAGAAGGCAGTCCCTACAAAGGCAAGATGGGGCCACCTGATGGTGGCCGCTACGCGGGGTTAGGCGGCGGCGTGGGGGGTGGCGCGCAGTGTGGGCGTGGGAGGCTGCGCCTCGGGGGTGCTGGCGGCCGTGGTGGGGCGGGATTTCTGGAGCTTGTGTTCGAGGGCGGCGCCGATGAAGGCGGCGAAGAGCGGGTGCGGCTCGAGGGGCTTGGATTTGAATTCGGGGTGGAACTGGCAGCCGAGGAACCA
>Ga0210406_10006613_pt1 | contig 11984 bp, 11 predicted proteins | sample IncBWC30MmetaG_FD_155454 | JGI IMG/M metagenome (GOLD analysis project Ga0210406, IMG submission 155454) | Forest soil microbial communities from Barre Woods Harvard Forest LTER site, Petersham, Massachusetts, United States - Inc-BW-C-30-M | ecosystem: Environmental > Terrestrial > Soil >...
CCTTCTGGCGCGAAATCTAATCCTCCGCAAAAATAGCAAGATCGCTCGGGAGCCTCGCCCTACCAACGGATGAGCGGGAGCTCATCCTACCGGGGATTCTCACGGTTCACCTGCAACGGGCCCAAGTCCCATTCAACTATAACGCCGAAGGCCTGAGCTACGATGAAGAGACACGCGATTTCACGCCGGGCCGGCTGTTCGGCGGCATAGCGGGCGCGCAGGACGGCGGCCTCGGCTTCCCGAATAGCGGGATCAGCGATTTACCTGCGGCCGGCAAGTACGCCCCGATCGGACCGTTCGGCAGGTTGGCGGCTGGAGATCCCAAAGAACCTTAATCCGGATCTGAAGCTGTCCGATCTGTATGCGGTGGTATTTGATTTCCACGGATTCCATCAGTCGTTCACGCCGCACGCCTGATAGGGAAGGCTCGAAAAAAAAGCGAGTGGAGGTCTCCGAACAGTAGGCAGCGCAGTAAGCTAGGCATTGGCACCGAGATTTGCGGTTGAGTCACGCTTGCTCGTACCCATTCGGGATTGGTTCTTTAGCCTCCTTATCTGCGCCAGTCTGTGTCCATCCGCGGTTAATGTTTTCTGTCCGCGTGGGTTGGCCGACAGCTGTGGCCGATGCGGCGCGATCATGATTTCCTATTGCCGATTATTTGGCGACTTCCGGAACCTCTTTACCTTGATCGACGAAGGTCAGCGAAGCGGAATTCATGCAAAAACGTAACCCGGTCGGACGCGGACCATCGTCGAACACATGTCCGAGATGCCCGTCGCAGCGAGTGCACAGAATCTCTGTGCGGACCATGCCAAAACTGTTGTCTTGGTTCAACGAAACGTTCTCTTTAGCAATGGGCTGGAAAAAGCTCGGCCAGCCCGTTCCTGAATTGAACTTAGCTGACGAGGAAAAAAGCGGTAATTGGCAACAAATGCAGTGATAGATGCCCTCGCGATGATTATCCAGCAGCGTGCCGCAAAAAGCAGGTTCAGTGCCTTTGCCACGGGCGATCCGATATTGTTCATCGGTCAGTATCTTCCGCCACTCGGCATCAGTTTTGATGACTTTGGGGACCGAAATTGGCCCGGTGAGAGATCCGTCCGGTCCGATCAAGCGGACTGTGACCATTTTCTGCGCGTCTGAGTTTTCACCCCTACTGACCGACAGAAGAGCCGTCATGGTGAAACCACCCAAAGCAAAGAAGAATTCTCGTCGCGATTTCATGATGATTGTGCGGGGGAAAGCTCAAGCTTTCCCTAATGGGTGATGGCCCACTGATCAATAATATTCCCAAGAAAGCAAGGCTCCACAGGCTACACGCTCCGTCGGACTCTTCTGAATTTATCTTGCTTGGCTTCTTTAGGGTGTTTTAGTTGAATGGGTTTGGGGGGACGTCTTTCCGATTCTGAAGGAGAGCACCCATGAACATATCTGTTAAGATCCGTGTCAACGGAGTCCTGCACGAAGCCGAGGTAGAACCTCGCTTGTTGCTTGCTCATTTTCTAAGGGAGACGTGCGGCCTCACCGGTACGCACGTGGGATGCGAGACCAGCGTTTGCGGCGCGTGCACCGTCCTCGTTGATGGGCAAGCGGTTAAATCCTGTACCATGTTTGCTGTCCAGGCTGACGGCGCAGAAGTGACCACGGTCGAGGGCCTCGCTAACGGCGAGATGCACCCCGTCCAGGAAGGATTCTGGGAATGCCATGGCCTGCAGTGCGGGTATTGCACACCTGGAATGATGATGACCGCGGTGCAACTCCTTGAACGGAACGAGGCACCGTCGCGCGACGAGATCCGGCATGCTCTCGATGGCAACCTCTGCCGGTGCACCGGTTACACCCATATCATCGACGCCGTCGAATATGCGGCCAAGAAAGGACGTGAATAAGATGTCCACTACCACCGAGAAACCCCCAGTAACAACGTCTCCCCCGAAGTATTTTGGCCGGGCAATGAAGCGGGTAGAAGACCCGCGGCTGCTCAAAGGCACTGCGACTTACGTCGATGATCTCAAGCTCACCGGGATGTTGCACGCCGAGTTTGTCCGCAGCCCATATGCCAATGCGAATATTCGATCGATCAATACAGACGCGGCGAAACAGTTGCCCGGTGTAATTGGCGTCTTCACCGGCACAGACGTCAATGAAAAGGCAGGGACCATCCCTTGCGCGAGCCCGTTACCAGGCGGGAAATCCCCGGTGCATACCGTGCTAGCCGGCGCTCGGGTCTATTTTGTCGGGCACCCGGTCGCAGTAGTGGTGGCCAAGACACGCGCCATCGCGCGAGATGCGTTGGAGCTGGTTGAGATCGCCTACGAGGCCTTGCCGGCTGTGACGGATGCCGAGAAAGCCTTGGAAAACGATTCTCCGCTGACCCATCCGGATCTGGGGACGAACGTCGCGTTTACCTGGGGGTTGGCGGGCGGCGATGTAGAAGCCGCTTTTAACGAGGCGGACCGAGTCCTCAAGCTGCGAATCAATCATCAACGCCTGACCCCAATGGCGCTGGAGCCGCGCGGTTGCGCCGCCTCCTGGCATGCCGGTGAGTGCTCGCTCACTCTTTATACCTCGACCCAGGTCCCGCACCTGCTTCGTACGCTGTTGCCCGGGATGATCGGAATCCCGGAAAATAAACTTCGAGTGGTTGCACCGGAAGTGGGCGGTGGGTTCGGGTCGAAGCTGAATCTTTACGCGGAAGAAGCGGTGGTCAGCCATCTGGCCATGCTGCTCAATCAGCCAGTCAAATGGATCGAGAGCCGGCGCGAAAATGCGGCGGCCACAATTCATGGGCGCGACCAGATTGGAGACCACGAGATCGCGGTAAAGAATGATGGCACGGTGCTGGCGATTCGCTCCAAGATCATCGCCGATATCGGTTCCTATCTGCAGCTGCTTACACCCGCCATCCCGACGCTGACCGGCCTGATGATTGGTGGTTGTTATAAGCTGAAAGCGGTAAAAGTTGACGTCACTGGTGTTCACACCAACAAGGTGGCGACCGATGCCTATCGAGGGGCAGGACGGCCGGAGGCAACTTACATTATAGAGAGAGTAATGGACTACGTTGCCGCCGAGCTGGGCCAAGACCGGCTGCAGGTGCGATTAAAGAATATGCCGGGCCCGGATGAGTTCCCTTTCACAACCATCACCGGGTTACAGTACGATAGCGGTAACTACCAGGCGGCACTCGAGAAGGCCAAAGAGCTCGCTCAATGGCCGCGATTGCTGAAGGAGCAGGAGAACGCACGAGCAGAAGGCCGGCTCTTCGGGATCGGGATTTCGACTTACGTTGAGATTTGCGCTCTCGGTCCGTCCAAGATCATGGCAGCAGGGGGGTGGGAATGGGGCTGTGTCCGAATCGAGATCTCGGGAAAAGTGACCGTGATTACCGGCACCACACCACATGGACAAGGACAGGAAACCAGCTTCGCTCAAATCGCGGCCGACCGCTTAGGAATCCCGATCGAAGATATCGTGGTTCTGCGCGGAGACACGGCAACGGCCCATTTTGGCCGGGACACCTATGGCAGCCGGGCAACGGCGCTGGGCGGCACCGCCATTGCAATGTCGATCGATAAGATTATCGAGAAAACCAAGACTTTAGCAGGTGCGCTTTTGGAGGCGGCGCCGGCTGACATCGAGTTCGCCGACGGTAAGTTCTTCGTTCGGGGCGACGAAGCGAAGAGTATCGGCTGGGGTCAACTGGCCGGCGAGGCGTACGTCGCGAAGAACCTGCCTCCCGGGTTCGAGCCTGGACTTGAGGCTTCGAGCTTCTTCGAACCGCCTAACTGTACGTTCCCATTCGGGACCCACATCTGTGCGGTGGAAGTGGACCGTGAGACCGGCCAGGCCAAGATCCTCAAATACACGGCGGTCGACGATTGCGGCAAACAGGTGAACCCGTTACTGATTGAGGGACAGGTGCAAGGAGGGATCGCTCAATCACTGGGCGCCGCCTTGATGGAGAGGACGGTCTACGACGAGAACGGCCAATTGTTAACCGGCGAATTCATGGATTACGCGATACCGCGGGCCGTGGACATACCGGAGTATGCGCTGGGCAGCACCGAGACTCCGTCGCCTTCGAATCTACTCGGGGTAAAAGGGGTAGGCGAAGCGGGAACGATCGGCGCGACGCCGTGCATCGGGAACGCGGTGATCAACGCGCTTTCGCCGCTAGGGATTCTTCACCTTGATTTACCGTTCACCCCTGAACGCGTGTGGCAAGCGATCCAGGCGAAAGGAGGTGCGCTATGATTCCGGCAGCATTTGACTATGTCAGGGCCTCAAGCGTGAACGAAGCGCTTGATCTGCTGGCTAAGCATGGCGATGACGCAAAAATCCTCGCCGGAGGCCACAGTTTGATCCCGGCGATGAAACTCCGTTTGTCCCAACCGAAGATCGTTATCGATATCAGCCGGATCGGTGATTTGCGATCGATCAGCCAACAGAATGGGAAGATCGCGATCGGCGCCCTAACGACTCACTACGAGATCGAGTCATCCGACTTGCTCAAACGAGCTTGTCCATTACTCCCTGAAGTAGCCGGGAAGATCGGTGATATGCAGGTGCGCAACAAGGGAACCGTCGGCGGGAGCTGTGTTCATGCGGATCCGGCCGGTGATTGGCCCGCAGCGATGTTGGCGCTCGATGCAGAGTTCGAGATCGCGGGTCCCAACGGGAACCGATCGGTAACGGCGAAAGACTTCTTCGTGGATATCCTGACCTCGGCCGTTGGACCCGGCGAAATTCTCAGGTTCATCCACGTGCCGGCGACAGCCAACTCGGCCGCGTACGTAAAATTCGCTCAGAAAGCGAGCGGGTTTGCGATCGCCGGGGTGGCAGCCGTCGTGGACAAGACGAAGAAAGAGGTTGCGGTTGCCGTGACCGGTGTAGCGGCAAAAGCGTATCGGGCGAGCGGCACTGAATCGTCACTGCGCGGAGTCGAACCCACTGCTGACAGTATAGCGGCTGCGGCGGAGAAAGCCGCGGACGGCGTCGATCCGCTCTCTGACATTCACGCATCGGCAGACTTCAGGGCCCATCTGGCGCGGGTGCAAGCCAAGCGAGCACTTTGGGCTGCCGTCAGCCGAGGATAAGTAAGACCAAAACCCAAATTTAAGATCCGCAGATTACGCAGCCCCGAAAGATTCCGGGGCCGAGTAATCTGTGGATCCTTCTCCTCTTCGGATTCTGGGATGAAGATTCAGGCGACACACGAATATAACGCTCCACCCGAAAAAGTATTCACAGCGCTAATCGATCCCGCTGTTCTCCAGAAATGCATCGAAGGATGCGAGCAGATGGAGAAGACCGGGGAAGATAGTTACGATGCCAAGCTGAAAATCGGTGTGGCAGGTATAAAAGGCAATTACACCGGCAAAGTTCACATCGCGGAGAAAAAACCCCCGGAATCATTCACGCTTCAAGCGGAGGGGAATGGCGGACCGGGCTGGGTGAAAGGAACAGCGAAGATCCAGATTGCGCCCAAGGGCAAGGGGAGCGAACTGCGATGCGAGGCGGATGGCCAAGTCGGCGGTCTTATCGCCGCCGTCGGCTCACGGCTGACCGAAGCCGCAGGGAAGAAGATGCTGAACGACTTTCTGCGGAAGGTTGGCGAGCAACTCTAGGTGTGAGAAGTGAGAGGTTTTAACCCACCCTATTTGGTGGAGGAGGCTTACGAAGCGATTGGTTTATTGCATAAAGCGCGACGCTACGTTTAGCCGTGCCGAGCCATGGTCCAGCGCTGGGTCACGGCTCGGCGCGTCTTTCGATCTAACCAAGCGATCAGTCAGTATCCGCCAATCTCCCTGGTGAAGCGTTGGGCTGTTCCGGAGCCTCGCCCCACCACACTGGGCAGCTACCTCTCACCTCTCACTTCTCACTAATCACTTCTCACTGCCTTTTGATCTATCTGCGGAAACAAAGCACGACGAGTGGCAATCGTGTAGAGGTTGCCGAGGGTTGGATAATTGAAACAGGTCCGATGAATCAGGTCCGCTCCGCCGTTGCTCATCATGACTAAGAGGCCAAGGTGGACCAGTTCAGTGGCGTGCTCGCCAATGACATGCACCCCTAGAAGACGTTTATCGTCTCGCCCGAATAACAGTTTCATGAACCCGATGTCGTCACCGATGATTTCGCCTCGGGCGCTCTCGTTGTAGCTGGCGTGGCCGACGAGGAAATCGATCCCTTTCTTGGCCAAGGTTTCTTCCGATTCGCCGACCGTACTTACCTCCGGAATTGTGTAGATGCCGTTGGGTAAAAGTGCGCTTAACTCTTGTTCATCTCGGTTACCGAACGCATGAGTCATCGCAACGCGTGCTTGTTCCCGGCTGGTAGAAGCTAAAGCTGGTGGACCGATGACATCTCCCGCCGCGTAGATATGCGGCACATCGGTCTGGTAGTGTTGCTTGACGACGATCAGGTTACGCGGACCAACGGTTAAACCAGCCTTGGGCAGTTCCAGCCCAGCGGTATTGCTTGCCCGGCCAGCTGCGACCAGCACGGTATCAACCTCGATCATCGTTCCGCTGCTAAGATGCAGGCTCACATTGCCCGGCTTGGATACATCAATCTGCGACACCCGTTCTTGTAGACGAATCTGAACTCCGGCGTTCTCCATTGCCTTACGCAAACGCTGAGAAATTTCCCGGTCCAAAAATGGCAATAGCTCTGGGCGGCCGTCGATCAGAAAGACCTCTGCATCGAGCGCCGCAAAAGTACTGGCATATTCGGCTCCGATGACACCGGCGCCAACGACAGCTAACCGCTTCGGGAGCTTGGTGAGCTCTAAGATTTGGTTCGAGTCGCATATCCGCGGATCACTGAAGGGAATATCCGGCTGCCGGACCGGCGACGATCCGGTCGCGATCAGGATATATTGGCCTCGGAGCGCCCGATCCTGATCGGGGCCGTCTAAAACGCCCACAGTATTAGCATCTTTGAAACACGCGCTGCCGTGCACGATCTCGACTCCGGCGGCAACCAGCCGTACATTCCAGCGGTCGCGCTCATTGGTCGTGACCCGTTTCTCGTGATAGAAAAATTCGTCGATCGTCGCTTCTCGGCGTAAAGACAGGTCAACCCCAAACAGGTTGCGGGATCGCCACCCGGTGAGGGCCAACGCAGTTTCTCTCAGCGTTTTGCTTGGAATGGTGCCGGTATTGATACCGGCTCCGCCCAGGTTTTGCTTTTTTTCGACCAAAGCGACTCGTTTCCCAAATAGGGTTGCGACCCAAGCGCCAAATGCTCCGGCAGGTCCACCGCCGATGACCACTAAATCGTATTCTTTCGTCTCCATGCTTAAACCGCAGAACCTCCGCGAATGGACACGAAGGGATACGAATAGACAAACTAAAACCCAACCGCGAATGGACCCGCCTTCCCCAGGGGCCGCGGGACTACGGCGCGAAAGGCCAAGAATTGACGGAAATAGAAAACGAATCCGCAGCCCCGAAATTGTCCGAGGTGCCTCACTTTTTTACGGTTTTTGCGCCTTTTCGCGGCTACTCCAATTGATGTAAGTGGCTGCCAGAAAAATTAGAGTTCTGTAATCTTGCGGGAAGTGGATAGCGGGGCGTAAGGGAAATCGCATAGGATTCTATGCTCCACTAAAGGCTTCACGGAGAACATCATCGAATGGGATTCGGTATGATGATCGAAACACGAATTTCAAGGCAGTTGACGCCAGTGCGCCGGATTGCGCGCTGGGCGTTGACCTATTCATGCGTTTCGATTCCGCCCCGGCGGATGCTATTCCGCGGTGGCAACCAGGATCCGGCATATTACCTCGGTACCCGATTGCGGCAGCAGTTGATGAACCCGGAAGGGCAACAGTTCGTGGCGAGAACGCGGACCGTCGCAGATCCGTTCGACGTTCTATATCAAGCAAATCCGTGCTGCTAGGTTCCCTTCAGCTGGTCACCGGGCCTGGGTCACGGCGCCACAAAGACCAGGGCGGCAAAAGTAATCAGTAATCAGTTCGGCAGTGCCGAAGCATCAACTACTCATTACTGACACACTGATTACTGATTACCTTTCGTCCCTCAGGTACTGGTTTAGAAAATCCACAGTCCGCTGCCAGGCAAGCTTGGCCGCGGCCTCATCATAACGCGGGGTAGTATCATTATGGAATCCGTGATTCACACCGTCGTAGATGTAGGCGGTATAAGTCACGTGATTAGCTTTAAGCGCGGCTTCATAGGCGGGCCAGCCTTCGGTGATCCGGGTATCCAGCGATGCGTAATGGAGGAGGAGAGGGGCTTTGATCTTAGCGGCATCTTCCGCCCCCGGTTGGCGCCCATAAAAGGCGACTCCTGCGCCGAGGTCAGGTAATCTCACGGCCAGATTATTAACAGTGCCACCCCCAAAACAGAAGCCGATCGCCCCGCTCTTACCTGTGCATTCGGGCCGGGCTTTCAACCATGCCGCCGCCGCTACGAAGTCTTCAAACATTTTGGCCGGGTCGACCGTTTTAAAAAGGGCCGCAGCTTTCTCCTCGTCGCCAGGATATCCGCCGACTGAGGTCAGGCCGTCCGGAGCAAACGCGATGAAGTTCTCGGTACCTAAGCGCCGAGCGACATCTTCGATGTAGGGATTTAGTCCACGATTTTCATGAATGACCAACACGCCGGGCAATTTTTTTCCGGCGGCGGCGGGACGGACGTAATAACCGCGAATACTGGTATTACCCTGGGGCGAGGGAACACTTTCGTATCCCGTAAGGAGCCGTTTATCGTCCTTAGCCACTTGTTCGGCGAAAGCGTAATTCGGGCGCAGACTTTCCCAGATACTCAGCGCCGTGAGCCCGCCAATTGCGTACTTCTTTGCCGCGTCGAGGAAGGCGCGCCGGGTGATCTCTCCGTGCACGTAACGATCAAACAAGTTCAGGAGTTCTTGCGGAAAATCTGTCGCTTTTTTTCGTTCCATGGCCGGGGGGTGTGGGCGTTGTTCGAGCGAATTAGACACCACCCGTTAACCGGCGCAATGGAATCGTGCGAAAGTAATCAGTGGGTCAGTTAATCAGTGGAGGACCTGGGAGCTAGGAGCGACGGGAATTGAAAGGTGAAAAGTGATAGGTGAAAGGTGGAAAGCCGGCCCGCTCGTGCTATCGCAGGCCGAAATCTGCGTAATCTGCACATTTGCTCGATCCATTCGCGTTTATTCGTGTCAATTCGCGGTCCCTTTTCGCTTGGATTCGCGGTTCGGCTTTGTGTTCTCTGTGTCTCTGTGGTGTAATATTTATTCGGCGTGACAGAGAGTTCACAGAACACAGCGACAAGTGTGCTCGTGGTTGATGTTGGCGGGCACAACGTGAAGATTCTGGCGACGGGGCAAGGCGAGCCCCGGAAATTGGCCACCGGACCTAAGTTTACACCGGGAGAGATGGTGGTCGGAGTTAAAGAACTGACCCGAGATTGGAAATACGATGTCATTACCATCGGGTTCCCGGCGCCGGTCCGCCAGGATCGACCGGTGGAAGAACCGTTCAATCTCGGTCGTGGTTGGGTCGGATTTGATTACCACGGCGCATTCGGCCGTCCCGTTAAAATGATAAACGACGCCGCGATGCAGGCGCTGGGGTGTTATCAACGCGGCAAAATGCTATTCCTTGGGCTTGGCACCGGTCTCGGTTCGAGCATGATTGTGGAAGGAATCGTGGTACCAACCGAGCTCTGCCGGCTCCCTTATAAAAAGGCCACCTTCGAAGATTACGTCGGTACCCGCGGCTTGGAACGTTACGGTAAAAAGAAATGGCGCCGTTATGTAGAAGATGTAGTCGCCCGGTTCCTAGCTGCGCTTGAGCCGGAAGACGTAGTGCTCGGCGGGGGTAACGTGAAATATCTAAAGGACATTCCTCCCGGATGCCGGATCGTGGAAAACAACAACGCGTTTGCCGGCGGCTTCCGTCTCTGGGAGACAGCGACCCAGTTCAGGAGCTAGAATTTAAGAGGTAGGAGGGCGCATATGCGCTAGTCTCATTAGGCCCGCCGCCCAGGAGGGTTGGTCGAGGAGGGTTCCCATCCGTTCGCCGAACCGCACGGTTTATCAGGCTTGAGGATATATGATGCGAATCCGCACGTGCCCTCCTAGCTCCTAGATTCGAGCTCCTAAACTGATTACTGACCCACTGATTACTGATTACGACACACAGACTTAGTTCCAGATTCCGGGCAACTGTCGGGAGATATTGGTGGTTCCCTGTGTGTTCTCTGTGTCTTTGTGGTGCAATTTCTTTACCCGATGAAATATAAATCGATCAATCTTAGGGAGAAACTCGGCCTAGTAACGGAGCAATGGGCGCCCAGGGTAGTTGCCGAGATGAACGACTATCAGTTCAAGGTCGTGAAGCTAGAAGGGGATTTTGTCTGGCATTCACATAAAGAGACCGATGAGACTTTCCTCGTACTAGAGGGCGATTTGCGAATCGATTTCCGGGACGGCGCCGTCCAGGTTGGGGCGGGCGAATTGTTTGTTGTTCCGAAGGGCGTCGAGCATAAGCCGTACGCAGCAAAAGAGGTAAAGCTCATGTTAATCGAACCGCGCGGCGTCCTTAACACCGGTGACGCCGGCGGCGAGCGCGCGGCAGAGAACGATGTCTGGATCTAAACCGCGAATGAACACGAACAGGGCCGCGAATTGACGCGAAGTAAGACTGGCTGGATGCGCCCCAGAAAGGGAAGGAAATCCTTCCTGGCACGATCGTACCGATTGGCCACGACGAGACCTAGCCGGAAACCACATCTGCGATTGGGATTTTTATTCGCGTCTATTCACGGTCCTTATTCGTGTCCATTCGCGGTTAGTACTCATCATGCCGGCGCCACCAAGTGTACGGCTTGGTTTGCGGCCAGCCAGTCGGTGAATCCTCCCACGTTTCTTGCCGGCCGAATGGGGTGAGGTCGAGAAAACTCCAAACACTCCCCAGCGCATCCACTCCGCGTCCGTCAATAAAATAGGTGCGATAGACGTTTCCCTCGTCTCTGAGAAAGATGCTAAGACCAAATCCTTCGCCTTCGCTGGTGGTGAGACCGAAGTCGCAATTGAAATCGCTTCCATAAGAGGAGAACCAGGGGAGGGTCCATCCCATTCGCTTTTCGTAAGCTTGGATTTGGGGAAGCGGCGCGTGCGACACCAGAACAAAACTAGCGTCTCTGCCGTGAAAGTGCGCCTGGTGACCAATCTGATCGACAAACATGGAACAACCGGGGCAACCGGCATCGGGCCAGCCATGGACTCCGGGAGCAAACATGAAGTGGTAAAGGAGAAGTTGGCGTTTCCCGTGAAAAAGGTCGAGTAGGCTAGCTCTGCCGTTAGGACCCTCGAAAGCGTATTTTTTATCGATTAAAACCATTGGTAAACGGCGACGTTCGGCGGCCAGCGCGTCGTGGGCTCGAGTAGCGGCTTTTTCTTTAACGAGCAGTTTTTCCCGGGCCGCAGCCCATTCTTCTGCGGATACGATCGGAGGGAGACTGGTGGTTTTCATAGCTACGGTCATTCACAAGAATCGACGAATGTGCGGGAGGCAACCGGACAACGGATTTCATCGCGTACGCGCAAAGTTCACAGAGAAGACTAAGTAGCCGCGAAAAGGCGCAAAAAACGGATACGGGGCAGGGCTGGTTTTGGTCTCATAGGGACGGAATGATAGTAGCCTGGCAGTTTACTGCCAGGAATGACGCCCTGCGAAGCCCCGTCCCGGAGGGCACGGTGTGATGGCTACTGCTTGGGTAGTTCAATGAAGTAATTTTTATCTGATATCGCCAGGAGTAGCCGTTCATACCGTTCCCTACGGGACGGATTTTTGTCGTGCGGTATCCCTGGCAGTAAACTGCCAGGCTACTATCACTCGGTCCCTAAGGGACCTGTCGGACTTTGCGATATTTTTGGGACTGCTTAGCGGAGGAGTGGGGTGATGCCCCGTGGGGGATGGGGTATTTTTTGTGGGACGCAGCAGTATGGCGCTAGCCTGCGCCGAGGTG
>Ga0210406_10006614_pt1 | contig 11983 bp, 13 predicted proteins | sample IncBWC30MmetaG_FD_155454 | JGI IMG/M metagenome (GOLD analysis project Ga0210406, IMG submission 155454) | Forest soil microbial communities from Barre Woods Harvard Forest LTER site, Petersham, Massachusetts, United States - Inc-BW-C-30-M | ecosystem: Environmental > Terrestrial > Soil >...
CGTTAACTAATTGGGCACTTCCTTGATCACCGGCCCGCGGGGCGCCGGGGCCGCAGGCGCCGCCTGGACCGGCTGCTGGACCTTGGCGGGCTTTCCGAGCTGCCCGATCGGTCCATATGCGAACGCGGCCACCAATACCACAGCCGCGATGATCGCCGCCAAAATGCCCGCTACCGACTGAGACGTCATATGCAACAACCCCTCGCTCCGAGGATGGATTGATATCACGGAAAGGCCGATGGCGGGAATAGGCCGCCTCAGCCGGGCGCATCCACTACTTCGGCGCCTTATGCCGTACGAACGCCGTCACGATATCCTTCTGCGCCAGTTCGATCGCCTTGTTGGCGGTCGTCATATGAGCTGACGCGCCGGTGTCCGGGAACTGGATCGACAGATAATCTACCAGTGTCACGCGAAAATTCTGCCGTTCCGAGGCACAGGCACTTGCGACATCGCGGGTGAAATCCCGTTCCGACATGTGCATGAGGTTGTCCGGCGAATATTCCTGGGCGAGACAGTTCCAATAGGAATCGCGGCCTTGCACCGCGAGCTTGTGCGCGTCGTCGAGTTCATCGGCGAGTGCGCCGGATGCCGTCATCGCCAATGCCGCCGCCATCGCCACGATACGCATGTGTTCTCCTTTTCCGACCATCCTAGCTTGCACCCCGGACCGAGGTGAAGCGACGGCCCTAGAGTTCCCCGCCGGGAACGGAACCGCGGAGTCCCAAGTGTCAACACATGAGCGCCGCGCAAGAAACATGCGCAAACCGCGATTCCAGCGTAAACATGACGGAGCCTTGTCGTTTGGTTGATTCGTAAAGCAACGGAGCCTCAGAGAATGTCGAGTAGGGACCACAACAATCCACCCGGAAAGCCCGGCCAGCGCAGCCGGAAGGCGAAGCCGGCAAGCAAGAAGCCGGATCAACGGCAGCGCCCGAAGCGGGATCAACAGCCCGATCGTCAGCTCGATGATAAAGAGCTGATCCAGGCAGCCGTCGCCTCACCTGAAATCTTCCCGATCGAATCTGAGGCTTCGACGGGTACCTCCTTGATCGAGACTGCAGCAGCGTCAACCGAGACCCCCGAGACCCCCTTGAAGGGCGCGCTGGTGCCGATTGAGGCGGTCCGGATCGGCACAGTGGTATCGCTCGACACGTTCTGGGGCGGATTTCAAACCATCGCGAACGCCTACGGAGATTACATCAGGAAGTCGCTTGATGAGACCCGATCGCTTCTCGAAAAGCTCAGCGTTGTGCGGTCGCCCGACAAGGCCATAGAAGTTCAGACCGAATTCGCCAAGCAGGCTTTCGAGACCTTCCTTTCCGACTCGCATCGGATCTCGAAGCTCTACAGCGAGCTTGCCAGGCACATCTTCAGACCCTTTGAGCGCCTCGCGACCAGGATGAGCCAGCCGGCGCGCTAGGGTCTCAAGAGCGCTGCGCGAAACAACTCTGCCGACCGCCCGGTAATCCCGGGCGGACTGGCTAATCGCGTCTGATTTAACTAGTCTCGACCCCGCAAATTCTCCAATGCGACGAGACTTGACCGTGACTAAAGCTTCGGCCTCTGCCTCCAAAAAATCAGGCCACATCTACATCGGCGTCGGTGGCTGGACCTTTGAGCCATGGCGCGGCGTTTTCTATCCGGAAAAACTCACGCAGGCGAAGGAGCTTTCCTATGCCGCGTCAAAACTGACCTCGATCGAGATCAACGGCACTTATTACGGCTCGCAAAAACCGGAGAGCTTCCGCAAATGGGCGCGCGAAGTGCCCGACGGCTTTGTGTTCTCGCTGAAAGGGCCGCGCTTTGCCACCAATCGCCGTGTGCTGGCCGAGGCCGGCGATTCCGTGAAACGATTCTATGATTCCGGCGTCCTCGAGCTCGGCGATCGCCTGGGCCCGGTGCTCTGGCAATTCGCACCGACCAAGAAATTCGACGCGGCCGATTTCGGCAAATTCCTCGAACAGTTGCCGCGCAAGCTCGACGGGCGCGCGCTGCGCCACGTGGTCGAGGTGCGGCACGACAGTTTTTGCGTCCCCGAATTCGTCGCGCTGTTGCGCCAATTCGAGACGCCGGTGGTGTTCGCGGAGCACGGCAAATATCCAGCGATTGCCGACGTCGTCAGCGATTTCGTCTATGCGCGGCTGCAGAAGGGCAATGACGAGCTCAAGACCTGCTATCCACCAAAACAGCTTGACGCCTGGGCGCAGCGGTTTTTGGCCTGGGCCGGCGGCAGCGAACCGGACGACTTGCCGCGCGTCGACAAGACCAGGCCGGCGAAAGCGCCGCGCGACGTGTTCGCCTACGTCATCCATGAAGGCAAGGTGCGCGCGCCCGCCGGCGCGATGGAATTGATCGCACGCGTGAAGTGATCTCGCTAGAAAAATGGCCAAAAGCAAAAAGCTCTTCACCATCGGCTACGAACAGACTCCCGCCAGGGCGGTGCTGGACGAGCTCGAAAACGCCGGCGTCAAGCTGTTGGTGGACGTGCGTGCCGTCACCTCGTCGCGCCGGCCGGGCTTTTCGAAGAACCAGCTCGCGGCAAGCCTCGACGAACGCGGCATCGCCTATTTGCATCTCGCCGGGCTCGGCACGCCCAAGGAAGGCCGCCTCGCCGCGCGCAGCGGCAAGTTCGACCTGCTCCACAAGATCTATGCAAAACATGTGAAGACGCCGCAGGCCAGGGAAGAACTCGACGAGTTGTCAGCGCTGGTGAAGAAATCCGGACCCGTCTGCATTCTCTGCTACGAGCGCGATCACCAACATTGCCACCGGCGATGGATCGCCGAGATCATCGAAGACCGCGACGGGGTGAAGGTCGAGAATCTCGCCGCAAAGCAGGCGTGAGGCTATCTCGCGTTCTCCGTCATGGCCGGGCATCGTCCCGGCCATCCACGTCTTTGGGGCCGCGATACGTTCAAGGCCTGGATGCCCGGGTCAAGCCCGGGCATGACGAGTTGTGGTGAACGGTGCGACCATTTCACCCCTCCCCCTTAAGCCGAAACGTGCCTTCCATCATCTGCACGCAGCGTCCGCCGACATGCGCGGAAACCACGGCGCCGTTCTCCTTTCGCGCGCGCGTCAAGAGCAGGCTCGGCCTTCCCATGTCGACGCCCTGGCCGATGCGCAGTTTCAACTCGCCATCCCGCGTGCTGTCGAGATCGGCGAGCAGCGCCGCGGCAGCGACAGTGGGGCTTCCAGTGGCCGGGTCCTCGGCAAGGCCGCTTCCCCACGGGAAAAACATCCGCGCCTGCAGGTCGCAGGGCGTCTCGGCCGGCGCCACATCGCGTGTATAGATGTAGATGCCGACTGCGCCATCGCTGGATAGCACGCGGGAGAACGAGGCCGGCTCGGGCTTGGCCCGCTTCAGTGCCTCGCGCGAGGCCAATTCCGCCACCAGACATGGCATGCCGACCGATACAATAATTGGCGCATGCCGGTCGCTTCTGATGTCCGCCGCCGACAGCGAGACACTGGCCGCCGCATGCTCGGCGGAAAACGGCGTCAGCCGCTTCAGCGGCTGTGGCGCGGTGAGTTCGGCGCCGATGGCATTACCGCCCTCGGTCAGGATTTCGACGGGCACGAGGCCGGCGATCTCCTCGAACAAAAATCGTGCTGGCGGCTTTGGCGCCTGTGTCGCCAGCACGAAGGCAGTGCCGACATTGGGATGGCCCGCAAACGGGAGTTCGCGGTTCACGGTAAAGATGCGCACTTGCGCGTCATGCTCGGAATCGCGCGGCGGCAATACGAAGGTGGTCTCGGAATAGTTGAACTCGGTGGCGATCGCCTGCATCTGCGCGATCGACAATCCGCCGGCATCCAGCACCACGGCAAGCGGATTACCGCCGAACGCGCAATCGGTGAAAACGTCCACGGTGATATAACGCCGCTGCATTCGATACTCCCTAGCCCAACTGCCACACCGTCATCGGCCGGTCATAGCCTCTCACCGCCACCTCGCCAAGCGACACCGCATCGCTACACGCCTCGCCGATTGCTTCGCGAACCGCGTTTGAAATCAGGAGCTGCGAGTTGAAATCCTTGTTGAGCGCCTCCAGCCGCGCGGCAAAGTTCACGGTGTCGCCGATCACGGTATATTCCTTGCGCCGGGGCGAGCCGATATTGCCGGCCACCACCTCGCCGAAGTGAATGCCGATGCCGATCCGCAGCGGCCAGCTCGCGCCGTCGTTGATGCGCTCCATCGCGTCCAGCATCTCTCGTCCGGCCGCCACCGCGCGATGCGCGGGGTCCTCGGCTTCGAACGGCGCGCCGAACAGCGCCAGAAAGCCATCACCGAGAAACTTGTTCACGATGCCGCCATGGCGGTCGAGGATTTCCACCAGCACCGCAAACGCACCGTCGAGCCGATCCACCACATCCTGCGGTGAGCGCGACCGCGCGCCCGCGGTGAAGCTGCGGAAATCGACGAACATCACCGCGACCTGGCGGATGTCGCTTTGGGTGCCGGCGCCCTCCAACAGCAGCCGCTCCACGACCTGCGGCGAAACATGCTGGCCGAACAGGTTGGTGACGCGGTCGCGCGCCGTCGCTGCACGAATGCTGGCGGCAAATCCGCGCCGCAGCTGCACCCCGACCCCACCCGCCAGCACGCCGCAGGTGAAAAGGATCACGCTGCGCGACAGATGATAGTAAAGTTCTGGCTCGGGATCGGGATTGATCAGCGGCTTGTAATGCATCGCCATCGCAAACAACTCCACCGCGGCAACGAAGCCGGTGAAGGTTGACAGCCAGAAATCGAGCCGCAACGTCGAAAGAATGACGAAGATGAAATAGACCAGCGGCATGACGAAGCCCAGCGCCCGCACTGGTCCCATGCTTTCGACCTGCAGCGAAAGGAGAAGGGTCGGCATGCTGGTCTCGATCAGCGCGCCGATATAGCGCCGGTACACCGGCAGATCACGATCGAGCTTCAAATGATGGCGGATCGTTCGGTAGACAAACAATTCGAACAGCACGAAAACCATCAGGATTACGTAAATCGAGTTCGGGTTGACGCCGTTGCGCCAAACACGCTGGACCACGTCCGGAAAGAGGGCATGAGTCAGCGCGACGATGAACAGGATCACAATCGCGACGATAATCAGCGCGCGGACACGCACCAGTTCCTCGCGCATCACCTCCCGCATGAACATGTGCTCGAAGTCTTTCGAGACCTGCTCGTGCGGTCTGACAATTTCGCGCCAAAACTCGGTAATTGCAGCCATCGTTCCCATCTGCATGATCCGGTCATTCCGGGTTGGTCCGAGGAACCGGACCCGGAATCTCGAGATTCTCCGATGTGCAATTGCACATCGTAGTTCGCGCTTCGCGCGCCCCGGAATGACGTCAAGCATTTTGCATCAATCGAGCGTGCGGCGGAAGCGGGTCACCGCAATGGTCATCGCCAGCAGCATCAGTGCAGCTAACGCAACTGTGTCATATTGCAGGTTCGATAGCGTCGCGCCCTTCAGCATGATGGCGCGGACGATGCGCAAGTAATGCGTCAGCGGCAGGCCCTCGCCGAGATATTGCGCCCAGACCGGCATGCCCGCGAACGGAAACATGAAGCCGGACAACAGGATGCTCGGCAGGAAGAACATCATCGACAGCTGCATCGCCTGCAGCTGGTTCTGCACGATGGTCGAGAACGTATAGCCGATCGAAAGATTGGTGGTGATGAACAAGGTCGACAGCAGCGCCAGCATCAAAACGCTACCGAGGATCGGCACCCCGAACAGCAAGACGCCGATGCCGATGATCAGCGCCGCCTGGATGAAGCCGACCAGCACGTAAGGCACGATCTTGCCGAACATCACCTCGATCGGCTTGATCGGCATCGACAACAGGCTCTCCATGGTGCCGCGTTCGATCTCGCGGGTCACCGACAGCGCGGTGAAGATCAGCATGGTCATGGTCAGGATGGTGCCGACCAGGCCGGGCACGATGTTCAGGCGTGAGGAGGCCGCCGGATTGTAGCGGGCGTGCGCGCGGATCTCGAACGGCATCGACGGCGGATCGCCGGCGAACAAATCATGCGCCAGCGCGGTCTGCACGACGACGCTGAGCGAGGACAGCGCCGAAGACGCCGCGATCGGATCGGTGGCGTCGGCCGCGACCAATAGCGCCGGATGATCGCCGCGCCGCACCGCGCGCTCGAACCCGCGCGGGATTTCCACGCCGAACAGCACCTTGCCCGATTTCAGGAGATTGTCGAACTCGGCGACATCGTGCACTTCGCGGGTGAAGTGGAAATACGAGGTATTTTCCAGCGCTTTGAGGATCGAGCGCGCGAGATCGGAGTCCTCCTGCAACAGCACCGCGCTCGGCAGATTGCGCGGCGTGGTGTTGATGGCATAGCCGAACAGCAAAAGCTGCATCACCGGGATCATCACGATCATGCCGAACGAGACCCGGTCGCGCCGGAGCTGGATGAATTCCTTCACCACCATGGCGTAGCTGCGCAGCCAGAAGCCGAACCGCGGCTCGCTGACGTCGCTTCGAGGGCTGGCTTGCTCGGCGATGACGCTCATTGGAAATTGTCCTTGGAGCGGGTCATCAGTTCGATGAAGACATCCTCCAGCGACGGCGCGGTGTGCTGCCAGTGCAACTCGGCATGCTGACGCCAGGGCGCAATGGTGGCTTCGAGCGCGGCCCGGTCGCGGCCGGAGACGTGCAGGCTGGTGCCGAACGGCGCCACCATGTCGACGCCGGGCTTGCCGGTGAGCTGGTCCGAGAGTTGGTGAAGGTCGTCGCCGGTGACGGTATAGGTCGACAGCGCCGATTTCGCGATCACTTCGTCGACGGTGCCATGCACCAGCAGATATCCGTAGGCGATATAGGCGATCTCGTGGCAGCGCTCGGCCTCGTCCATGTAGTGGGTGGAGACCAGGACAGTCAGGCCCTGGGCTGCCAGCGCATGGATCTCGTTCCAGAAATCCCGCCGCGCCTTGGGATCGACGCCGGCGGTCGGCTCGTCCAATAGCAGCAATTGCGGATTGGGCAGCGTGCAGGCCCCGAGCGCAAGGCGTTGCTTCCAGCCGCCGGAGAGTTCGCCCGCAAGCTGGCCCTCGCGGCCTAAGAGCCCGAGCCGTTTGATCATCTCCTGCGCGGTGCCGCGCGCGTCATGCATGCCATAGACGCGGGCGACGAATTCCAAATTCTCGCGCACCGAGAGATCCTGATACAGCGAAAAGCGCTGCGTCATGTAGCCGACCTGGCGCTTGATCTTGTCGGCGTCGCGGCGGATGTCGTAATCGAGGCACCTGCCCTCGCCGCTGTCGGGCGTCAGCAAGCCGCAGAGCATGCGGATGGTCGTGGTCTTGCCGCTCCCGTTCGGGCCGAGGAAGCCGTAGATGCTGCCGCGCTTCACCTGCATGCTGAGGTCATGCACCACCTCACGGCCGCCGAACGATTTCGACAGTCCCTTGACGTCGATGGCGATGCCGGCTGCCGGTGCGGTTGCGGTTGCGGATGTCATTGCTTGACCGCGACCGGTATCTTGGGATTGAGGTAGACGCTGATCGGCTGGCCGACGCGCAAGCTATCGGGCCGGGACGGCCTTGCCTGGATCAGATAGACCAGCTTGTTGCGCTCATCGAGGCTATAGATCACGGGCGGGGTATATTCGGCCGACGTCGCGATGAAATAGATTTTTGCGGTGAGGTCGGCGGCGCAATTGTCGCAGGTCACGCGCACCTCGTCGCCGATCGCAAGTTTTGGTAATTCCCTCTCCGGCACGAAGAAGCGCAGCTTCATGTTGCCGGGCGGCATGATCGACAGCACCGGCCGCTGCGCCGGCACCATCTCGCCCTCGCGGAAATAGATCTGCTGAATGGTACCTGACACCGGAGCAAAGCCGTTGCGCCGCGCCAGCCGCGTTTCCGAGGTGTTGACGCGGGCTTCGGCGACCCGCAGCGCCGAGACCGCGGAATCGAGGTTGGCCTGCGTGCCCGAGCCGGTCTTGCTCAGCGAGGCCGCGCGGTCATAGGTCTGTTGCGCGTTGGCGAGCGTGGCCTTGTTCTGGTTGAGGTCGGCCTGCTGCAAATCGTCATCGACGGAATAGAGCGGCATGCCGGTCTTGACCTCCTCGCCCTCGCGGATATTGAGTTTGGTCACCCGTCCGGATTCATCGGGGCTGACAAAAATCATGTCGGCTTCGACCCAGCCCTGAAAGCCGGGATCGCGCCTGTCGTTGCAGCCGGCAAGCGTAGCCGCCAGCGCCAGCGACGTCAGAATTCGCAACGCAATTTGCGACGAAGTCACGTCGTCCTCCGTTCGCCAAAAATCAGATCGAGATGGACGCGGAGCATCTCGAGCGCATCCAGCGGTGAATGTCGCTCAAACAGGCTTTTCCAGATCACGGCGATGATCGCGGGCGCCACGACGATCTGCGGAAAGCGCACAAGCTCCGGCTGCTTGATCTCGCCGCGCGCGATCGCAAGCTCGATCAGCGCGCGCATGCCGGCGAGCCCGCGCGAGATCACTTCGCGGTAGTAGAAATCGGCGATCGCGGGGAACCTCGGACCCTCGGCGACGATCAGGCGCACGATATCGCCGCGCCGCGTCGTCGCCACTTCCTGGATGAAGGTCTTGGCAAATTCCTCCAGCGCCTCGCGAACCGATCCGTTCAAGGAGGGCGGCGGGACCAGGCGGCCGATCAGCGGCACGATCGCGGTCGAGATCAGCTCCTCGAACATCGATTCCTTGTCCTTGAAGTGCAGATAGATCGTGCCCTTGGCGACGCCGGCGCGCCTCGCAACGTCGTCGAGCCGGGTCGCAGTGAAGCCGCGGGCGATGAATTCGTCCAACGCCGCCTCGACGATGGCCGCGCGGCGCTCGGCCGTCCGCTCGGCGCGGTTCGAGGGCGTGGCTGAGGAAATCTTGTCCCCTGCCCGGCCGCGGGCCGGCTTGGCGGCGCCAGTGGATTTTGACGCGTTTGCCATGCTTCATATATGACTGACTGGTCAGTCAAGTCAACATCGAGCCCGGCGACCAGCTTCACATCGGCGTGACGGGTTTCGGGTTTCGGTGGTCAAATCCTGGACGAGAGTGATGATGCCGACACACAGCAAGGCGCGCTGCTGTTCAACGACATCATGGGTGACAAGCTGGCTAAGCACCGTTAACTGGCCAAGGCGCGCGACGCTGAGCTGCGCGACGATGACGTCACAGGCGACCATGCTGGCGACGACGATAAAAAACTATCGGGCAAGCTGCCTGGTTTGGCGAGCACGTCGGTTACCGCGACAACTTCGGTTCGGTCCATGTTTCCCTCCCCCAGCCATATTCGATTGCCGGCTCAAAACTGGCACACTGAAAGGGTCGGAGTGTGAATTCAGCTGCAGATCAGGACGTGTTTTGACGGTCGTTGTGGCAGGAGGCCGGGCGGTCGCGCCTCGGTTAAATCGTCCTGGCACATTAATCATGCAGAACAAATCGCTCCACCGCCTTGGCGAAACCTTCGTGGTCATAGGAGTCCGTCACGACGTTCGCCTGCCTTTGAACGTCCTCCGATGCGTTGCCCATGGCGATCGAGAGGCCGGAGCGCTTGAACATCAGGACGTCGTTGGGTTGGTCTCCGATCGTGGCGATTTCGCTGTGCGGAATACTCAACTCGCGCGACAGGTAGTCGAGGACGAAGCCCTTGTTAGCGTCGCGGTGGGTCACGTCGAGATAGTAGGGCTGCGAGCGCGCGGCGGTGGCGCGGTTTCCGAGCGCCTTCTGGACGTCGGCCTCGCACTGGCGCACGCGGTCGAGATCGTCACCCACCCCAACAATCTTGACGGCTCGCAACAGCATGTCGTCGTCGAACGCCTTCACTACCTTGGGTCCGAACTGAACGGTGCGACCTTCGCGGTCGACATGCGGCGCCTTGAGGTCGCGGATCAGCCAGTCGTTGCCTGCGTAGACCCAGCTGTCGAGGCCGTGGCTGTCGATCAAGTCGACCGTCTGCTTGGCGGCGTCGAATGGCAACAGCTTCTCCTCGATGATAGACAGATCCGGGTGCACGAAAAGGCCGCCATTAAATCCCGCAACCGGGGTGTCGATTGCGAGGGGCGCGATGAGCATCGCCATGCCCTTCGGCGGCCGGCCGCTGGTGATCGCAAAACGGATCCCCTTGTCATGTAGGCTGTGCACAGCCTTGAGGGCGCGCTCGGTCAGCACCTTGTCGCGCGTCACCAGGGTGCCATCAACGTCGGCGAGCAGCAGCGATAGCTTCCGAAATGCGTCCACCAAGATAATACTGCTTTCTGCATCCGTACGCAGCGCGCCCTGGTGCACGTTCGAAATCGCGGCCGCACATGCGATTGGATGAATTACAAGTTTCCGGGTGTTGGTTGCGGTTGCGTGAACGTTGCCGGCGCACGCGCGGACAACAGCGCAACGCCGGTTCATCCAGACCCTTCATAACCCATCGTGCCAAATCAGGCCAGCCCACCGGAACGGCCCGCTCCACAACGTCCTCATCTAGACAAAGCCACCGCCATTAAACTTAATCAGCAATCTTAATCAGCAGTTTTCCCCGCGGAGCACCGTTGCCGCGCTACCTTCGTCTCATTCGGTCACGGGAGGTGATCTATGAGCGAAAAGACAGGTAAGAAGACCAAGGCTGAGCTGCATGAGATGCTGGCCGAGGCGGTCCGCAATACGCAACCCCAACCGGTCCGCGACGTGCAACCCGAGCCGGAGCACAAAACGCAACCCCACAAAACGCGACCCGCACCGAAGCACACGGCCAAAATCAAAACTGTTCGGGCATCTGCAAGCCGCAAGCAGCGGCGTCGATAATGCGGCCGATGCTCCATGATCGATAAAATGAGAAAGGACCTCGCGCAACGACCTGCGGTAAAGGCTTTTCTACGAGCAGGTCAGCGAAAGGCAGTAACTGAATACGAAAAAGCGCAGGAAGAGCTCCGAAAAAACTACGAACGATTGCGGGCCGAGCGATTAGCTAGGGAAGCCGCGAAGTCCAAAGAGAAATAGCACCGTTGTGCCGTGAGGTTTAATTTACCCCTACCGCATCCTCAAATACCATCCATGACCCAATGGCAAAGACCCGCGCGCGAACCGGCGGAGACGAAGGCTGAGCTTCGCGAGATGCTCACCGAAGCTGTCCGTAACACGCAGCCCAACGAGCCAAAGCGCCCGCCGAAAACCAGAAAAGATTTCGCTGCCCCGATTAAATCGCCGCGCTAGCTTACCCTAGGACTCAATTGTTTCGGGAGAGCGCAAGAATATCGGCAATTCTTCGTCGTGGTCCAGCCCGTCATCTTCGTCGTGTTCCAGTCCGTTAGGTGGTTCTATCTCGGGCTCCGAAATTTTGTAGGACTTGCATTCCAAACGAGCCCATTTCAATGCCTGAGAATAGTTCGGACAGCGGAGGATAATCTCCTGGCCCCGAACTGAAACCACGACGTCGCAAATCTGGGATGCTGTATGGCGTCGGATGAAAACCTGCGGGGTCATTTGCCGAGGACTTGTCCGGTCCCTTAGATCAGCAGCCTTCTCAACTAGCGCGGCCGGGACGTTTGGGTTTCTAACTGATTTGGCAAACTTGAGAAGGGTTGTCGCTTGACGCAAGAGATACTGTTGGCCGAGCACTGCTTTTCCCCATCGTTGCCAACCCCCACTACAGGACGCTGCAATGTGGAATTTGTTCCAACTTGGATTCAAATTAGGACATTCACAACAACAGATCGGCAACGTGCCTTGACAAGGTTCATGGTTCGTTCTCATGTCCCGATGTTATTAGATCGGGATTCCGGGTTCACGCTAACGCGTGCCCCGGAATGACGGCGTCGCGGGCCCAGGCGCCGATCACGCATTCCCGCCGAATTCGATCATTCGCGGGTGGCCGCATTCAGCGAGCGTAGGCACGGCGCGATAGACGCGCCCATGCCCGCCCCTTACGACCTGCGCGCCGCCTCGAGCGCCTGCGGCGTATCGATATCGAGAAACGCGCTTTGGCCTTTGACCGGCACTT
>Ga0210406_10006615_pt1 | contig 11983 bp, 8 predicted proteins | sample IncBWC30MmetaG_FD_155454 | JGI IMG/M metagenome (GOLD analysis project Ga0210406, IMG submission 155454) | Forest soil microbial communities from Barre Woods Harvard Forest LTER site, Petersham, Massachusetts, United States - Inc-BW-C-30-M | ecosystem: Environmental > Terrestrial > Soil >...
TCATCAGAATCTGGTTGCAAAGAAAAAGGGCCGCGAATGGATCGCGGCCCTCTTTTCACTTGCAGGGTTTACTGCTCGCCGGCGCCGGCGTTGGTCCCCCACATCGCGTTGGTCCCCCACATCGCGTTAGTCCCCCACATCGCGTTGGTCCCCCACATGGCGTTGGTCCCCCACATCGCATTGGTCCCCCACATGGCGTTGGTCCCCCACATCGCATTGGTCCCCCACATGGCGTTGGTGCCGGTCATAGTGGTTGACGGAGCGCCTGCCACGAACTGCTGCGATCCCCACACCGCCGCGTTCGACCACGTGGCGGAAGTGTTCCAGACCGCAGTCGGACCGTCTTTGAGGTAGACGTTGCCCGAGGTCGGATCGTAGGAAGCTACCGGAGACATCGCAGTCCCGCGGGCCACGTCCGCACTGTTGATGGCGGCTTCGACGTCCACGTAGCCGGCGCCGACGGTGAACACGTCGTACTGATCGGTGTAAGTGATGCCGGTGGTCGGGTCGGTCGTGCTGCTATAGGCCGGGAGCGACTTCCAGGCCGTCTTCATCAGCCTGGCCTTGACCTGATCGGGGTTGAGGTTCGGACTCTTCTGCAGGAGATCCGCCACCACTCCGCTGACCACGCCTGCGGCCATGCTGGTACCGCTTAGGGTGAAGTAGCTGGAAGACGATGCTGTGCTGCCGCCGTTCACGTAAAAGCTGTACTGGACGCGGTTGCCGGGATACTCGTTGTAGAGCGTGGAATTCGGAGCTTCGAGCGAAACCAGCAGGTTGCCCGGAGCCACGATGTCAGGCTTGGCCACGGCGTCGAGCGCGGTCGGCCCCTTCGAGCTATAGCTGGCGATCAGGTCATCCAAGCGAGTGGGCGTGCCCATCGGCTTCATCGCGCCAACGGTGATCACGTAAGGATCATTGCCGGGAGAAGTGATTGTCCCGTAACCATCGGTGGGCTGGTAGCGGCCATTGTTGCCGGCGGCGACCACGACGACGATGCCGCTCTTCCACGCGGCCTCGACCGCCTGGCAGACCGGATCAAGCTTGTAGCTTTCGTAGACCGGACGTCCCAACGAAAGATTGATCACTCGGATGTTGTACAGCGGCTTCAGAGAAATGGCCTTCCCGATGGCCGCAATCACAGCGCTATCGGTGCCCGCGCCGTTCTGATCGAGGACACGAAGATTGATAATGTTGGCCTGCGGCGCGATGCCTTCAAAGGTTCGCGAATACTTGGAACCGATCGAACTGGAACCGTTGCCGGCGATCAGGCCCGCGATGTGGGTGCCGTGGCCATATTGATCGTTGGGGCTGTTGTTGCCCGGAACGAAGCTCTGGTTCCACACCACGCGCGACCATCCCAGGAACCCACCATTCAAGTCGGGATGATTCGCTACGCCACTGTCAATCAGCGCTACGCCGATGCCGGCACCGGTATAGCCCGATTGCCACGCGGCAAAAGCGTTCACCGCAGGCGCAGCGTTGCTGAGCGTCGGAGTCAGAGGCCGGTCGGTGCTGATGTACACCACATTGGCGCTGTTCGAAAGGGTTTGGAGGGCGGGACCGGTCAGCGAAGCCACCAGGCCATTGACGATTGGCAACGGAGCCAGGATCGTGCCCCCAAGCTTCACAATGTCATTGACTAGGCAGTCCACCAGTCCGAGCAGGCTGTTGCAGTTGATCTGTGTTCCAGGTGCGTATTGCACGATGACCCGGACCTGCTGAGTTGATTGTTTGCCTTGCAACTCAGGCGCTAACTTAGAATTGTCGGCGAAAGCCACCGTCGCCGTAGCAATCAGCAACAAAAATATGAGCTTCTTCATTTTCCCCCCACAAGGTCGCCCCACAGTGCGTTGAACCGCACTCCAAGTGACTCGTATGTTTGCAGGTGCGATACCAAAGGGTGACCCTTATTACCCCCATTTATCAATGACTTAGGGGAGGTTGTAGCGAGACACAAGGGGCGATTTGTCCCACGACCTGAAGCGTGAGACAACTTGACCCGTTCCTGGGTCCTTTCGTTCCCGGGCCAGCGGTCTCCGGCATGCGATCTAAGTGATTGATTTGGCTGGAAAAAACCATGGTAATCACGCGAGTCTTTTTGGGGCGGACATTGGCCCGCAATTCGTTGAAAATTTAAACACTTATCATGTCTTGGGTTCGATCCATTGGCGCACACGCGTTTATCGTCTCGATGGCTCTGGCGGGGTGCATCTGCTTTGGATTTTCCTTCGCGCACTGGCAATCGAGCGATCCGGTAAAGTTCGTTTGCTATCTCATTGCCGCGTTGCTGGCGTCGTCGCTTAAGGTAACTCTTCCCGGCATTCAGGGAACCCTCTCGGTCAACTTTCTCTTCACGTTGCTGGGAATTCTGGAACTGAGCTTGCCCGAGACGCTGCTCATTGTCTTGGCCTGCACGCTGGGCCAGGCTTACTGGAGGCCGGCGAAGCAGGTGAAGGTCGTGCAGTTGGCCTTCAACTGGGCGCAGCTCACGGTTTCGAGCGCGATCGCATACACCGCATACAAGCTGGTGGCGCACTACGTTTTTCATGCCACCGGACCCCTCGCACTTCTCGTGGCTGGGATCATGCTGTTTGCCTGCAATACGGCGGCAATGGCGCTCATCATTGGCCTGACGGAACACAAGCCTTTCCCGAAAGTCTGGGCTGACAGCTATCTCTGGTCGTTTCCGTACTACATGGTGGGAGCAGCAGCGGCGGGCCTGGTCCACTTCCTGAACGGTCATATCGGATGGCAATCGTCGCTGCTGGTTCTCCCGCCAATCTATTTGATGTACCGCTCATATCGCCTTTATCTCGGCAAACTTGAGACAGAGAAGCTGCATGCTGAGCAGGTTTCGAGTCTGCACCTGAGAACCATCGAAACACTCGCACTGGCAATTGAGGCCAAGGATCAAACGACTGGGGAGCACTTGCAGAGAGTGCGTGTGTACGCCATGGAACTGGCGAAGGAACTGGGCTTGAACGCGGACGAAACCGAAGCGCTGCGCGCGGCATCGGTGCTGCACGACATCGGCAAACTGGCGGTGCCGGAGCACATCATTTCGAAGCCCGGAAGATTGACGCCGGAAGAATTCGAGAAGATGAAAATCCACCCCACGGTCGGGGCGGAAATTCTGGAGCAGGTTAACTTTCCGTATCCGGTGGCGCCGATCGTGCGCGCCCACCACGAAAAGTGGGACGGCAGCGGCTACCCGAACGGACTGGCCGGAGAAGCAATTCCGATTGGAGCTCGCATTCTGGCTGCGGTCGATTGCCTCGATGCTCTGGCTTCAGACCGGCAATACCGGAAGGCGCTGCCGCTCGACGAGGCTATGGGAAAAGTGGTTGCGGATGCCGGCAAGAGCTTTGATCCGCGGGTGGTGGCGATTCTGCGGCGCCGCTACATCGAACTGGAGAAGCTGGCAAATGAGCAGCCTTTGCAGGCTCCGCCAAAATTGTCTACCGATATCAAGGTAAAGCCAGGGTTGGCCCCGGACGCGGGGTTCGCCGAGTCGGCAAAACCGGCGGTAAACATCTCGGGGCGCGTTGACGATTCCGCCGCACTTACTTCCGCAGCTCGACAGCAAGGCCGGGAAATCATCGCGGTCAGTCGCCAGACGGAAGTTTCTTTGAGTGTCGAAGACATTCTTTCCTTGCTCTCGGTGCGGTTGAAGAACTTGGTGCCGCACGACTCCATGGCGGTGTACTGTCCGAAGAACGACGTACTGGTTCCGGAGTTCGTCAGTGGGGAAAACTTCCGGCTGTTTTCTTCTTTAAGGATTCCGCACGGAGAAGGCCTATCGGGGTGGGTCGCCGAGAACCATAAGGCGATCCTGAATGGCAATCCGTCGGTCGAGCCGGGATATCTGAACGATCCCACGAAGTACAGCACGTTGCGTTCGGCGCTAGCGGTGCCCGTGGAAGGAACTACCGGGGTCGCAGCCGTCCTGGCTCTGTATCGGACGGCCCAGGACGCATTCACTGCCGACGATCTCCGGATTATAGAGACAATCGTTTCGGGAATCGGAGTTGTCCTCGAGGGCGCGTCCAAACCGAAAGCCTCAGCGGTCGGCGCGGGCGCGAAGTAAACGATCTATGCAGCCCGGCCTGTGGCGCGGGCGCCCCCGCCCGCGAACTGCCGAAAGCCAAAAACCAGCCTTGAGTCGTAAACTTCCTGCCATCGAGTTCTACTAGCGACATGCGGGCGGGAGCGCCCGCGCCGCACAAAAACCTACTCCATTTCGAAGCTCACATACATCAAGCCGCCATCGCGCTCAACCTGCATTGCGACTGCCTCGCCCGTCTTGACTGCTCCCACGGTGGCGCGCAGTGTGTCCACGGAATCGATGGATGTAGTGTTGAGCCGGTGGATGACGTCGCCGGCCAGCAAGCCGGAGTCGGGCATGATCAGATCCGCGGCGCGTCCGACAACGACTACTCCGGATGGAATGCGCAGCGACGAGCCTAAGCGGGTGCTGAGGTCAGGAGTCAGATCGATCGCCAGAACTCCGAGTCGCGGAATCAGACTGTGTTCGGGATTAACCGTGTCGAGAAGCTCGTCCATGTGATCGCGGCTCTCGATTGCGGGGACGTAGAGAATCTTCTTTTCATTGCCGCGCAAAATCTCTAGCTTCACAACCTGATCCAGGCGGTGCAGATACAACGCGGATGAAAGCGAAGGCAGAGTTTCGATGCGCCGGTCATCGGCTGTGAGAATAATGTCCTGAATCTGCAGACCCGCGGCAGCCGCAGGGCCCTCCGGCTTGACATCGACCACCACGACGCCCCATCGCTGCGGCAGTTGCAGGCCTTCTGCCAAGGTGGGGGTAATCTCCTGCGCGACGGCGCCAATTTCGACGCGATGGACGTGACCGTGATTGCGCAGGCTACGGTAAACGAAATCGACGACTCGAGCCGGAATGGCGAAGCCCAGCCCTTCACTGCCTCCGCCTTGCGAAAGAATAAAGGTGTTGATCCCGACCACCGAACCATACATATCCACCAGCGGGCCTCCGCTATTTCCCGGATTGATGGGAGCATCGGTCTGGAGGTACGTCAGTGCTTTCGTAGGGTCCGGCTGCCGCGCGAGCGCGCTGACGACGCCCATGGTGACGGAATTCTGCAGCCCTTCAGGGCTTCCGATGGCAAACACGAGTTGCCCAACATGGGGCCGCTGCTGACTGAGAAGGGGCAAAGTCGGCAGATCGGTCTCATCGATCTTGAGGAGTGCGAGATCGCTTTCCTTGTGCTGGCCGAGGAGTCGCGCTTCAAGTATGCGACGCTTCCCGACCGGCACCTGGCCGGCGGAATCTCCCATGGGAAGCGGCAAGGCAACGCGAATGCGCTGTGCGCCTTCCACCACATGAGCGTTGGTCATGATGTAGCCGTTGGAATCTACGATTACTCCCGACCCCACTGCGTGCTGGCGAACGATGAATGCAGTCTGCGATCGATCCTCCTCGCGGAGCGGGCCGTATCCTGTGACCAGAATCTGCACGACGGCAGGGGAAACCTTGGCGGCCAGAGTCTCCAGCGCGCCGTTGAGCTGGATCAAGACACCGGGAGGCTCAACAGATTTGGTTTCGACACTAGCCGTTGTGGCCTTCTTCTCCGATCCAGGCTGCCCCGAAGACTTCGGGCTGCTTTGCGCCCAAGCGCTGGCGATCGCGGCAAACAGTAGCGAAATACACATAATGCGGAGAGACCGAGCTTTGGAATTGCCCCTAAAGTGAAATGCATTCGACATACAAATACCGCTCCTATCTCCGAGAAATGCGAAACGAAAACACTACCACGCGAGTCCGTACCTCGACGTAAAACTAGGTCAATTTCATGGGTCCGCCCCTGTCGGTGGCCAGGGAGGCAAGGGGGGAACCTAGTTGCTACCGGTAACCAATGGCTTTTCAGGCTTTTACACGGATAACTTTCCGTGATATAACCGCCCCTGGAGCACAAAAGCGGGTTTCTGCGCCCCGCCCTGAGCTTCATTGACGATGTTGGCCTCATTCGTCATACCAGAAAAAGAGAACAGGCCAGCCTAGAGGAGGTACCGTGGGGGAAGAAGCACGGACCGGAAAACGGTTTCCGCTGGAATTGCCGATCAAGATTCATCACGGCGAAACCGGCGGAGACGCCGAGGGAATTACAGGGAATCTCAGCGCGGCCGGAGTGTACATCCGCGCGGATTCATCCATGGAGATTGGTTCGCCCGTGGAATTTGAAATCACGTTGCCCCCGGAGATGACGGGCGGTCAGGAAAATGTGACCATCCAGTGCAAGGGGCGAGTGGTGCGCGCCGATGCAACAGGAACCGGTGGAGAAGGCCGCGGCGTGGCCTGCGTGATCGACTCATACGAGTTCGTTAGGAACTCATAGACTTTTTTGGAGCCCAGACAACATGCTCAAACTCATTCTGGCCGATAACCAGGCGATCTTCCGGGCGGGCATTGCCAAAGTGCTGGCCGTCGAAGATGAGATGCGTATCGTGGCTCAGGCCCAGACGCCTGAACAGATGTTCATGGCACTGGACAAGTTCCGCGCCGCAGTACTGGTGGTGGCGGCGGGCTTCCACAACGACTTTGCCGCGATCGTGCAGGCAGCGAACAAGGCCAAGACGCGCGTGATCGTGCTGGCCGATACGGGCGAGAGCGCGCAGCGGCACATGTCGAGCGGAGCACACGGAGTGGTCTATCGCAACGTGACCAGCGCGGCGCTGGTCGACTGCGTGCGAAAAGTGGCGCGCGGCGAGACCTGGGTGCAAGATGTGGCCGTGCCGAGCGAACTCACCGAAAACGATATGGTCGGATTGCGAGTGCGCGACCGGCTGACAGCGAAGGAACTTCGCATCGTCGCCTTGATCGTTCAGGGTTACAAAAATAAGGAAATCGCCACTCAACTTGGCACCACGGAACAGGTGATCAAGAACTATCTGCGCAACGTGTATGACAAGATCGGCGTTTCGGATCGGCTGGAACTTGCGCTGTTTACCATTCATCACCGCATTCTGAACGAGGCTGCCGCCGCGACCACCACGGGCGTTGTTCCGCAACCGCCCGCGGGAGTCGCTCAGTAAGCTTTCGCGAACGAAAAATCAAAGGCCGCCTGCGAAGGCGGCCTTTTTGTTGACATCCGAGTTTTCTTATTCTCCGGTGCTCGTTCCCGCGTGCCTCGGCCCGAACCTAGTTCCGAAGAAATCGCCCTTCACCCAATCGGGAGATCGCTCCTGCTGTGCTACCTCGTATCCGACCAGGAAATTCATGACCGCGCCTTTTGCCGCCGAATCAAAATCGATCGGCTGGTCCATGTTGTCGAGTGGTGTGTGATATCGAGTGACTAGCCATTTCTTGATCATCTCCAGGCCGTTGATCTTGGGATCGGTCGACTTGACCCCATCTTCTACGTTGACGGCGGGGACTCCCTGAAGCACAAACGAATATTGATCGCTGCGAATAAAGGACACTTCCTCCGGCATGGGATCGGGACTAACCTCAAATCCCATGATCTTTGCGGCGGAGGCAACTTCGCCGCCCAGCGTCGAGTGCTCCGCTCCGAGCGCGACCACGTCTTTCATGGGGAAATAGCTTCCCGGAGCTCCGTCGATGTTGACGTTGGCTACGATTGAGTTCAGCGGAGCGGTCGGGAAATGGGCAAAGTAGTCGGAGCCCAGGAGTCCCATTTCCTCTCCGGTCACAAAAACAAACAGCACCGACCGTCGCGGCGGTTCGGGGAGGCTGGCATAGGCCCGCGCAATTTCCAACAAAGTGGAGGTGCCGGAGGCGTTGTCGAGAGCGCCATGGCAAACGTTGTCGCCATTCACTGCCGGGCAGATTCCAAGATGATCCACATGCGCGGTGTAGACCACATACTGGTCGCGCAGCCTTCGGTCGGAGCCTTTCAACTCGGCGACGATGTTCGGACTATGGATCGTGGATTGAGTCGCCACAGTGCGAATATGAGCGCTCTCCGGCAGCGCAAATGCTTGGGGCTTGCCGGCCCGGGCGGTGGCAAAGGCTTGCTCCAGCGTCTTGGGCGCTCCCGCAAAAAGCATCTCAGCTCGTTGCTGACTCAGCAGCGCATTCCCCTGTAGCTCGGGAAAGAAGTCCTGTGGAATTCCACCCTTATCGATCCAATGCATCTCTCCCATTTGAATTTGCGGAATCAGCCACTCCCAGGGAGATCTTTTCCAATCCTCCGGCAGCATAATGCCGATCGTTCCGACGGCCCCATGCGCAACAGCCATCCTTGCCTTCACATTAAAGTCGGAATAGTAGGCGCGCTCGGTCGAAGGAAAGGCAGCAGGCGCGCCGTAAATTCCGACGACGATCTTGCCGCGCACATCGACCCCGGCATAATCGTCATATTTCTGATCGGGAGCGGTGACGCCGAACCGGACAAACACGAGGGGCGCGTTCACATCGCTTTCGCTTTTGCTCTGGTCTTTTCCCGCAGGGCTCGCGAACCAGGTGTTGAGAATGTAATCCTCCGCATCCACCAGTTTCTGTTCTTTGCCACTCACCGTAAGAACCAAGGAACTGGCGGATCCATCCGTGACCGCTTTCTCCAACCATACTGGCTGAAACCAACTGCCGGACACGCCGGGATGCAGTCCCATGCCTTCCAATTCGGTGGCCACGTAGCGCGCGGCAATGTCATAGCCGGGCGTGCCCGGCGCGCGCCCTTGCAGCAGGCTATCAGCAAGAAAGCGAATGTGAGCGCGAATCTGCTCAGGCCGTATCGTCTTGGTGGCAACCTCAACGGCAGCACCATAGGACGGATTCTGCGCGAGCACCGTGAGGGAGAAAGGATGAAGATTGACGAGGCACAGCAAAATCCACGACCGGCATTTCATTGTGATCCCCCATTTCAGAGTTCCCGACAATGCAAGCAATTGCACAATCAAGCCCTGCCAGTATAAACACCTGGGGAAGATCTCGACCCGCTGCGGAAGCTCGACGCGTCCGTTCTGAATCCCGTGCGGTGAATCATTGTCCGATCCCTTGCATCTATCGCTTTCATGGAATATCGACAGCTCGGCCGATCCGGTCTGAAGGTTCCGGTGTTGAGTTTTGGTACTGGCACCTTTGGCGGTGGAAACGAATTCTTCAAAGCCTGGGGCGCGAGTGATGTCGCGGAGGCGACGCGGTTGGTCGACGTCTGCCTGGAGGCTGGCGTTAACCTGTTCGACACTGCGGACGTCTACTCCGATGGACTCTCTGAGACAATTCTTGGAAAGGCGATTGCCGGTCGCCGCGAAGATGTTTTGATTTCAACGAAAGCGACGTTCCGCATGGGTCCGGGCCCAAACGATCTCGGGTCGTCGCGGCATCATCTGATCCGAGCTTGCGAGGCAAGTCTGCGTCGGCTGGGCACGGACTACATCGACATTTATCATGTGCACGGATTTGACGCGCTCAGTCCGATCGAAGAGGTCCTCGGCACCCTCAACAATCTCGTGGTCAGCGGGAAAGTCAGATACATTGCTTGCTCCAATTTCTCCGGTTGGCACTTGATGAAATCGCTGCGCGTTGCCGATCGATTTGGCTGGACGGGCTATGCGGCCCACCAGGTCTACTACTCGCTGATTGGGCGCGAATACGAATGGGAGCTTATGCCGCTGGGCATGGATCAGGGCGTGGGCGCGCTGGTGTGGAGTCCGCTCGGCTGGGGACGGCTGACGGGAAAGATTCGCCGCGGCCAGGCGTTTCCGGCGGTGAGCCGGCTGCACAAGACGTCCGAACAAGGACCACAGGTTTCGGATGAATACCTATTCAAGGCCGTCGACGCTTTGGACGAAGTTGCCAAAGAAACCGGCAAGACCGTTCCGCAGGTGGCGCTGAACTGGCTGCTGCCGCGGCCCACGATCTCAAGCGTGATTATCGGGGCGCGCGACGAAGAGCAGTTACGCCAGAATCTCGGCGCGGCGGGATGGTCGCTGACGTCCGAGCAGGTAACGAAGCTGGATCGAGCGACCGACGTCGCGCCCATTTATCCGTACTGGCATCAACGGCAATTCGTCGAGCGGAATCCGCTGGCTGCGCCTCCGGCGCCGAAATAAGAGACCGCAGGGGCTAAAGCCCTGTTCTTGTGAGGCTCTGAGGACACGGCTGAAGGCGTGCCCTTCCACGGTTCGTGCCCTTACACAACTGGAACTGTTTCCGCGTCCTTCCGAAGTAATTTTGCTGCTTCCCGAGCGCCTCTAACTGATCTTCTCGCCGACCGATTTGGCTTGCGTGAACAGATACAAGTAGTCGGGGCCGCCCGATTTGGAATCAGTGCCTGACATGTTAAACCCGCCGAAGGGATGCGCGCCCACCATGGCGCCGGTGCACTTGCGATTGATGTACAAGTTACCGACATGGAACTCCTGAATGGCGCGATTGATCTTGTCACGCGACTTGGTATAGACGGCGCCCGTCAAGCCGAACTCGGTGTCGTTCGCGATTTCGAGTGCTTGATCGAAGCCACGGGCCTTAATCACCGCGAGCACAGGTCCGAAGATTTCTTCCTGCTCGAGTTTCGATTTTGCCGGAATGTCGGCAATCACCGTGGGACGGATAAAGTAGCCTTCGCCGGAAGGGCGGTCGCCGCCCGTGATCAAGCGTCCGTCTTTCTTGCCCTGTTCGATGTATCCGAGGATCGTCTTCATCGAGCCTTCGTTGATGACGGCGCCCATGTTGGCGTTTTCGGCGGGATCGCCGACTTGAATCTTCTCGACGCGGACTTTGAGCTGCTCCAGGAATTTGTCGTAGACGCGCTCGTCCACGATGGCGCGCGAGCAGGCCGAGCACTTCTGACCTTGGAAGCCAAATGCGGCCTGCGCCACGCCTTCGACCGCCGCGTCGATGTCCGCGTCGGCATCGACAATGATCGCGTCTTTGCCGCCCATCTCGAGAATCGCGCGCTTGATCCAGACTTGTCCCGGAGCCTGCGTCGCTGCGACTTTGTTGATGTGCAGGCCGACTTCGCGAGAGCCAGTGAAGGCGATGAAGCGCGTCTTGGGATGCGCCACGACGGCGTCTCCAAAGCTGGCTCCGGCGCCCGGACAGAAATTCACCACGCCCTCGGGCATGCCCGCTTCTTCGAGCAACTCGACGAACTTCGCGGCGATGGTGGGCGAATCGCTCGACGGCTTGAGGATGACGGTGTTGCCACTCACGATCGATGCCAGCGTCATGCCAGCCATGATGGCGCAAGGAAAATTCCACGGCGGAATCACGGCGCCTACGCCCAACGGAATGTACATCAGCGAATCGTGCTCGCCGGGCAACTGGATGGGCGTCTGCGCCTTCGAAAAGCGAAGCGCCTCGCGAGCGTAGAACTCGCAGAAATCGATGGTCTCGGAAATATCGGCGTCGGCCTCAGCCCAGTTCTTGCTGACTTCAAACACCAGCCACGCCATGAATTCCATCTTGCGCTGGCGCATGAGATCGCCGACGCGGAACACCAGGCTGGCGCGCTCTTCCACCGAGGTACGGCTCCACGGTTCGAATGCCTTGAGCGCGGCGGTCATCGCTGGCTCTACGTGCTCCTTGCCGGCCTTTTGATGGGTGCCGACAATCTCCGACGGTTTCGATGGATTCAGAGACTTGATCTTGTCGGTTGTCTTGACGCGCTTGCCGCCGATGATGAGGTCATACTCGTGGCCCAATTGTCCGCGAACCTTGGCGATCGCGGCGCGCATGCGGCGCGCGTTGTCTTCGTTGCGAAAATCAAAGAAAGGCTCAGTCACAAACGGACCTTGGTGCGTTGCTGTACGCGGCACCTGGACGGGGGCTTCTAAAGTTGCCATGGAAGAATTCCTTTCGAAAGAATCAATGCGATAAGACTTTGATTAGTTTACACCTTGAAAAGACGCGGGCACTGAGGGGTGAACGAACCGCAGAAACCGGAGCTGCGGATGAGAAGTCTCTTGATGCCGACAGCACGAATGCCGGCTCGTGGCAGGTGCATGCGGGAGCAGGCTTGGGCCAGCCCCCCTGTAA
>Ga0210406_10006616_pt1 | contig 11981 bp, 12 predicted proteins | sample IncBWC30MmetaG_FD_155454 | JGI IMG/M metagenome (GOLD analysis project Ga0210406, IMG submission 155454) | Forest soil microbial communities from Barre Woods Harvard Forest LTER site, Petersham, Massachusetts, United States - Inc-BW-C-30-M | ecosystem: Environmental > Terrestrial > Soil >...
GACGCGCTTGCCGGAGCGCTCGCCGCCGGCCTGCATGCTGGTCTGTCCGCCCCACACCATGATCACGTTGTCACCGAGACCGAGGAAGCCGTTGAGGACGCCTTCGCCGAGGCTCTTGCCGTAACTGAGGAGGAGCACCACTGTGACGAGGCCCCAGATGATGCCGAGCATAGTGAGGCCGGAGCGCAGACGGTTGCGCAGGAGCGACTCGACGCTTTGGCGGATGATCTCGGAAAGGTTCATGGCTATTCGGTTCTCAGGCACTCCATCGGACTAAGGTCGGCAGCTCGGAGGGCAGGGTACATGCCCGCGAATAAGGTGATGGCAGTAAGGGTGGTGAGGGAAGCCGCGATGGCTAGCGGTGAGATGACGGGGTGGGGAACGAAGTCGGGCAGTGGAACGAGCCGGAGCAGAAGACAGATGCCTACGCCAAGGGTCAAACCGGCGATGCCGCTGACCAGGGTGATGATTGCGGATTCCACCAGGAACTGGCGTTTGATGTCCACGGCAGTTGCGCCGAGCGCTTTGCGGACGCCGATTTCGCGCGTACGCTCGGTGACGGCAACCAGCATGATGTTCATGACGCCGATGCCGCCGAGTGCGAGTGTGAGGAGTGCCACGGCTCCGAAGAACAACGTCATCACGCTGAAGATGCGCTCGGTAAACTTCGATCCGTCAAGCGTGTCCCATATCCAGAGGGCTTCCTTATCGTTGGGATCGTAGTGGTGGCGCTCGGCGACGATTCGCTTGACCTGAGCGACGGCCTTTTCGTGCAGATCCGGCGAGACCGGCTCGATGACGATGTTGTTGACGAAGCCGCGCACGATTCCGGGGCGCTCGGGCGGGGGGAAGTCACGCGCCATTGCAGAGTAGGTTGTAAAGAGCTGGGTGTTGTCAGGGCCGCTTCCGTAGCTGCCGTTCTGCTTCTTTTTGGCGAGGACGCCGATGACCGTGTATTGATAGCCGGCGACCATTAGAGGTTGTCCGATGACAGCTTTGCCGGGAAAGAGCTGACGGTTTGCCTCCGCGCCAAGAAGGATGACACGCGCGCCTTCGGCTTCATCCTGTTCGGTCATCAGGCGTCCTTGCTCGACGGTGAGGGAGCGAAAACGCTGGTACTGCGGCCAGACTCCGCGTACGGGACGGCTGGCGGCATTCCACTGGCTGACCTCGGAGACGGCGCGACGCAACTCCGGACTTACGGTTTTGACCAGCGTGGCCTGCTGCTGGATGGCTATGGCATCGTCGATGGTGAGGCGAATGTCGCGGCCTGCGGCGTATCCTCCTGCCTGAGCGCCGGTCTTTCCGCCAAAGAAGATGGCGATGTCGGTGCCGATGCTGCGGAGATGTTCCTTCTGATCTATGTTGAAGCCGATGCCAAGGCCCACGAGCAGAATGACGGAGGTGATGCCCCACACGATCCCGAACATCGTCAAAAAGCTGCGAAGCTTGGTTTCCCAGAGCGCGGACAGCGTTTGCTTGAGAATCTCATGGAACGGCATAGGCGGAACAAACCCCGGGACAGGAATCAAGCTTCTGCTTGGACTACGTAAGAAACGTCGCCAAGGTTCCTTTACCGGGTGCAATCAAGGGATGCGTTAAGATAAAGCGACGAGCATATCCTCGCCAGGCCCGGATGGTGAAATCGGCAGACACAGCGGACTTAAAATCCGCAGACCCTTATCAGGTCGTGGGGGTTCAAGTCCCCCTCCGGGCACCATATATTCAATGACTTACGTCACGTAGAGGCCACTCAAAGGGGAATGGCATTTTTTACCCAGTGGCTGTTCTGATGGCTTAAGGCTTTTCTGGTGGCTGCACTCGAAATCCTGTCGACAACTGACTGTGTGTGCTTCGGGTTTAGGTGCGTGTAGCGCGCCGATACAGACAATGTCTTGTGTCCAGCAGCAGCCATGATCGATCTCGTGCGCAGTAGCTCCGGCCTCCGCAAGCCACGAGCAAAACGTATGTCTCGCTGTATGCCAGGTTGCTCCTTCGATCTCAGCGTCCTCAAAGGACGGATTCAGCCATGACCGGTTGTCAACGTCGGTCCTTCACGCGGGAACACCGGATCCTTCGAACGCTGATCCGGCCGCTGTAGCGAACGGATCGCAGCCACCGCGTCAGCATTCAGTTGAACTGTTCGGTGGGAGCCGTTCTTGGTTTCCGTCAGTCTGATCTCTCGCTTGTCGAGAAGGACCTGCGACCAGGCGCATGTGGACGAATTCGAACAGTCGCTGTTCCGATTTGGGTGAAGCAGGGAATCGAAGCCTGGACGGCGGCGGCCAAGATCGATAAGGGAAGGCTGCTTCTTCCTCTTTCGAAGTCAGGAAAGACATCTGGGATCTGAGCAGGAGATCGAGATCGCCGTGAACGACAATCTCGGACTTTGAACCGGAAGAACTACCCCGACTGGTAAGCATCGTGTTTGTCTCTGGTAAGTACTGCGCCGGGAGTTGAATACCATTAGTTAGTAGAATTCGACAGGCATGTTCTGTAGATTGGGACCTAATAGCCTTTTAAATCCACCAATTTATGGGCAACGATTCGATTTTGCGGCTCAAAGTGCTAGTTGTCCATCTGAAGAAGTGCTTTACGTTCTGGAGTTCGTCATGTCCTCGCAAGCGTTGCCCGCACAGGCTAAACAGCTTTTCCAGTACCTTTTTGAGCAAGCGTCACTGGGAATCGCAGTGGAAGATTTCGAAGGGAACGTCTTGCTTGCCAACCCAGCGCTTTGCTCCATGCTGGGATACCGGGAGGTCGAACTGTGCGGCATGAATTGTTCCCAATTTTCTAATCCCGAAGATTCCCAAGATGATTGGGCTCTCTTTCAACAGCTCCGTGCAGGTGTCATCGACAAGTATTCGCTGGAAAAACGCTATGTGAGAAAACATGGGGGGCAGCTTTGGGGACAACTGAATGTGTCTCTGTTGAGAAGCGGGGATGGAGAATCCCCGCTCGTTTTTGCCTTTGTGGAGGACATCACAGAGCGCAAGCGGTCGGAAGAGGCACTGCGCGAGAGCGAAGAACGTTTTCGTTTGGCGGCTCAGGCCGCAAAGATGTATGCGTACGAGTGGGATGTTCCAACCGATAAGGTCGTGCGATCCGAGGAATACGTGAATGTCCTCGGTTACAGCTATCAGGAGAAAGAGCTTACTCGTCAGCAGATATTAGCCACCATTCATCCAGACGACCGCGCACTGTTTATCGGTTCAGTCGACCAGCTTACTCCAGAGAACTCGACTTCACAGGTTAGCTATCGCGTGCTGCAGCCCGATGGACCAGTTGTTTGGCTGGAGAAGAGCGCGAGAGGTTTCTTCGACGAGCAAGGAAAACTGCTGCGAATGATCGGAATGGTGGCGAACGTCACGGAGCGAAAGCGCGCAGAACAGGCACAACGCGAAAGTGAGGACAAACTTCGACTTCTTCTCGACTCGACTGCTGAAGCCATTTATGGGATTGATCTCGAATATCGATGCACGTTCTGCAACCTCGCCTGCCTCCGCGCTTTGGGATATGAGCGCATTGACGAAGTGCTCGGCAAGAATATGCATGATCTGATGCATCACACTCGTGCGGATGGAACGGTGTTCCCGGTGGAGGAATGTCGAGTTCACCGGGTAATACAAAGCGGGAAGGGAGACCACGCCGAGGAAGAGGTGTTATGGAGGACCAATGGAACAGGTTTCCCTGCCGAGTATTGGTCCTATCCTCAGCTGAGAGGAGAAGAGGTAGTGGGAGCCGTGGTCGCTTTCGTCGACATCACGGAGCGCAAACTGGCGGAAACGGCGCTCGCGAGCGTGAGCCGCAGGTTGATTGAGGCGCAGGAGCAGGAACGAAGCCGGATCGCCCGAGAGCTTCATGATGACATCGGTCAGCGTCTCGCGCTGTTGGCCATCAAGCTAGCACAACTCCAACAAAACCCTCCCAATTCGTCGGAACTCCCTAGCCGTATAGGCGAACTACAGAACCAGACCTCCGAGATAGCCGCCGACATTCAATCCTTGTCTCACGAGTTGCACTCGTCAAGACTGCAATACCTGGGGATTGCTGCGGCGATAAGAGGCTTCTGCAGAGAGTTCGGCGAGCAGCAGAAAGTGGAGATTGACTGCAAAATCCACGATTTGCCTGTCTCTTTGTCGCCGGACATTTCACTTTGCCTTTTCCGAGTTCTGCAAGAAGCCCTGCATAATTCGACAAAACACAGTGGGGTACGCTACTTCGAAGTTGAATTGTGGGGAACGCCGGGTGAGATTCATCTCACGGTTAGCGACTCCGGCGCTGGTTTTGACATCGAGGCGGCAAGGGCGAGCCGAGGGCTTGGCCTCATCAGCATGGAGGAGCGTCTGAGGCTAGTGGGTGGAGGGCTTTCAATCAATTCGCAACCAAAGCGCGGCACTACCATCCACGCTCGTGTCCGTCTCAATTCGGGAGGATCATGAGGAAACGATTCTCGTCGAATCTCGGAATGAAGCTAAGATTTGCTTCTTGGCCGACGGCGTTAATCGGAATTGTAGTGATCAAAGCCCTGCTTTCGCTCGCCGTGAAGCCGGGATCCTTCCTAGTTTCATACAGCGGGATCAGTTACTTCCTCCTCCTGCTGTTAGCGACTGGTTTCGCCATCCGCAATGGAATACGGCAAACACTTGGGAGCTGGCCGTTCTGGGTGTTCCTCGCAATTGCCTATGGCCTCTGGGCGCTAAACCAGGGTCTTAAGCTGTACTACGAGCTTGATCGGCATATGGACGCGCCAGATAATTCGATCGTTGATCCGGTTCTGTTCTTGCACATCGTACCGCTCATGGCAGCCGTAGCAATCCTCCCACAGCGGAACGTATTCGATCGCAAGCCATACAGCGCGATCTTAAACACTCTTCTCTTACTGTTTTTCTGGGGCTTTCTTTATGGTTACATTGTTTTCCCATACCAGTACTTGTTCTCGTCGAGCGCCACGCTTGTTAGCTATGGCATGCGTTTTGACATTCTTTACCTGTTAGAAAATCTGGCGCTGGTCTTGACTGTAGGTATTTTGACCCTTCGCGTGCAGCCTCCTTGGAAGTCAATCTATCTTCATCTGTTGGGCGCCTCCATCCTATACACCTTAGGTTCCGCAGTCGCCAACCTCGCAATTGACTCGGGTGGATACGTCAACGGCAAGCTGTATGGTCTGGGCCTGACCGCTTCTGTTTGCTGGTTTGTGTGGGTACCGCTACGCGCACAGCAGGGGCTGGGACCAGAAGCAACGGCAACGCGGTTCGATAGCGACGAAAGTTCACGAGGGTCGATATGGGCAATGCTCGTAGTTGTGATGATCTCTATCCCGATTGTCTGGGAGCTGTTCCGACGGGATGAGAGCAGTGGTCTGCGCACGCTCCGCGTGCTTGTCGCAATCGCCGCGATTGTGTGTCTGGCGAGTGCCACCTATATAAAGGAGTACCTCGCTAGACGTGAGCTGGATTTCCATTTTGGTTTAGCCAACGACAGGCTACGTCTGGCAATGGAAGCGAGCGCGTCGGTAGGGTGGGACTTTGACGTCAAAAGCGGACGGAATGTGTGGTTCGGCGACCTTCAAACTATCCTCGGAATCGCTTCGGATACTTACGTGACAACTAGGGAAGATTTCATTCGTTACGTACATCCGGATGACCGGACGAAAGTCTCGGAAGCGATCGCGGATGCAAGGCAAAACCGGAAGCTGCACGCGGCAGAGTTTCGCATCGTACAGCCCGAAGGGACAGTTCGCTGGCTGGCAGCGCGAGGCAAGTTCTACTATGCAAGGAACGGTAACCCCGAGCGAATGCTCGGCGTGTCGCTGGACATTACTGAGCGCAAGTTGGCGGAGGAAGCCCTTTCCTGCATGAACCGCAGAGTGATTGAGGCAGAAGAACGGGAACGTGACCGGATCGCAAGGGACCTTCACGAAAACGTCGGTCAGCGTCTTGCGTTATTGGCAATTGCGCTCGAACAACTCAAGAATGACTTCCCCCATCAGGCCGTTGAACTCCTCGACCGCTTGGACGCAGTATGGAGGAAGACCCTAGAGATATTGACCGATGTCAAAGCTTCGGCGCACGAATTGTACTCTCCGAGACTACAGTATCTCGGCATTGCTGCGGTTATCAGAACCTTCTGCGAAGAGTTCGGGGAGAGGAAGGGAGTGGAGATTGACTTCAGGAGCCATAGTTTCCCTAGCGTCGTGCTACCGGAAGTTTCTATTTGCCTTTTCCGGGTTCTACAGGAAGCGTTGCTCAACGGGGTGATGCACAGCGGGGTGCAGAAGTTCAGCGTGCAATTGTGGGGTGAGTCGGATGAAATTCACCTTAGAGTAAGCGACTCGGGTGTTGGCTTTGACCTCAGAGCGGCAAGGAGAGGCCGAGGGCTTGGCCTGATCAGAATAGAGCAGCGGGTAAATCTAGTGGAGGGAACGTTTTCGATCGATTCGCAACCCGAAAAAGGTACTACCGTCCACGTTAGCCTGCCTTTGAGCTCTGGAAACGATTCCAAGCGTGCGGCTGGCTAAATGCGCCCGAAATTTCGCCCGCTCACAGGAAAGAAACGGCGGAGTGCTCCGCACAGATTCTCTCGTAGATGTGGCTTTCCTGTTCACGCTGAAAGCTGTTCAATACATACCCGCACAAAATATCGACGTTGCAGCTCTTGGCGATCTCGTCCCATAAATGTTCGACCTCAACCGCCGCATCTGCCTTCCCTTGCTCCCACAAGGTAGGGGAACATTCACCGCAAGCTGCAACACGGGGGCGATCCCCACTCGATGCTTTGGCCGCGGCGACGACCAGATCGCCAGCGACTTTCAGAAATCGAGCTGGGTCAGGCAGATCATTCACCATGAAAGTGGAGAGCGTGTCGGCAACATCCAAAGAGACATAGCGCCCCTGTTCAACAGCGGCGACAATATCCACTCCATTTTCCCGCAATTTTTGAAGAAGACTCTCTCGATGTGACTCGGTCGCGACCACAATAACGGCATTCCCGGACTCCAGAGCGGCTTCGATGAAACGAGTGAAGCCAACTACAAATGCTGCATCATCAGAATAGAATTCAACCTCGTGGCTGCGCGTGATCTCCGTTCCTCCCAACGCAAGTGGTGGGAGAGGCTCATCGGGGGGGCCGAGAGTTTTCGAATCCGACGCAGGGGTGAAATAGTGACCCGATAACCCGCTGCTGACAAACTGCCTGCCTTGAAGAACCGCTTCCACAGCGGCTGGCAGTTCGCGTCCGGCATGCGCCTTGACCACATAGCCCAATGCCCCCAAGAGGAGAGCTTCCTGCACCACATCGCCAGAAGATTCTTGGCTCATGAAGAGTATTTTGCTTTTGGGAGACAGCTTGCGGATTCGCCGAGCCGCATCCATTCCATTCAGCGAAGGAAGCCCGATGTCGAGAATAATCAAGTCCGGTTGGAGTTCTTCGGCTTTCTGAACGGCCTCTAATCCGTCTGCGACCTCTTCGACGATCTGAAATTCCGGTCTTTGTCTCAGCGTCGAACAAATCAAACGCCGAAACGGTTCAAAATCTTCGACCACGAGAACCCGTCTTGATGGCGTCTCCAATTTGCCTCCCGTACAGGGTCCAAACCCGACTCTGCGAGTCTAGTTGCTAGTTGTATTCATAATCCGATGTTCCGCAATTCAGATGGTTGCGCACTCGCATGGACACACCAGCGCCAACTCTGGCTGGCGGGACCGGTACGAAAAGAGTGAGTTAATACTACAACCGCTATGCTTGCTCTGCCTCTGCATTCTCGCTCTCACAAAGGGCAGGCTCGCCTGGGCGGTCCTATCGACAGGCCAAGACTATCGCGCACTTCAAGATCCAGTCTCTGCCTAGGCTAGCCTACCGATCAGCATCAAGTTCTCCCACCAAGGTCTGCACGGGCGAGTGAAGATGAAAGAACAGTCATAACGGCGTGCCTGAAACCTGTTTGCCGATCTGCCCCTTATACGGCCGAGGGGTTTCAAAGGACAGGTGCGCGGCGTATCTCATCATGGCCAGGAGACTCAATCTCCACAAACAGGCCGGATACATTGACGCAGACTTTCTCCTTCGTCTAGACACTTTTCCCTTGCATTCAGACGGCGGACCATACATTGCGGCAACTACGTTTTCCGAGTCGCGCCGCTGGGTGAACTAGTGGGTTACTGGATTCTTAAGATTTCGTCCGACGTTTCGGGATGATGCCAGATGATCGGACGTCCTTCGGCACACACCTGCACAATGTCACTCTTTGTCAGCGGCGCCCATACGTCGATCCGGGTCCCCTTTCGAGTCTTCGAATGAATTTCGAATCGTCCACCTACCAGACGTACCCGCTCCTGCATGCTCCGGAGACCGAGCCCCTGGCGACCCGCGCCGTCATTCACATCGTAGCCCGCCCCATCATCGGAGATGGATAAATGAAGGGTGTCATCCATGGTCTCGATTCTCACCTGCGCATGAGCTGCTCCACTGTGTTTCTGGACATTCCTGAGTCCTTCCTGGACGATGCGAAACAGGCACAGCGAAATGTCAGGAGGCACGGATCTCGGCACGTCCTTGTGGGAGAATACAACTTGGATTCCTCGCTGAGCGGTGAATTCGTTGCAGAATGCCGCCACTCCCTCAGCCAGGCCAAGCTGCTCAAGTGTCGAAGAATGCAGCCGGTGCGACAGGGTATGCAGATCGGCACCAAGCTCGCTGGCGGAGTTCACAAGCTCGTGCAGCAGCCGATTTGCTTCCGCGGGGGACTCGGGAACCATTTCAGCAGCTGTTTCCAGTCCGAGCGACAGCATAGCTAGCCTCTGACTGAAATCATCATGCAGTTCGGATGCCAGCCGGGCACGTTCATCCTCTTGAGCATTGATGAGCATGCCGCTAAGCCGCATCTGCTCGTTTCTTGCGGCATGGAGCTTCTTCCGTTCGAACAGGAGATTGATGGTCAGCAGGCTCAGACTCCCAAGGACCACCAATCCGATCAGCAAGGTTGCAACGTGATTATTCATCAATTGGCCCATTGGAGCACGTTAGGCCTCGGCCTACGGATCGGCGTCGTCACGTTCTGAGTGCAGTGTGGGCACTTCCTTCGATGGCTCGCCAACAGCCGGTTGACCCTGAACACCTCGGTCTCCGCGTGGCGAATCTCGATGTCAGGAGCATTACAGGCGATCAATGCGTAGTGCGAGTCATGCTTCTCGCGCAGCAGTCTGGCGATAACGATTATCCTTGGGCAGGTTGCTCGCAACACTAAAGACCTCCTTGGGTGCACCAGGAATAAAATGCCGTCCCGCTGTGGATTGAGGCGACCCTCCAAATCCAAAGAGAAATCCCCTTGGGACGAACTCGATGAACTCGACTAAAGGGCAGCTATTCTGGCAATGCGTTAGGTAGTTCCACCGAAAACGTGACCTCGTTGGAAGCTTTTTGCTCACGTCTGCGTTGAAGAAAACACACGCACGGTGGGCCGATGAAATCGAGAAGCGGTGCCCATAGGATAATCAGGACGATGATAGGAGCTGCAATTATCACAGCAATGTGTTCAAGCGTCATGTGTTTCTCCGGCCTTCTGGATTGATAGTGACTGGCGATGCACCTTCGTTTCATCCTTAAGCGTGCGGAGCCTCTGCTGCGACCAATAGTTCTGCGCCAACCCCAGTGTGCTCCGCACCCGTGCCTGCAACCATCTTTGCGGTGGCCGCCGCTGTAACGAGAGCCCCTGTAGTAGGCGCGCGGTTGCTCTGGAAGCACTGCCGGCAAAGCACCGGCCGCCACTGCGTTGGCTTGAACGGCACCGTCGTCTCAATGCCGCACGCCGAGCATTCGGTGCGCGTATCCGTGCGCGAAAGACCAGCCGCCGCCGGCCCGGTACCAGCCTTCAGACCGGTGCCACCCTGCTTGGACTTGCACGGCTTACGGCGCTTCGGGTCGTTCGTGAATTGTTTGTGGAAGAAAAAGAGTTGTTCCCCAGCGGTGAAGATAAATTCACACCCACAATCTGCGCAGGTTAAGAGCCGATCCAGAAATTCCATGCCGCTTCTCCCGTGTTACGGAAAAGGAAGAACATCACCCAAGAGCCTGATCCTGGCGGCGCTGAGCGGTCTACCCTTTCGCTGATGATGAATTGGTCTCATGATGCCATGGACCGCGTGCCATGGGAACTAGCGAAAATTACAGGTAGCGCCCTATTTACGCCCGAAGATGCGATTGGGATTCGAGGCAGGTAATAGCAACGCCTGTCAGAAACGCTAGTTCTTGCTGGCAGATATTTACTTCTCTGCGAGTGTCATAAAGTCTATTCATCGTGATACCGTGACTCATCGCAATCATTTGAGCGATGAAAGAGAGGTCGTCATGGTCGATTTCGTGACGGCAACAGAGCTGCTAAAGGCGCATCACAGCATTGAACGTCCAGGTTCCAACGTGCCCACAGGCCAATTTTTTCTCAAGAGCATGAATGGAAAACAATACTTATTTCAACGCGTATATCTAGCAGTAACCGGTGAATTGGTTGAATCACCAGCGATATTTGAGTGGGATGACATCATTGCGACGGACTGGCAAGTGGTAGGGACCACAACCATCCTCCACTAAACGCGACCTTGCTCGCGACGATTAGCTCAGTGAAAACTGCGCGGGGGTCGGACGCCCACCGCACCGCTTGGCTGACTGTCCGTAGACCGTCGATTCCCATCCAGCCAGCTTCGGAGGGTTCCACGAGTCCGGGCCGTCTGCGGTCTCATAGGTATCTTCTGACTTCTCCGCATCTTCCATACCTTATTACAATCCGCACACGTGCTGCCGTGCTCATGGCCGTATAGCTGGCCGCGATTCGTTTGATGCGATTCCGCGAAATCCCGGGCATGTTGCAGATTTGCTAGGTATAAACGAACTGGGCTGCTTGCAGTGCGTCGGGTTCAGCGTCCGCGCGAAATCTCAATATGGCGGTTCTCTTTTCGAAGTCGCTTTTGCAAGCCTCGGTCACTTCAATGTCAGTCAGAAGACCAAGAGTTTTTAGTTCAGTCAGGCAGATCAATTTGGATTGAAATTTCTTCACCCATACACCTCTACTCTGGGGCGTCGGATTGGCTACACTTACCCGCAGACTTTCATCTGGGAGGCTGACTATCATTACTAGAACCTTGATTGATCCGATTATATTCAGGCTGCTTCATTTCTCCATCAATCGTTCCGGCACCTTCCGAAAAACCCGATTGTAAATCTCATGTTCGAGATCAACAGATTCATTAATCGCGTTCGACGTCGGGATTACCCAATGATTTACCTGCGTCTCCCTGGCGAGCCGAATGCCGGCTATGAGGCAGGCACCCAAACAGATCGAACGATCCTCGACACCGCCGGAAGCGGGCTGGCACGAAAGATCTGCTCAGAGATCGGGTTTCTCAGATAATCACAATCAATTGAGGCGTAGCCCTTGGTTGAGAGTCAATCAGGTCTCTCGAGCGCGAAGTGCTAAATAGGTATCTTGGCAACAATGGTGGATGAGTCTTTCTCTGTCTCATCCACCTGAAAGCCGGCGACTATTCGTCGTCTGCTCCGTCCGAAGGATCATCGGCGGCTTCAACTTTCGAAAGCCGCTTCATGCTTGTGGCATGGACTTCGGCAATGCGGTGTTTGAACGGGGTGCCCTCAACCTCATCTTCGACCTCGCGATAACGCAAAGTGCCTTCAAGAGTGATGAACTGCCCCTTCTGGAGGGTTTTGGCAAACTTGGAGAGATTGGGGTCACCACACCAAAAGCAAAAAATCGTACGTTTTAGGTTTGTTGCGAAAACCTATCGTTTTGCGAAAGAGCGCAGTCTTCGACTATGGCGTTCCTTCCTTCTTTGGTTCTGGAGGCGGATACGGGCTCATAGCTACCAGCCGTGCCACGAGTCGCCTAAGCTCGGACGAGTATCTCCTCACCTACAGCGACCAGCTAGTCAAACATCCGTACTATATTTACACGAGACCCGGAGGCTGCTCCTTTT
>Ga0210406_10006617_pt1 | contig 11981 bp, 9 predicted proteins | sample IncBWC30MmetaG_FD_155454 | JGI IMG/M metagenome (GOLD analysis project Ga0210406, IMG submission 155454) | Forest soil microbial communities from Barre Woods Harvard Forest LTER site, Petersham, Massachusetts, United States - Inc-BW-C-30-M | ecosystem: Environmental > Terrestrial > Soil >...
ACTCCACTTCTGATTCAATTGCGGCTCGCCGCCGGAAAAGACAAACCATCGCACCCCGAGTTGCCGGAATGCACTTAGGTGTTGTTCGAGGTCTTCGGGCGTGATTTCCTTCGCCTCTCGAATTCGCCATATATCGCACATCACACAGCGGCAGTTGCACTGGTTGTGCGGAAAAATGACGACCACCGGGAGCGCATGAATCAGGTGCGCCGCCAGGGTGGCCGAATCGCCAGCAGTTGCAATGGATACCAGGGTGCTCATCGGTCAACCACTCACTGAAGTCGTGTCCTCGCGCTGCAATCGCACTAGCACGTGGTCGGCAAGCGCCCGAACTCCCGGGCATCGCGCCACGCATGAATCACCTCGTTCACAAAGTTGGAGCCACCGTGGATGACGCTGGGCCCAGGATTCAAGGTAGCTAGGCGGCACAGCAATGCCAATGCCCTTGACTGATTTCAGCCGAAATTCGGGCGTAAACGCGCGCGCCAGCGAACTGACAGAGGGGTAATGGATCCTTACGAATGACCCATCTCCGATTGTGGCGGTGACGCCATCCGGATGCAGACGCCGGAACGCCTTGTCTGTTCTGCCTTGCGCAAGATACCAAAGCATTTCCCACAGGCAGTAGGGAGCCATCCAACACAGCAGCGCCGTCGCGCCAGGTTTGAGCAGCGTGGCGAGGTCGCGGGCCAACCGCCTGAGATTCTCGACGCAATTCAAAACGCCAAAGTTTGAGAAGGCTCCGTCGAACAATTCTTCCCTCGAGAAAGTGCCGATGTCTTCAGCGCGAAGCACCAGCGGCTGCACAAGTTTCTGCAGGCCGTTTTCCTGGACTCGGCGGGTCGCCACAGCAATCATTTGCGACGAAATGTCGCAGGCAAGGACTCGCACACCGCGTTCCGCTAAGAAACACGCGTCTACCCCAGTCCCGCATCCGATTTCAAGCGCACGGTCTCCAGGACGAAATACTTTCGCCATCTCGGCCCACACTGCTAAGCGCTGCGCTCGACCGATGCTGGATGAAGTGAAGGTCTCGTCGTAATGGTTTGCGACCGCATCAAATGGTGCGGCATAGAACTGTTGGGTGACGGACATTTCTTTAACACTCAATTTCGGAAAGAGTGGCCTGCAGACCAGCGCGTGCCTCGGCAATCCCGCTGCGCAGAACGGCAAGAGTCGCATCGTCGGCATCGGGCTTGTGCGTTAGGCGCTTGAACTCCACCTCACTACGAAGAAGTTTGTCGGCAAATCGATAAAACTGGCGGGAGTGACGATCGCGAATGCGGAATTCCCGGTCAGAACTCTCCTGCCATAGCTTTAGATTTTCCACGCGTTCTTCGACCTCAGAGAAATAAGGAGTGCCTTTTATGGGATAGGCAACCGTGGTGAAAAAAATGTCGGGATCGCTTTTCTTCACGTGTTCGATCGTAGCTTCAATGTCCGACAGTTCCTCGCCCTCGTAGCCCCACATCAAAAACATTCCGGTTTGAATTCCCGCTGAACGGCACAGGGCCACGGCGGTTTGCACTTGCTCGACCGTTACACCGCGTTCCATCGCGTCGAGGATTCTCTGCGAGCCACTCTCGGACCCAATCCAGACGCGGAAGCAGCCCATATCAGCTAGTGTTTCTACGACTTGAAGGTTCAGCCGGTCCGCTCGGGAGATGCATTCAAATGGCAATTTCAATCCGCGACGCTTGAGCTCGGCCGCATATTGAAACAGCCAGCCGTGATGAATTGTGAAAACGTCGTCCGCCATCCATGCCATTTGCGGCTGGTAGCGGTTGATCAGCCATTCCAGTTCGTCCGCCACCGACGCCGGTTTTCTGCGGCGATGCGTCTTCCCAAAGACTTCGTGGCTGCACCAGCGGCAATGATAAGGACAACCGCGCGCAGTGATCAGGGAAACTGATCCCATGCCGTGGTGCTGGCGCCACACCTCGACATAACGCGCAAGGTCGATGGATTCCCGCGCGGGCCAAGGCTGAGCGTCGATGTCTTTGATTTGCTGCCGGGGCTTGGTGCGAACCAGCGAGCCATCCGGCGCCAGGAAAGCGATCCCCTCGATTCGGTGCAAGTGGTCGAAGGCGTGCGATCGCAGTGCCGGCACCAATTCCTCCAACGTGATTTCTCCCTCGCCAATGACGACTACATCAGCTCCTGCCGCCAGGTATTGCTGAACATAGGCACCCGGTTCCGGACCGCCGACAATTGTCTGCCAACCCGCTTCCTTGGCGGCGCCGAGAATTTCCACCACGTTCGAACGCGTCATCAAGTTTGCATAGACGCCGAGAACGGACGGGGGACCTTGGCGTAACACATCCCACAACGCCTGACGCGATGAAAAGGTGGAATCGAATACCTGAGCATCCAGGCCTTTCTTGCGCAAATGAGAGCAGATATACAGGATCCCTAAAGGCGGGTAGGGCTTCATGATCTGAAGTTCCTTGGGATCTTCGTAAAGGAAATAACCGTGAGTGAGAAGTATGTCCATGGTGAAGATCAACTGGCGAGCACGCTAAGAAGGTCGTCGAAGCTAGTCGCATAAACGGGCGCTTGCAACTGTACCAGTTCCTGCCCGGGAAAACAGTTCAGCACCGTGGGCCTGGGATTGCGGCACGTCTTCTCCAAATGCATCACGCGCCTCCACAGTTCGTCACGTTCATCGCGGGACTGCTTCTTCGGTGTGCCCGCCGTAGCGCGCCAGCTCCAGGAATCAACCTGGGCGTGCAAAGCGTCGTGCAAGGCGCGGTAAAACTCGTTTGTGTACGCGCCCTGGAACATCATCGCCATGTCTTCACTATCGGACCAGTTGGTCTTGTCGCCGAGTTGTGCCTGAACGCGATCGAAGAACTTGGTTCCCGGCAGAGGATAGGAAACGGAAACACCGATGTCGTCGGGGCGTGTATCTCGAACCAGTTTGATGGTGTTTTGAATGTCTTGCCAGGTCTCCCCTGGATATCCGAATTGCAAGAAGTAACAAGCTCGAATGCCTTGCTGCCGCAGGTTTTCGCGGGCTTTGGCAATTTGCTCCACACGCGTGCCCTTGTCCATGGCATCCAGGATCTTTTGCGATCCGGACTCGGCGCCCATCCACACTTCCGCGCAACCGGCTCGACGCAGTGAGCGCACGTTATCAGCCGTCATCAAATCCACGCGAGATTGCATTTTAAAAGGGACTGCAGCGTCTAAGCGCTCGACCTCCGCCGCCAGTTCACGAACCCACTTCGGTCGCAACCCAAATATGTCGTCGGCGAACCAGAGGTGTTCGACCCCGAGGTCGTGCTTCAACTGTCGCATCTCTTCCGCCACTGACTGTGCGGAGCGAACGGAAAATGAGTCCCCATAGATCGGTTTCGCGCACCAGTTGCAGCGGTAGGGACAACCGCGGCTGGCCACGATGTTCAGAGAAAAGTATCCATGCGCGGCCTTCCATGCATCGCGGTATTGGTTCGTGTCGATCAGATCGCGCGAAGGAAGGGGCAGATGATCCAGATCGCGCATTAACTCGCGGCGCTGCGTTTTCACGAGTTCTCCGGTGCCCTTCTGAAGATACGCCAGGCCGGGCACTTGCTCGAGGGCCTGTTGGTCGTTCTTCAACAGATGCGATACCGCTTCCAGGAGCGTCCATTCCGCTTCGCCCAGCAAGACACAACGAAAGCCCTTTTGCAAATAATCCAGGACGTGATCGGAAGCATCCGAGCCGTTTGCAAGAACGGTGGCTCCCGCTCGCTGCGAGGTCTCCAGAATGTGATACGCAACTTCCCGCATTCGGGTCAGGCACATCTTGGAGAGGAAATTAAAGTTGTCCTCAAAAACCACCACGACTCGCGGCTGATGTTGTTGGAGTGCCTGCTGAAATCCTTCCTCCGGATCATTCAGCATGGTGTCAAATACTGCGACTGACAGACCCGCGCGGCGCAGCAGGCCCGCGGCGTAGAGCGTACCCAGCGGAGGATAAGGCTGCATTTTCCGCGTTTGCTTGCGGTCGTAGTAGAGATGATAAGAATGCGTCAACAAAACATCAGTCACGTCGGGTGCCCCTCTCACTCTTGCGTCAACAGACTTCCTGCGTAGGCTCCGCCAAAGGTTGGCCGGTTAAAAGAGACCGCCGAGTGACCACTTTCTCGACGGCCCGGGACAACCACAATTCCCATGGGAACGAGTACCGGTTCTTGCCAATTCGCCAGCGGACCGGCGCTCCCAGAAGCCGCCGGACACCGCGCCGTGCCCACGGGATCTTTTTCGTTACTTTGCGAATCTGATTATTCAGAAGGAAATAGTCCAGGCTTCGTCGCAGCCTTCGTAGATCTTCCCCGCGCAGCCACGGCAGAACATTGGTGCCCAGCGCCAGGGTCTCCCACTCTTCCAGGGATTGCGGTTCACGAACTCCCATCTCTTTCAACTGAGGCCAGATCGGAATCCCGGGGTAAGGAGTAAAAATGTTGGGCGAAAAGGTGACGTTCGAAAACTCTTTGGCAATATCGCTCATGATGCGAAACGTTTGCTGGCGATGTGCTTCGGTCTCGCCGGGGTAACCCAGGATTATGTTGAACACGACATGAATGCCGGCAACGTGAGTCTTGCGCGCCGTCTCCACCATTTGTTCCACATGCTGGAAGCGCTTGTTCATCAGAGTCAATACCTCCTGGGAGGCGGATTCGGTGCCAAACCCGATGTGGCGCACGCCGCTTTCGGCAAGCAGGCGGACATCCTCTTCGCTCATGAGCGCCAGGAAATCGGTGGAGGTCTGGAAGTCCCAGTGAAACTTGATGCCGCTCGCAATGATTCCCTTGGCGATGGCAACGCCACGTCTTCGATCCACCAGGAAATTGGAGTCAAAGAAAGGCACATGCTCGATGTTGTAGCGTGGCACCAGTTCGGCCAGCTCGTCGACCACGCGTTCGACGCGATAGGCGTTGAAGCGCCGTTTGTAGAAAACCTGGTCGGTGCAGTAATTGCACTGGTACGGGCAACCTACGCTGCTGGTGTAGGCGAGCTGGCGCACGCCAGAAACGGCGGCGTAGATGCCAGGATCCGTCAGATGATAGGCAGGGGCCGGCAGATCGTTGATGTTGGCCACAGGTCTTTCCGGCTCGTGAATGACCCTTCCATCTGCATCCTTGAATGACACGCCGCGAACCCCGTGCCAGTCTCGCCCCTCCGCGATTCGCTGCGCCAGCTCGAGTAGCGTCAGCTCACCCTGGCCCCTCACCACGGCGTCCACAAAAGGTTCGGCCAGCGTTTGCTCGGTTGCCAAGCTGGAGTGCCAACCGCCAAAAACGATAGGCATTTTCGGACGTAACTTCTTGACCGCTCGCGAGACCCGGACCGCCGCGCCGATGTGCGGCCCGGTCAATACCGAGATACCTAAGCAAAGTGCGTCTTCGGTTTCGCGAAGAATCGCCCTTTCGTAATCGGGGTGAAGCAGGTTGTCCACGAGCTTGACTTTGAATCCAGCCCGCAACAGTGGGGATGCAAGACAAAGCAGGGAAAAGGGCGCGCCCAAGGGAGGTCCGTCATAGGGCGGATAGAACAGCACGACTTTGTTCGTTGCTGGCAAAACGCGTCCGCTTTCGAGAATTCGGATTACAGCACCGGATTACAGCACTCTAGGTTGGCAATACAGGTCGAATTGTCAGTGAATTGTTAATTTTGTGTCACTTCTCGGCGGTTCCGTAGAAATGACAAGAAACGCCTGGGAAGACGGCTGAGCCTCAAACCTTCTGGATCTTGAATTTTGCATAATTTTGACAAACTTGAGACAAATCCGAACCCACCGATTGCTACCGTAGCTTCCGTACTCTCTCTCATCGCCGATGCACGACTTTGGCTGGCCAAGCGAATAGGTCTGAGTGTTGATCGATGATCCTTTTCTACAATCCGAAAGCAACCAAACCACGCAATCGTCGTTTTCCGTTATCGATTCTTGCCATCGCGGCGGTTGTGGAGGGTAAAGAAGACTACGCTATCGTTGATGGCAACCTGGATCCCCATCCCACAGAAAGTTTGGTTGCGATCATCAAGGAGCGGCCTGTCGAACTCCTGGCGGTAACGGTTATGCCGGGCCCGCAGACGGTCGGCGCGGTCGCTAGCTGTCGTGAAATTCGTTCTCGGTTTCCCAACCTGCCGATCGTTTGGGGTGGCTATTTCGCCTCCAACTACACGGCAGCAGCACTCAATGCTGGGTACGTCGATTACGCGGTCCGAGGCCAGGGAGAAAAGACTTTCCTGGAACTGCTCGATGCAATCCGAGGCCGTCGCGATCTCAAGGACATTGCGGGCCTCTCGTATAAGACGGCGGAAGGGACGCCGCGCCATAATCCTGAGCGTCCGATGAGCGGCCTCGATGATTTCCCCTGGTATCCCTATCATCGCCTGCCCCTGGATCGATATCTCCTTCCGACCTTTCTAGGCCGGCGCACGGCGGTTCATCAGGCAAGCCTCGGTTGCCCGTATCGTTGCAACTTCTGCGGCGTAGTCACCTTTTCTGGAAGCAGGGAGAGAATGGAATCGCCGTCCCGCACCGAAGGCATGATGCGACATCTGGTGCAGACCTCGGGAGTCGATGCCGTACAGTTTTATGACAATAACTTCTTTCTGCGCGAGGATCACACCCGCGAACTCGCCGACCGACTTGCACCGCTCAATTTGCGATGGTGGTGCGAAGGACGGTCTGACATCATGATGAAATATTCGGACAGCACATTGGAGGCGCTGCGAAGAGCTGGCTGCACCATGATCTTCTTCGGTGCGGAATCAGGATCCAACGAGGTCCTGAAAGAGATGAACAAAGATCTGCGCGCCGAAGATACCTTGGCTCTGGCTTCGCGCATACGCCGATTTGGAATCATTCCCGAGTTCTCCATCATTTTTGGAAATCCAAAAGATCCGGAAGGCGACACCCGCGAATGCATCAGGTTTATCAGGGAGCTGAAGCGCCTGAACCAGGACGCCGAAATCATTGTCGAGCACTACACACCGGTACCGCAACGGGCTCGTATGTATGGCGGGGTGGAAGATAAAGTCTCTTTCCCCACCACCCCGGATGAGTGGGCAACGGAGCGCTGGCAGCGCTTCGCAACCCAGAAGGATCCTCAAACGCCGTGGCTTCGGCCTACCACCAAAGAGTTGATCGACAATTTCGAACTCGTCGTGTCGTCTCGTTGGCCGACCGTCCAGGACATTCGCTTGCCGAGTTGGGGTCGATTAGCCCTGAAGGCGATGAGCAGTTGGCGCTATCGTCTCGGCATTTACGGAGCACCGTTAGAACTGAAATGGATGCAGCAGGCGATTGAACTGCGAAAGCCCAAGGCTGAGAGTCTGTGAAGAGAAGCCCAAACGCGGCGCTGGAGTCGCAGACGACCGCGGGACATGAGCATCGTGAGGCGAGTGCACCTTGTGCGATTTCTGTTGAGGAAGGCTATGCGCGGTGGGCCCCCACCTACGACCACGATCCCAATCCCCTTCTCGCCTGTGAACAACGTCATCTTTTGCCCTTGCTAACCGACCTGCACAGCAAACGGATCCTCGATCTGGCGTGCGGTACAGGCCGGTGGCTTGAAACGCTCATGCGGCAAGGCGCGGACTCGGGCGTGGGAGTCGATTGCTCAATCGCGATGCTGCGTGTGGGTGTAAGAAAAAGCTGCATCGCAGGACGGCTCGCCCGAGCGACCTGCGAGAATCTGCCGTTTCGCGCCGCAGTCTTCGATCTTGCAGTCTGCTCGTTCGCTTTCGGACATCTGAGGGACTTGGGACGAACGGTACGCGAACTGGCGCGTGTAACCAAGCCGCAAGCCGACGTTTTCGTCAGCGATCTTCATCCCGAGGCTTATGCGCGAGGCTGGCGAGTCGGCTTTCGTGACGGTGGCAACGCGCTGGAAATCGAAACCATGCCTCGCGGAGCCGAACAGATTCCCCGGGCGTTCTCTGCCAACGGGTTCGAGAACCTGGCGTACCTCGCCCTGTGCCTTGGCGAGCCAGAGAAGCCGATCTTTGCGCGAGCGGGCAAGGCCGACTTCTTCGCAAAAGCCTGCCAATCCCCAGCGGTCCTGGTCTGCCACTTCAAACGCCTACCAGACCGTTTAACCCCATCAACTCTGGGGCGATTAGCCGAGGCGCTACCGTGAGACGAACTGCAGCGCAACAGATCGTTAATTTCCTCAGTTTTTCGAGCGACTCGAGACCGAGCATCGCCGGGCTCAGGGATTTTCGTCAACGGGACTGGAAGCCTGCCCTGAGGTGGCTGGACGACGCAGGCTTAGCGTTCTACTTCTTACGGAAAGTCAAGAACACAAACGCGAAAGACACAGTCCCGACTTGGGTGATGTCTGGTCTCGAACAAAGGTTCGCGGCCAACCGGCGGCGAGTTGACGAGATGGCGCGTCGATTCGATTTTCTAAACCGTAAGTTCAACGACGCCGGGGTCCGCTACGTAGTATTGAAGGGCCATTCACTCATTCCCGAGTTCTGCCCGGATGCGCATCTCCGCCATCAAAGCGACTTCGACTACCTGATTGACGATGAGTCGCTTCCAGTGGCCCAACAGGTTGTGGTGGAAGCTGGATACAGCCCGAAACCCTCCCTTTCCAGTCAAGAATCTATTTTTCTTATGCGGGGAAGAGAACACGCGTCACGTGGCCCCGAGCAATACTCTGCCGGCGCGCCTCATGCCGTTGAGTTGCATCTGGATATCTGGGACAGCGACGTGCACAGGCTCCCATCGATGCCAAGTCTTTTGTCGGTAGACCGAACCAAGACTCATGAGTGGAATGGACTCGCGTTTCCCGCTCTCACCGACGAGGACGCATTTCTCGTTCAGGTGTTACACGCCTGCCAGCACCTGTTCACCTATTGGGTACGAATGGCATGTTTTCTTGAAATCGGCTTTTTCCTGAACCAGCGGGCTTCCGACACATCGCTATGGAACCGGTTTGAGCAGCGCGTAGGCGACAACGTAATGCTGCGAGAGTTCGCCGTGGTGATCACGGAGTTGGCGGCGAAGCTTTTCGCAGCGCCGATTCCGTTGCTGGTTCGTGTCTGGAGTAAGGAAATTCGACCGGCGACGCGTGTGTGGATTGAGAACTATGCACAGCATTGTGCATTTTGCGTGGTGCCAGCCCACGACTTGTGTTTATTTCCAAGGGCCAAGCTGGTTTTGTTTCTCCAGCAGCAATATGAGGGTGTCAGCATAAAGAAACACTTGGCGCGGAATCGGCTTGTAAAGTTCTCGCGCCTTTCACGCATGGCTTCGTCGATAAAAGATAAGCCTTCCCTGATTCTGAATGCGGACTGGTGGACAAGCCAGCTTTTCCTTCGGCGCAGCCTCTTTCACTCTCTAGCTGGGCTGCGATATTTGTGCGAGATCCCGCGGTGGCGGTGGCTGAATCGGGCGAGAATACGGTCAGCTTCTCCGATTCTGTGATTAGCTCTCTGGTTCGCTCGATAGCCGTCGGCAAGTGCAAGTGCTGCAATCATTGTCACGTTTTGGCGACACGGACCGTGCTCTGGAGAATTCACATTCAGCTAAGGCTATGAGGAGGCGGATTTTGCACAGATTTAACAATTTGGAGACAAAAGTCCAGAAAACGATTGTTACTGTAAACCCTTCAGCGCACTCCGGGTTCGTAGACCGCAATTCAACGAAGGCACTCAAGTGAAATCGTCGAAAAAAATCGTGTTTTTCGTTGCCTCATTTTCCAGTATTGAGGCTACCGCTCCGCTTGGCATTTTGGCGATTTCAACGCCCCTGCTGAATGCGGGGTACGACGTCTGCATCATTGACGCCTCGATCGCTCCTGATTACAAGAAACGGATCATGGAGGAAGTGAAAGATGCCCTCTGTCTCGGCATTTCTCTCGTGACCGGGCCCATGATCCGTGAAACCGTCGAAGTGGCCAAGGCGATCAAGAAGTGGGACCCGGACTTTCCAATCGTTCTGGGTGGCTGGCACCCGTCGCTGCTGCCTACGCAGACGCTGGAAGCTTCGTATGTGGACATTGTGGTTCGCGCGCAGGGTGAGGAGAGTATGCTGGCGGTCGCGGATCGTTTGCGAGACGACGCTCCCCTCGATGATGTACTAGGCGTCGGATTCAAGCGCGACGGAAAGCTTTGTTTCACTCCCGAACGTCCCCTCCGGCGACTGGAGGAGATGCCCGCCAAGGCCTATCAACTGGCGGATTTCGACGCTTACGAAAAAATTTGTGGACGTCGCTGGGCCATGTACGTCTCCAGCCTCGCCTGTCCCTTCAACTGCGCCTATTGCACGAACGCTGGAGTCTACGGACGCAAGTGGAATGCTCTGCCGGTCGAGCAAGTGGTCGCGGAGACGATCGAACTGACACGGCGCTACCGCCTCGAACTGCTGTGGATGGCCGACGACAACTTCCTGGTCGATCTGGATCGATCGCTCAAGATCGCCGAAGGCCTGATCCAGGCGGGCGGAACCTTCAAGTGGAGTGTCCAGGCCACAACTAATCTCACCGCCCGACTCAGTATCAGCGAGTTGAGCCTGCTGCGCCGTTCCGGCCTGCATCAGATTTGTCAGGGAATCGAAACCGCTTCTCCGACTGTCATGAAGCTGATGAACAAGGATTTCCAGGTTCTGGGCGATATCTATCAGTCAACCGAGCGCTGCATCAAGGCGGGAGTAATTCCATCGTTCAATATTATTTTTGGTTTTCCGGGAGAAGGGCCGAAGGAGCGGCGCGAGACGGTGAACTTCATGATGGATATCTGTCGGAAGTTTCCCGGCGCAGAGTTTTGGACGAACATTTTTACGCCCTATCCAGGTTCACCAATTTTTTCGCAGACCGCGAAGCTGGGCATCGAAGTGCCGAAATCGCTCGAAGGTTGGGCGGACTATTTTCCCCGTTACACCGTTCTGCCCTGGCTCAAGGGCAGCGATCACCAGCGAGTTCAGACCATGCGAGATTACCTGCGTATAGCCTTTGACCGCGAACCCATCGCCACCACTGGCCATGGCCGATTCGCCAGGGCGATTCAACATCTCACCGCCTACCCGGCGCGGGTTCGTTTAAATTACGACTTCTATAGCTTCCCCGTTGAGCTCTGGATCAATCGTCAACTGAAGAACATCGTGAAGTTGCCCAAACCAAGCGTGGATGCAAAAAGGCTGCAGCCGGAAACAGCACCGAGCTGTACCTAACGCGCAGGAGCAGTCCGGGAAAGCTAGCAAACTCGTTGCCTTTCGATGATAGGAGTCTTGCTGCTTTCCTGTAGTTTCGTCGTTGGCTTAGAAATCTCGCGTAAAACACAATTCATTGAACAGGTAAACTTGTGCTGACCGATCGGCTATCGCAGGGGCAGGTCTCTCAATGAGCGTGGTGAAAGACCTTCAGTGGCAGACAGAGCCAAGCCAAGGAGCGCGGCTTAGTCCGCGATAACCTGGGACAGCGGTTGGTTCGTATTTCTGATGCTGCTGGGTATTTCGGGATATCTCTACCTCAATCTCTTTCAACTGCCGAACGTTCCCATTTTGCTGACCACGGTCAGAAACTTCTGCTTCTTCCCCAGATAGATCTCATCAATCCCCATCTGCCGCAAAGCCGGCTTGCGTCGACTGGCGGCCCAGCGTTTGAGATAACGCAGATCGATCGCTCGTACTGTGCTCGGTGAAAGCCCGAACTGCCGAGCCACGCGCCGCACTGGCGCACGCCAGTCCCACCGCCTCTTCAAAGCGCTTGCTGAAAGGTGCCTTGCTCGGTAGCTGCGGCACCTTCTCGGTCTTCACCCCCCCAGTCCGGGCAACGCACTCGGTAGAGCTCGATTACCACCGTCGTGCGAAACTCAAAACAGGGCAGATCCCGCACCTCGAGTTCGTAGGTGTCGTAGGCTTCGCTCAGCTTCCGCCCACACCCGGAACACACCAGCTTCCGGCTTCCTCGCTTGCGTCGAACCCATAGCTTCAGGGTTTTTGCGGCTTCATTGATCTCATGGCGATAGACCCGATACCCCGGCCA
>Ga0210406_10006621_pt1 | contig 11977 bp, 8 predicted proteins | sample IncBWC30MmetaG_FD_155454 | JGI IMG/M metagenome (GOLD analysis project Ga0210406, IMG submission 155454) | Forest soil microbial communities from Barre Woods Harvard Forest LTER site, Petersham, Massachusetts, United States - Inc-BW-C-30-M | ecosystem: Environmental > Terrestrial > Soil >...
GGGCAGGGAACGATGGTGGCGTGGAGTCCGCTGGAATCGTCCTCGTGCGAAGCGATCCGCGCGACGTTGTGGGAGCGATCGAATTGTCACGGGCTGCGTACAGGAAAATGGTTCAAAATCTGGTTTGGGCGACGGCCTATAACCTGATTGCCATTCCGGTCGCCGCAGGACTCTTCGTCCGCTGGCGGATAGATCTTCCCATGAGCGTCGGCGCGATTGCGATGAGCACGTCAACAATGATCGTCGCCCTGAACGCCCAGTTCCTTCGCCGATTGAGGCTGCGCCGCTCACCATCGACGGTTTCCTAGACCTTTCCAGAAAAATTACAGCGGTTCAAACAACCGTTGCGACAGTCCAAGGACCGAACGCGCGATTGAAGCTCGGCGAGCTTGTGACGTTGGAAAGGAACTGAAACCAAGTAAGTTCTTTAGAATCTGGAGCGGGCGACGGGAATCTCTGAAAGCGATTGATCTGGCGGCACTTAGCTTCCCTAGCGACGGTCTTAATTGGAAACCAAATGGAAACTGAAATGGGTATCGCGCATAAATTTAACCGATTCCCTTTTGCAGTTAATCTTCCAAGAATGCAGGAATGCAGCCCCTAGGCCACCGCCGTTGCACGGAAGAGGTCGCGAGTTCGAGTCTCGTTGCCCCCGCCATTCTTTTCAAACACCTGCAAAGAATCGGCAATCCCCCGCATGGTCCGTATTGGTCCAATTAGGCCACTGCCTTCCCCTTCTTTAACAGCTCGACGACTTTCCGCTGTGCTTCCCGCTTGCCGACCAAGCCCGGAACTACTGCAGCCATGGGACACAAGCGCGTTTGCGGGTACTAACCGTGCCTTTTACTGGACTCGCGGTTTCGGCGTTGAGCCTCACCCTTACCATCTTAATTGCGGGAAAATACTATCTGCTCGTGCTGCTGACCGTAGGTTACTGCGGCATTACTTTCGCTCAGGCGCTGTGTTGGGCCGTGTGTATGGACGTGGGTGCGCGTTTTACAGGAGTGGTTTCGGGCACGAGGAATACCACGTCCCAGCTGGGAGCCACGATCTCGTCCATTGTTTTCGGATACATGGGCCAGTGGCACCAGGAGATGGAGAACTAGTAATTCTAACTTTCTTATTGACACTTAGTGTTCGACACAGTAGCGTTACGCCCACTTGACGGGAGGAAGACTCGGTTCCCGGTCTGGCGCGTCTTTCGAGCCTGGGGCGTTTTCCTCTCAAAGCTTCAGGTTTTCGCCGAAGTACAAGATCACGTCTCCCATACTCGCCCACGCACTGCCGTGGGTTCGCTCGAGAAACAGACTGCTGTTTCCATAGGTTCGGTCAAAAGGAGAAACCCATGGCGGTCATCCAACCTCTGGTGCTTACTCAGGCAATCGCTCCCCGCAAAGGAATAATGTCTTTACAAACCAGGCGGCCTCCGGTGCCCTCGCGGATCTTCCCGCCGCGCCGAGATTATGCTTCGCTCTCCATCAAGGACTTGCTCGACGCGCGAGAGGCGTATCACGTCCATCTCTCGGTCCTCGAAAACGTCGTGGCTACCGCCATTGGACGCTATTACATCCACGAGGACGATTGGTACGCGCAACATCCGCCGGATCGGCCGCGGCCATCGAACGTCCACAAAATCAAAGAGGCGAAGACTCTTGCGAATTCGGTGATTCGTCCCTGGTCCTGGCCGGCAGTGTTGGTCTTTGTGAAGAAGTGGGGAGCGGAGCGCGAGCTCGGCGAGGAGCGTGTTCCGAAGACGCTTTATTTGCCCGACGGCCGTCTCGTCCCCACCTGCGTCATCGAGGCGGCACCCGACGAAGAGCTGCCGCCACCGGCCCATGGCCCATTCCACTCAAGCCCGCTTTTGGGAGGAGGCTACGCCTGTCTCCGCAGCCATCAGGGCGAACAATCGCTAGGGACGATCGCGTGCCTAGTGAAAAAGGCGGGCGCTTACTATGCGTTAACCAACCGACACGTCGCAGGAGGCGACGGCGAAATCGTCGAGGCGTATATTCGCGGCGAATATCAACCGATTGGAAAGACTTCGAACATGGCAGTGGACCGTCAGTCCATGTCCGTCGTTTTCCCGTCTTGGCCAGGATTGCACGCACTTCTCACGCTCGATGCCGGACTGATCAAAATTGAAGACATCAACGACTGGACCTCGCAAGCCTTTGGTATCGGGGAAATTGGCGAAGTCTTCGATGCCACGGAACACTCAGTGACCCTCGATTTGATTGGTTGCCCGGTGCGCGCGTTCGGCGGAAGCACGGGCGTTGCGGAAGGAGAAATTCGCGGGCTCTTTTTCCGTTACGAAACCGCCGGCGGAATGGACCACGCCACGGACGTATTGATTGGTCCGCGCAGAAACGACGACCACGCGCGCATCAAGAATCCGACGATCGAATATCCTGTCACGCATCCGGGTGATTCCGGAACCCTGTGGTTCTACGATCCGCCGAAGAACTCTTCTGGCGCAAACACCGGGAGTGATTTTGAAAACGCACAAGCGTTTGTGGAACAGGGCGTTCGCGCACGCAGGCTCAGACCGATTGCCATGCAGTGGGGCGGTCAACGGATGGTGTTCCCGGACGGAAAAAAGGGCGCCTATGCGCTAGGCACTTTTCTCTCCACGGTCTGTCAGTCCCTCGACGTAGAGGTCATGCGCGACTGGAGCCTTGGACACGACTAGTATTGGGGAAAAATCGGACACTACGCGATCGGCTGGAAAGCCTGTGACCAACTCTCCGGGGCTATCGGCGACCTGATGAAAACCAACCAACCACGCATCGGCTTTGGCGATGACACGCTGAAAGAAGGCTCAGGATTTAAGGTTGCCCGAGCGGGCTTTGTGCCGCTCGCCGACGTTCCCGATTACGTGTGGATTCCGCAAGCAATGAAAAAGAGTGGGCCGCGCCAGTTCGAGGCCATTCAACATTTTGCCGACATCGATATCGAGGACATTGCGGGCGGCGAGTCTCTGCTGAAGCGCTGCGCAAAGGACCCTGACCAAATCGCGGCAAGCAAATGGAAGATCTACTTCGATGGCTTCGCCCAAGCAGGCGTCGGTCCCGACCGAGGCGCTCTCCCCTTTCGCGTGTGGCAGATCTGGCAGGCCATGGTCGACTACCTCCAGAAGGACAAAGATGTCCTGAGATTTGTCGCCGGCGCGGGAGTGCTGGCCCACTACGTCGGCGACGCCTCGCAGCCGTTGCACTGTTCCTACATGCATCACGGCGTCCCGCCCATGCTGACCCGAAACGGGCGCAAGTATCCCATTCCGAAAAGACTGCCTGGCCAGAGTCAGGACACGGACGAATATAAGGCCTTCAAAAAAACCAAGGCCGCTCAGATTCATGGCCTTTATGAGGAAACCATGCTCGAGGTGGATCCCGCCGACGCGCTCAGCCGCGTCGATAACGCCATCAAGTCACTTGGCCCGCTGAAAGGCACCATCAGCAGCGGTCACGAGGCCGCGACAGCCGTCATTCAGCTGATGGCGCGGTCGCAAGAGCGCCTTGCGCCGTTGACCATCATTAAAGCCGACGATCCGAGCCTCAAACCGCAAGCCCGTGCTACAGCCCTTTGGAACAATCCGAAGATTAGTAATCCTACCGCCGAGTCCCTGGCCGACAGTGTCCGGGTGCTCGCCAAGCTATGGGAGGCTGCTTGGAACAAAGGTGGCGGCACGCAAGCGATGGCGAACGCGAATGCAAAACCCTTAGACGAAAAGAAACTCGATCAGGTCTATCGGCGAGACCCAAAATTCGTACCGAGTCTCGATCTGGACGCCATGGCGGCGAGCCTCAAATTCGAGCCTCCCGCCCAGTCGAAAACGAAGCCTTCAGGGCGCACTGGCCGCACGACGCGCAAGCGACGCGTGACGCCTGCGCCGCCCGTGCGCAGAAAGCGCCGAATCCGGTAGGGCTGAAGATCGCAATCGCCTTGTCGCTGCGCGAGCGCGTAGGTCTTGGACCGCACCAGCGTTTTCGCCTCGTTGGTGTTGGCCTCACTTACCTGCGCAGAAGGATTATCTCGAGGGATCGATGCAAAAAAGGCAAAACAACATTTTGCTTATGAACGCTTTCCGTACCGCATTTCTTCTTGCGCTGACTGCTTTGTTCCTATTCCCGACCCTTCGGGCAACGACAGCTCAGGAGGCCCCGAACCAATTGATCCAGAAGGGAGAGCCGCACACGATTCCTGGCTGTGGAAACTCCGGCTGTTATCAAACCTACGACATTTGTGTTGACGTCCCGGCTGGGACCATCCCCATTGCCATCGCGCACTATTACGACAGCTTCAGCGGTTGGGGTGAATTCATTAATCCGCGGAAGACCGCAACCGGCTTCTGTGCGAACTACATCCAACATTCTCATAACGTTACTCGCATCGTTTCCTTCGACGTCGTCTATCAAGTACAGAACCCGCCCGGTGGGCTTCCGTCAGCCGAGGCCGAGCTGCTCGGAAGGCTGAAGACGGGAGAACGTCTCGCTCTTTCAGCACCCGCGCGGAGCCTCTCCGGCAATTTCCTGCAGGTTGCCATATCGCAGTTGAAAGATAGCCCGTCGCTTAAAACGAAAGGCCTGGAAATAGACGGTGCTGAGTTTTCGAACGAAGTTGCCATCACGCAAACTACCGTACCTTTTACCATTCACCTGACGAACTGCCGTTTCGGGAAGCTCTTTTCGGTTCGCGACGCGCGATTCGACGGGTCGTTGGTAATTGAGGACTCTGTCTTTGAAAAGGGCTTTCAATTTCAGAGTGCGGCGATCAAAGAAGACCTGATCCTGAGCGCCAAGACCCCTCCCAAGGAAGCTCCGGCCTTTGACATCAGGGACACGCGCGTCGATGGCCGGACGGAAATCACGACGGTGACCAGCGGTTTAGTGGACTACCTGAAGACGGGTGATCTTCACATTATTGCGGGCACACCGATCAACCTTTTGAGTCTCAACCACTTGGATGTCAATTCGTTTCGCGTTGATGCAGTCGTTGCCCGCACCAAGATCCGGGAACTCTACACCATGAACAGCAAGGTCAACACCTCTATGCGAGTGGTTGGGCTCGACACCGACAACCTCTGGACGGTTTCGACGACAGCCAGTGAACTCATCTTGTCAAACACTGCCGTCCAGAACGGATTTGACCTGTCATTCTCCACACTCAACTCCCTTGAATGGGCCATGGGCCAGAACGGAAGGTTTCCCCCGCAGAAAAACAACCACCTTACCGGCCTAGTCTTCAAGAGCTTGAAGATCACCCGCGCTGACGCAACCGAAAGCCCCACACCGAACTCACAACCTTCACAAGGACCCGATAGCCGAGAGGTTGCCAACACATCCCTGGAAATGTTGGACGATTCTCAATATTCAGCATCGGCCTACGACGCACTGGAAAAGCTCTTCGCAGGTCGCGGCGATCCGCAGGCTGACAGAATCTTTTTGGCCGGACGCGAGGCCCGGCGACGAAGCGAAATCGAGGCCAAGCCAATATTGGGCAGATTTCAGTGGTGCCTCGACTTGTTTCAAGAGTACGTTTTGGGCTACGGCCGTTTCGCGAAGTGGCCAATCCTCTGGTCCGTGGTGGTGATCCTGGTCGGTTTCGGTTGCTTTTGGAACGTAGACGACATGGAAAGAAAGCCGCAGGCCGACAGCAACTACTCGAGATATTGGTATAGCTTCGAATTATTCGTGCCCGTTCTCGACGTCGGCGTGGCAAGCGAATGGCATCCCAAACCAGAGCGCACCATCATTGCCAACTACGCTCGCCTGCACAAACTAGCGGGATGGATTCTGGTGCCAGTGATGTTGGCTGCCCTCACAGGGTTCGGCAAATAACTCCCATGTCCAGAATTCGAATCGAGCTTTTCAGATAGAAGGAACCCAGCCATGAATCGATATTCAATCGGCGGAATTGTTCTTTTCTCGATGACGCTGTGCTGCGCCGCTGCCGCTCAGACTCCATCGGATTCTCCACCTCCGCAAACTCCTGCCGCGCCTCCACCTGCTGCTCCAAAGGGGCTGCAGCCGATTCCCAAGGGCCCGATTGGTGATATCGACCAACTCTTTCTCGATAGCTACCTTTCAAGAAGGTCTGCGGTAATCAAGCTCACCTCGCCCTTCATTGTGGTTTCCGGAAGCAACCTCATCCTGCACCACAACGACATAGTGGAACCGCCCGTTCACGTAATCCCTGACCTGTACCACGCGCTAAAAGATATCGCGCACGTGCCGTTCGCCATCTATTTGCAATTGATCCCTGCCGCAGAAACCGGAGCCGACCTTACGGACGACCAGCTCAAGGAGATGAAGTTGTTTCAGAACAAGATCGACGCAGCGAAAGACATTTTGGCGACCGGCGGCTATACTCCGAAGGAACTCGAGCGAGCGAAGCAAATCCTTGACGCTTCCGAAAGCATCGTTGTCAATACGCTTCAAGCGAAGAAAGTTGAGAAAAGCAATCTAGCTGCATTCGCAAAAGCCATGGGTCCGTTGATGCTCTCGAATGCCTGGGACGCAGGCTGCGCGCAAATCAAAGGGACGCACGCCCAAGTCATGGTGTGGAAGAATCAGATGTCCAAAGAGGAATGGAACCGACTCATTGTGGTCAACGTGGCCCGGCACCAGGCTCGTTATCGCAACGCAGCCACACAATACTTCCATTGGCTCATCGGAGATAAAGCTCCCGCTTGGAACTATCCGGGCGAGTCCATGCGCGTGATTTTCGCCGAAACCCTCGGGAAAGGCCCAGACGGCAAGGATGAACACGCGCCCGACGAAATGGGAACGATCCTGGTCGACGCAGACGCCAGCAACGCTTTTTTCGGAAAGCCCTGGAGGCTGTCCGAAGACATTCTGAGTGACGGTGCGACCGCTTGTATCAAGGAATTGCCGACCACGGACCGGATCCATCCATAAAATGTGCGCGAGTACACCATGGCCGAATTAGAGTTAGTCGACCGCCAGCAAGACCTGTTTTTGCTTCTTCGTAAGCCTGCCGCGCCTGCCGGGAGATCACTTGCGATTTTTATCCACGGCTTCCTTGGCGACCATGTCACGACGTGGGGGCGCTTGCCAGAGATGCTGCGCGAAAACGCGCCAAGCGAGCCGCTTCTCGATTCGTGGGACTTTCTCTTTCTCGGCTACTCGACCAGGCAGATCGTCAGTTACCTTGATATTGCTCATATCATCGCCACTCAGTGGACTGTGGCCGCCGCGGGGAAAGTGCCGTTCACGGGCGCATATACGCGATTCGCCCTCCTTGGCCACTCCTTGGGAACGCTCGGCATCCGCCAGTTGCTCTGTGCTGGCGCGATGCAGCCGCCGCAAATGCTTAGTGCTTTGCACAGCGTCACACTCTTCGGTACTCCGCTAAACGGCAGCGTTTTCGCGAACTACGGAGCTAAGCTCTTCGGGGGCCCCATCGCGGATGCCCTTAAGCCTGGCAATCCACAGCTGCGGATGCTTAGATCGTGGAACCAAACCGTGCAGCCACTTCTTAAATGGAAGGGTGTCCAAGTGGTGCTCGGCACCGACGACGAGATTGTTGGAAACAAATACACTGACCTCGTCGATTTCGCCGGCGATGCGATACCTACGTTTTTGGTTAAGGCTGATCATTCAACGCTCGTCAAACCGAAGGACTGGACTAAGTCCGTCATTCGCGACCGAATACTGGGAGCACTGCAATGACGGACCTAACCAACCAGGAATTACAGGCTCGCCTTCTAGCGATCAGCCAAGGCCCTTGGTCCAAGGGCTTGACCACGGCCCGTCAGAGGCTTGCTCCCGTTGGTGGCACTACCCTCTTCTCCACATCCGGTCGAATTATCGCGCTCGATCAACTGAAACTCTCTCCTTCCAACCAGCGAAAGAGCGCTGAATTGTCGAAGGTCCTGCGAGTGCATTACAAAGAGGGGAGCATTACGGACGAAGAGGAGATTGAAACACGAGATGCTTTTGATGACGCTCTTACCATCCCTCAGCTCTTCGAATTGGCCGTACAGACCGGCTATCTGCCTGAGGACTCGGTCAGAAAGCCTGCGCGCTCCATTCTGACCAACCTGCTCTGGTCACCTCCTGCCCGAACCTTTGTCGAGGCTTATGACTACGTGGCCATACCGATGTTGGCTGCCCGCGTCGGGATTTCCGGGTTCCTTCCCGTGAATCCCCCCGAGCCAACGAATTCTTCCCTTCGTTTCGCAGGTTTTCTCGCTCACCTGCGCGCTTTTTACGACGACGAGGAAATAGATACTTGGATTCGATTCCTCGATGACTTCGTCGTTGTGGACGACGAACAAGATCTAGTTTGGGAGTTTCTGCGAGGACGCCGGAAGACTCCGCCCGCACGCATCCAAGATCTTCTGACCGGATGCCAGCGATTTGTGACGTCTCTAGCCAGCACGTTTCACATATTAAGCGACGACGAGCTGGGCCCTTATGGGCTAATCCACGCCTATTGGCTACAAAAGTTTTTCGGGTATAAGAGGAATCGCCAAGGGCAATTCGTCAAGAATACGGCCATTTGGGGAGACTCCGATTCCTGGGCAGAAACCTTTTCTGCTAGCCCTCACCTGGTGCCACCTGGCATCGATCCAGATATCGAGAAGCTAGGCCGGAGCCAATTTAACAACCAAATTGCGTTGCTCGAACGTACTTTCGAAGCTGTCAAGCACCTCGCGAGCGAAACCCGGAAAAGCAGCGATAGCTTACAGATCCTCGGGACCGCATCCCCTGGGCCGTTCGCTCGCTTTACAGATACAAGAGGTCGAATCATGGACCAACAGACACAAAGCAACGTTGCGTATGCAACCCGCCTTACCCTCACACCCACCGGACGAAAGCGGTCGGAAGCACAGCTAAGGAGGGATCTCGACAAGGCTACGTCGGCCGCGCTAAAGAGATTTCAACAGGCCCAGGGGAACAAGAACTACCAGTTGTCGGTCGAAGCCGAAGGCGGCTTTCTCGGTTTGGGACTCGACTGGGTAGTCTTAATCGCGCTCGTCAGCCCCTATCTCGCGGAAGGGGTTAAGGGGTTTGTTTCCGGGGCATCGAAAAAGCTCGGTGAAAAGGCGGGAGAAACGCTCATCGAATTTCTCTCCAAGGAGCTTCGTAAACGACATCTGAATCCGAGCCAATCGACTCCCGCACCCGAAGTCACCAACGTCTCCCTGCCAGCGACTCCGATTGCTGGAGAAACGAAGTCCAGGAAGAAAACAAGAAAAACGAAGAAAAAGAAGTAACGAACTCCCAGAAGATGCAACCCACGCCAGAGCAACATCAGAATTTTAGCGATTCTGCCGTCCAGGCCCAGTTTCAGATTCTCTTGGCCATGGCTGATGGGCTGCGGCTCATTCTGAACCAAGCGGATACGGTGCGTATACTCGACGCCGGAGACCTCGCCACCGCAGACCTAGTCACACATCTCGGAACCGTTGCCGCCCGGCATATCAACGGCGGAATCAGCCAGGTTAAGCAGATCGATGGCGTATGGGACGCCTGCTTTGGCGACCCGTTCCTTAGCAATGCGCCGGCCGCTTGCCACAAGCTGCTCGAAACAGCGCGCAGCCACTCTCTGTCTTCCATCAAACGACAGCAAGACTTTCGTGACCTCGAGACCAGCAATCGTTCGGCTTATCAGTTAATTCACGCCACTCTTAAGAACTACGGCCTCGCCCAGCTTATGCCGGCTAAACCGTGCATCCTGGAGCTTTTTTACGATCCGGCAGCGAAACAGTTCTGTGCTGGTAGCTATCGCGGGGCAATGAGAATCCGTTGGACGTTTCAGCCGGTAAATCACGCACTCGCGGCAATCCTTGTATCCGACTTCATTCTCGCGCACGAATACCTGTCTCACATCGTCCCGCATAATTCGTATTTGGATCGATCAGTGCGAGAAGGTTGGCTCGTTGCGGCACTCGATGAAACCCTCTATGTGACTCCCTTACCCGAAATTTGGAGGAGGGCCCTGTGGGGCCCGTACAAGCAGGATCTCTATGATCACTACCTCAAGATCTGGCAAGCACTTCCGCAAGCCTCGGCCTCGGTGCGTTATAGAGGTCCATTCGGACTCGAGGATCAGGCAACCCGGCTGCACACGAGGAGCTCCACTCAGTTCTGGAGTCTCACCGGCACACTCCTCACCCAACCCGATGATAGCGAGGGCGCAGAAGATATCCGATGGCTTATGAATGAGATCGCCCTCCGAGGCGACGCGGCTCTCAACTTGATCGCCTCCCATAACCCATTGACTTTAGAAGGGTTACTGGAAGTGTTTGGAGGGTAGGGCGGAAATCAATTATTTTACTTGACCTAAGTAAATTAATTCAGTAAGCTTTGCCTATGGCTGAGAGGAGTCCATTTGCGCAATACAAGATGAGGCGGCTTGCCCTCCAGATGCGTTCCTTTACTGTCAACGAACTCAAAGCCTCGAGCGGCGCAAGTACCGAGACGATTTATGGGTTTCTTCACGACTTGAAGCAAAAACAGGAAGATCTATTTGCTACGGAAAGCCTGGGCTCCGAGCGGCCCGGCCGCCCTTCCCTTCGCTACACCCTCACAGCACGTGGAGTCGATTTTCTAGCCAGTCAAAATGTCGCCGTAGCGAAGGAATTTAACGAGGCCGCCTTTACAGAAGATCCTTCCTTGCGACCCATGTCTCGCAAGACAAGAAAGTCCCAAGGGGGCATTGGCGTTCTCCAAAGGGGACTGCGTATCAGAGGCGAGATTACCGGCACCGAAGATTTCGAGATCCATGGTTCGGTCGAAGGATTCATTCGGTTGGAGCAGTTCCGAGTCACCGTGCAAGCCACAGCCGAAGTCCACGCAGACATTATCGCCCGCGAAGTTGTAATCTGGGGCAAAGTCAAAGGGAACGTGCGAGCAATAGAACGCATCGAGATTAAGAAAGATGGAGCGCTCCGGGGCGACATCACTACCGCTCGCGTGATGATTGAGGATGGAGCCGATTTCAAAGGATCGATCGAAATCGATAGAAGCGGAGTCGTCGAGACTACCGGAAAGATATCTAAACCCAAAGCCGCCGATCTCCGCGCTGCCACACACCGATAGCTCCTCCCCTTCCACACCCAAAAGCAAAAAGGGACGGCTGTATCAGCCGCCCCTTTCGACTTGATCTTATTTATAACAGACAGGCGCGCGAGCCGATCCTGCGCCCTTATTCCTCAAAGCCCAAATCCAATTCGCCTTTCTAGAGCCTTCCCTCGCACCGGCCGTGAGCGCGTCAAGGCTCGAAACCCGCTTCGCGCCTCACTCCGTGCGGCCCTGACACGCTCCCTGGTTCCAGTGCGCCTCTGCCCTTATTCCGCAAATCCCAAATCGAATTCGTATTCTGCCTCTCCCTGAAGCCACGCTGTAACAGCCTGCTCAACCGAAAAGCCACGGTGTGGACTCTTGCGGAAATTTCCCTCAAGGCCGTAGGCGTTCAGCTCCAGCGGAATTGCCTCGTAACACCCGCCCTCCAGGAAACCTTTTACATAAAGTTCGGCGAAACGGTCGATGCCCAGCTGCCGATACTGTTCGACGTGCACGAGTTCATGAAATATAAGCCCAGGAGTCAGCGCTTCGTGGGACACGATCACGTCATGGAAGGTGATCGCCGCCATTCCCTCAAACTCTGGCAAGTTCGTGAAGCCGAGAGCTTGCAGCATGGGATAAAAATCGGGATTCCCTACTTTCTCGTTTTCGAGCACGGCGACTCTCGTCGTGTTGAGAACGTCGGGACGAAAGAACGGATTGACTTGTAGCCGAAGGGCTGCCGGCAACTCGATCGCTTGCGCTGCAAACTTTTGGCGTTGGGTTTGAATGTAGTTCGCAACAAGGCTCGAAACATGCGTTATCTCTGCTGGGGAAAGTTGGGGCATATCGGTACCTTTCTTGTTGGCGAGAGAATTCGCTCAGTTACCGGTCCCTCGATTCATTTCTTCCCATTTTCGAACAATTACATCCTGTAACCATTC
>Ga0210406_10006622_pt1 | contig 11976 bp, 10 predicted proteins | sample IncBWC30MmetaG_FD_155454 | JGI IMG/M metagenome (GOLD analysis project Ga0210406, IMG submission 155454) | Forest soil microbial communities from Barre Woods Harvard Forest LTER site, Petersham, Massachusetts, United States - Inc-BW-C-30-M | ecosystem: Environmental > Terrestrial > Soil >...
CGCGGCCTCGCCACGACCAACACCCATAAAAGTTTCGCAGTGAATTTTGCTGCTTAGGTTCGTTCGCCGGCTGGCCGGTCATCCTCACCAAGGTCCAGCCCCCAAAAGCGCGGCGCAGGCGTAAGAAACTCCACACCCACACGCTGACGGTCTGCCGGCTCCCCCAAAAACACCACGCGGCATTCCTGCTCTTCCATCGTTTCGGGATGGGTCAGCACCAGCATCTCGCCATTATCCATTTCATGCTTCAGCAGAATCAGCGCCCCATGCGCATTCACCACCACGGTTTCGCACGTCTCGCGAAATTTCCGCCCGTTGTGCGCGCGCCCCTGCGCGTTCAGTCTCATCTTCAAGAAGGCCCGTCCGCTGCGTCGCGGTGATTTGGAAGCTACAGTGTCCATGCTTCCATGTTCCAGCCCGCCGCGAACCGCCGTCAATTGCCCTACAGGCCAGATGTTCCCCACCCGCAACTCCATCTTCTCGGCGATCTCAGTGTCCGAACTCAGCGTCCTCCGTGTTAGATCTCTCTTTCGTCAGTTACGCCGCCACCCCAATCCGCCGGATCAAATCCTCCTGCTCCGTCCTGTTCTCCGCGCCAATCGTAAATGCGTCCAGCAATCCCAATCCCAGCGCAAATTTCAGCGCCTCATCCTGCCGATCGCGCATAGATCCCTGACCCAAAATCTTCATCCCCACGATTCCCTTCCCAGCCGCCTTCATCTCCCGCATCACGCCAACGACCGTCTGCGGATCCGAATCCATGAACGACCCGACGGGATTAATCCGCACCAAATGCACCTGCACCCACGGAGACTTCGTCGCCGTCCGCAGCGCCTCAATCGAGTGGCACGAGCACCCATGCGCGCGAATCGTGCCCTTCTGCCGCGCCTCCTCCATGACATCCATCACGGCGCGGTACCGCTCCGTCCAGTCGCCTTCGGTCAAGCAGTGCATCAAGCAAATATCCAGATAATCCGTCCCCAGTTCGCTTCGAAATCGCTCGATGTCCGCCCGCGCCGTCGCCGAGTCGCGCGCCCACGTCTTCGTGAGCACCGTTACCTTGTCGCGCGGCACATGCTTCAAAGCCTCGGCCACGTGCGGATGGCTTCCATAGGAATCCGCTGCGTCGAAGAATCGCAGCCCATGGTCGTACCCATTCAGCAGCATCTCCGACAGTCCCTTAACCCCCAGCGCCGTCTGATGAGAGTGGTGCCCCGATCCCACGGTCCCCGTGCCCATCGCCAGCAAGCTCGTCTGAATCCCGGTCTTCCCGATTGTCACCGTCTCGTTCGCCGCAAACTTCCGCGGCAATGCAGGAAGCGCCGCCAGCCTCGCCTCCCGCGTCATTCCAAGCCCGTCTGCCCACGCAGACGAACCAAGCAACCCGCGCTCCGCTGCCAATGCGGCGGAGCCCAGGAAAGCAGCCGCTCCCATCCCGCCAGCCGCATGCCGTAAGAATTCTCTGCGCTTCATGACTCCCTCCTTCTCAGGCCCAACCCGCTCGCTAATTTGGACGCCCCGTGCCGCCCGCGGTTATCAGCTACTGCGCTTCAAATAGCCACTCGCATCATAAGCATTTTAACCACGCCAGGGTACGTCATACGGCACCACCCCTTCCCATCCGCACCCCCGTTGTATCACTCTGAATGCAAGGTTTCCCCATCGAAATTCCAAAACACGAACGCCGCCGCAATCCGCGATATGAAGCGCCGAAGGATTTGCTAGTAGCCTGGCAAGGTGCCGGAAAGCGCAACGTCTCCAACGCAGAGGAGATGGGTGTCGGCGGTGCGTTTCTCCTCCACGACCAGCCGCTCTCTCCCGGCACTCACGTCGAATTGCTCTTCGACGTTACCGGCGGTGAAGTGCGCGCTCGCGCTATCGTTCGTCACGGCCGTGCCGGCCATGGCATGGGCGTGCAGTTCGTGCACATGGGCTCCGAAGATCGCGCCCGCCTGCATCGCTTCATCAAAGCGCTCGCGCAGGAACACCCGGAGGGATCCGTGCCCACGCCCTCGACTTGGTTCGCGCGTAGCGTCTTGCCTTTGGACTCCGGCGAAATCAAGAGCCACCACGAACTGTTTGCGCTGCTCAACAAGATTTATTCCTCCCGCCTGACCGGGCAGCTGCAGGTCGTCCTAGGCCGCGTCGAGCGCCAGCTCTTTTTCGACGGCGGCCAGCTCGTTTTCGCCACCAGCAGCGACCGCCACGACAGCCTCGGCGAAATGATGCTCCGCGAGGGCGCCCTCACTCAGAGTCAATTCGAAGAAGCCGCCGAACTCGTGAACACCGGCCAGCGCTTTGGCTCTGCCATCGCGGAAATGGGCATTCGTACGGTCGACGAAGTCAACGGCTGGATTCAGCGGCAGCTCACGCAAATCACTTCATCCGTGCTCGACTATCCCGCCGGCCGCTTCTACTTCTTCAACTCGCTCGACAAAAACGTCGCGCCCGAAATTGCCATCCCCGTTCCCCTGGGAAAGCTTCTGCTGGAAGCCGTTCGCCGCGCAAGAGATCTTCCTCTCGACGATCTCGCCGCCGATCCCGATCTGCGCATCGACCTCTCGCCCGATCCGCTGCTTCGCTATCAGGCGGTCGACCTAAACCATAACGAACGCCGCCTGCTCGCTTCTATTTCGCGTTCTGTCCTCGCCAAGGATCTGATGGCAGACACCGCCATCCCGAAAGAAGACGCCGCGCGCGCTCTCTACGCTTTGCTTGTGCTCGGTACAGTGGTCAGCGTGCCGACCGCCCCGCAAGCGAATCAAGCCGTTCAAGCCGAAAACATGGATCAGCCCGCTAAAGTCGAGCAAGCTTCCCCGGCGCAATCCTTGCCACCGGTCTCAACGTCCGCGCCCGAACCAGCGCCAGAACCACCGTACCCCGCGCAAACTAACTCAGAAGACCCCAAAAAATTCGAGGAAGAAATTCGCACCCTGCTCGAACTCGCCGGCAAATCCACCTATTACGAGCTCCTCGACGTCACCGCCACTTCCACGCCCGAGCACGTCAAAGAAAATTTTCATCGCATGGCCCGCAAATTCCACCCCGACCGCCACATGGGTCACAGCGAATGGTTGGATTTGTTGCAGGACTTGATGGGCCGCCTAACCATTGCGTACAAGACTTTGGTCGATGAACAAAAACGCGCCGCCTACGACAAGCAAATTGCCGCCGCGGGCGCCTTCGTCCTCGGCCAGGAAAAAACCGAAAGCGAAGAAACTGTCGATGATTGCCTCACCCGCGCCAAGCAAGCGCTCCGCGCACGCAATTTTGCCGGCTCCATTCTCTGGCTCCGCAAATGCGTCGAGATCGCTCCCAACGTCGCCAAGCACCATGCCATGCTCGCGCGCAGCCTCGCCGCGTTCCCGCAATACCGCCAGGACGCTGTTCGTCACTTCTCGCTCGCCCTTGAGCTCGACCAATGGAACACCTCCACCTATTTCCAATTCGGCGAGCTCTACGAAGCCATGAGCCTCCCCTGGCGCGCCGTCCCCCTCTACCGCCGCGTCCTCGAAATCGACCCCGAGCACACCAAAGCCATCGAGCGCCTCGCCGCCCTGGAAACTGAGGGCGATTCCCCCAAGCCCAAATCCGAACGATCCTTCCTCTCCCGCCTCTTGCACGGCAAGTAGCATAGACCTCGCCTGCGACACGGCCAAATTATTGAGAGTGCCTTCCTTCCTGCCGCTTCGACAAGTCCAGTTCTCAGTGCGAGCCTTGTCGGCTCGAGGGCGCCGAATGCACGATCAACCTTTTCCCGATTCTAATGTTTTGACTTCGGATGAGCTGGCTCTGACGGGCCGTTCCTATCGCAGCGATCTTTCGCTGAGGGAGAGCTTCCCTCGATTCGAGTCTGGCGCACTTTGGACATTCGGCCGGGCGGCCAGATTTGCGCGGCACGTTTCTACGAAGTATCAGGAAAAACTGAGGTTTTTGCTCTCTCTCCTTGTTTCCATCGTTGGGCAATCTGCGGGGAGATCTCCGGGGTTTCTCGCCGTATATCCGCTTGAAGAGTAAGAAAATCACGAAGGTGCATCCGAGAATGCAAAACGCAACAAACAAAATATGCGCCATATTTCGCATACCTTTATGTTCGAGCCATCCGCTCGCTCCCAATCAACCTTAAAAGCGGCCACACTAAGAAGTCCGGAGATATTCATCAAGAATTTATTAGAACCGTTCTCCGTCGCGCAAAAGCTCCCGCCGCTCTACCAAGAGAGGGAGGCGCGGCTGGTACGAAACAAGGAGAAAGTCGATGCTGAGCGGCCTACATCTTGTTGGCGCCGCCGGGAAAATGAGAACGAGAGCTCGGACACCGGCGATACAAAGGAAAATGTGACCAGTTACGTTGAGCCCGCTGCATGAAGCTCGATCCTTAGACCACATCTGGTAGTCACCGTGCTTGACGGGCTGCGCGGGACGCACTAACATCTTTTGCGTTCCCCAGGCCCGACTTTTGTATTGGCAAAGGCGCGATCATGGGCAGGCTGGCTGCTACTTCGGCGCGCATTTCCAGTAATGCTGCAGTACGCTATGGCGTCGCTGTGTGCGCAGTAATTGTGGCGCTGGCGGCTCGCTGGGCGCTGAACCCACTGCTTGGCGACTATCTGCCTTATGTAACCCTGTACCCGGCAGTGGCATTTGCCGCATGGTGCTGCGGCATGGGACCTTCCGCTCTGGTGACCCTCCTGGGAATTGTAGGGGCGCGCTATTTATTTCTATCGCCGAAGTACTCACTGAGCCTTCCGGATGCCCCGCAAAGCGTGGGCATGGTTGCGTTTGCGTTGGGCGCGGCAGCGATTGTGGCCATTGGTGACTTTGTGCGTCGCGACAGCGCAGCTCTGCACCGAGCACAGACCGACTTGGAAGAGAAGGTACAGCAGCGCACGGTGGAACTGAACGACGCCAACCACAATCTGGGCGAGCTGTCCGCGCGCCTGCTGCACTTGCAGGATGAGGAGCGCCGGCGGATCGCACGCGAGCTTCACGACAGCGTGGGGCAGACGCTCGCGGCATTGTCGATGAACCTCGCGGCGGTGGGAGCGGATATCGAGAAACTGGCGAAGACCGCCAGCGTCATTACGGACAGCACGGCGCTGGTCAACGATATGAGCGCGGACATCCGGACGATTTCGTACTTGCTGCATCCGCCGCTGCTCGACGAGGCTGGTCTTTCCTCGGCGCTCACCTGGTATGTGCGAGGATTCGCGGAGCGCAGCAAGATCGATATAGACCTGCAAATTCCAGCGGATTTTGGGCGATTGTCGCGCGACCTGGAAACCGCGGTCTTTCGCGTAGTGCAAGAGTGCTTGACCAACATCCACCGGCATTCGGGAAGCGCCGTGGCGCGAATAGTTATCGAGCGTAGTGATGGGCACGTGCACGTTGAGGTGGAAGACAAGGGGAAAGGCATTTCTTCGCAAAAGCGGTCGGAAATTATTTCATCGTCAACGGGGACTCCAGGCGTGGGCATCCGGGGAATGCGCGAGCGCTTGCGACAGCTTGGAGGGGCGTTGGACATTCGCTCGGATGGCGAAGGCAAGGGGACGATTCTGACGGCGCGGCTTCCTGCTGTAGCGCCGCCTCCACCGATGGAAGCAAGGTCCGCGGCAGCCGGGAGTTTAGAAGCATCCGCCTGAGCAGTCGCGACAGTAGGGAGCGATGGTTACTGCCTTGAAGAATCGGAACGAGCATCCGGGGTTGCGCCAGGCACGACCTTGCCGATTCGCAGCGTCTTGAAGATCGCTGGCCAAAACTCTTTGGCAACGTTGGCGCCAGCGATCACTGCCATCTGAATTCCAAAACGCTCGAAGGTTTGGCCCGCGGTCCGCTCCGAATCGGGGAGATACGTGTTTGCGAGACCTTCGGCGCCGAGGGGGCCGAGCACGCCGGAGATATTTGGCGCGGGCGCCCCGGAATCCGTGTGGGTTACTAGCACACTCTTGAGGGCGTGGCCGATTTTCTGAGAGAACGTGCCATGGACAAGGACGAAGTAGCGCGGATCATGGTGAAGCACGGAAGGCAGCAGAAACGTTCCAAACATATCGGTCGAGGCGTTGAGCGCCAGCGTGGCGCCGTAGCGTTTGCCGTAAGCGTTCCATCCCTGGCCGTAGCCTGGCCAGGAATTGCGGGCTTGCGTGATGCCGGCGCTCATGGCCGCTACTATGAGGGCGGATGGAGCGGCGCTTTCGTCCGCAGCCAGCAAAAACTTTTGCCCGCTGCTCAGCGGCTTGGTTGTGTAGGCGAGGTCGGGAAAAAAAAATGATCTTCGGCTCAAAATGTCGTAGGTCGTTGTGGGGCGGGTGGGCTTCTGCTGAGGTTCATCAAGCGATTCCTTGGGCGTTGGTGCGTCGGGGAGCTTGGCTACGATGCGCTGCTGGCCTGCGCAAACGCGGCCGCTCGCTATCGAAAATAAGAGCGCAATGAGTGCAAGAAATAACGGTTTATAAGGGGCCTGGCTGATTGGCTCCATGTTGCCCTTCCTTTTTTCTTTGCCCGCTTGAATCCGACCAAATGTGTGAATGAGGTGCGCCTACGTTACCCGTTTGTTGGGTAGCCTTCAAACTATTTCTCTACTGGAATCCTTGTAGGCGGGGTAGATGGCTTCGTGGTGCTGTTCCCCCGCATGCGGGTCCGACGCGCTCTTGCTCGGGTTTCCCCTGTAGGGGCTATTGGATAGGCCTGTGCTACTATCGCCCTCGCCGCGACGCGTTCGCGTTCACGTTCCCGTCCCTGCCAATTCGGAGGTTGCTCATGCGCCGTAGTCTTCGCGTCCTACTCGTTATCATCGTTGTTCTCGTGGTGCTGGTGCTGGTCGCGCCGTTCCTTATTCCTGTCAATCAGTTCCGGCCGACGATTGAAGAGAAGGCTTCGGCGGCGCTGGGCCGCAAAGTCGAGGTCGGCAATCTGAGCCTGTCCCTGTTCACCGGTTCGCTGGCCGCGGATAATTTGTCGATTGCCGATGATCCGAAGTTCAGTAATTCGCCATTTCTTACGGCGAAGTCCATCAAAGTGGGCGTTGAGCTTGTGCCACTTATTCTGCACAAAGACCTGAACATCACGAACATTGTTATCGATAGTCCGGAGGTTACGCTGCTCCGCAAGGCTGGCGGGGAATGGAACTACTCCTCATTCGGCGCGTCGGCTGCAAAGTCGCAGGCGAAGCAGGGAGGGGCTCCGCAACAGACGCCCCCATCTCAACAGGCGGAAAAGGCATCATCGAACGCTAGTGAGTTTTCGGTCGAGAAACTGGAGCTGCGGAACGGGCGCGTCGTTGTCGGTTCGACGAACTCGCAAAAGCGCAACACGTACGACAAAGTGGACCTGGCCGCTTCGAACGTTTCCCTCACCACCAAGTTCCCCGTGACACTTACCGCGAATCTTCCCGGCGGGGGTACGCTGAAACTTGACGGTACTAACGGACCGTTCGACCAGGACAACGCGGCGCTGACTCCGGTGAATGCCAAGCTGACGGTCAACAATTTAAACCTCGCCAGCACCGGGTTTCTTGATCCCTCGGTGGGACTGGGCGGATTGCTCGATTTGGATGCCACTATTGCTTCGCAGAATGGCGAAGCGGTTGTCAGCGGCAGCGCTAAGTTGTCCAAGGCGCTCCTGGTGTCCGGCGGTTCGCCTGCCGCCGTTCCGCTCGTTGTGGATTTCAAGACGAAATACGATTTGCGCAAAAGCCGTGGCGTCCTCGAGCCTTCGACGCTGAAAGTCGGTAATGACGTCGCGCATCTCAGTGGCACTTATGAAGTGCCCGCCGATTTGGATGCCCTGGTTCTCCACGTCAAAGTGGAAGGGCAAAACATGCCGGCGAAAGATTTGGTGGCGTTCCTTCCGGCCGTGGGAATTCACATGCCTAATGGGGCGTCGCTGGAGGCGGGCACGCTCAACATGAACCTGGAGCTCAGCGGCCCGACCAACAAGCTGGTTACCTCTGGAAACGTAGGGATGTTCAACGCGAAGCTGGTGGGATTCGACCTAGGCTCAAAAATGTCCGCGGTGGGCTCCCTTGTTGGGCTCAATACCGGTAGGGACTTGGATATTGAGAAGATGACGAGTGATCTGCACGTCGCGCCGACGGGGATTGAAGTGCAGCACTTTCAGGCTGTGCTGTCGGCGCTGGGCACGTTGGCAGGCAACGGGACGATCGACGCGAAGAACAGTCTGGATTTCAAGATGGCGGCGACGCTGAAAAACGGGGTTGGCGGGGCGGCGGGCGCGGCAGGGGGTGCGGCGACGGGAGCTGCATCTAACGCCGTGGGGGGCTTGCTCGGAAAAGTTACTGGTGCAGCGGGCGTCGGTGATGTGGCAGGAAACGTAATGGGCAATTGCAAGAATGCGAGCGGGGGCAGTGGGCCGACAATACCGTTCCAAATCAAAGGAACGACGAAAGATCCAAAGTTTGTCCCCGACGTAGGGGGAGTTGCCGCGAGCATGCTGAAGTCTCAATTGGGTTGTTTCGGCGGCGGGAGTTCGCAGACCAAGGCCGCGCCTCAACAGCAGCCGAATCCAAATAATCCAGTCGATGCCATCGGCGGGTTGTTCAAAAAGAAGAAGCCCTAAGCGATTTCTCTTTCCGGAATTTGGCCAAGCTTTGTAGCCATGCCACAATGTTTGGATGAAAAATTCATTACGTATTACGCTCCTTTTGTTCGCCGCGGCAAGTGTGCTTCCTGAGAGCATTGCGCAGCAGCAGACGCCGCCGCCCACCAAAACGCAACCGGCCGCTGCGGCCAAGCCGCCCCAGCAAGGGACGGCTGCAAAGCCACGAACGCCTGCAGCTGGGAGCCAGCCGCTCACTTTGAAGACGCAAAAACAGAAAGCCAGCTACGCAATGGGTATGAACATTGGCACGGGATTGCGTAAGCAGTCGATCGATATCGACCCGGCGATTCTCGCACGCGGGCTAAGAGATGCTTTTTCGAACGGGAAGACACTGCTGACGGAAGACGAGGCGCGCGCGATTCTGACGCAACTCCAAGCTGACTTGCGCAAGAAGCAGCAGGATGCGGCGCAGCAAGTGGGAGAGGCAAACAAGAAGCAGGGGGTTGCTTTTCTCGAAGCCAACAAGGCGAAAGAGGGCGTGGTGGCGTTGCCCAGCGGCCTGCAATACAAAGTTCTGCAAGAAGGGACCGGACCCAAGCCGGCCGCCACGGACCAGGTCGTCTGCAATTATCGCGGCACGCTCCTGGACGGCACGGAGTTTGACAGTTCGTACAAGCGAGGGCAACCGGCTACATTTCCCGTTACGGGGGTAATTAAAGGCTGGACGGAGGCGCTACAACTCATGCCGGTTGGGTCGAAATGGCAACTTTTCGTTCCCGCGGAATTGGCCTACGCGGAGCATGGCGCTGGCGGTCAGATCGGCCCGAACGCGACGCTGATCTTCGAAGTCGAGCTCGTCTCGATTAAAGCCAAAGACGCGAAGTAATCGCGGAAGTCGCTGACTGTGCGGAGAGCCAGTCGCTATTCGTAACGAAGGGCCACGATGGGATCGACGTGCATCGCTCGACGCGCCGGAATGTAGCTCGCGGCAAGAGCGACGACGCCGAGAAATGCCGCTACTGCAAGATAGGTAAGCGGATCAGTGGCCTTCGCGCCGAAGAGCATGCTGGCGAGAAGCTGCGTCGTAGCCGCGGCGGCCGCAAGGCCAATCGCGATACCCACAAATGTAAGAGAAAGAGCCTGGCGCAAGACTAGCCGAAGCACGTCGCGCGGACTTGCGCCGAGCGCCATGCGCAGTCCGATCTCGTTCGCCCGCTGGCCGACAACGTAGGACATTACGCCGTAAACTCCAGCCATTGCCAGGCACATCGCCAGGGCTGCAAAAATCCCAAGAAGTAGGGTGCGAAAACGGGGGGCCGCGACGTTATCGCTGAGCGACGCTTCCATGGTTGTAAACTTCACCGGGACATCCGTGGACAGCGCGTGCACCTTGCTACGCATTGTTTCAATCAACGCGGTCGGGTCTATAGCCGTGCGCACCAATACGCTCATGCCGGCGACGGTCTGCGGGTGCTGCTGATAAGCCATGTAGATTTCGGCGGACGGCGGCCGAGCCGGACCATACTGGTGCACATCGCCGACAACACCGACAATTCTCATGGGATTTAGCGAATCGAGTCCGCAGTAAATCACGTAACCGATGGGATCCCGGCCGGGGAATGCATCATGTGCAAGTTTCTGATTGATGATCGCCGAAAACGGCGCGTCGTACGTGTCACTTTCGTTGAAGTCGCGGCCGCTTATGAGTGGGATGCCTAAGGTCGCGAATGTGCCAGGCGTAGCAACAGAAAAGACCGCCTCCGGCGCGGTGACGTTCAGTTCTTTCGGCAGATGATCGATCCAATAGCCGCCGTCAGAGGAAACGTGCCCAGGCGTGGTCCTTGTTGCTCCGACATTCAACACACCAGGTAGCGTGGCGACCTGGTCCAGCAAATCTTTGTAAAAGTGCGTTCCGCGTCGCGCGCTCTCCAGGTCCGAAGCAGGGACGTCCGCTTCCATCACCAGGATTCGATCGGACCGGAATCCAAGCGCGACATTCTGCAATGCCACGAAACTTTTGAGAAGCAGGCCTGCTCCGGTAAGCAGCATCATGGACAATGCGATCTCCGCGACAACTAACGCGCCGCGCATGCGACCGGCAATACCGCCGCCCGTAGCGCGAGTTGAGGCTTGCTTAAGTGAGCTATTCAAATCGACGCGCAACGTCTGCATAGCAGGGGCGAGCCCGAACAAGATGCTGGCGAGCAGAGAAATTCCGAGCGCAAATGCTAGCACGCCCAGATCGATGTGTGTTTCAGAAAGTCGCGGCACGTCGCCGGGCGCTAGGACTACCAGTGCGCGCTCTCCCCAAAACGCCATCAGCACGCCAAGAGTTCCGGCGAGCAGACCCATTAGCAAGCTTTCCGTGATTAGCTGGCGCAGGATGCGGCCCCGGCCGGCACCAAGTGCAGCGCGAATGGCGATTTCCCTTGTGCGCGCTACCGACTTTGCGAGCAGCATGTTCGCTAGATTAGCGCAGGCGATGAGGAGCACAACTCCCACTGCGGCCAGCATGATCCAGAGCGTGAGACGGAAATCGCTGACCATTTCATCGCGCATGCGCGTGACTGCCACATTTTTCCCGCTGTTGCTGTCCGGATACTTTTGCTCGAGGCGCGTGCCAATCGCGGTCATTTGCGCTTGCGCCTGCTCCAACGATACGTCCGGCTTCAGACGGGCGACGACGTGATAGTTATGTGCGGAGCGTGACTCGGTGTCGGGGAAGATCGTGTTGGTGGGAAACCAGATGTCTGTTTTGTCAGGGAATCGGAAGCTCGCGGGCATCACACCGACAACATTCAACGTTTTCCCGAATATTCGCAGCGTTTGCCCGAGGGCTCTTGAAGTATCGCCAAAATGAGCAATGCTATAGGCATTGCTGACGATCACCGCCGCTGCTCCCCCTTTCGTTTGTTCTTCGGTCGAAAATTCGCGGCCTGCGCCGGGTTCCACGTGGAACACTTGAAAAAAGTCGCGAGAAACCATGGCGACATTTGCGTATTCCGCGGAGGAGCCCGTACTCACGGACGTTTCATCTTCGCTTGTGTATCCGTAATAGGCCATGTTTGCAAATGCGGTGCTTTGATCGTGCCAGTCGCGAAAGTCCGGCGCGGACACCTGTCCATGTGCAGCGCTTCGTTTCCACAAAGAGGAGAGGGTCACAATACGGTCTGGATCGTTGAACGCCAGCGGCTTGAGCAGCACGGTATTTACCACGCTGAACATCGCGGTGTTCGCGCCGATTCCAAGCGCCATCACCAATATGGCGACGGCGGTGAATCCGGGATTCTTTCGCAGCATGCGCGCCGCAAACTGCAGATCGTGCAGAAGAGTTTCCAGCACGGGAAGTCCTCGCCGCTCGCGGTAGCTTTCTTGTGTCTGTGTCACTCCGCCCAGCTTCATAAGCGCCTCCCGGCGTGCTTC
>Ga0210406_10006624_pt1 | contig 11975 bp, 8 predicted proteins | sample IncBWC30MmetaG_FD_155454 | JGI IMG/M metagenome (GOLD analysis project Ga0210406, IMG submission 155454) | Forest soil microbial communities from Barre Woods Harvard Forest LTER site, Petersham, Massachusetts, United States - Inc-BW-C-30-M | ecosystem: Environmental > Terrestrial > Soil >...
TTCTGACAACCCACCGGCATAACAACAAGCTTTAACTCTCCCTATCGTCAGCCTTGTTCAAGGCTTTGAATATCTGCTATGTCCTGTGGGCGGCCGACTGCGCGTTTGTTTCGAATCAGCGTTTCTTTGCCGAGCACAAATACCGGCAATCCCTCAAGCCGAGTCGCTATCCTGCTGCTTAGTGCATCGTCGACCGAGACTCCGGAGATGCTCGTAAGCAAATCGATCCGATTGGGCGCACGACCGAGCTGAATCAGTTGCTCAGGCCGAGTGAAATCGGATTCGGCGAAATCCGCTTCCCCGAACCCGAAGTCGCGCAGAAGCGCAATCAGTTTGGCTGCATTTTCGGGAGACGGACGCACCAGAATGTCCAAGTCCCCGGTATAACGCGGGCGCCCATGAAAGGCGAGGCTGTGTGCGCCAACTATGACGTATTCAACACCGCGGGAGTTGAGTAACTCGATAAACTCTCTCAAGTCGGCGTTCAGGCTCATGCTTGCTCAACTCCAGAAGAATGTTCAGCCGCTCCTCAGGTGAAAGCTTTTTATAAAAATCCGTGTCGGCTTTTTCTGCTGCGGCAAAATCCTTGAATTTTCGAACCGTCTTTTGCACACAAAAAGTATATCACCGAAAGGAAATTCACCCAAAAGCTGAAATGATAAAAAAGAGGTTGAGTTGTGAGAAGCTGAGGCGTTGAGCTGAGGCGCGTTCTTGAACACGGCGACAACGGGCGCGTTCGCGTCTCTGCCCACCGATCGGCGTGGCGTTAAGGTCGGCCGCCAGTGCGCAAATTTAGAAAAGACAAGCGGCTGCTGGCGGAACAACCTGCAAGTCCGGCGACGACTATCCGGGTCTAAACACTGTCGCCAGCTGCGTTGTCCGGGAAATTGGCGACCACGGTGCCATTGCCCATGACACGGCCAATTGCGCTGATTACTTGTTTTACGTCAACCGGTTTGACCAAGGACTCCGCGAATCCCGCCCGTCTGTACTCCTCTCGGTCTTTGGCCGTGCCGAAGCCGGAGATGGCGATGCCGCGAATGCCAAGGCTCGAGAGATGACGCATCAGATCGCAACCATCTCCATCAGGCAACGCGATATCTGATAACAAAAGATCGCCAGCGCGAGCGGCGGCAAGCGCTTCGGAAACCGAGCAGGCCTCCTGAACCTCGAAACCCTCGCGACGCAACATTCTGGCAAATGTGCGCAATGTGTCGGCGTGATCTTCAACCAATAACAAGCGGCGCGGCCGCGCGTCTGAATTTGATTCAGGCGGAATCGCAGGCTCAGGACTTGGAATTTCAAGTCGATCAATCAAATCGTTCACGACGTGGACCTCTCTGAGAACGTTCTTCCGCATGACTTGAATGCAATTGTGGACCTCCGCGTCTTCTGACGGACCAAGGCGCTGCTCGAGCTCGGTCAAACAGGCTAACAAGGGCGCAAGCGGCGTGCGTAATTCATGACTCACTGCGGCCAATAACTTGTCCTTCTCTTCCGCACGCGCTTCCGCTCCGGCTAGATTCTTATAAAGAGCCAGCCATTGTGCGCGGGTCGGGATCTCCAGAATGCGCGGAACCAAAGCGCGCAAGATTAGTAACGTAGCGACGGCAAGAAGCGCACTGCCAAGGTGAGTCAGAACCAGAGACCAGATTAGAACCGGGCCGTGAAACCAAATGTTCAGAAGTCCGAAAAACGCGCTAAGACCAACCAAAAAAAGAAAGCCGGCAATACACAAAACAACCCATCCGAAAGGCACATCGGACCGCTGCCTGACGATTCGAAAAAGCGAAAAAGGCATCAGACAAAAAGCCACGACCAGGCACAGGCTGGAGGCGAGGCTGAGCCAGGTCAGGAATTGCGGCGGCGTGTAGGCCCGCGATTTTTGGAGCAAGAGCGAGAACAATTCCGCGCCAAATAACCACAACAAAAAAACCGTAATGCAGAAAAGGAGGAGGAATACTGCGTAGCGGCGAATAACGCGTTTTAGATCCGCTTCCATACTAAGGGCGACTGTTCCGCGAAGCCGATTGTATCATTAGCCCGCAAATCATCAACGTTTGCTTGGCAGGTGCGGCGCTCGCATTTATTAAGAGCGACAATCATGCGCTCGATCTTCTCAGTGGCAATCATTCTTATTTTGGTGGCCGGCAATTCGTTCGCCCAAAAACGGAACATTACCGAAAAGGACCTTTGGGATTTTGTCTGGATCGGCGATCCTCAGGTGTCGCCGGATGGATCGCGCGTCGCGTTTGTGCGCGTGACGGTGAATGAGAAGAAGGAAGGTTACAACACATCGATCTGGTCGGTCTCGACTTCCGGCACCGAAGAACCGCATCAATTAACCAAGGGCGATCACGATTCGGCGCCACGCTGGTCGCCTGACGGAAAGTTTTTGGCCTTCGCTCGCGCGACCGAGAAAGACGGAAAGCCGGAAGAACCGCAGTTGTCGATCCTGCCGATGGCGGGCGGCGATTCGTTTTCGTTTACGGAGCTCCCGAAAGGGGCAAGCAATCCAGTTTGGTCGCCGGACGGAAAAACCATTGCCTTCACCAGCGAAACAAACCCGGACGATTTGGCGAAGCAGGAAAAGAAAAAGAAGAAGGAAGACGAATTAAAAAAAGCGGTCAGCGCAACTTCGCCGGCTGCGTCGCCTCAACCATCGAAAGCCGATTCGGAAAAGAATGTCGCCAGTAAATCTGAGGGCGAGCAGGCCGTGAAAAAGGCTGAAGCTGAATCAGAACACGAAAGCGACGTCCGCGTCATCACGCGCGCGGTTTATCGCGAGGACAACGAAGGCTACGCCGATCCAAAACATCCGTCGCACATTTGGCTGGTGCAGGCGCCGCACAACGCCGACGAAAAAGTTCAACCAAAGCAGTTAACATTTGGACGTTTCGATGAAGGCGGCGTTGTCTGGTCGAAGGATGGCTCGCAAATCTACTTCGTTTCGCTGCACGTCGACGAACCGGAATATGAGCGGCCGCGTAGCGAATTGTATTCAATTAGCGCAAACGGCGGCAACCCGACCAAGATCAATACGATCGACATGGACATTGGCGGCCTGTCGCTCAGCCCGGATGGCAAACGGCTCGCCTTTGTTGGGGCGGTCACTCAACCGGTGAATTCCTACACCCAACCCGATCTCTGGATTCTCGATCTTACCCCGGACGCCAAACCAAAAAATCTCACCGAGAAGTTCGATTTCGATGTCGGCGATTCGCTGATTGGCGATTGCGAAACGCCGCGCGCGAGCGGCCGAAACAAATCGGTTTGGACCGCGGATGGCCGTTCGCTCATTCAAGTGTATTCGAAGCAGGGCCGGGCGAATCTCGCTACATTCGATACCGGATCCGGGGAGCTAAAGGATCTCACGTCCGGAAATCAGCAAGTGATTCAGTTTCGCGTTTCGTCGGACGGATCAAAGTTGGTTTACACGCTTTCAACGCCAACGCGTCTCGGAGATCTGTTCGTGGCCGATCAAAATGGCAGTTCTCCAAAACAACTCACACACTTTAACGATGCGTTGTTCTCCAAATTAAATCTCACCGAGCCGGAAGAGATTTCGTACAAAAGCTTCGACGGCAAAACGATTCAGGCCTGGCTGCAAAAGCCGCCGGGTTTTGATCCCACAAAAAAGTATCCGCTCATTCTAAATATTCACGGCGGGCCACACACGGCCTACGGATATCTTTTCTTCCACGAGTTCCAATGGATGACGGCGAAAGGTTATGTCGTGTTGTTTCCAAATCCGCGCGGCAGCACGACCTACGGCCAGGAATTTGGAAACGTGATCCAATACCATTATCCCGGCGACGATTTCAAAGACCTGATGACCGGGGTCGATGAAGTGATCAAACGCGGTTACATCGACAACAAAAAACTCGGCGTGACCGGAGGAAGCGGCGGCGGATTGCTGACCAATTGGGTAGTCGGCCACACGGATCGTTTCGCGGCGGCGGTGGCCCAGCGCGACATCGCGAGTTGGGCGCATTGGTGGTACACGGCGGATTTCACTTTGTTTCAACCGAACTGGTTCAAAGGCCCGCCCTTTGATGAGGAAGAAGATTTCAAAGCGCGTTCGCCGATCACTTACATTAAGAACGTGAAGACGCCGATGATGTTCATCCTGGGCGAAGCTGATTACCGAACGCCGCCTGGCGCCGGTGGCGAAGAAATGTTTCGCGCTTTAAAGTTTCGGAAAATTCCCACGGTGATGGTGCGATTTCCGAACGAATCGCACGAGCTTTCGCGCTCAGGTCAGCCGTGGCACCGAATCGAGCGATTGGAAAACATCGTCGGTTGGTTCGATCACTGGCTGATGGGCCTTCCGAAACCGGAGTACGAGGTCGCTCCCAAGCAAGACGTGCCGATTAAGCGCGAAACCACTGAGCAAAAGCCGCCCATCAAAAAGTGACAAGTGACCTTTAATAAGTGACGTGTGACAAGTGACATGTGACAAGTAGAATGGTGAATCGAGTAAATCGGTGAAAACTCGTCACTTGTCACTTACCACTCGTCACTAACTTATGGCGTCTTCTTCGCTCTGGCAGCGATTCCAACAATACTTCCTCCGTTACGACGATCTTGGATTTTCGATCGACGTCAGCCGGATGAAATTTCCGGATGACTTCTTTCAGAAAATGTCGCCGAAAATCGACCAGGCGTTCGCGGCAATGCGCGATTTGGAAGCGGGCAAGATCGCAAATCCGGACGAACAGCGCATGGTTGGTCATTACTGGTTGCGCAAGCCTTCGCTCGCGCCGAACGCCGAACTGCGCGGCGAAATCGAAAAGACCAACGCGCGAATCAAGCAATTCGCCACCGACGTGCACAGCGGCAAAATTAAAAACGAGCGCGGAGAAAAATTTCAACACGTCCTCTCGATTGGAATAGGCGGCTCGGCGCTCGGCCCGGAGTTCATTGCCGACGCGCTCGGGGCCGCTCATGGTCCAATGGACATTCATTTTTTCGACAACACCGACCCCGATGGCTTTGACCGCGTCTTCGAGAAAATCGGTAACGGACTGGCGCGAACAATCGTGGTGGTGATTTCAAAATCCGGCGGAACAAAGGAAACACGAAATGGGATGCTCGAGTCCGAAGCGCGCTTTAAAAGCGCAGGCTTGGATTTTTCGAAGCATGCGGTTGCGATCACCGGTGCGGACAGTGACTTGGACAAACTCGCCCAGAAGAACGGCTGGCTCGCACGTTTCCCGATGTGGGATTGGGTTGGCGGACGCACGTCGGTGATGAGTGCGGTCGGTCTGGTGCCGATGGGGTTGGAAGGTTTTGACATCGGTAAATTCCTCGCCGGCGCCGCGGCAATGGACGAGAAAACGCGGAGCACCGATTTTAGTCAGAACGCGGCGATGCTGCTCGCCTTGATGTGGTTCTACATTGGAAACGGGCGCGGCGAAAAAGACATGGTTGTTCTGCCTTACAAAGATCGCCTGCTGCTCTTCAGCCGTTATCTGCAGCAACTTGTGATGGAGTCGTTAGGAAAAGAAAAAGATCTCGACGGGAAAACTGTCAATCAGGGTATCGCGGTTTACGGAAACAAAGGCTCGACTGACCAGCATGCTTACGTTCAGCAATTGCGCGACGGCGTGTTGAATTTCTTTGTCACGTTCATTGAAGTTGCCAAGGATCGACCTCAACCACAATTCGACGTCGAGCCGGGCGTGACCAGCGGCGATTATCTTCATGGTTTTCTCCGGGGCACCCGCGCTGCGCTTTATGAAAAGAATCGTGAGTCGATCACGGTGAGTATTCCGGAAGCAAACGCCTTCAGCATTGGAGCGTTGATCGCGCTCTACGAACGGGCGGTTGGATTTTACGGCTCGCTGGTGAACGTCAACGCCTATCATCAACCGGGCGTCGAAGCAGGAAAGAAAGCAGCAACGCGGCTGCTTCAGTTGCAAAGCGCGGCGCACGCAAAGCTTTCGCGTGGAGACGGAAAGACGGCGGAGGAAATCGCGCGCGCGATCGACGCCGACCCGGAGGACGTGTTTCACGCCCTGCAACATCTTGCGAGCAACAACCCGCGCGTGCACATCTCTAAAGGTGAAGGACCGTCCGAGGACAAATTCTCGCTGGAATAGCAGTTGCTCGGTCTCGGTCTGATCTATGAGCCCCGAGCAACCGCGCGAGTCGCCGAATGTCCCGTGGCCGGACATGGTGAAGTTTGTCCGCCAACTCGGGCACGACATTCGAAACCATTTAAACGCGGTCGAGCTCCAATCGGCTTATCTCGGTGAGCTCGCTGAAGGATCAGAAATAAAAGACGAGATCCGGCGTTTGCGGGAAATGATCTCGGAAATCGGAACAAGTTTGCAAAAGCTCACCGCGGCGCTTAGCCCGGCCAACCCGACTTTGATTTCCTATGCGGCGACTGATTTCGTTGAAGATCTGCAACAAAAATTGGCGAAGGATTTTCCGAAGGACGCGACGAAGGTGAGTTGGGACGTCCAACTGAAGAACGAGAAATTACAAATCGATCCGCAATTGGTGCAACAAGCTTTGATGGAACTCTTCACAAACGCGTTTCAACACGAGCGCAATGTGAAAACGATCACCGCGAAGGCCTACACGGACGGCAGCAATCTCGTATTCGAGCTTGACGAGCCGAAAGCTAAGTTCGAACTCTCGACCAGGAACTGGGGCCGCGAGCCGCTGCGGCAAATAGGCCAAAATCGTTACGGTCTTGGTTTGAACCGAACACGCGCGATTATTGAGGCCCACGGTGGCAAATTTGGCGCCGATTACGAGCGCTCGACATCCACCCTCGCCACCAAGATTATTTTGCCGACAGCAGAATGAAGGAGAGCCGCCGAATCCTGATCATCGACGACGAGCGACCGATTTTGCTCACGCTCGAAGCGCTGCTCGGTCGACATGGATTCGAAACTGAAACCGCTGCCACCGCGGCCGCGGGACTCAAAGCATTAACGAACAAGCCGGTCTCGTTAGTCCTTCTCGATTTGCAATTGCCCGATGTCCAGGGCTTGGAAATGCTGGACCAGATCAAAGCGCAACGCCCGGAAACTCCGGTCATCATTCTGACCGCCCACGATACGCTTAACAACGCAATCGAATCAATCAAGCGCGGCGCTTACCACTTTATCAGCAAGCCGTACGCGCCCGAGGAGCTGCTTAGCCTGATCGAGAAGGCATTGGAGAAACAATCGCTCCTTCGCGAAACGCAAAAATTGCGCGCCCGGACCCAAGAACTCGAAAAAAGATTGGAAATTGCGGAGACGCGCGCAAAACCCGTCTTCCAGAGCAAATCGATGCAGGAGATCGAGGAACTGGTGAACTCAATGGCGCCATCGGAGGCGAACGTACTGATCACCGGTGAAAGCGGGGTGGGCAAAGAAGTTGTCGCGAACTTGATTCACCATCGCAGTCGCCGTTCCGAACGGCCGATGGTGAAACTGAATTGTGCGGCGTTCCCGCAAACGATGATCGAGGGAGAGCTCTTCGGTTATGTGAAAGGGGCTTTCACGGGCGCGACGAACGATTTTCCGGGAATGATCGCCGCGGCCAGCGGCAGCACGCTCTTCCTCGACGAAATCTCCGACATGCCGGCCGATTTACAGACGCGATTCTTGCGTGTACTGCAGGAGCGCGAGTACCGCCCGCTCGGCAGCACGCGCACGTTAAAAGCCGATTTTCGCGTGATCGCCGCGACGAACCGTCCGATCGCAAAAGCGCTCGCCGAAAATCGGCTGCGGTCGGATTTGTATTATCGCATCAACACCTTTCAGATTGATGTGCCGCCGTTGCGCGAACGAAAGCAGGACATCCCGCCGCTGGTCGCGTTTTTTGTGAAGCAATTCGCGCAGCAACTCGGTAAGCCGGAACCGGAGATTGCGCCGGAAGCCTTCCAGAAACTACTCGACTATTCGTGGCCGGGAAACGTTCGCGAATTGCAAAACGCGCTCGAATATGCGGTGGTCCTGGCGCGGCAAAACATGATCGACGTGAAAGAACTGCCGCGAGAATTGCAATTGCCGCCGGCACTGCAACACATTGGAGGCACCGTTCCGGCCCAGGGCGTCCAAAGTTTGGACGACATGGAACGCGTGACAATTCTTCAGGCGTTGGCTCAATGTCACGGCAACAAAAAGAAAGCCGCCGAGCTCCTCGGCATTCAACGACCGACTCTCTATAACAAGCTCAAGCGCTACGCTATCGAGCTCTAAGACGCCAAATCCCAACACCCAAATTCCAGGCAATTCTCAAATCAAAAAGCCTTGCCAGGACGCTCCGGGATTTTCTGATTTTGAAAGTTGGGAATTTGTTTGGACGTCGGGGCTTGGAACTTGGAAGTTTATAAATTAGATGGCGACCTCGCGAAACCTGGAACAAGTCCTTGCTCGTGCCGAGGACCAACTCGCCCAGACCGGCAAGCAGCGACCGACTGAAGTTCTTCCGACTTACAAAAAGTTTCTCAAACTCGAAGAACACCGCCTGCGTTTGAAACATCAGGCCGGCGGCGGCGGCCGCGAAATCTGCGCACGTCATGGCGAACTGGTCGACGTTATCTTGCGTCACGTCTTCGCAGCGACCGCCAACACTCTGGGCACGCCGACAACTTCCCTGGCCCTGATCGCCCTCGGCGGATACGGCCGCGGCGAACTGAATCCGTTCAGTGACGTCGATGTAATGCTTTTGCACGGCGACGGCGCGGGCAAAATGTCGTCCTACGTCGAAAAGATGGCCGAACAGATTCTTTATTTGCTCTGGGACATTGGCTTCAAGGTTGGACACTCCACTCGCTCAATTAAGGAAGCACTCGTGCAAGCCAACACCGATATGCTGACAAAAACTGCGATGCTCGAATCGCGTTTCCTGGCCGGCGATCAACTACTCGCCCGCGAATTTCGCGATCAATTTCGCGCCAAGTGCGTGGTCGGCTCCGAGCGCCAGTACGTTGAGCTGCGAATGCGCGATCAGCAGGCGCGGCACCACAAGTTCGGCGACAGCGTTTACATGCAGGAACCAAATATCAAAGCTGGCTGCGGCGGTCTGCGCGATTATCAAAACCTTCTTTGGATGTCCTACTTTAAGGAAGGCGCGCTCACCACCACGCACCTGGTCGGCGAAGATTGGTTGAGCGAATCCGATCAACGACGGATTGAAACGGCTTATGATTTTCTTCTGCGTTTGCGGACCGATCTCCATTACCTCTCCGGTCGCGCGGCCGACGTTCTTTATCTGACGCAGCAAGGCGAGATCGCGAAGCGGCTGCGTTACCGCGAAAAGGAAGGGCAGCGCGCGAGCGAGGCGTTGATGCGCGACTATTACAAGCACACTCGCACTATTTTTCGGGTCACGGAGCGAATCACCGAACAATTCGCAAGCGGTTACGCGACGAGTCGGACCCGCTCACTCTTCAGCTTTTTGCCGTTGCGGCATGGAGGACAAAAGAAAATCGGGCCGTTTTTGATTCGGCAGGAACAGTTGCACACGGAACGGCGAGACCTTTTCAAAGCCGATCCGGTTGAAATGATGCACGCGTTTCAACTCGCCCAGGAACACAACATCGACTTGAGCCCGGAGCTGGAGGATTTGTTGAGCCGTTCGCTCAAACAAGTCACGCGAATCTATCAATACGCCAAAACGCCGCGCGAGATCTTTATGTCCATCCTGTCGAGGAAAGGCGACGCCGGACGAGCGCTTCGGCTGATGCATCGCGTTGATTTCCTTGGCCGTTATGTTCCCGAGTTCGGGCAGCTGACCTGCCTGGTGCAGCACGAATTTTTTCATCGTTACACCGCCGACGAACACACCCTGCTTTGCATAGACAAACTCGACGCCCTCATGCAGACGAAGGATCCCAAATTGATCCCGTATCGCCATTTGTTCGAGAACCTGGAGGACCCCTTCGTTCTCTATCTCGCTTTGCTTCTGCACGACACCGGCCGAGCCGTGGGCGCACGTCCCCATTCTGAAGCGAGCGCGCTATTCGCACAAAGCGTGGCCAAACGTCTTCAACTTTCTCCGGAGCAAAGGAAATCGCTGATCTTGCTGGTCGATCATCACGTCACGCTTTCTAACACTGCCCAGCAACGAAATCTCGATGACCCGGCAACGATCGTGGAATTCGCCAACATCGTTCGAAGCCAAAAAAATCTGCAGGCGCTAATGCTGCTTACCCTGGCAGATGGCCAGGGCACGAGCGGTCAAAGCTGGTCGGATTGGAAGGAATCGCTCGTCTGGCAACTCTTCCATGAAACCTCGCAGTATTTGACCGACCAGAAATCTTATCATGAACAAACCAGGATTGAGCGCGACACTTTGCAAGCTGCAGTGGCCGCCGACCTGCCGGCGGATTATGCGGATGAGATCGAAGCCCATTTCGATTTCATGCCGGACAATTACTTTCGCGCGTTCGACGTCCCCGAGATCGTCAAACACCTTCGGCTCTTTCGCACGTTCTTCGATAACACATCGGCCGAGAAGGATCACCCGCTGCAACCGGCAATTTCGTGGGAATCGTTTCCGCAGTTTGGCAACAGCATTGTTTCGTTCTCTACCTGGGACCGAAGCGATCTCCTGGCCAAGATTGCTGGATCGTTCTCGGTTGTTCCGCTCAACATTCTCAGCGCGGACATTTTTCCGCGAGGCGACCAGGCAGTGCTCGGAATGTTTCGGGTGTGCGATTTGAAGGGAAGACCCGTCAACGAAAAGCGAGATCGCGATTTAGTCGAAAACAATGTGGCCCGGGCACTGGAAGTTGAAACGTTCGAGTTTGGCTCCCTGCTGGAACAAGCACGACGCAATATTCAACGTCAGCGTTTACACGAATTGGAATTTCCGACCGGAATCGCGATCGATAACAAGGCGCATCCCGCTTACACATTAATCCAGATCGAAACACCAGATCGGATTGGACTGCTCTATGATCTGCTGACCGAGCTCGGACGCGAAGGCACTAACATCGCTCTTTCTCGCATTAGCACTCAAAAAGGCGCAGCCATCGACACCTTCTATGTTTGCGACAGCAACGGTCGCAAGATTACCGACTCTAACCGAGTTGCAGGAATTCAACACCGGCTGCGGGCTGCCATTCTGAGCGGCGCCGCCAGATAATTCCTACGAATCACTGGCGCATCCGGATCGTCCGTCTATTGTCCCAAAATTCGCATGAATGCGCTGATTTTGGCGGCTGGTTACGCGACACGTCTCTATCCGCTCACACTCAACAAAGCAAAACCGCTGCTCGAGGTCGGCGGCAAGCCAATCATCGAATGGCTGTTCGACAATCTCGCTTCTACTCCGGGCCTTGGCACGGTCTACATTGTGACCAACAACAAGTTCGCGCGCGATTTTCAGAATTGGGCAAACGCTTACCGCGCGCAACATCCTGGTTTACAGATCAAGGTTATCAATGATGGATCGACGAGTGATGACGACAAGCTGGGCGCCATTGGCGATATCAATCTTGTTCTGACGCGGGAAAATCTGGCGAACGACGATTTGCTCGTCATCGCCGGCGATAATTTGTTTGAGCAACCGCTGAGCGACTTTGTTGACGCGGCCCAAAAATCACCGGCCACGGTCGCCGTGCACGACGTTGGCGATCTCGAGGCGATGAAGAAATACGGCTGCGTCACAGTCGATAGGAATGGCGTGATCACAAACTGCGAAGAGAAACCGAAGCAACCAAAGAGCACACTGGCTGCGGTCGCGCTCTATTATTACTCGCGCGAAGTATTGCCGATGTTCACGACTTATCTCGCCGCTGGAAATAATCCGGATCAGCCCGGCCTTTTCCTGCAATGGCTCTACACGCTTAAACCAGTAAATAGTTTCGAGATCAAGGGCCGCTGGCTCGACATCGGGAGCAAAGAAACACTCGAAAACGCAGACGAGATCTTTCGGCACGGAAAATCACATCAAGTCCGAAATTCGAAATCCGAAATCCGAAACAAATCCGAATAATCAAATTCAAAACACGCCATTTC
>Ga0210406_10006626_pt1 | contig 11974 bp, 8 predicted proteins | sample IncBWC30MmetaG_FD_155454 | JGI IMG/M metagenome (GOLD analysis project Ga0210406, IMG submission 155454) | Forest soil microbial communities from Barre Woods Harvard Forest LTER site, Petersham, Massachusetts, United States - Inc-BW-C-30-M | ecosystem: Environmental > Terrestrial > Soil >...
ATGTTCCCGTTTGATTCCGTCCCGGAAATTTGCGCGATGTTTTGTAACGCCGGATTGCCCGAGAGGTACGGACTCGGCGTGGTAATCGGCGCGCCGCTGGAATCCACACCCAGCAATCGCCTCTGAGAGTATGGCATCGCCACCATCAGATGAGTTCCATGCTGCCCGACGTAGCCGACCGTCAGGTCCAAATTGCTCCAGAACTGCCGCTCGATCGTAAAGTTCCATTGCTGTGAAACTGCCGGACGGATATTCGGATCCCACAGGCGAATCGTCGCGTTCTGGTACGGGTCCGTCGGAGAGGCGAGAAGCGTAAATCCCTGGTCCACCGTGGAACTCGGGTAGGTAAGGTTATCGTAGATGCTCGTCAGTACTCCCGCAAACGGCGGATTCAACGGAAGACGTAGATTGGTTCCGGTTCCTTCTAAGTAGGAAGAAATAGTGTAAGCTCCGCGAAACACCGTTTTGTTTCCCAGCGCATGCGGCGTGAAGGCAAAGCCGAAGCGCGGCTGGAAGTTTCCCAGTCCCAAATTATACGAGTTGTAGAGTGCGCGATTATTGCTATAAAAATGGTTCTGCCCCGGCAATTCCACTTCGCCGCTTATCGGCGCAAAGTTCACCTGCCGATCCAACACTTCCACCCACGGCGTATACGTTTGATACCGAAGTCCGAGGTTCAAAGTAAGCGAATCCGCCACGCGCCAGCCATCCTGTAGGTACGCGCCAAATACATTGGAACGCTGTCCCCAGGTGCCACCATTGCTTCCGCGTCCTAGCGATTCCGGTAGCCCCAAAAAGAAGTCCGCGTCAGGCGACCCACCCGCGCCCCCGCCAGATATCGCAAGGGGGTCGGGGCCTGCCGTCCATCTACCGTCGAAAAAGATCGCTCCGGATACGCCCGGGTCACCGCCCAGAAAAGTGTTAATGCGCTGTCGCCAATACTGGAAACCGGTGCGCAAAATATGTCTGCCGTGGGTAATGACCATTCCGTCTTCCACCTGAATCACCGTATCCGCAAAGAGGAAGGATCTGGGGGTATTTGAGCTTCCAATGCCCCATTCGGAACTCCCCACAAGTCCCATGAGGCCAGGTCCGCGATCGTTGCCGTTCTGGATTCCTAACTGCTCGGCAAAATTGCCCACACCGTCTTTGTGGTCGCCACCCGCCGCCCAGACGTAATTGACGCCCAATCTCACCTCGTTAACAAAGCGCGGGGTTACTGTCATTGTCCAGTTGACAACGCTATTGCGCGTGAGCGCCGAGTTAAAGTTATCGAAGTACAGCGGAAAGGAGTTGCTCGTTGGAATATCCTGGCGGCTCCACGAGAAGCGCCCAAATAGACGGTCTCTTTCACTCAAGTTTGCATCCAACTTGATGTCGAACTGGTCCCCGTTAATTGCGCTTCGACTCGTATTCGAGTAGTTGTTCAGCAGTTGATCGTTCGTCGGCATTGGGTAAAGAGGTGAAGCGTAAAGATTCCGGGCCACTGGATTGGCCCTCTCGATGGGGATTTGGTTATTCAAAAATGGAGCGCGCATCATCCGTCCCGGATGTGCTGGATCCGGGATGTAATGCGCAGGATCAGGGTCGTACAACTGGACACCCTGCTCGTTCAACAATTGCGAAAAGTCCCCCCGCCGTTCGGCCGCGGTAAAAACCGTCACCGCGCTGGTCGAGGCCGGGAACGCATAACGCTGCCCCTGGTAGTCGCCAAAGAAAAACAGCTTGTCTCTCTTAATAGGTCCGCCAATCGTGCCACCAAACATGTTCCAGCGCATCTTGTCCTTGGGACAACTCGCCGGCGCACAACTCCAGTTGTTCTCCCAGCTATTGGCATTCAACACGTCGTTGCGAAAAAATTCAAACAGGCTTCCCTGCCACCGATTGGTCCCCGATTTGATCGTGGCACTGATAATTCCTCCCTGGAAGTTCCCAAATTCAGCAGGAGCGTTATTGGTGATCATGTTGAATTCTTGAATCGCATCGACGCTCGGCACGTATCCCACCAGGTTGTCTGACACCTGGTTGTTGTCGATACCGTCCAACAGAAAATTGTTTGCTTGCTCCCGGTTGCCATTCACATACGGCCTGCCCGCACTAAGTGATGCGGTGCCGGTTCCGTTGGTGAAGGCTGAAGGATCTGGATGAACAGTGCCGGGTACCAGCAGTGTCAACTGGATGTAGTTTCGCGTCGCCAGCGGCAACGCTTCGTTGGTCGTCGATTCAATCACGGCTCCCAACTGCATGGAATCCGTGTTAAGCAGCGGAGCCGCTCCCTGCACTTCAACAGTTTGATTGAGCACCGCTAGTTGCATCCGAAAATCCAGCCGTGCCGTCTGGTTGAGCACCAGCTCGAACGGCGGATGCACCACTGTCTGAAATCCAGCAATTTCTACGCGGACTTCATACCTGCCAACCGGAACGCGCGGTAGGCTGTAAAATCCCTCCACATTGGATTCGGCTGTCCACACCGTTCCCCGCGCAATGTCTTTGGCCTCTACCCTGGCCCCTGCGATCGCAGCATCAGACGGATCTGTGATCTTCCCTGTGATGGCAGCCGTCACTTGCTGGCCCCACGCAGCGTCGGGAACCGTCACGCAAATGGCAACGAACAAGAGGGCCGCCAACCGGCAGCTTAACCCCACCACCCCTTCTCTCTTGGATCTTGATTCATTCGGACTCTCGCGATCGTAATCCAACTTTGTCCGTCGTTTTCAAATGTCTTTTCAATGGATTGTTTCTAAATCTGCTCACACTATCGAAAGTTCTTCAGCAGCATAATGCTGGATTCCGCGACCTCGATTTGCGGGTAAAGAATGGATTTCCCGTCGGGTGATACCGCCAATCCCATGACCAGAGGTTGCTCCGAGGTGTAGACGCTGGTCCTTTTCCCTGTTGCAAAGTCAAAAAAATTCAGCCCTTGATCAAGAAAATAAATTCCATTCCTGGCCAGTGCCCAGCTCCACCACGATTGACCTCCCTGGTCAGCCAAAAGGCGGCTTTCTTCCCCGCCATCGATTGGCATTTTCCATATGCCGGGTGCCTCGAACTTTGAGAAATAGATAGAGCGTCCATCCACAGATTCGGCTGCAAAAACGCCACCGTTTTTCGTCACTTGGACAGGCGTCCCTCCATTCAGTTGCATCTTCCAAATTTGAAACGACCCACCACCTCGGTCTGAGTAAAAATAGAGCGATTTCCCATCACGTGACCAGCTCGGACCCCCGTTATCTGAACCGGGTATCGTGGCGAGCAGTCGCGGCGCGCCACCACCCACCTCCAGTAAGTAGATTTCGCCGTGCTCCTTGGTATGAAACTCGAACGCGATCGTGCGCCCGTCCGGAGACCAACGTGGCGCACCGGCTAGTCCGTGCAAGGTGGTCAACTCTCCGCAATTGGATCCGTCGATGTCGCAAGCCCAGATCTCTGAATAACCTGAGCGATCAGACTCGAATGCAATCCTCTTCCCGTCCGGTGAAAAATTCGGCCGAAACTGCTGCCCTTTCCACGAAATGACCTTTACAGATGGACCTTGGAGGTGAGTTTCATCCTTCAGGTTTAACCGCCCCGTGTAGAACCTCGTGAATTTCTGCTGGTAAACAAGTTGGTGGCCCGTGCGAGAAACAGACGGGCACTCCGCCCCTGTACCGACTCCTGCAACCCTCTCCGGCTTTCCTCCGGAAACGGGTACGCGCCACAAACTCCCAAGGCCCCCCAGATCCGAGGTGTACACAAGCTCACGCCCGTCCGGTGTCCAGCTCGGCTGTCCGAAGATCGTTCGATGATCGAACGTCACTCGCTTCGGTTCTCCACCTGCTGTGGGAATCACGTACAGATCCGACACCATGCCCGCAACAACACTTCTAACGAACGCCACAGTTGAACCGTCAGGTGAGAAGGCAGGGCCATAATCGAGCTCCTGACCGGAGGGCGAAGTAAGGGGTCGCATGCTGAGATCGGCGAGGGAGAGCAATGCAATCAAAGAGTGAGTCTTGTTTTCGTGACTTTCCGTAATGGCCAGAAACTTCCCATCCGGAGACCAGTCGAGGGTCGGGGAGAAATAATTGGTGAGCCCTTCATATACTCGATGCTGCGTACCGCCAAGAACCGGGGTCACATAAATGGCGACTCCGTCCGCCGTGAGATGCGTATACGCAATCTGCCGGCCATCCGGAGACCATCTTGGGCAGCAGGACGCAAAATTGTGTTCCCCAAAATTGTCAGTGAGCCGGAACGACTTCTCGCCTCCGATTACAGTTGTATATATTCCGGATTCCTTATCGAAGAGCCCAAAGGCCACTTGGTTTCCGTCAGGCGAAATCGCTGGGTCATACTCAAAACCAGAAGAGCTTGCCAACGGCACCACTTCAGTGAGTGGCAGAGCCATCTGTCGTCGATGTTGAACAAACCTCCAAACTCCAATGCAGCCAACCGCCAATAAAATTGCCCCCCCGACCGCCAGCCACTTCAATGTCCCCGTTGAAGAAAACCCGCTAGCGGTGCGCTCAGACGCCACTCCCATTCCGCCCGCGGTCGCGGAATTCCCTGCCTTCTCCACTCCTTTGCCATTCTCCGTCACCCATTCCACTGGAACCAGGAAACGGTACCCAATTCTCGGTAACGTCTCGATGAACTTCGGACGCTCGGCCGGGTCCGCTAGTGCGTGCCGTAGCTTCTTGACCGCCGTATTCACACCGAGTTCGAAATCAACAAAGGTATCTTCCGCCCACAGCACCTTTCGTAGTTCGTCGCGGGTAACGACATTTCCTTCCGCCTCCAGCAACAAACGCAGCACTTGGAGGGGCTGGCTCTGCACGGGCACACGAACACCAGATCGCTGGAGTATTCCGCCCGTCAAATCAACGTGGAATTGATCGAATCGTGCACACAAGGGCAATGGACAAGCGGTGGTCACCTGGCGTTCCACCTCCCGTGCCATGCAGTATAGCTCACTATACGGTAAAAATGGGTGAACTGTGTAGTTCACCTCGGCTGCTAACTCCTGACAAGCCAAAGATTTGACCCGTTTGACCACAAGTCACATCGAGTTCTCCCCGCGTCTATGGTGCAGGTTTTCGAACAATGCGATGGTGCAGCCTCACGGGATGAGAATCGCCGGGCGTGCCGGCCTCCAATACAAATCCCGATTTTGAGGAGATATCATGAAACGAATTCTGTCTGTTGCCGCAGCAACCATCACGATTTGCCTTATGACCAGCGCCGCTTATTCCCAGAGCAGTAACCTGAGGCTCCGCTACCATGTGCCGTTTGCGTTCAGTGTAAAGAACCAGACATTTCCGGCCGGTGACTATGAAGTCACTCAGCCCAAACACTTTCTTCTCAGAGTGCATAACCTAGGGGGGAACCAAACCTCGGCGTTCGAGCCCGTGGTACCTGCCCAATCGCGCAAGGAAGGAAACGGGAACATAAGGCTGGTCTTCCATCGCTACGATAACGAATATTTTCTCGTTTTTGTATCCGCTGGGTCGTGGGAGTCCACCTATGACTTCCAAATATCGAAGGCAGAGAAACAACTCGCGAACGCAATTCCACAAAAACCGATGACAATCGTGAGCGTCAACCAAAACGGCACCACTGAAGTTGCCAGCAATCTGATCGGACGCGTCCAGTAACGCGGCGCATGAAGAATCTAGGCGAATTGTCTAGTAGACGGCTTAGTTAGACAGGTGACACGAAATGGTTTTCAGCATTTAATTTAACAGCAAACGCTAAACAAGTAACGCTGTTTGAGTTTCAAAAGGAGATCTAAATGAAAAGGAAATCAGTGTTAAGAATATCGATGGTTGTAATTCCCACAATGGCTATTTGCGGTTTGTTGGTCGCAGCTTCCTCGGCGCGGGTTGATCAGGAACGGGGGACAGGTCACGAAGACGGGGACACAAGAGCATGCACGAACAAAACCCTTCAGGGCGATTACGGATCCGCCGTTGAAGGCGTGCTCCTTAATATCCCCGGACTTCCGCCCGAAGCGCAGTTCCGCGCAGTAGTCATGACCACCTATGATGGAAAAGGCAATTTCAAGACAATGGAGCACACGGTCGTCAACGGCGCACCGCTAGAGGCCGGTTGGACGCCGGGAAGCGGGACCTATACCGTCAATCCGAATTGCACTGGAACAGCTGTGGGCAACACCCCTAATAGTCCTGTTCCACTGAACTTGGCCTTCGTGGTGGTTAGACAGGGCAAAGAAATCCACATGGTGCTCGATGCAAATGCACTCGCCACCGTGTCGATCAAAGTCGAATAATTACTGCGAAAGTCAACTGTGACCGCATGTAAGCAATCTGTTCGAGTGATTGCTTGGCCGGGGCGTTCCTCAAGAACGGGCACGCCCCGGGCTCCTCACTCCACAAAGAGCTTGTCTCGAATCTATTTGCGGACTCCCCGTTTTTCAAAGTTTTTGCACCAAACTTGTGCAAATAGGGCAGTTTCGCTCCCTCCTACCACCATACCCCGGCTCACATTGACCATCGGGAAGAGGCCCGTCTATACTGATGATTCGCGTTTGGCCCGCCGTACCGGCCTGCGCGCCTCGTGTCATTCCACGCGCTGCTCCTCTGGGCTGCCGTCTGGAATTTCCGAATTTTCTAGCACCTTAATAGGGAGCTTGCGGCCCTTATTGTGGCCGTGCGAATTTATGAGCAGCACTAAAGCAACGCAACTTCGCCCCGGGATGGTTATCCAGCACGAGGGCCAACTATACACAGTATTCAGCACCGATCACCGCACACCGGGAAACAAGCGTGGCTCCATGCAGACGCGCCTGAAGAATCTTAGAAACGGCGTGATGATCGACTACCGCTTCCGTGCCGAAGAATTTGTGGAGCGCGCCATCCTGGATGAAATCGAATTCGAGTACCTGTATAACGAGGGCGACGACTTCCACTTCATGAATACGCAAACATACGAACAAATGCAGATGAGCCGCAATGAACTTGGGGAAACCGTCTACTATCTGATTCCCAACACTATCGTCAAAATCGAATTCTTCGAGGACAAAGCCATCGGCGTGGATTTGCCCGACACCATGGACATGAAAGTAGTCCAGACCGAGCCGACGCTCCAGAAAGCCACGGCCAGCGCGGTGATGAAGCCGGCGACCTTGGAGACTGGGCTGGTGGTGAACGTGCCGCCGTTCGTGAACGAAGGCGATCGCATTCGCGTGGACACGTCCGAAGCGCGCTACGTGCAACGCGTGGAATAGTTTCTGATCGCGCCGTTTACGCCATGTTGGCGATGCCGCGTTCTCCGGCAGGATGCCCGCCAAACACGCGATCGAAAATCTTGTCCACGTTCCGTAACTGACGATTCAAATCGAAAGTAGTTTCAAGATCCTTGGGCATCATGTATTTCGTGATGCGCACATCCTTCGCCACCCGCTCGCGAAAACTTGTTTCCGTTTCCCACGCAGCCATGGCATTCGCCTGCACCGCTTTGTACGCGTCGTCGCGCGGCATTCCCTTCCCCACAAGATCCTGCAGCAACTGGCCGGAGAACACGAGTCCGTGCGTGCTTTCCAGGTTGCGCAACATACGCGCCGGAAACACGCGCATCTCGCTGATGATCTGGGTCATCTTCGCGAGCATGTAATCCACCAGAATGGTGGAATCAGGCAGGATGACACGCTCAACACTGCTGTGGGAAATGTCGCGTTCATGCCACAACGCAATGTTGTCATATGCTGCCTGCATGTTGCTGCGGACCAAACGTGCGAGGCCGCAGATCTGCTCGCAATTCACGGGATTGCGCTTGTGCGGCATCGCGGAACTACCACGTTGCTCGTGGGCGAAATGCTCCTCCGCTTCACGCACTTCCGTGCGCTGCAAATGGCGGATTTCCAGAGCGAACTTCTCCAGCATCGTAGCGATCAACGCAAGCGCGCTCAGGTAATGCGCGTGACGATCTCGCTGGATCACTTGCGACGCCACGGGCGTGACTTGCAAGCCCAGCCGCTTGCAGATTTTTTCCTCGATATCTGTGCCGAGATGCGACGCATTTCCGACCGCGCCGGAGATCTTCCCGAAAGCCATGCCGTGAGCGGCTTCTCGGAAACGAGCGATGTTGCGCTGATTCTCAGCGAACCAGTTAGCGATCTTGAGGCCAAAGGTGATGGGTTCGGCGTGAATGCCGTGAGTGCGGCCAATCTGCGGCGTGTGCTGGAATTCGTGCGCGCGCACATCCAGAACTTCGCCAAGGATCACGAGGTCGCGTTCGATGATGTGTGATGCATCGCGCACAAGCAGAGCCTGCGCGGTGTCGACGACATCGTTGGAGGTCATGCCGTAGTGCAGCCAGCGCGCGGCTTCCGGATTGCCAACGGATTCACCGACGGCCATGGTGAAGGCGATGACGTCGTGCTTCACTTTGGCTTCGAGCTCGTTGATGCGTGCGACGTTGACCTTGGCGCGGGAACGCAGCACCGCGGCCGCGTCCTTGGGCACCTCACCGGCTTCCGCCAGCGTGTCGGCGGCGGCGAGTTCAACGTCGAGCCATTTCTGGAAGCGATTGGCGTCGCTCCAGACATGTCCCATTTCTTCGCGGGTATAGCGAGGTATCACGTGGGTGTCTCCAAGGGAATCTACCGCAATGATACGGCATTTGCGAGCGGCGTTAAACCTACGATGGTTTTTGCTGCCGAAGAGATTGGTCGCGGCATTCTTGCATGCGGCGCGTGAGGAAGCGGCGCTCAGGTTCAGAGCAGGGACGACGCAGAGCTGCTGCAAAGTAGTTCGCTGCGTGGGAAAATTCTCCTGTTTCGGCGAGCAAACTTGCGCGAGTGGACGGCAAGAGATAGTAGTCACGCAACGCGGGGTCATCCTGGATTGCAGTTAATTCATCCAGAGCGCACTCAGGGCCATGGGCTTTTCCGAGCGCAACGATGCGATTGAGGGCCACGACGGCAGACGGGTTCAGAGCCATCAGGTCGTCATAAAGATCGAGAATTGCTTTCCAATCGGTGGTGGAAGGATCCTTCGCCTGCGCGTGAATCGAGGCGATGGCGGCTTGCACGTGGAACTGAGAAAGCTCGTCGCCTTCTGCGCTCATGGCCAAGCGGCGTGAGCCGAGGGCCATCAGCCGCGAATCCCATTTGGAGCGATCCTGATCCTGAAGAAGGACGAGTTCGCCATTGTCGTCGACACGCGCGGCGAGCCGTGCGCCCTGAAAGGCTAAGAGCGAAACCAAGGCATGCGCTTTGGGCTGAGACACTGGCGAATCAGCCACAAGAAGTGCCAAGCGCAAAGCCTCCGAGCACAGATCGTGGCGAACCAGATCGTCTCCCGCGTGGGCAGCGTAACCCTCATTGAACAAGAGGTAGATGACTTCGAGAACGGAGTCGAGAGATTTGCCCAACTCGTGCGAAGGAGGCAAAGCAAAACTGAAACCCTGTTCGCGAATCTGGCGTTTGGCACGCACAAGGCGCTGCGCAATCGTGGCGGGATCGCAGAGAAAGGCGCGGGCAATCTCCTTGACGGAAAAGCCGCTGACTGCCTTCAGGCTGAGGGCCACGCGCGAATCGCGAGGGAGCGCGGGATTGCAAGCGAGAAAGATCATGCAGAGTTCGTCGTCGCGCAAGGCTTCCGGTAATTCCAAACGAGGCTGTGCTTGAGGCTGCGAAAGTTCGGCGACAATTTCAGAAGTTTTCTGCAGCACCACTCCGCGGTGGCGCACGAGGTCGAGTGCACGGTTGCGCGCCACGTGCAGAAGCCAGCCGGGCGGATTATCGGGAATGCCGGAGAATGGCCAAGTCTGCAGCGCTTTAGTGAGAGCATCCTGCACCGCTTCTTCGGCCAAGTCCAAATGCGCCGGACCGAGGACACGAGTGAGGTAGGAGACCATCTGCCCCGCAGAGCTGCGAAACAGATGGTCAACCACGGAGGCGATTCTTGTGTCCGGCTCAGGCATTCTGGCTGGGCGGGGTCAGGACCTGAATTTCGCGGACTTCGACGGTGCCGCCGTATTCGAGTTGCGGATGATCGCGCGTCAAGTCAATGGCGTGTTCGTAACTGTCAGCGTTAAACATGTAGTAGCCGCCAAGAACTTCCTTGCCTTCGGTGAAGGGACCGTCGATGACACGCATGGGCGATTGGCCGCGAAGCACGCGGCCTGCGCCATCCGTCAACTTGTTGCTGCCGGTAAGGCGGCCCTGCGCGCGCATTTTCTGTCCCCATCCATAGTACTTCTTGAAGGCTTCCTGCATTTCCTGAGGGCTGAATTCGGCAAACTTCTTGGGATCGTCGTAAAGCAGAATGATGTATTGAGGCATGTTCGGCTCCTAGAGAACGCGAGTATAGCCCGAAATTCCCGCGTAATTGATCGTGCAGAGACATGACGATTCAGACGTTCGGAAATCGACAACGGATGCGGGGGAGGTCCGCGCGAAATTGAGGAGCTGTGGGGCGGGGCACTAAACCATTTATACTCAAGGTGTTGCGCAAACAAGACCGGACATGCTGGATGCAAGACGCGGGCTTAGGCAGTCGGCCGAGGACAGCGGGAGCGATCCGCGCGGCCTAACCGGGGAAGCGTAAACCTGTCTAATCGTGAGAATGAACGAGAGCTTCGACAGGGCTGAGGATGGAATCAGCGACGCGATGGCCATCGAGCGAACGCTCGAGGGCCATCGGGATGCTTATCGTGTTCTTGTGGAGAGGCACAGCAGGAACGTGTACCAGATGGCGTACCGGATGACGGGTAACAAGCACGACGCGGAAGAGGTGGTGCAGGAGGCATTTTTGCGCGGCTACAAAAAGCTGAGGCAGTTCGCGGGAAATGCGAATTTCGGGACATGGGTCTACCGTATCGGTGCGAACTACGCAATCGACCTTCTGCGACAACGGAAATCAGAAGATTCGCGCCGAGAACGACCGAGCAAAACAACGGAAGATGGATTGGAAGTGGATCCGCTGACGCAAGTGCAGGATGGACGGCCATCGCCGGAACGGTTGGCGAGGAGCGGAGAGCTTGCGTTGAAGATGAAGGAAGCGTTGGATGCGCTGACACCGGCAGAACGGACAGCAATTGTGATGCGGCACTGGGAAGGCTGCCCGATTGAGGAAATTGCGGAAGTGCTGAAATCGAACGCGAACGCGACGAAGAACACGGTATTTCGCGCGGTAGGAAAACTGCGACGCGCATTGGAGCCATTTGCGGAGGGCCGAACCGCAAGAGTGATGGGAACGGAATCATGAAACACAGGACAGAAGAAGAATTGATTGGATATCGAGATGGCGACCAGAATAATCGCGAGGAAATCGCGATGCACTTGAAGGAATGCGGCGAGTGCCGGAGCGAGGTGGAGCGGATCGAGGCGGTGTTTGCGGCACTGGATGCAATGCCTGTACCGGATCCCGGTGAAGATTACGGGCAGCGGGTGTGGCGGCAGATAGCAGATCGACTGCCTGAAAAGCGGGCGAATTTTTGGCCAGGGTGGTTTTCCTGGAGGCCGCTGGCTGTGGCCGGAGCGATGGCAGCGCTGATCGTGCTGGCGTTCGTGATTGGAGTTCGTAAGGGGCGACATGAGGTCGGTGGGGAGGTTGTAGATGCCGGTAAAGTACGCGAACGCGTTTTAGTGGTGGCCGTGGGAGATCACCTGGGACGCTCTGAAATGATGTTGATGGAACTGGAAAATGCGCAGCCGGCGGAGAGCGGTCAGAAAGTGGTCAACATTTCGAGGACGCAGCGGCGCGCGGAAGACCTAGTGGAAGAAAACCGGTTGTACCGGCAGACAGCATTGAAGGAAGGCGATCGGGCGATGGCCAGCACACTGGATGAATTGGAGCGTGTGCTGCTGGATATCGCGAACAGTCCAGATGAGGTAACGCCAGCACAGTTTGAGGGGCTGAGGAAGCGGATCGAGGCGAGGGGAATTCTTTTCAAGGTGCGAGTGGTGAACCAGGATCTGCGCGAGAGAGGGAAAACGGCACAGCCCTCGCCAACGCAGGAAAAATCAGGA